>Ga0306921_10009069_pt1 | contig 10530 bp, 9 predicted proteins | sample sta12Cox44000080_FD_203760 | JGI IMG/M metagenome (GOLD analysis project Ga0306921, IMG submission 203760) | Lab enrichment of tropical soil microbial communities from Luquillo Experimental Forest, Puerto Rico - statoxic.12C.oxic.44.000.080 (v2)... | ecosystem: Environmental > Terrestrial > Soil...
CACGGCCACCAGCGTGAGGACCCGGCACGGCAACGTGGATCCGACGCCGCACAAGGCCTCGATCCAGATCACGACCGACAACACCGTGTACGGCGGCCTCGGCGGCGCCACCCTGGCGACCGAGTGCATCTCGTGGGGCAAGGAGGCGCACGGGAGCGCGAACGTCATGTGCTTCGCCGACGTCACGATCGCGCTGCCGATCATCTGCCAGGGGCTGGCCGAGCACTTCGGGCGCGACCATCGCCGGGAGCGTCCCAAGCCGCTGAAGCTGTCCGAAGTCTTCTAGAGCCCCCGCGATGCGGCACGGCGCTCTGTTGATCGCGGTGGCGGCGCTCGTCGTCGCCGCCGCTGCGGTCGCGCAGGCGCAAAGTTCCGGCCGGCCGACGCCCGAGTCCTTCCGGTTCGAATGGGCGCGGCGCTCCCCCTCCATGAGGCCGGGCGTCGACGGCTACATCTACAACGACTCCCGCTGGCGGGTGACGAATATGAGAATCCGCGCGGTCGTGGTCGACCCCGCCGGGAACAAGGTTCGCGAAAGCGTGGTCTCGGTGTGGGGCAATGCGGTCCCGGGGACCCGGACGTTCTTCGTCCTGCCGGCGATCGGTGAGGGCGAGACCTACCAGCTCACGGTCATCAGCTTCGACCTGATCTCTGAGCAGAACCCCTAGCGGGGTCGGAACCGCACAACGGTATAGCCCAGCGACGACGCCTGACCGAGTCTGAGGCGGCGCCGCAGGCGACGGCGATCGGGCGCCCGCTGGCCGAGTGCGTGGCGCCGGTCGCCCACGCGCCGCTCGAGGATCACCTTCACCCCGCGCACTCCTTCCAGACGCCGCTGGAGATACTCGAAAAGCGGCACGTCGTGACGGCGGACGACGATCAAGAGCTCGATGTCGGGAAAGGACAGCGATGGAAGCGAGGCAAGAAGCATCGCGGCGTGCCGCGGACAGTAGCCGTGCGTCTCGCTGGGATCGTCCAGGGGCGCCTTCTCACCCAGGTCGCCGGGTCTCCCCTCGGCACGGCACGACGCGCAGATCACTTTCATGCGGTCAAAGAACCTTGGCTTCCCCCAGGTGAAGCTTTACCGTCTATAATTCCGGAAAAATGCCGAGCGGCCGCCGCCCGTCACGACCCGCTCACGCCTCTCCACTCTACCCATTCGAGCGCGGTCGTGTAAACGCAGGAGAACGCCCCTTCGTCCAGCGAGGTGTACCATGATTCAAGCAGTCTGGAGGCGGACGTGATCAAATCCAGCTTGATCTCGGGAGCCGCGGTGCTGTTGGCGACGGCGTGCGTCTCGCCCGCCGCGGCCGAGGATCTCGAGCATTTCGCGATGAGTCACGTGCGGCTGTCCACCGACCCGTCGATCGCGGTGGGATGCGGACGCGTTTCTCGCGTGACCGACGACTCGCTTCGGGACCTGCGGCGGAAGGTCGTGCGCTCAGGCGGCAACACCGCGGTCCTGTCGTTCTCGACCGACGACCTCGGGGTCATCATGGCGGACGTCTATCGCTGCTCGCCGCCGGCCGCGCGCCGGCCGCCGAACGTCCCGCCACCGCCCGCGGGCCCGCCGCCGCCTCCGCCGCCCACGTCCATGTCACCGCCCCCGCCGCCACCGGGCAATCCGCCGCCGCCACCGCCTGGCAATCCGCCGCCCCCGCCGGCAGGCATGCCGCCGCCGCCTCCGCCGCCCCCGTCGCGATAGCGCGTCGAAGCGGCAGTCGCCGCTCAGTGACTGCCTGGTGTCGGCGCTGTCCCGGACGAGCCTGCTGCGCGGAGATCCGTCTCCAGAGTGGCGCGGCCGGCGAAGAGGACGACGCCGGCCACCGAGAGCAAACATCCCGTCACGAGGACCGGGACGAGGAGCCCGATCCGGTCCGAGACAGCACCGATGATCCACGGCGACGCCGCGTCACCGAGCAGATGTATCAGCAGGGCCGTCACCGCGAATCCGCGGGCGCGAAGCTCGGCCGGCAGCACGTTCGCCATGGCGGCGTTGAGCGGCCCGATGTTCACGAAGACCAGCAGCAGGGTGACGAACATTGCGGGCCAGAACACGACGGGCTGCGGCGCCAGCAAGGCAAGCAACGTGAACACGAGCGATGCGGCCAGCGACCACCCGGACACGATGAAATCGGCGCCGGGATGCCGGCGCGCCACCGCCGCGGAGATGCGGCCTCCCAGCAAGGTGCCGGCGAAGCCGGCCACGACGAGAATCAAGCCAAAGATGGTCGACGCGCTGCTCAGCGGGAGGCCGCGCTCACGTACGAAATAGGTCGGCATCCACGTCGCCAGGCCGCCCATGCTGAAGGTGTAGATGATCTGCGCGACGGTGTTGACGATGTAGCTGCGACGGCTCGAGAGCGCGCGCAGCGAGGGGGCCAGGCTGCGCGGGGTGGTGGGGCCGTGCGCGCTGTCTTGCGCGCCCCGCGTGGGCTCGGTGAGGAGGAGCAGCAGGAACGCGAGCGCCGCCCCCGGCGCGCCGGCCACGAAGAACGCGGCTCGCCATCCGTACGCCTCCCCGATCAGCCCGCCGACGATGTAGCCGAGCGCCGAACCGATCGGGATCGCCGCGTAGAAGACGCCGAGCACACGCGCCCGCCGCTCGGCGGGATAGCAGTCCGACAAGAGCGATGGCGTGACGACGGCGTAGCTGGCCTCTCCGATGCCGATGACCGCGCGCGCCAGCAGGAGCCAGCCGTACGTCGGCGCCAGGCCCGACGCCACGGTCGCGGCGCTCCAGACGAACACTCCCGTCGAGACCAGCCGCAGACGGTTGCCGAAGTCGCCGAGCCAGCCCGCGGGCCCGCACGCCAGCGCATAGGAGACGATGAAGAGAGACTGCAGGAGACCGCCCTGAGCATCCGAGATCGCCAGGTCGGCCAGGATGAGCGGCAAGGTGGCCGCCGAGACGTAGCGATCGAGATAGTTGAGCGCGTTGAGCGTCGTCAGCGAGCCGAGGATGACACGCGGCGAGCGCGACCAGTCGCTAGCGGGCATCGCTCGGCCGATCGGCTCTGAGAACGTCGGCAGGCACGCGGTCCGCGAGCTCGCGCACCTCGGCGGCGAGCGCGCTCCGCTCCGCGAGCAAGCGCTGATGGAGCGAGCGGTCGGCGAGGAACCACGCGAACGCACGTGCCTGACGCAGGAAGCGGCCGAGGCGCTCACGCCAGGCGAGCGCCAGCAAACCGGACGGCACGATCAGGAGCGCGAACGCTAACAGCGCGCCCCGCCCGGCAAGCCGCCAGACCAGCCAGCCTTCGGCGCACCAGAGCACGGGATAGATCACGAAGCCGGCGGCGACCTTGTACGTCGCCTCCTCCTCGGAGGTCAGGTTGAGCCGGCGCACGATCTGCCCGGTGAGCCAGTAGGGCGCGGCGTGACTCACGATTCCCCAGCATGCGACGGGGAGCGCCAGCGCCAGCCACAGCACGTTGGTCAGCACGTACGAGATCACGAGACCGGCGGTGTAGGGCTGGCCGAGCTGAGTGCTCGTGATGCCGACCTCGTCGAGATGGCTGCGATAGAGCTCGATCCGATGCCGGAGCTCGGCGATACGATGCGGCTCTCGATCGGAGAGATACCGAGCCGCGCGCATCACCTGCTGCTTCCAGACCAGCGACTGCTCGGGCTCGTCGATCGAAGGCCCGGGCTCGCCCCGCCGTGCCGATTCTTCCCACCAGGCACGCTCGAGAACCGCCAGCAGATCGAGCGTGTACTGATCTTGCGCCTCGACGATCCGGGCGCTGATCGCCTCGGTCAGCCGCGCGGTGATGGCGCGCACCGCGTCTTCGGGTCGATCGCGGTGGGCGGCGATCAGATCGGCGGTCGCGACGGGAGCTCCGATCGTGACCTGGACCGAGGCGGATCGGAACGTCTCCGGGTCGCGGTAGACCATGCCGACGGGCAGGAGGGTGACGGCGGACGCGTCCCCCCTGGCGCGCTCGGCGCCGAGCAGCAGCCGCGCGGCGCCGGTACGCAGCGGGAGCAGGATCGGCTGCGGCTGGGAAGTGCCCTCCGGGAAGATCAAGATGACGCCGCCCGCGCGGAGCACGTCGATGGCCGCGGCGAACATGTCTTCGTTCTTCCGCGGATCGTCGCCGGCCTCGACGCGCCGGTGCACGGGGACGGCGCCCATCAACTTGAGCGGCGGCCCGATCAGCGGGTGGCGAAACAGCGGGGCCTTGGCGAGCACGGTGATCGCGCGCGGGACAGCGGCCATGATCAGCATCGCGTCGATCATCGCGTTGTGATGGTTGGCGGCGATGATGACCCCACCGCGCTCGGGGATCCGGTCGTGGCCGACCACCACGATCCGCCGATAGAAAAGCCACAGGAGAAGGCGCACCAGCGCCCGGACGGCACGATACGCCGGCGTGCCGCGGTCCGACTCGACTAGTGGTGCGATAGGGCCCGAGCGGCGCCGAGGATCAGCTCGTCCGGCGGAAATTTTCCGACGCCGGCCGCGCCTTCCGTAGCGCACTCGATGTTCGACCAGCGCACGATCCCGTCCCGGTCGATCAAGAACTGGGCCTTGAGCTGGGGCCACTGGCGCTCCATCTCGGTCTGGTCGGTCTTCGTGCCCGCATAGCCGTCGAGTTGGCTCACCGCGGCGGCGGCTTCGACCACCGGCAGCGGCGCCGGCAGCTCGCCGGTCGGATTGATGCGGGTCGAGGCCAGCGCCTCCATGAACTCGGGGCTCGGGATCGGCCGCGGCACGCCGTACGCGCGGTGCGTCGAGAGCTCCGGATCGGACGCGAGCCGCACCCGCGTCGGCCGGAACTTGAAATAGAGCCGTGCGTTGTCGGGCGCCGTCGCCACAACCGCGAGGGTCTCGACGCCGAGTGCCTTCAGCTTGCCCTCGAGCGTCCCGATCTGCGCGATCTGCCGGCGGCAGAACGGGCACCAGAGCCCGACCATCAGCGCCAGGAAGACGGGATTCCGGCCGCGATAGTCGACCAGCGACACATTTTCGTTCCGGTCGACCGCCGGCAGGGTGAAGTCAGGGGCCGGCTCTCCGGGCGAGATCGGCGACCGCGTTTCGGGCATCGTCATGAGCGAGATCCTCCGGGTAACGACGGTAACAAAGCGACGCGCGTCAGCAAAGGAACGGAAGCACCATCAGCGCATCGGGCTCGAGCCCGGCCCGCTCGCACACCGCCTGCGCCTTCGCCAGATACGACTCGGCGAGCGCCTGGTTGCCGGCGTCGAGATGCAAGGTTGCCAGGCCGTCGTAGCACGGGAACAGGAGCTGCGGCTCCCCGGCTTGCTCGGCGAGCCCGAGCGCTTCCTGATACGACGCGAACGCCTCGGCGTGATCGCCGTGGCACTGGTGAATCTGGCCGAGCACGATCAGCGGGACGGCCAGGTGATCGATCAATCCCAGGCGCCGATCGAGATCGACGGCGGTCCGAGCGGCCTCGACGCCCTCGGCTTCGCACCGATCCGTCAGGGCGCAATAGGCCACCGCGAGATTCGCGTAGAGCCGTGACTGAAAGCCGAGATCGCCGACCTTCTTCGCGGTCTCGAGCCCTCTGAGGCACGTCTCGATGCTGCGACGCGGGTCGAGCGAGCTGTAGAGCACCCCAAGATTCGTATACCCGCGACAGGCGTCCTGCAACAGGTCGCGCGATTCGGCGAGGCCGATGCTCCGCTCGATCTGCGCGACGGCCTCCGCGAGGCGCCCGGTTCGCGCCAGCGCGACCCCGAGGGTGTTGTAGGCCTGTGCGCGCATGGCGGCCGCTTCGCGGGCGCGGGCGGCGTCGGGAGCGGCTTCCTCGTCCGCGGCCTCGACCAGGGCCCGCTCGGCCCACGTGATGGCCGCCGTGTTGTCGCCCGCGCGGAACGCCAGCCGCCCCATCTCCTGGAACAGATGGGCGCGCTCTAGCGGGTCGCCGTCATCGCCCAGCCGCTCGAGCCCCGCGGCGAAACAGGCGCCGGCGCGCTCGCGATCACCCGCCTCCCAGTGCAGCCCGCCGATCTTTCGATGCAGTCGCGCGCCGGCGGCGCGATCCTCACCGGCTTCGAGCTCCTGCCGCACCGATTCGTAGTGCGCGAGCGCCTCGGCACGCCGGCCGATGAGGCCCAGGAGGTCGGCGAGCCGCTCGCGCGCGGCGCGCGTCTCGATCGCGCAGAGCTCGCACTCGGCCAGCGTACTCAGCGCGCGCTCGTAGTGGCGAATCGCATCGTCGTTGGCGTACACCGCTCGCGCCCAGTCGCCCGCGGCCAGCAGATAGCGCGCGCCGCGCGGCTTGTCGGTGCTGAAGCTCCAGTGGCGGCCGAGCGCCTCGAGATCGCTGAGCCGCTCCGGGTGCGGGCCGGTGACGCGCTCCAGTGCGCGGCCGGCCTTCTCGTGGAGCTCCGTGCGGCGCGCCAGCAGCAAATTCTGATAGACCACCTCGTGCGTGAGCGCATGGGTGAAGCGATACCGCGCGCCGTCGCGCCCCGGCCCGGCCGACTGGACCAGGTCCGCCTCGATCAGACGATCGAGCGCGGCGGGAGCGACGGCCGATTCGGTCGCCACCGCGAGCAAGAGCGACTCGTCGAACTCCGCGCCCAGCACGGCGGCCTCTTGCAGCAGCCGGCGCGCGTCGGCGGGAAGTCGATCCACCCGCGAGAGGAGCAGGCCGTGCAGGGTCGGCGGGACGTCGGCCGCTTCGTACGCGGCCGTGCTCGCCCAGCGCTCGCCCATGCGGACGAGCACGCCCTTGCCCATCAAGCTCCGCACGATCTCCTCGACGAAGAGCGGATTGCCGCTGGCACGCGTCGCGACGAAGTCCTGGAGCCGATCCAGCTGGCCGCCGGCCGCACCGAAGAGGCCCCCCACCAGCGCGCGCGTCTCCTCCCGCGAGAGCGGGTGGAGGCGAATGACTGTCTGCGCCGCGCGCGTCACTTGCGGCGAGCGTGCCTCGGGCCGGTGAGACAGCAGCACCATGAGCGGCTTGTCCGCGAGATGATCGACGACGTTGCGGAGCAGATCGATCGAGGCGCTGTCCGCCCAGTGGAGGTCGTCCACGACGATCATCAGGGGGTCGTGCGCGACCCGCCGCTCGAGCAGGACGCGCGCCGCCAGCACGATCTGGCGCTGGAGCTGCTCGGGCTCGACGTCGCCGGGCTTGGCGTCCTCGACGCCGAGCATATAGCTCAGCACCGGCGCGACGGCATCGGCCTCTTCCGCGCGGGCGCCCAGCGTGCGCAGGCCGTCGGCCAGCTTCCGCCGGGCGACGTCGAGCGAGTCGGCCTGCTCGACCTTGTACGCGTCGCGGAACAGGGCCCCGAAGATTCCGTAGGTGGGCTCGCCGAGCGACGAGCACGTCGCGCGCCTGACGACCGTACGGGCCAGGCGGCCCTCGGACTCGAGCGTCGAGAGAAACTCCGTGATGAGCCGCGACTTGCCGGTTCCGGCTTCACCGACGAGACTGACCAGCTGGGCCCGATCGCGCTGCATGCGGTCGAAGGCGCTCTCTAGCTGGCCGAGCTCCTCCTCACGGCCCACGAGCGGCGCCGCGAGTCCCAGCGCCGCGAGCCCGCGGCCGGACCGGGGCTCGGCCATCGCGCCGACCAGGCGGTGGACCACGAGAGGCTCCGATTTGCCGCGCAAGGCGAGCTCGCCGCGCGGCTCGAACGCGAAGCGATGCCGCGTCAGCGCGTACGTCGCCTCCGACACCAGCACGGTGCCGGGCGCCGCCGCGGCCAGTAGCCGCGCCGTGGTATTCACGGTGTCGCCCGTCACGGCGTAGGCCGCGCCGGCCGCGGCGCCAAGACTCCCGGCGACGACGGGACCACTGTGGACGCCGATGTGGAGCGTCACTCGCTGTCCCAGTCGCGTCGTCCACCGATCCGCGAGCCTGCCGACACGTTCCAGCATCTCCAGCGCCGTGTCGAGGGCACGCTGCGGGTCGTCCTCGTGAGCCACCGGCGCCCCGAAGACGGCCATCACCGCGTCTCCCACGAATTTCTCGACGAATCCGTCGTAGCGCTCGATGGCCTGCCCCAGCGTCTCGAACAGCGCGTTCTGGAACGCGCGGACCTCTTCGGGGTCGAGCCGTTCCGAGAGCGACGTGAAGCCCGTGAGATCGGCGAACAGGACGGTCACCTGACGCCGGTCGGCCTCGCGGCCGTCGGGTAGTCCGGCGGCTCGAGGTGTCGGCGCCGTCGTTGTCGGCGCGACCACCTTGGCCGAGGCCGGAGGCGCCGCCGCCGCATTGCTCGCCGTGACGGCTGCGCCTCGAGCCGCGCCGCAGCGGGGGCAAAACGCGAAGTCGGGCTCGAGCGGCGCGCCACAGGCGGCGCAGGGGGCCGGCTGGCGCCGCCCGCAGCGGGGGCAGAACGCGAAGTCCGGGGCGATCTCGAGGCTACAGCCGGAGCACGCCATCGTATCGAATAGTCTAAACCGAACCGCCTTCACGGTGTTCTTGACCCTCATTGTTCGCCCGGCTTACGCTCGGCTCTCGATCATCTCGCTACGACCGCGCCCATCTGGAGGCTGCCCAATGAATCACAGCGGAGGAATGTTTGCGGCCGGTGTGCTCGCGCTGGCTCTGGCCGCATCGATAATGCTCGCGGTAGTGGTGCTCAGCGGTCCGGCCGAAGCCGGCGCGGAGCCGCCCGCGGGCCAGATCACCTGGGCGGTGCACTTCACCATCGCGCCGACGCTCTTCGAGCCTGCGGAGACGCCCGGGCTCATCACGCCATTCATGATGCTCTACGCACTCCACGACGCGATGCTCAAGCCCATGCCGGGCAAGCACGTGGCGCCGAGCTTGGCCGAGTCGTGGAGCATGTCGCCCGATGGGCTCGTCTACGAGTTCGTGCTGCGCAAGGGCGTGCGCTTTCACAACGGCGAGCCGGTCACCGCGGAAGACGTCAAGTTCTCGTTCGAGCGCTATCGCGGCATCTCCGCGAAGGTCCTCAAGGACAAGGTCGCCGCGATCGAGACGCCGGATCCCGGTCGCGTCCGCTTCAAGCTCAAGCAGCCGTGGCCCGACTTCATCACGTTCTACGGCACGCCCGCGACCGGCGCCGGCTGGATCGTACCCAAGAAGTACGTCGAGAAGGTGGGCGAGGAGGGCTTCAAGAAGCATCCGATCGGGGCGGGGCCCTATCGCTTCGTCTCGTTCACGCCGGGCGTCGAGCTCGTGCTCGAGGCGTTCGACGGCTACTGGCGCAAAACTCCGAGCGTGAAGCAGATCTCGTTCAAGACGGTCACCGAGATCACGACGCGCATGGCCATGCTCAAGCGGGGCGAGGGCGACATCGCCTACGCGATGACCGGACCGCTCGGCGAAGAAGTGCGGCGCACGCCCGGTCTCACGCTGCGGCCGACACCCTTCTCGAGTACGCACTGGCTCGTGTTCGCGGATCAGTGGGACGCGAGCTCGCCCTGGCACGACCGGCGCGTGCGGCTGGCGGCCACGTACGCCGTCGACCGCGAGGCGATCAATCAGGCGGAGACCCTGGGGTTCTCGAAGATCACCGGCAGCATCATCCCGAGCAGCTTCGAGTTCTACTGGCAGCCACCGATCATTCCGCACGATCCGGCCAGAGCGCGACAGCTGCTCACCGAGGCCGGCTACCCCAACGGCTTCGACGCCGGCGATTTCTGGTGCGACGCCGCGGCGACGAACTACTGCGAGCCGTCGCTGAACTATCTCCAGGCCGCGGGCATCCGCACGAAGCTGCGCCCGCTGGAGCGCGCCGCGTTCATGAAGGCGTATCAGGAGAAGAAGCTGAAGAACCTCATCTACGGTCTCAGCGGCATCGCCGGAAACGCCGCCACGCGGATCGAGGCGTTCACGATCTCCAGCGGCGGGTTTGCCTACGGCGGCTATCCGGATATCGACGGCTTGTTCAGGGAGCAGGCGACCGAGCTCGATCCCAAGAAGCGCGAGGCGATCCTGCATCGGATCCAGCAGCTCATGCACGAGAAGGTGATGTACCTGCCGATCTGGCAGCTGGCGCTGCTGCAGGCCTACGGCCCCCGCATCGCCGAATCCGGACTGGGGCTCATCACGGACTATCCGTGGTCGGCGCCGTACGAGGACGTGAAGCTCAAGGCCAAGTAACTCGCGGGCGGCGCGCCGGGCGCACGGTATTGGGCCCTGATAGACTTCAGGTGGCCCCAGCGTTTCGGAAGGAGGCTCGACATGCCGGTATTCATGGTGGAACGCGATCTCAAGGGCATCACGATGGATCAGCTCGCCGGCGCCCAGAAATCGGCGATCCAGACGGGCAAGGACATGACCGCCCAGGGCAAGAACGTGCGGTACATCCGCAGCACGTTCGTGCCTGGAGAGGCCCGGTGCATGTGCTTGTTCGAGGCGCCGACCGAGCAGACCGTGCGCGAGCTGAACGATCGCGCGAAGATTCCCTACACGCGCGTGGTGGAAGCTCTCGATCTCACGCCCTGACGCGCACCCGAGCGATCGCGCCCGGCCGGGGATGCGCGCGGTCAACGTCCTCGTCATCCAGCCCATCGGCGATGAGGAGCTGGCGCAGATCGCGCGCGTCGACTCGCGACTCTGCGTCGTC
>Ga0306921_10009073_pt1 | contig 10528 bp, 8 predicted proteins | sample sta12Cox44000080_FD_203760 | JGI IMG/M metagenome (GOLD analysis project Ga0306921, IMG submission 203760) | Lab enrichment of tropical soil microbial communities from Luquillo Experimental Forest, Puerto Rico - statoxic.12C.oxic.44.000.080 (v2)... | ecosystem: Environmental > Terrestrial > Soil...
GGGACCGGGGCCGCCAGCGCAACGCAGACCGCAGTCGCGACGATGGACCGCAATAGCTTCATGTCATGTCCTGTCGATGTGGAGGTGGGACGATGGCCCTACGGAGCAGAAAGTAGGCACCGAAACTTAAGCGGGACTTAACGCGGCAGCAAGCGCTTGTCCCCCGAATGTCGCCGGAGTGCTCGGCGCTCATTTTACCGTGTAGCCGCGTCCTTCCATGCATGCGCCGTACGCCTTGTAATATGTGGCGAGCGCCTGCTGCTGCTGTTGCTGCGCCTGGTCGTTCTGCGCCCTCTGGTTCTGACGTGCGCGCGCACCGCCGGCGACGACCCCCGCTGCAGCGCCGGCGCCTGCTCCGGTTCCCGCGTCACCGGCGATCCCGCCGACAACCGCGCCTGCCGCGGCCCCGCGCGCAGCCCCCTTGACGCGCTCGCCGCCGCCGACCGCCGGGCCCGACTGCTGTTGCGGGGGCTGCGACGCGGCGACCGGATCGATTCCCGTGTTCGTCTTCGCCCACGCGAGGCATTCGGTGTCGTCCTTCTTCTGCTGCTGCGAACTCTGGCCCTTGGCCGGATAGGTGATCGGTTTCTGCGCCCATGCCGGCGAAAGAAACGCAACGGTCAACATGCAGACCAGCATCGGTGTATGACGTTTCACGGAAGACCTTTCGGAATGATCGGAGGGGGCTTGAACCTCGAGGCGAACGACCTCGAGCGTAGAGTGGGTAAGGCTACCGCCATTTTACCCGTGTGTCCGTTGATGTGGCGCAAAGCGGACCGAGTTTCCCGGATTTCCTGCGACCGCGCCGGAACGATTTCGTTCGGCCGCGCCTGTCCGAACGTCAGGCGATCAGCTTCTGTGCAGCCAGCACAAGAACGGCAAGGAAGACGGTCTCGGTCGCGAGCAGCGCGAACGCCCGCACGCCGACCTTTTTCATCTCGAGCGGCGAGGTCTTTAACCCCACTGCCGCGATCGCGACGACAAGGCACGCGCGCGCGATTTCGTTGAGTGCGGCGCCGATCGGCTTCGGGATCAATCCCAGACTTCCCGCGACGACGAAACCGACGAAAGCGAGCAGAAAGCCTGGAAGCAGCGGATCGCCGGTGCGGGTGGCTTCACCGCCGCGCTTCAGGCGGTGGCGCATTGCGAGGGAGAGTGCGGTGACAACCGGTAACAGCATCGCGACGCGCAAGAGCTTGGTCAGCACTGCAGCATCGCCCACTTCGGCGGAGATGCTGTAGCCCGCGCCGACCACTTGCGCGACGTCGTGAATCGTCGCGCCGAGAAAAACACCCGCCTGGTGCGCGTCGAGTCCCAGCCATTTTACGATGAGCGGATAAATAACCATCGCCGCCGTCGACAGCGCGGTGACGCCGGCGATCGTGAAGATCAGCTCGCGCTCGCTGCGCTCGTCGCGCGGCAACACTGTTGCGATCGCAATCGCCGCCGAGGCCCCGCAGATCGCGGTAGCGCCGCCCGTCAGAATGCCGAGGCGACGCGAGACCCCGAAGACGTTCGCCGCGGCCAGTCCGAACGCAATCGTGATCGCGACGCCGGCCACGATGAGAACGCCGTTGAACCAACCGAGAGCGCCGATCTGCTCGAACGTGATGCGCGCGCCGAGCAGCGCGACGCCAATGCGCAGAATGCGTCGCGCGGCGAAATCGACGCCTGGCTTGGCTGTCCCGTCGCCGACCACCGTGTTGAGCGCCATCCCGAGGAGCAACGCATAGAGGAGCGTCGGTCCGCCGCGACTCTCCGAGATGAACGCCGATGCGATGGCGATGACGGCGGCAAGCAGCACGCCAGGCCAGAGGCGGCGGAAGTCGTCGCGCCACGCGCTCGCGAGCGCTATCTCGTTCATCCGCCGAGCTCGCGAATGAACTCCAAGGCGCGCGGCCATTCGCCGTAGCCCGAAGCGGGATTCAAATGTCCGACGGCGCCGACATCGACAAGTCGGCTCCCCCACGCATCGGCGAGCTCGGCGACACGATCGAAGCGCCCAAGCGGATCGTTGGTGCTCGCCGCGACGATCGTCGGGAACGGCAGCCGCGAGCGCGGTGTGGGCAGCCAGCCATTGTCGCGCAGCACCTGCTGGGTCGGATAGCCTTCGGGCAACGGCAATTCCAAATCGGCCGGCGCGGCGAGCAACGCGCCTTGGATCGGTCGACGATGCTGCTTTGCCCAGTGCACGGTGATCATCACGCCGGCGCTGTGCGCGACCAGCACGACGGGGCCGGAGACGCCTTCGAGCGTGCCGTCCAGCTCGGCGACCCATGCGGCGCAGGAAAGCTTGTCGCCCTTCCTCCGTGGCACGCACGCCACCTTGGCGAGCCGCGCTTCGAGCAGTGTCTGCCAGTGCTCTGGCACGTGGTCGCGCAGGCCAGGGACGATGACGATCGTCGGCTTGACGGTGTCGTCGGTCGTTTTTCGATCGGTCGATACAGCTACGTTATCCATCGTTCGCTATCTATGGGTGATTCCTATGCGCGCCGCTCAGAACTGCTCTTCGGCGAGGGCAAGAACGCTCGCAGCTCCGCCGACGACCGTTTCGCAGAGCCCCGGCGCACGCGTCAGGAAGTGATCCGAAAAGTGGCGCGCGGTCGTGACCTTCGCGTGCAGGAACGAAGCGTCGCCCTCGCCCGCAGTGAGTTTTCTCCTGGCGATCAGCGCGGATCGCGCGAGCTGCGCGCCTCCGCAGACAATGCCCGCGAGCTCGAGGAACGGAACGGCGCCAGCGAGCGCCGGGCTCGCGTCGGAGCTCATTTGCTCGACGACGAAGCGTCCCGCCTGCTCGAGCGCGGCGATTCCCGCGCCGAGACGCTCGCCGATCGCGGCAAGATCGCGATCGCCCGCCTGCGTGAGCGCACGCCTCGTCTCGTCCATCGCTCCGATCGCAGCGGCGAGTGCCTTGCCGCCGTCGCGGGCGATCTTGCGGCCGATCAGGTCGTTCGCCTGGATCCCGGTCGTCCCCTCGTAGATCGTCGTGATCCGCGCGTCGCGCAGGTACTGCGCGGCGCCGGTCTCCTCGATGAAGCCCATCCCGCCGTGAACCTGCACGCCGAGAGAAGCGACCTGTTGCGACGTCTCGGTGCTCCAACCCTTGACGATCGGGATCATCAGCTCGGCGAACGCGAGCTCGCGCTTGCGCACTTCCGCATCGGGATGGCGACGCGCGCGATCGAGCGCCGCCGCGGTGACGTAGCCGAGCGCACGCGCCGCCTCGGTGTTCGCGCGCATCGTGAGCAGCATCCGCCGCACGTCGGGGTGGCCGATGATGCCTGACGGCGCAGCGTCCCTGCGCGCGCCGGCGACGCGTCCCTGGACGCGCTCGCGAGCGTAAGCGACCGCCCGCTGGTACGCACGATCCGCGATACCCACGCCCTGCATGCCGACGCCGAAGCGAGCCTCGTTCATCATCACGAACATGTATTCGAGGCCGCGGTTCTCTTCGCCGACGATGGAGCCGACCGCGCCGCCGTTGTCGCCGAATGCGAGCACCGCGGTGGGGCTCGCGTGGATGCCCAGCTTGTGCTCGAGCGACACGCAGCGCACGTCGTTGCGCTCGCCCAGGCTGCCGTCGGCGTTGACGAGAACCTTGGGAACGACGAACAGTGAAATACCTTTGGTTCCGGGTGGTGCATCCGGGGTCCGCGCGAGCACGAGATGGACGATGTTCCCGGTGTAGTCGTGCTCGCCGTAGGTGATGAAGATCTTGTTGCCGTAGAGCTTGTAGCTGCCGTCGCGTTGCGGAACGGCTTTCGTGCGCACGGCGGCCAGGTCCGATCCGGCCTGTGGCTCGGTCAGGTTCATCGTCCCCGTCCATTCGCCCGAGACCAGCTTCGCGAGGTACGTCTGCTTCAGCTCGTACGAGCCGTTCAACTCGATTGCCTCGATCGCGCCCGCGGTGAGCATCGGGCAGAGCTCGAACGCCATGTTCGCCGCGTTCCACATCTCCTCGACCGCAGCGGCGACGAGGTGCGGCATCCCCTGGCCGCCGTACTCCGGATCCTTCGCGAGACCATTCCAGCCGAGCTCGCAGAATTGCCGGTACGCGTCGCGGAATCCGGACGGCGTGCGAACGCTTCCGTCGTCGCTGCGCTTCGCCCCTTCGCGATCGCCGATGGGATTGAGCGGATCGAGCACGTCGGAAGCGAACTTTCCAGCCTCCTCGAGGATTGCGGCGACCGTGTCCGGCGTCGCGTCGGAATAGCCGGGAAGGCTTCCGATCTCATCGAGTCCGGCGAGCTCGGTCAACACGAACTGCATCTCGGCGAGCGGGGCGCGGTATTGACTCATGATCGTCTCCTGTCGTAGCGGCGGCTCAGCGAAGGCTTGCGGCGGCGCTTGCGCGCTGGATCTCTGCGAGCTTCGCGCGGATCACTTTTTTGTCGAGCTTGCCGACGCTCGTCTTGGGAATCGCGTCGACGAAATAGACGCGGTCGGGTACGGCATACTTCGACACGGTGCCCTTGTCGGCAAAGTGAGCGACATGCTTGCGCACCGCGTCTTCGGTTGGCTGGGCAAGGACTCCCGCTTTCACGACGACGAACGCGACCGGACGCTCGCCCCACTTGTCGTCGGGCACGCCGACGACCGCCACTTCGGCGACGCCCGGAACGCGCAGGATCAGGTCTTCGACGTCGAGCGACGACACCCACTCGCCGCCCGTCTTCACGACGTCCTTGATCCGATCGACGATCTTGAGATAACCGTCGGCGTCGATCACGCCGACATCGCCGGTGTGCAGCCACCCGCCGCGCCACAGCTCCTCGGAGCGCTCGGGCTCGCCAAGGTAGCCCTGCGTGAGCCACGGCGAGCGCACGACGACCTCGCCCTGGCTCGTGCTGTCGTGGGGGACATCGTTCATTTCATCGTCGACGATGCGAAGCTGGACGAACGGTATCGGCCGCCCCGCGCGGCAGCGGTAGGGAAGGCTCTTGTCCGTTTCCCAGCTGCGCATCGCAGGCAGCAGATGCGCAAGCGTGAGGATCGGGCAGGTTTCCGACATCCCGTAGCCGGCGATGATGTCGACGCCACGCTCGACGGCTGCGCGCGCGAGCGGCAGCGGCAGCGCGGAGCCGCCGATGATGACCTTCCAGCGCGAGAGATCGATTGACTGCGACGCGGGACTCGCGAGCATCATCTGCAGGATCGTCGGCACGCAATGCGAGAACGTGACACCCTCGCGCGCGATCAGACCGAGCAGCACATCGGGAAGATAACGCCCTGGGTATACCTGCTTGACGCCGAGCATCGTCGCAACATACGGGAGCCCCCATGCATGGACGTGAAACATCGGCGTGATCGGCATGTAGACGTCGTCACCGCCGAAAGCCGCGTGCGGCGCAGCGGCAAGCGCGCTCGCCGCCGCAAAGGTGTGAAGCACGAGCTGGCGGTGGCTGTAGTAGACGCCCTTCGGCAGTCCGGTCGTCCCGGTCGTGTAGAAAGTCGTCGCGCGCGTGTTCTCGTCGAGACCGGGAAACGCGTACGAAGCGTCGGCTCGCGCGAGCATCGCTTCGTATTCGGCGGCGAATTCAACGTTGCCTGCCGGGACGCTCGGCCCATCGTTGAGCAGCACGAACCGCACTTCCGGCCGGATCTCGTCACGAATCGCGTCGATCAGCGGCAGGAACTCGGCGTTGACGAGGATCACGTCGTCCGCGGCGTGGTTGATCGTATAGAGCACCTGCTCCGGAGCGATCCGCACGTTCACCGTGTGGAGTACCGCGCCCATCATCGGTACCGCGAAGAACGCCTCGAGGTAGCGGTGGCTGTCCCAGTCCATGACGGCGACGGTATCGCCCGCGCGGACACCCAATCCGGCGAGCGCCGAGGCGAGTCGCCGCACGCGCTCGGCGAGCATCGAGTAGGTGAGGCGCAGATTCCCGTAGGCGATTTCCTGACCCGGCGCCTTGGCGACGCCGTGCGCGAGGATCCGCCCAATCGTGAGCGGCGGCTCGCACGCCGAGGGCGTCCGCTCGATCGCAAGCTTGTTCATGACATTCTCCGAAGTGACGATGACGGTTCGCGCGATGCCGTGTTGCGGCGGCGAGCCCCGCTTCGCGCGGGCTCCGTCAGGAACGATTCGACGATGCGCGCCGACTCCTCCGCTCGCGTAACGAGAAACAGATGCCCGCAATCGAGGATTTCGATCCGTGCGTCCGGGATCAGCCACTGCATCAGGTAGGCATTCGCCAGCGGGACCAGCGGATCGTCGGCGCCCGCCATGATCAGCGTCGGTTGGGAGAGCGTCCAAAGCCACGGCAGGCTGGTCCAGCCGAAGGCGGCGGCGAGCTGCATGTAGTATCCGCCGCGACTCGAAAAGCGGACGTGCTCGAACGTGTGCATCACTGCCGCGGGGTCGCGGCGGAACGCACCGCCGTAGACGTCGCCGGCAACCTTGAGTGCATGGTCGCGATCGACGTAGCGCCGGGGCGTGATCATCTTCAGCAGCACCGGCAGTTGCGCCGGCACCATCAGCGCTCCAGGCGACGTTGCAGCAAGCACGAGCCGGCGGCATTGGAATCGATGCTGGAACGCGAACTGCTGCGCGATCGCTCCGCCCCACGACACGCCGAGCACATCGGCCTCTTTGTGGCCGAGATGATCGAGCAGCTCCGCCGTCAGACGCGCGATGTTCGACGGACGATACGGCGAAGGCGGAGTCGGCGAACCGCCGACGCCTGGAACGTCGAAGGTGATTACCGTCGGGATGTCGAGCGCATCGATGAACGGTACCGCAAGCTCGATGTTCGCGCCGAGGCCGTTGAGCAGCAGCAACGGTGGACGCGTGCGATCCCCGGCGCGAACGGCATACCGGATCCGATGGCCATGGACGCGTGCGTGGTCGATATGCATGGTCCGTCGTTTGTGTGTCGTTCGTTGCTGCGCGCCCATCGCCCGCCCTAGTGCTCGAAGACGTATGTGCCCGGCGCCGCCGCGAGCGGTGCGTGGCGGGCGCTGCCGAGCGTTGCGGTCGCGGGTTGCTGCGGGCCGGAGCGCTCGCAGACCCACGCGCGCCATTGGGGCCACCAGCTTCCCTCGACCTTGGTACGCTTCTCGAGCCATGCATCCGGTGTCGCCGCACGGGCGGGTCCCGCGATGAACCACGAGCGCGTGTTGCCGGGCGGGTTGATCAGGCTCTGGAGGTGACCGCCGTTCGACAGCACGAAGCTCGAGCGCGCCCCGCCGTAGAGTTGCGCAGTCCGGTAGACGCCCTGCCACGGCGTGATGTGATCGGCGAGTCCGCTGACGATGAATGTGTCGATCCCGATTTTGCCTGTTTCGATCTTGCGGCCACGCACGGCGAGCGTGCGCGGATGCGCGAACGGATTCCGCTCGATCAGATCCAGGAAATCCGAGTGCAGGCGCGCTGGCAGCCGCGTCGTGTCGTTGTTCCAGTAGAGGATGTCGTACGCGGGCGGATCGTTGCCGAGCAGATAGTTGTTGACGACGTAATTCCACACGAGGTCGTTCGGACGCATCCACGCGAACATCCGCGCAAGGTCGTTCCCCTCGACCAAGCCGCGCTTGCGTGAGGCCGCCCTCGCCGCCTTGATCGTCGCCGGCGTCACGAAGAGGCCGGCCGTGGTCTCCCGCACTGCCGACGTATCGAGCACGCAAACCGCAAGCGTTGCCGAATGGACCTTGCGCCGCCCGCGCGCTGCGAGGTAGCCGAGGAACGCCGTCAGCGTGATTCCGCCCGAGCATGCGCCCCAGACGTTGACGTCGCGCGAGCGCGTGATCTCGCGGATCGCGTCGACGGCCTGCTCGAGCGCCTCGACATAAACGTCGAAGCCCCAGTCGGCGTTCTTCGCCGTCGGATTGCGCCAGCTCACCGCGAACGTGCGCACGCCGCTTTCGAGCGACCACTGGACGATGCTCTTCCCCGGAGCGAGATCGAACGCGTAGTACTTGTTGATCTGCGGTGGAACGATGAGAAGCGGCCGGCGATGCACTTCCGCGGTAGTCGGCGCGTATTGGATAACCTCGAGCACCTCGTTGCGATAGACGACCGCGCCCGGTGTATTCGCGAGGTTCTTGCCCACGCTGAACGGACGTGCGTCGACCTGGCGCGGCAGCCACCGTCCGCTCGTCAGATCCTCGACGAGATTCGCGAGCCCGCGGATCACACTCGCACCTTTGGTCGCGCCAGCCTTTTTCAATGCTGCCGGGTTGGTCACAATGAAGTTGGTCGGCGCAATCGCGTCGATAAGGAGCGATGTGACGAAGCGGGCGCGCTCGGTCGCCACCGGGTCGAGCTTCGCCTCGTCGACGGTGCGATCGAGGCTCCTGCCGAGCGCGACATAAGCCTGGAGCAGCCGGTGGAATCCAGCGCTGTCGTTCCACGTGGCGTCGGCGAACCTGCGATCCCCCGCCGCGGGCGCAAGCGCAGAACGGCCCGCGGCGACGCGGCCGAGCTCCCGAAGGAAGTTCGCGTACTGCCGCGTCACCATTCCCGGCTGGCGCACGAGCTGGCCGAGCAGCGTCGACGCAGCCGCGAGCACCTCCTTGCGGCGGATCCCGATAAGCGGATTCGCGGCGAGCGTATTCTGCGTCGCGCGCTCGATCAGCGCGGATGACGGCGACGTCCCGCGAGAGCGGCCGCGCGTGGGCTTCGGAGCGCGCTTGCGCGAAGCAGGCGTGCTCGTGACCGGCTGAAACCGTGAAGCCTTGGTTGCGATCGGCTGACGCGGAGCAGGTTTGCCCGCCCGTTTCCCCGAGCGTTTGCGCGTCGGAGCAGTCGTCGCAGCGGTCACCGTCTCTCCTTCGGCGCTCGAGTCAATCGGTACGCGCCATCAGCATCGCGAGCGATTCGGCAATGAGCGCGGGTTTTGCTTCGCCTTCGATTTCGATCGTGTTCTGCAACGTGATCAGCGTGCGCCCCGACCCTTTGCTTTCCGCCGCCAGGAGCACGACGCGGTTGCGCACGCGACTTCCGGCCTTCACTGGAGCGAGGAAGCGCACCTTGTCGAGCCCATAGTTGAGCGCAGCCGCTGCGTCGACAGGAATCACGCCCGCTTCGATCGCGAGCGACGCGGCGACCGAAAGCGTGAGATACCCATGCGCGATCGTTCCGCCGAACGGGCTCTCGCGGCGCGCGCGCTCCACGTCGACGTGAATCCATTGCTTGTCGCCGGTGCAATCGGCGAATTCGTCGATCCGACGCTGATCGAGCATCATCCAGTCGGAGACGCCGATTTCGCGTCCCGTGAACTCGGCGATCGTCGCCATCGTGTAGCCGTCCGGTGCCAAGATTCTTCCCCTCGTCGCAATGCGTTACGCGCTCCGCTTCCGCACGACCGACGTCGGCAGTAGGAAGTACGACAGCGCCGGAATGAGCACGAGCGCGCCTATCATGTTCCAGATGAACATGAACGTCAGCAGAATCCCCATGTCGGCCTGAAATTTGATCGGCGAGAACGCCCAGGTGATCACTCCTGCGGCGAGTGTCACGCCGACCAGCGCGACGACTTTACCGGTGAACTGAACGGCGTTCTTGTAGGCGTCAGTGAGCGAGAGACCGGCGCGCTGCTGCGCGAGCTGCACCGAGAGGAGGTACAGCGCGTAGTCGACGCCGATCCCCACGCCGAGCGCGATCACGGGCAGGGTCGCGACCTTGACGCCGATCCCGAGCGCGACCATCAGCGCCTCGCACAGGACCGAAGTAAGCGCCAGCGGGACGACCGCGACGACGAACGCGCGCCAGTTGCGGAACGTGATGAAGCACAGAACGATCACCGCAAGATAGACGAACACCAGCATCTCGCGCCACGCCTTCTTCACGACGATGTTGGTCGCCGCTTCGATCCCGGCGCTGCCGGCTGCGAGCAGGAACTCGCGATCCTTGTCGCTGTGCTTTCCGGCGAATTCGGCCGCGGAGTCGACGACCCGCTGCAGGGTCTCGGCGCGGTGGTCGGCGAGGTAGGCGATCACTGGCATCACCGAGCAGGCAGTGTTGAAGAGATCGGGATTGTTGACCGAAGCCTGCTGCGCGGCGTAGTTCAGCACGTCCTGATTGCGATTCACCGTGAGCCACTTCGGATTGCCTTCGAAGGAGCCGGCGGTGATCTGGCGCACCGCGTCGACGAGCGACACCGTCGTCTGTACGCCGGGAACCTGACGAAGCTGCCAAGCGAGCCGATCGGCCTCGACCAGCGTCGGGTACTTGAGGCAGCCTTCCTTGTCTGTCTTGACGATTACCGCGAACTGGTCCGACGAGAGCGCGTAGTTCGCCGTGATGTACGCGTTGTCGCGGTTGTAGCGCGAATCGGCCCTCAGCTCAGGCGCACCGGGGTCGAGATCGCCGATCTTGAGCTGGGTGGATACGGCAAAGCCGGCGACGGCGAGCGCCACCGAGGCGCCGATCGCGCCTAGCGCCCAGCTCCGGGTCGTGAACCGGTCGAGGAACAGCCACACGCGGCCGAGCCCGCGGCCGCGTGTCTCTTCTTTCTCTTCCTTGAGGCTGCGCTCGGCGGCGCGCCGGCTCACGCCGGTGTACGACAGCAGCACAGGCAACAAAAGC
>Ga0306921_10009075_pt1 | contig 10527 bp, 9 predicted proteins | sample sta12Cox44000080_FD_203760 | JGI IMG/M metagenome (GOLD analysis project Ga0306921, IMG submission 203760) | Lab enrichment of tropical soil microbial communities from Luquillo Experimental Forest, Puerto Rico - statoxic.12C.oxic.44.000.080 (v2)... | ecosystem: Environmental > Terrestrial > Soil...
GAGATGCTGGGCGGCCTCGGGAAGCTCACGGAGCGCGAGGCGCCGCTCGAGGTGATGGCGCGCCTCGTGGGGACCGAGTACGCGTACGACGACGAGGACCTGCTCGGTCGCACGCTCCACCTCGCCGCCTCGTACGAGCACCTCGGGTCGCCGACCTTCCTCCGCCGGCGCGGCGAGCGGATGGCCGCGCTCTCCGCCTCCGACGTGCTCGGCTACGCGCGCGCCTTCCTCAGTCCGGAGCGGGCGCACGTAATCCTCGTCGAGCCCGGGCGGCCCGAGGCTGGCCCCGAGGCGGTTCCGCCGCCGGCCGCGCCCACGCCGGCGGCCGAGGCAGCGCCCATCGCCGCCCACCCCTCGGTCTGGGCGCCCGTCCTCACCGCGCCCGGGCCGCGGCCCGAGGGGCCGCGCCCGCTGGAGGACGTGGAGACGCGCCGGCTCTCGAACGGGCTGGAGGTCATCTTGCTGCCGCGCGCCGGGGCCCCGTTCCACACCGTGCTGCTCGGGTTCAAGGGGGGACGCGCCCAGGGCACGCCCCCCGGGGTCACATGGGCGACCAACTGGGCCCGCCAGTCGGCGGAGTGGTCGCCGCGCCTGTGGGGCGTCGACTACCGGACGCACGTCACCGAGACCGCGACGCTCGAGGTGCTGAAGGGGCCGCGCGCCGAGATCCGCCAGACGCTCAAGTACCTGCGGCGGGTGATGGGGTTCTCGATCTTCTGGCCGCCGCGCCGCTTCAACCAGCGCGTCGAGGTGTTCGAGCGCGAAGATCAAGAACCGTCCGAGGTCCTTCACCGGTCGCTGGCGCGCGCGATCTACGGGAGCGGGCCGCTCGGCGCCTGGCCCACGGCGCGCCAGCTGCAGAAGATCACGCCCGCGGAGGTGATGGCCTGGAACGACCGGGTCCGCCGCCCGACGAACGCAGCCCTGGTCATCGTCGGGGACTTCGAGCCCGCCGAGGTGTTCGCGGCGGCCGAGGACGAGCTCGGCAGCTGGGGGGCGAACGCGAGCGCCAAGGCGCCGCTCGACGACCCGCCGACGCTCGCCGCGCTCGAGGCCGGCGCCTCCGGCCGCGCGATCATCCAGGATCGGCCCGGGGCGCAGCAGTCGACCGTCCGGCTCGACTGCGTCCTTCCGCCGGCGAGCCCGGACAGCTACGCCGCCGATGCGGTCTTCGCGCACGGCCTCAAGAAGGCCCTGTTCGCCGACCTGCGCCAGGAGGTCGGCGCCTCGTACTCGGTCTCGGGCGGCGTCGACGTCCTGCCGGGCGGCACGGCGGTGCTCCGGCTGTCGGCGGACGTCGACACCCAGCTCCTCCCCGAGGTGCTCCGGCGCCTGCGCCGGATGATCGCCCATCCGGAGACCGTCACCTCCGATTCCGCCACCTTCGACCACACGCGCGGGACGGCCGCGGGGCGCTTCCGCGTCGACGCCGCCACGACGGAGTCGACGGCCCGTCTCCTGTTCGAGACCTGGAACCGCCGCTGGCCGCTCGAGGCGGCCGCCCGGTTGCCCGACCAGGCGCTCGCCGCCTCGCCCGAGGCCGTCGAGACGGCGGCGAGCCGGTGCCGTGACAACTGGGCCGTGGGTCTGCTCGGCGACCGCTCCCGGCTGCGCGCCGCTTGGGACGCGTCCGCGCCCTAGCGTCCGGCGCGGCGCGCGGGGCGCGGTCATCTCCGGACGCGGCGGAGCGTCTTCCGCAGCGAGCTGCCGCAACGCTCGCAGAGCGTGTAGACCCAGCCGCGCACCTCCTGCGTCTCGCCCGGGGCGCCGCACTGCTCGCAGACCTCGGCCGAGTGGTCCTCGGCATCGTCGACGCGCGACCACATCGCGGGCGAGGCGGTGTCGAGCGACACGCGCAAGAGGCCGTGGCGCTGGCTGACCTGGGTGAAGGCCGGCCGGCGCGACAGCGGCAGCCTGGCCGAGAGGCGCTCGAGATCGCTCGCCAGGCCGTCGAGCAGCGGCAGCCAGCCCGGCCCGATGCTCACGTTGTTCCGCAGCAGGCGGAGCAGCGACGGATGGCGGGCGAAGAGCTCGTCGGGCGTCATCGCCGGGGCCGCGGTCCGAAGCCGCGCGGCGTGACGGCGTCGTCGTTCTCGAACGGGTCGGGGCACTCGACGTGCGCGAGCGCCCCGGTGCTCCGCGACAGCGTGGTGGTCTCCTTGATTGCCGACAACGGCAGCCCGCAGTACGCGCAGACCAGGATCTCGCTGCCGCGGTCGCGCGCGGAGGCCTGCGCGCACCGGACCAGCGCCCGTACCTCCACCGGCGTCCGCCCGCCGATGCGCGTGTAGATCTCGCGCCCCTGCCGGAGGACGTCGATGCGCCAGATCCCGTCGCTCGAGCGCGCGAGCCGCACCACAGTCCCGTCGAGCTGCGGCGCGGCCAGCACGACCGCCGCCACCGGGCCGTAGGGCGGCGGCTCGGGCTCGCCGAGGCGCAGAGCACGGCTCCGTTCCGGCTGGCCGGTCACTTGATCTGCACCCATTGGCCGCCGGCGGCGACGACGATGTGGTCGAGGATCTCGATGCCGACGACCGCCCCGCCCTCGCGCAGCGCCCGCGTGATCGCCTCGTCGATGGCGCTCGGGGTGGGGTCGGTCGACGGGTGGTTGTGGACGACGATCGCCGCCGTCGCGTCGGCGCGAACCAGCGCCCGGAACACCTGCCGCGGCTCGATCCCGACGGCGTCGACCGAACCGCGCGCGAGCAAGAACTCCCCGATCACCCGGTGGCGCGCGTCCAGCGCGACGACGTAGAACTCCTCGACGTCGGCGAGCCCCAGCTTCGCCGCCATGTAGCGGGCCACGTCGTCGGGCCCCCGCACCTGCGTCCCGAGCACGGGCGCCGCCTGCGCCAGCGTGCCGACGGCCACGGCGTCACGGAAGGCCTCGAGCTTCCGGTCGCTGAGCCCGTGCGCCCGCAGCTCGGCGTCCGACGCTCGCGCCGCCCCCCGCACGCTGCCGAACGCCTGCAGCACGGCCGCCGCCAGCCGCGGCCCCAAGAGCCGGCCGAGCGCCCCCGGCACGTCAGCGACGGGCGCGTCGTCGTAGCCGGGCGGCTCCGGCTCGTGGAGAGCGAGCGCGGGCGCCGTCACGACATCGAACCCCCGATTTTCGTCCCCGCTCTTCCGTGCGTCACCAGCGGCTCCCTCTCCCCCGAGCGCCCGCATAGTGTAGTACACTAATGCCGTGAGCCCGCGGACAATCCGCATTCACGGCCGCACGCGCCTCCTCCCGCCGCTCTCCATCCGTCTATCGGAAGCCGAGCGCGCCGAGGTCGAGCGCCGCGCCAAGCAGGTGGGCCTCGCCGTCAGCGAGTTCGCCCGGCGCGCGATGCTGGGCTCCCACCTCCGCTCCGAGGCCTCCCGCCTCGTGCTGCGCGAGGAAGGGCCGCCTTACGACGCGCCGGTCGCGAAGACGAAGAGCAAGCCGCCGCGGCGCTGAGGCGCACCTGGCCGTCGAAAAACAGTTGAATAGCGAACTGCGCCCGCGGGCACTCTATCGGTCATGAAGCTTATCCTGACCGCGCTCTCCCTCGTTCTCCTGGCTCTGGCGGCAGCCTGCGGCGGCGGCACCAAGTGCGACGCCCCGACCCACTGTACGCCGGTGAGCTACGACGCCGGCGCCGACTGAGCCGCGTCGCGGGTCGAGCCGACCGCGCTCACTGGGCGGTCACGCTCGCCGTCGTGAAGTCGATGTTCCCGACGCCGCCGCCCGTCTCCACGAGCACGCTGGCCTCCAGCATGTTCCCGAGGTTCATGCCGGCGGCCGTCCAGGCGGCGAAGTGTTGGCTGATCGAGATCTGCCCGCAGTGTCGCGCCGACTGGCGGACGCTGTAGAACTGGATCCAGCTCGAGACGCCAGGGCAGCTCGAGCCGCCGGTCCCCGTCGTCATGCGCGTGTACAGCGTGTACGTCCCGCCGTCGATCGTGACCGTCCCCTTGTTGGTGGTGTTGCCGGGGTTGACCGGCAGCGCGTTGTACGAGTCCTCGATGATGTAGTACTCGACGCACGGGTTCTGCGACCACCCGTAGACCCCGATGTACGAGTAGCCGCCGCCGCTTCCGGTCTTCGACTCGGAGAACTGGGCCGTGATCGTCCCCAGCTGCAGATAGGTCATCGTGCCGTTCCAGCGCAGGCCGTACCGGGCCAGAAAGTCGCCGGAGTTGTTCCACGCCGCGCTGAACGCGGGAACGCTGTAGGTCGTGAGCGATCCGCCGCTCCCCGTCGAGTAGAGGGACCAGGTCAGACCGGCTGCGGTGCCCGTGGCGCTTGTGGAGGTGTGCACGGTTCCGCCCGTCGGCGGGGTCCCGCTGCAGGAGCTCGAGCCGCCGCTGCCCGTGGTGCCACCGGATCCCGTCGTGCCGCCCGAGCCGGTCGTGCCGGCGGTGCCGGTCGTGCCGGCAGTCCCCGTGGTGCCACCCCGGCCCGCCGTGCCTGTCGTTCCCGCAGTGCCTGTCGTTCCCGCCGTGCCCGTCGTTCCCGCAGTGCCTGTCGTTCCCGCGGTGCCCATCGTTCCCGCGGTGCCCGTCGTCCCGGCCGTGCCCGTCGTTCCCGCGGTGCCCGTCGTTCCCGCGGTGCCCGTCGTTCCCGCGGTGCCCGTCGTTCCTGCCGTGCCGGTCGTCCCCCCACGTCCCGCCGAGCCCGTCGTCCCCGCGGTACCGGTCGTCCCAGCGACGCCTGTCGTTCCTGCCGAACCGGTCGTCCCGCCGGTGCCCGTCGTCCCTCCGATGCCGGTCGTCCCCGCCGAACCCGTCGTTCCCGCGACGCCCGTCGTCCCTCCGGCGCCGCCAGCTCCGACCGTGCCACCGCCACCGCCGCGACCGCCCTCCCCCGTCGAGCCCGCGGCCCCGGTCGTGCCGCCCGCCGCGGCGTCGCTTCCCCCACCGAAGAGCTTGATGGTGAGCGCGCCGCAACCGGCGGGGAGCGCGATGATCGATCCGCTATCGGCCGCGATCGTCGAGCCCGACTGCGTCGCGGCGACCGCTACGTCGACGCGCTTCCCGACCGGGTAGCCGCCGCCGGCAGCAGAGAAGTCGACCTCGATGGTCCCGAAGGCCGGCCCTGGCGTGCGCGCGACGGTCTGGACGGCGCTCGCCGGGCTGCCGGCGACGGTGACCTGGACGTCGAGGTGGTCGGCGACGCCCGTGTTGCCCTCGAATTCGACGGTCACGAGCAGCGTCCCCTGCTTGCACGAGCGGGTGCTATCGCAGCCGGCTCCGAACCCCCACGCCGCGAGGCCGAGGCCCATCACCAGCAGCCGGTGGGATCTCGCAGTGGACCTCAATGCAGGTATCCGTTGATGGTGCCGAGGCTCGGCGACGGATCCTTCGAGCCTCCGCCGCTCCTCAGCACGACCGCGACCACAGCCGCGGCGACGACGCCGGCGCCGATCGTGATCCAGAACCACGGCTTCTGCGTCACCGATCGCTCATCCGACGGCGTCGCTGCCGGCTGCGCGACGAGCACGGGCGCCGATGAGGCCGGCGGCGGGGCCGCGGTGGTGACCACCGGCGGCGGCGTCGTCGCCGGCTGAGTCGCGGCGGGCGGCGGCGCCGTCGACGCAGGCGCGGGCGCGGGCGCGCGGGCCGCGGGCGCGGGCGGGGCGGGAGCCGGCGCGCGGGCCGCGGGCGCGGCGGGCGGTGGCGTCTTCGCGGCGTCGGGCTTGGCCGGTGCTGCTGCGACGGGCGGCGGCGTCGTCGCGACGGCCTTGTCGTGCTCGATCGCCGCCTTGAGGTCGTCGATGTGCTTCTGCACCTCGTCGGCGCGGCTGTTCTTCTTGCCGTAGACGTGGAGGTAACTCTCGTAGAGCTTGAGCGCCCGCTCCTTGTTGCCGCCGAGGCGATGCGATTGCGCGGCGTTGTAGAGCAGCGCCGGGTCGGGATGGAGCTTGAACGCGCGCTCGAAGTCTTCGGCCGCCTCCTTGTACTCACCCAGCGCGTACGCCGCCGTCGCCTTCTGCTGGAGCGCGCTCGCGTCGTCCGCTCGCGCCGGACCGCTGGCTACCACGACCATCAAAGCGAACGCGACGGCTGTGGCAGATACCCCTCTGAGCCCCACGGCGGCGATCCTTCTATCACATCTCGGTTTGCAAACTGACCGGGTGCTGCGGCGCCCCGATGCGCCGCGGCGGCTGCCGGCGAAGCTCAGCTGGGACGGAAGAGTGACCGCAGACCGTCCGGATCAGCAGCTGGGTCAGCAAGCTGCGAGGGGCCGGTTGTCTCGCTCGGGGCCGCGGGAGATGATGGTCCGATGGCTTCGAACCGAGACCCGTCGCTGAGCTCGATCCTCCGTCTCGCGCTGGTCGTGGGCGCGTTCGGCCTCGCGTGCAGCGGCCCCGCCCGAAACCAGGCGTGCCCGCAGGGTGCGGAGACCTGCCCCTGCTACGGCAATCACACCTGCGACGTCGGGCTGCAGTGCCTGTCGAACCTCTGCGTGTCCCCGTCGTCCGGCGCGGGCGGCAGCTCGGGAGCGGGAGGTCAATCCGGGAGCGGCGCTGGAGGGGCGATCTCGTCGGGCGGAACCGGCGGCACCGGCACAGGCGGCGCCGGGGGGAGCGTCGGCGCGGCGGGGACCGTCGGCTCCGGCGGCATGGTCGGTTCGGGCGGCATGGTCGGTTCGGGCGGCACGGTCGGGTCCGGCGGCACGGTCGGGTCCGGCGGGAGCGTCGGCGCGGCAGGCACCGGCGGCTCGGTCGGGAGCGCCGGCACGGGCGGCACCAGCTCCGGCGGCGGCAGCGGCGCCGCCGGTAAAGGCGGCGCGAGCGGAACCGCCGGCGTGGCGGGTGTCGCGGGCACGGGCGGCGGCAGCACCGGCGGCAGCAGCGCCGGCGGCGGCAGCGGCGCCGGCGGCAATAGCGGTACCACCGGCACGGCCGGCGCGGGCGGGGCCGGCGCCTGCGGCGACCTGATCGACGACATGGAGGCCGGCACGGGGTACATCTGCCAGGGCAACGGCCGCGTGGGCTACTGGTACACGTACATCGACAGCAGCGTCGGGGACTCGATCACGCCGCCGACGACGGAGGATCCATCGCTGCCGGACGCGGTGAGCCCCGCGCGCGCCGCCAGCACCCGCGCGATGCACGCCAGCGGCATCTTTTCCCTATTCGCCGGGATCGGATTCCTCATCAACGCCCCGGTCCTCAACGACCCGTGGTCGACGTTCGACGCCACCCGCTACACGGGCATCACCTTCTGGTCGAAGGGGATGGGCACCGTCAGGATCCTGCTGCAGATCCCCGCGACCGTGGCCACGCAGTACCACGGCACCTGCACGAGCTCGGTCTGCATGGGCGCGGTGTCGGCGAGCCACGCGCTCAGCCCGACGACCTGGACCCAGATCTCGATCCCCTTCTCCTCGCTGACCTCCGGGAACGCGACGTTCGTCCCCTCGGCCCTCGCCGCCGTCGAGTTCCAACCCACGACCGGGGGCCAGTTCGATCTCTGGATCGACGACGTCAGCTTCTACTGAGTCGTGCGTCAGCTCGCATCCAGGCGGGAGCCTGTGTTCCGGACCTGGTGCGGATGGTCACGGTGGGACACGCCGGCATTACCATCGATCTCAGGGGAATCCCGGGGCTCGCCAGGGTCGAGGCGTGGGTGGCGGTCTGTCGCGAATCCACTATGGTAGCTTCCCTTCCCTCGGGCTGGCAGGACCCGACGGTAAGCCAGGGGGGGCACGTGCTCGACCAGGATACAGAGTCGAACCCGAGTGAGGAACGAGGCGGGTTGACCTCCGCCCGGCTGCAGGAGAGCGAAGCCCGGTTCCGCGTGCTCGCGGACAGCGCCCCGGTTCCCATCTGGGTCAACGGCGTCGACGCCGGTTGCGAGTTCGTGAACAAGGCCTATCTGGACTTCTTCGGCAAGACCCTGGGCGAGGTCCAGGGTTTCGGATGGCAACCCCACGCGCACCCGGAGGACGAAGAGCGTTACGTCGGCGCGTACCTCGCGGCGTTTCGCGCGCGTCAGCCGTTCCGTTGTCAGGCGCGGTTCCGCGACGCCAAGGGTGAATACCGGTGGCTGGACTCGGTGGCCCATCCCCGCTTCACGCCCTCGGGCGAGTTCCTCGGTTACGTCGGAGCGAGCCCCGACATCACGGACGGAAAGCGCGTCGAGCTCAACTCCCGGTTCATCAACGAGCTGGACCTCGTCCTGTCCCGCAGCGCGGACCCCGACGAGATCGTGTCGCTCGGCACCGGGAAGCTGGGCGCCTACCTCGACGCTTCCGGCTGCCACCTCGGCGAGATCGACCTTCTGGCGGGCAAGTCGATCGTGCGGGCGAACTGGCAAGGGTGGCTCCGCGACATGCAAAGCCTGGCCGGCGAGTATCGGATGGACGACTACGTCCCGGCCGCGGTCCGCGACGGGCTGGCCGCCGGGGAGGCTTCGGTCGTCGAGGACGTCGCCAGCGATCCCCGAACCCGCGCGTTCGCGCCGGCCTACGCAGCCATCGGCATCGGCGCGGTCGTGTCGGTCCCCATCCTCCACGAGCGGCAGTGGCGCGCCACGTTGACCGTCGTGGACGGGCGGCCGCGGGCCTGGCGATCGGACGAGCTGCAGCTGGTCCGGGACGTCGCCTCACGGCTCTGGCTGGCCGTCGCCAAGGCGCGCTCGCTCGAGGCGCTGCAGGAGCGCGAACGGAGCGCGCGGAGAGCGCTGACCGACCAGATGCTGGCGGGCGTGGCGGGCGTGGACGCGACGGGCCGGCTCACCATGGTCAACCAGCGCTATTGCGACCTCACCGGCCACACCGAGGCGGAGCTCCTCGCGATGGCCGTCGGCGACCTGACCCATCCCGACGACTGGCCTCGGAACGCCGCGCTCTATCGCCGGCTGTTCGAGACCGGCGACGGTTTCTTCATCGAGAAGCGCTACCGACGCAAGGACGGAACGGAGATCTGGGTGAACGCCCACACCTCGTCGGTCCGCGACGCGCATGGCAGCGTGGCGTCGGCCATCTGCGTCGTCGTCGACGTCACGGACCGCAAGCGGGTCGAGCAGGAGCTGGCGGCGGCCAAGGACCGCCTGGCCGCGGATCTGAAGACGCTACAGGCCGCGTATGAACGAGCCGACAGCGCCACCCGCGCCAAGGACGAGTTCCTCGCCGTCGTCTCGCACGAGCTGCGCAGTCCCTTGAGCGCCATCCTGGGCTACAGCCAGCTCTTGAAGATGGCCCCGGACGACCCCGCGCGCGTGAGCGAGGTGGCCGAGATCATCGAGCGAAATGGCAGGGCCCAGGTTCAGCTCATCGACGATCTGCTCGACACGGGGCGCATCGTCACCGGCAAGCTGAAGCTCGAGGCGCGCACGATCGATCTGCCGACCGTGGTCGCGCGGGCCGTCGAGATGGCCCGGCCGGCGGCACGCGCCAAGGCGATCGAGCTCTGGTTCGAGGTGGACCCGGCCGTCGGGCCCATCGTCGGCGATCCGCAGCGCTTGGAACAGGTGGTCTCCAACCTGCTCTCGAACGCGACGAAGTTCACCGCCCCCGGCGGCCAAGTGCAGCTCCGGCTCCGACGGCAGGACGCCGAGGTCCAGATCGTCGTGCGCGACGACGGCAAGGGGATCGAACCCCGGGTCCTCGAACATGTGTTCGAACGTTTCTGGCAGAGCGACATGTCCAGCACACGTCGGGCGGGCGGGCTCGGCCTCGGTCTCCCGTTGGTGAAGCACATCGTGGAGCTGCACGGCGGCACGGTCGGCGCGGCGAGCGCCGGAACGGATCGGGGCGCGACCTTCACCGTTCGCCTGCCGCTCGCGGCCAGCCAGGTCGCACCGACTCCGGGGCTCGCGAAGGGATCCCTGTCAGCGCCGCCGGGGGTCGAGAGCGCGGCGCTCGCCGGCCTCCGCCTGCTCGTCGTGGACGACGACGACGAGGTGCGCACCGTGCTCGTCCTCATGCTGCAGGTCTACGGCGCCGAGGCCGTGCCCGCCCGCTCCGGCGCCGAGGCCCTGTCGGCGCTCGCGCGGCGGTCGCCCGATGAGTCGCCCTTCGACCTGCTCGTTTGCGACGTCGGTATGCCCCGCGAGGATGGCTACGACGTCATTCGGAAGGTGCGGGCGTTGCCAGGGACGAACGCGGACATCCCCGCCATCGCCCTGACGGCGTACGGACGCGCCCAGGATCGCGTGCGAGCCCTCGAGGCCGGTTTCCAGACCCACCTCGTCAAGCCCGTGGAGCCGGACGAGCTGGTGGTCGTCGTCCGCAGCCTGCTCCACCCAAGAAAGAGAAAACCCCAGCCGCAGCCGGGGTTTTCGGAGTGCGAGGACGGGGACTCGAACCCCGATGGCTGTTAACCGCTAGCACCTCAAGCTAGTGCGTCTACCAGTTCCGCCATCCTCGCGATGAAGCGCATTCATATAGACGCCGGGCGTGCGGGTGTCAACGGCGCCGCTCGGGCTGATCGCGTCGGGCGTAGACGGGCTCTGCCCGTCGGAGCCCATCGCGGGGGGTTCCGGACCCTTCGAGGGTCCCGAGCTAAGATCGCGTCGGGCGTAGACGGGCTCTGCCCGTTGGAGCCCATCGCG
>Ga0306921_10009077_pt1 | contig 10526 bp, 10 predicted proteins | sample sta12Cox44000080_FD_203760 | JGI IMG/M metagenome (GOLD analysis project Ga0306921, IMG submission 203760) | Lab enrichment of tropical soil microbial communities from Luquillo Experimental Forest, Puerto Rico - statoxic.12C.oxic.44.000.080 (v2)... | ecosystem: Environmental > Terrestrial >...
CCTATCAAGGTGAAGATGGTCGCCACGGTCGATCCGGAGGCGGAAGAACGCCGCGCCAAGATACTCGCGGCACATGTCGAGCAGATGAAGTGCCGGCAGATGGCCGAGCTTCAGGGTGTTCTGCCCAGAGACCGAACAGAGTTCATTCTGCGATGCATGGAAAAATGATCGCAACCAATTGAGGCAACGGCCATGCGATTACATTCAGCTCGTTGGATTTTACTCGGTCTCGCCGCACTTTTGTTGGCGTACGGCCTCAATCGCGGCATTCTGGTCGGATCCACGATCGAAAGCGCCAAGCTGAGCGACCAGTATCCGGTGCCATTCTACAAGAAACATTGCCGTTATCTGTTTTTCACCGGCATTCAGCAGGTATGGACAAGTTCCGAGTCAAGCAGAGAGGACGCCTTAAAGACCTCCTGTGCCCCGCTGAAGAATGAACCGGTCATTCACCGGCGGCACACGATTCTCGAGGGAAAGTCCTAGCCCGCGCCGTCGCGATTCGGGTTAACTACGCTTTTTTCGTACCGAGCACCGGAGCGAAGCCTTCGCGGTTGGCACGCCACGCCCGCTGATATTCCATGATGCGCGCGGTTTCATCGGCGACGTGCTCGCCGAGCGCGTCGGCGAGCAGATGGAGCGTGGTGTCGATGCAGAGCGTCACGCCGCCGCCCGTGACCACGCCGGCCGGCCCCTCCACCAGCATTGCCTCCCGCACCTCGATTTGCGGATAGGTCGCGCGCATCACTTCGATCGGTGAGGCTTCGGGCGGCACCACTTCGCGCTTGGTGGTGGCGGGAGCACCATCGAGCACGCCGCTTGCGGCGAGTATCATGCCGCCGGTACAGACGGAAGCGATGCGGCGAGAGGCATGGACGCGACGGATATAGTCGAGCGTTGCGGGCGACCCGGCCTGCGCGGCCCAGCCCGGACCGCCGGTGACGATGACGAGATCGCAAGCGGGCGCGTCATCGATGCCGAAATCGGCCGTCACAACCAATCCGTTGGCAAGCGTGACCAATCCCGGACGGGGCGCAATGGTGCAAATCCCGATCTCGGGTGCGATCCGACGCGCCATCGACAGCACGCCGAAGGTTGCAAGATCGATCGGTTCGACGCCGTCGTAGATGAAGATGCCAAACTGCACGACGGCGCCTCTTTCAATTGTTTCCGCATGATCTCGCGCAAATACGTTGCGCGTTTATCGCGACGGAAAACCGGTTCCCTTTTTTCCGGACCATGCCAGCTAGTCTGCCAACGGCTTTCCCCTGGTTTCGCGCGCGGCGAGTGCCGCTGCAAGCGTAATCAGCGCCAGAACGATCATCATGATCGAGACACCGGCGGTACCGCCGAAATATCCGACCATCGCGGTCGCGATGATCGGGGAAAAACCGCCGCCGAGCGCCGCTGAAACCTGGAAGCCGAACGAGGCGCCGCTGTAACGGACGCGGGAGCCGAACAGTTCCGGGAAATAGGCCGATTCGGGTCCGAACATCATGCCATGGCCGAAGTTCATCGCGATCATGACGGCAGCAAAGATCAGCGCCACGCTCTTGCTCTCCACCATCCAGAATAGCGGAAAGGCAAAGGCAATCGTGAACAGGGCACCGAGAATGAAAAGCGGCCGCCGGCCTATCTTGTCGGACAGCCAGCCGAACAGCGGCAGGCTGACGAGTTCGAGAAGCGCCGCATACATCACCGCGTCCAGCATCATTGGCTTGGGCAGACCGAGCCTGGTTGTGGCGTAACCGACGACAAATACCGTGAGCATATAGACCCAGGAGACTTCCGAAAGTTTCAGGCCGACGGCGATCAGGAAGGTCCTGGTGTTCGTGCCGACCGCTTCGACAACCGGATTGCTGGAAAGCCCGTCGCGCTTCTTCAACCCCTCGAACACCGGAGTCTCCGGCACGCGCGATCGAACGAAGGTACCAACGGCGAGCAGCACGATGCTGACGAGGAACGGGATACGCCAGCCGTAACTGGCGAAATCGGCCTCGGGCAATTTGGTGACGAGCGCAAACGCAATCGAGGCCAGCACGAGCCCGATCGGAAAGCCGATCTGCACGAAGCTCGCGTAGAAGCCGCGCCTGTCCGCCGGCGCGTGCTCGAGCACCATCAGCGAGGCGCCGCCCCATTCGCCGCCAAGCCCGATGCCCTGGACGATGCGCAGCACGATCAGGATCATCGGCGCGAGCACGCCGATCGAGGCATAGGTCGGCAGGAGGCCGATGCAGAAGGTAGAGAGACCCATGATGAACAGCGTCAGGACCAGCATGGACTTGCGGCCGAGCCGGTCGCCGAAATGACCGAACAGCGCCCCGCCCAGCGGCCGGGCCAGAAATCCGACGGCATACGTGCCAAGCGCTGCCAGCGTACCGGCTAGCGGATCGAAGCTTGGAAAAAACGCCTTGTTGAAAACCAGCGTTGCCGCCGTGGCGTAGATGAGGAAGTCATACCATTCGATGATCGTCCCAGCGCAGCTTGCAAAGACGATGGAATTCATCGTGGGGCGCCCGACTATCGGCAAGGTCGCAGTCATCGTCAATTTGGCCTCCCTCGATGCGCAAATCCCGAAGCGGGATGAATGATTGAAAAGGATGCAAGCAACGTGCCGGACCAACGAACTCCGCCGTTGATCCGGGGGCATGACGCCGTTCCCGAAAGCGCGAGCGCGTCTTCCGCTGCACCAGGGCGCGCCTCGCCCGGAGCGTGACAGCCGCCCGAGCTTTGCGCCCCTCAACCGGCGCGGGCGGTCTTGACCCTGATCTCGGCTGGCAGGATGAGTGCGGCTGCGATCACCAGAAGACAAAGGCCGGCAAATGCGTGCAGCATGGTGACGAAACCGCCATGCTGGTAGAGCCAGGCGACGAGGCCCACGGATGCGCCGGCGGCGGTGAAGCCGACGAAATAGCGCACGGCATAGGCGCGCGAGCGCCACTCCTCGCTGGTGTATTTGCCGACCATGGCGTCGTTGACCGTGACCTGGCCGAAGGCGCCCATGACGATGCCGATCGCGGCGACGATCAAGGGAAGGTTTGACAGCTCCGCGGCCAAGTAAAGGAACGGCGCCAGCACAAAGGAAAGCGGTAGCGAAACCGCCTTCAGCGAATGACGGTCGAGCAACTTGCCGATGGTATACTGCGTCATCGCGCCAAACACGTAGACGCCGGCGGCGATCAGCCCTAACAGAGCCGGACTTTGCGTGAGACCGCTCAATCGCTCCGCAAACAATTTGGGCAACGCCACCGTCACCGCGTTGAAGGTGGTGGAGATGGCAACCACCACGATCAGGAGCGCCAAAACCACCCGCCACATATCCGCTTTGGCAACGCGCGCCTGTGCCGCCGCCTGCCTGACGCCGGACCGATCCTCATGGACCACCGTCCGCATGAAGGCCAAGCCGATCAGGATCGTTACGACGCCCGGGAGGACGAACGCCCAGCGCCAGCCGAGATACTGGCCGATCACACCGGTAACCAGCGCCGACGATGCGACCCCGAGATTGCCCCAGACGCCGTTGAGACCCATTTCGCGGCCGAGCTTGTCGGCATAGGAGACGATCATCGCGGTGCCGACAGGATGGTAAATCGAGGCGAACAGGCCGATCGACAACAGTGCCGCGCCGAGCCCAAGGGGGGTGTCCACCAGACCGACGGCAATCATCGAAGCGCCGATGCCGACGAAGAAAATCACCATCATGTGGCGTCGGCTCCAGCGGTCGCCGAGCCAACCGGTCAGGAGCGAGCCGGCGCCGAAAGCCACAAAGCCCGGCGTGGCGTAAGGCAAGAGCTCCGAATAGGCCATGCCCAGCGCGGGAGCCATGATGATGACGGCAGCGGCGAAGATCAGCATCGAATAATGGTCGATGAAATGGGCAGCGTTGACGTAGCCGATCACCCTGGCTGGGCTGTTCATGAGCCGATTCCCTCCCGACCTTGCGATGGACTATACGATGGCTCGTACCGGGCGGCCACGCACACCCCTGCATCGCTCCCCCACCCGCCCCGCTCTGGCGCGAGGGTTGCACTGCCGGGCGCGTCGTCCTCGTTCCTCTTGCGGCGCAGCAGTCGGGTTTTTGGCGAAAGCCTTCTTGCAAAGCCTGGATCGATTGCACGTGGGCATTAACGTTACTCACGCGCGGCTATGGGTGCCGCTTTTTTTGGCTCTACTTTTGGAGCGCTTGATTGTGATCGGCTTTGGCTTAAATCCATGTCACAATCCTGCCCGGTCCGGATTTGACATGGCCAACAGAAACAACGCGTTTTTCTCCGATCTTCTCGCCTCGATCTCGGAGCGTGGCCGCACCCTGCTCCGTCGCGCGGGTTCTTTGGATGACAGACAGGATGCATCCGGCTTGATCGAGTTGTGCGAGGCCTTGCTGTCGGGCCGTGGCGAGGCTTCCGGAACGGCGATGGCGCGCGAGGTGCTCGATCGCTACCACGATCTCGACAAGGCCGGGCAACACGCATTCTTCGAAGGTCTCGCCCGCAATTTCGGCCCCGACCGCGACAAACTTTCGCAGGCCATCGAGAGCTGGCGCGCGCAGTCAAGCGATACCGACGCCAGCGACCTGCATTTTGCCTCCGAGCCGCGGCGACAGGAATTGATCCGCCGGCTCAATCGCGCGCCCGGCGGCACCAGCGATCTGGTGGCGATGCGCGCCGATCTGCTCGACCTTCTGAACGGGGACAAGGAGCTTGCCGCACTCGACCGCGACGTCGTGCATCTTCTGGCCTCATGGTTCAACAGGGGGTTTCTCGTGCTGCGCAGGATAGACTGGTCGACCCCGGCAAACATTCTGGAGAAGATCATCCGCTATGAAGCCGTGCACGAGATCCGCGACTGGAACGATCTGCGCCGCCGCATCGATCCCGTCGACCGCCGCTGCTACGCGTTCTTTCACCCGGCGCTCGTCGATGAGCCGCTGATCTTCGTCGAAGTCGCGCTGACCGAATCCATTCCCGGCGCGATCGCGCCGCTGCTTGCCGCCGATCGCGAGCTGGTGCCTACCGATCGCGCTCGCACCGCCGTGTTCTATTCGATCTCCAACACCCAGCGCGGCCTCGGCGGAATCTCGTTCGGCAATTTCCTGATCAAGCAGGTCGTGGAAGAACTGCGCCGCGAACTGCCGAAGCTGGAAAATTTCGTGACGCTGTCGCCGGTGCCTGGCTTCATGCACTGGGTGAAGCACTCGCATTATCTTCCCCTCACCGAAGAAGAACGCACGATCCTGGAAAATCTCGAAAAGCCGGACTGGGTGGAGAATGCGGAGCTCGTGGACGAACTGCATCCCGTCATGGAGCACCTGGCCGCCTATTATTTCCTGAAAGCCCGAACGCCCAGGGGCCGCCTGATCGATTCGGTGGCGCGCTTCCATCTCGGCAACGGCGCAAGGCTCGAGCGGATCAACTGGCTCGGCGACGTCTCGCCGAAAGGCTTGCGCGAATCCGCCGGCATCATGGTCAACTATCTCTACCGTCTCGAGGACATCGAGAAGAACCACGAAGCCTACGCCAACCAGGGTACGGTTGCAGCGTCAAGCGTGGTGAGGAAACTGCTCAAGAACGAAGGCCGCCGGCTGCTCGACATGCGGCTGGGGTAGTACCGTGGCCTCATGGTTCGAGACGCGCGCAGTTGGGGCACTCCTTACCAAGCGGGTCCAGGACCTCATGGTGAGCAACAACGCAAAAGCGACGGGCCTCGAAGGATGAGGCAACTGCTGGATATGCGGCTTTGGCAGAGGCGCAGGATTGCACCGTTCGTCATCGCGAGGGGCGATAGCGACGACGCAATCCAGGATCACACCCGAAGACTGGATTGCTTCGCGGAGCCTGTCTTCGGGCGCGCATTCGCGCGGTCCCGTTGGCTCGCAATGCCGGCTATACGCGATCACTCCGCCAGCGCCTTCATTTCCCTGTAGAGATCGGATTTTCCTTCAAAGCCGATGCCCGGCAGGTCGGGCATGACGATGTGACCGTTTTCGACGCGGACACCGTCGGGAAAACCGCCATAGGGCTGAAACAGGTCGGGATAGCTCTCGTTGCCGCCGAGCCCGAGGCCTGCCGCGATATTCAGAGACATCTGGTGGCCGCCGTGTGGAATGCAGCGGCTCGCCGACCAGCCGTGCGTTTCGAGAACCTTCAGCGTGCGCTGGTATTCGCAAAGCCCGTAGGACAGCGCGCAATCGAATTGCAGCCAGTCGCGATCGGGCCGCATGGCGCCATAGCGGATCAGATTGCGCGCGTCCTGATGGCTGAAGAGATTTTCCCCGGTTGCCATCGGAGCCGGATAGAATTCGGAAAGTGCGGCCTGAAGCTGAAAGTCGAGCGGATCGCCGGCTTCCTCGTACCAGAACAGCGGATACTGCCGGAGCATTTTGGCGTAGGCGATCGCGGTTTGAAGATCGAACCTTCCGTTGGCGTCCACCGCAAGCTGCGCGTCGCGGCCGATCTCTTCCAAAACGGCCTCGATGCGCGTCTGGTCTTCCGCAATCGGCGCGCCGCCGATCTTCATCTTCACCACGTTATAGCCGCGGTCGAGATAGCTTCGCATCTCGCCGCGCAGCATCGAAAGCCCCTTGCCAGGATAATAATAACCGCCGGCGGCATAGACGAACACGCGCGGATCGGCTTTGAGGCCATGACGCTCGGCGAGCAAACGAAACAGCGGTTTGCCCGCGATCTTGGCGACCGCATCCCACACCGCCATGTCGATGGTGCCGACCGCAACCGAGCGCTCGCCGTGTCCACCGGGCTTCTCGTTCGACATCAGCACGGACCAGACCTGATCCGGATCGAGATTATCGCCGGCCTCGTTGAGCAGCGCCTTCGGATCGGCCTCCTTGAGCCTTGGCGCAAACCGCTCGCGGATCAACCCGCCCTGCCCGTAGCGGCCGTTGGAATTGAAGCCGTAACCGACCACGCGTTTGCCGTCGCGCACCGCATCGGTGACGACCGCGACAAGACTCGTCGTCATTTTACTGAAGTCGATATAGGCGTTGCGGATTTCCGAGGCGATCGGCTTGGTGATTTCCCGGATGTCGACGATGCGGATGGACATTGGATGCCTTAAGCTTGCAATGGCGCCGCTTCCCGTCATTGCGAGGATTGCTTCGCTTCGCTCGCAACGACAGCAAAAGCCGCTCAGGATAGCTTCTTGTCGCGAAAATACGGCTCCACCGGGCCATGGACCTTGATCGTGAGCGGGTTGCCGTAGCGATCCTTGGCATTGCCGGCGGTCACGCGAATCCATCCCTCGCTGACGCAATATTCCTCGACGTTGGTTTTCTCAATGCCCTTGAAGCGAATCCCGACATCGCGCGAAAGAATCGCCTCGTTGTAATAGGGGCTCTTCGGATCGCATGACAGCCGATCCGGAAGCTCCTCGGGTGTCTCTTCTTTCTTCTCGTTCACAACAGCGCCTCGATTTCTCTTGTGAGCGCTTCCGGCGTGGTGGTTGGCGCGTGGCGCGCCACCACCTTGCCCGAACGGTCGATCAAAAATTTGGTGAAATTCCATTTGATCGAGGGACCGAGCAGCCCGGATTTCTCACCCTTCAGGTATCGGTACAATGGATGCGCTTCATCGCCGTTGACCTCGATCTTGTCGAACATCGGAAAGCTGACGGCGTAATTGCTGGCGCAGAATTGCTGGATCTGCGCCGCATTCCCCGGTTCCTGACGGCCAAACTGGTTGCATGGAAAGCCGAGTACCGCAAACCCGCGCGGCCCATATGCCTGCTGCAACTTTTCGAGACCCCTGTATTGCGGCGTGAATCCGCAGGCGCTGGCGGTATTGACGATCAACAGAACCTGTCCCGCAAAGCGTTTCAACGAGACGTCCTCGCCCTGAAGCGATTTTGCGGTGAAATCGTAGATGCTCGACATGATTGCCCCTCAGGCTCTTACTTGATGGGATCGATGGGCGATACCGGCGTGCCGAACGATTCAATCGCCTCGCCCGCGAGCAGGCACAAATCCTCGCGGAAACGACCGGCCACGACCTGAACGCCGACGGGAATTCGCCCCACCAGGCTCGTGGACACTGCCAGCGCTGGCAAGCCCATGAAGGGAATCGCGACCTGCGTCAGTTGCGCCTGCCAGACGCGGGTGAAGGAGGCTTCATCGCGCATGTCGAGCTGATCCGGAAACGGCAGTTCAGCCGAGACCGGGATCAGCAGAACCGGGTAATTCTCGAGAAATTCCGACCATTCGCGAACCAGCGTGGCGCGCCGGGTCAGCGCCTTGGAGAAGGCGGCAGCATCGAACGGAAAGACCTTGGCGCGGTTGCCGGTCAGGCAGGCGAGCGCGCCGGGGTCGCCTTCGCGCTCGGCGGCCGCGAGCTGGGCCTCATAGCCGTCGCCGAGCCAGAGCCTGGTCTGAAGTTCGGCCGCTTCGCGCAGTGGCGGCGTGTCTGCGATTTCCTCGACCGACCAGCCCGCGCGTTCCAGCCGCTTGCCGGCTTCTGCGAGTGCCGCCTTCACCTCGGCCGCGGTTTGAAGGCCGTCTGGCTGCAGGCACAAGGCGGCGCGCTTTGGCATCGCCGGCCCTTCGAGCGGCGCCGGCACCCACCAGGGATCGCGCACATCCCTTGCCGACATCGCCGCCAACGCCACCCTGAGATCGCCGATGGTACGCGCAAGCGGGCCGGATACGGCTGAGATTTGCGGGCCGATGGTTCGCTCGGGCAATGCCGCGTTAAAGGCCGGAATGCGACCCATGGTCGGGCGCAAGCCGTGAACGCCACAGGCATAGGCGGGGAAGCGGATCGAGCCCGCGATATCGGTGCCGTGCGCAATATGGCCGATGCCGGCCGCGACCGCAGCACCTGCGCCGCCGGACGATCCTCCCGGCGTGATCGATGGATCGCGCGGATTCCTGGTGTCGCCATGGATGAGGTTGGTGGTAAACCAGCGATAGGAAAATGCCGGACAATTGGTGCGCCCGAGCATCACCGCGCCGGCGTTGCGAAGATTGTCCACCACCGGGCTGTTGGCGCGCGCAATTGTTTCGCGCTGAATCTTCAAGCCGTTGGTGGTGGCAAAGCCTCGCTGATCGATATTGACCTTGATCGTGACCGGCACGCCCGCAAGCGGGCCACAGTCTTCGCCGCGCGCGATTTTGCCATCGATCGCTGCGGCCTGCGCCAACACCTCGTCTGGCCTGTGATCGACCACTGCATTGATGGACGGATTAACCGCGTCCAGCCGGGCGAGCGCGGCGGTAGCCGCCTCCCTGGCGGAGACCTTCTTCGACCGGATCAGTCCTGCGAGCTCGAGAGCCGAAAGGCGCCAGAGATCTTCCATGACCAACTCCCCGTTATCGCTGCCCACGAAGCCAAGGCGCTTTAGCGGACGCGAGCGATATAATACGCAAGGTCGGCGATCTGCTCCTTGGTGACCGGCTGCATCACGTCCGCCATGGTCGCGTCATAGCCGTGGCGGCTGTTGTCCTTGTATTCGCCGAGCGTCTTGTTGAGGTAGTCCTCGCGCTGGTTGGCGATGCGGGGGACGTTCTCCTTGCCGGAAAAATCCGCGTTATGGCAGACGTTGCAGTGGTGCTGCTGCGCCAGCGCCTGACCACGCTGCATTTTCGCGCCCTCGCCGGTATCCTCCGGCGGTTTCGGCTTCGGCAGCTTCGAAATCAAATCGGAAAACTTCTGCAGATCGTCGTCGGTGAAACCTTTCGCCACGTCGTTCATGGGCTCGAAGGTCCGCAGCTTTTCGCGGAACATGAAGAGCTGTATCAGCGCGTAGGGAGCCTGTTGGCCGCCAAGGGAGGGTGTATTTTCGGTCTGCGACTGTCCCTTCTCGCCATGACAGGCAAAACAGGCGGCCGTGCGCTCTTGCATCGTTTCTGCGCTCGCCGAAAAAGCCAGCGAGAAAAACGCCAGCGCCGTGATCGTTCTCCGCATCGATTTGTCCCGGGTAATGATTCCAATGAAAATCGGGGGCAGTTTCAAGCTGCCCCCGATTGTTTGGCGCAAGCTTACTTGCCCGCGACTTTCTGCTTGCCGTAGGTGACGCGCCACACCGCGCCGTTCCAGTCGTCGGAGACGAGCAGCGAGCCGTCCTTCAACTGCATCACGTCGACCGGTCGGCCGACATACTTGTTGTCTTCGAGGAACCCGGTGATGAGCGGCTCGATGTTCTTGACCGTGCCGTCCTTGTTCAGATGAACAGCGACGACATCGCCGCCGAATTTGACGGTTCTATTCCAGGAGCCGTGCCGGGCCACGATGGCGACATTCTTGTAGCTCTTCGGGAACATGGCCCCGGTATAGAATCGCATCCCGAGCGTACCCGCATGCGGACCCATCAGGCCGACCGGGGGCGTGTACTCGCTGCAGGAATGACCCCAGCCGAATTCGGGATCGGGGATGTTGCCCTGCCAGCAATAGGGCGAGCCGAAGTGCTCACCCACCTTGGTGACGCGGTTGAGTTCGTCATTCGGAAGATCCTCCGACATCCAGTCGCGGCTGTTGTCGGTGAAATAGAGCTGCTTGCTTTCCGGATGCCAGTCGAAA
>Ga0306921_10009079_pt1 | contig 10525 bp, 8 predicted proteins | sample sta12Cox44000080_FD_203760 | JGI IMG/M metagenome (GOLD analysis project Ga0306921, IMG submission 203760) | Lab enrichment of tropical soil microbial communities from Luquillo Experimental Forest, Puerto Rico - statoxic.12C.oxic.44.000.080 (v2)... | ecosystem: Environmental > Terrestrial > Soil...
GCGTCCCCGCGTGCCCCATCCGCCTCTCGGCCTCGAAGCCGGTGACGACGCCACCGCCGCTCGCGGGCCAGCACACGGAGGAGGTACTGACTGAAGTTCTCGGCCTCTCACCCACAAGCATCACCGACCTCAAGGCACGGAAGATCATCTAGCTACCCCTCGCCCCCCGAGGGGGAGAGGGCCGCATTCCGAGCTGAGCCGCTCGCCTCGAGCGGGGAGGCGAGGGCTGAGATGGTGAAGGGGCGCAGTCAGAAGATGTACTCATGTTCTTGAACACACCTTTCGCGCGGTCACGAGCGACAACACTGCCACTCGTCCTGGCGGTCTGGGGTTCGACGACTCGAGGGGCCGTTACGGCCGCGAGCGCCCAAACAGTGGCCCGGCCGGCTCGGATCGGGCTCCTCAGCCCAGTGGGACCTACAGAGTACGCGGCCGCGGCAGACGCATTCCGCCAAGGACTGCGCGATCGCGGGCACATCGAGGGCAAGAACATCACCATCGAGTACCGGTGGGCCGCTGGCAAATCCGAGCGTCTTCCCGGCTTCGCCGCGGAGCTGGTACGTCTCAAGGTCGACGTCATCGTCGCGCATGGCCTGGTAGCGGCTCTGGCGGCGAAGGAGGCGCACTACGATCCCCATTGTCATCGTGTCGACCTTCGATCCCGTCCGGTCGGGACTCGTATCGAGTCTTGCGCGGCCCCGGCGGCAATGTCACCGGTTTGGCCTATCCCGAATCGCTCGATGAGCTGAGCGGCAAGTGGATCGAGCTGCTCTCCGAGCTCGTCCCGAAGCTCTCGCGGTTGGCCGTCCTCACGAACGCCGACAACCCGTCCCACGGACAACGGTTGAAGGATATCGAGGCGGCCGGCCGGAGGCTACGCGTCGACGTCTCCAGCGTGGAGATGCGACAGCTTGACCTCGAAAAGGCGCTGACATCCGTCGGCCAGCTGAAAGCCAGCGCGCTCATACTGCTGTCGGATCCGCTGTTCACCAACCAGAGACAGCGGCTCGCGGCGTTCGCTCTCGAAAAACGTCTGCCTTCCGTCTACTCCTACCGAGAGCTTCCCGAGGCTGGAGGCTTGCTGAGCTATGGACCGAGCCTCGCGGCATACTTCCGGCACGCGGGCCTGTACGTCGACAAGATTCTCAAGGGTTGCCAGGCCTGCCGACCTCCCGATCGAGCAGCCGACGACGTTCGAACTGGTCATCAACGCAAGAACCGCCAAGGCGCTCGGCCTCACGATTCCGTCATCGCTGCTGCGCCGCGCGGACCAGGTCCTCGAATGATGCGCTGGCGATACGGACCAGATAGTGGAGTGATTGGCGTGATGGGTGTGCGTGCCGCGGTCGTCGGGACCATGGCTCTGATCGGTGCCGTCGTCGCGGCACCCGCTGTTGAATCCCAGCAGCCAACGAAAGTCGCCCGCGTCGGGATCTTTGTCCCCGGCTCCAGCAGCGGGGGTGATCAGTTCCAGTTGCTCGTCAAAGCCTTCCGCGATGGACTGCGGGAGCTTGGATGGATCGAGGGTCAGACCATCGTGGTCGAGACACGATGGGGCGAGGGACGCCTCGACGAGTTCCCGAAAATGGCGTCCGAACTCGTCGCGCTCCCCGTCGACGTGATCGTCGCCTGGGGTCCGCAGACGATCCGCGCGGCGCAACAGGCGAGCGGAACGGTTCCCATCGTCATGGCCATTGTGCACGAGCCGGTCGCCTTCAGCTTCGTCAAGAGCCTGGCGCGTCCAGGCGGGAACATTACCGGCTCAGCTTTTCAGGACTCCGAGCTCGGGACAAAGCCCCTCGAACTCCTCAAGGAGATCGTGCCCCGCTTGCGACGAGTTGCCCTCCTCTGGGATCGTGGCGGCGGTGGAGACACCGGAGTCCGTACGATCGAAGCAGCGGCACAGCGGCTCGGATTGCGCACCGAGCGGCTCGAAGTCCAGCGGGGTGAGGATTTCGCCCTCGCGTTTATGTCCGCGAAAAAGAACGGGGCGCATGCAGTGTTTCAGGTCGCCTCGCCGTTTCTCGCAACCCACCGAGCAAAGCTCATCGAGCTATCCGCCGCCCAGCGCCCCCCCATGGCGTGTGAGACGACGCTGTTCGTCGTGGAAGGCTGTCTGATCGCTTACGGCCCTGACTTCCCCGAGATGTCGCGCCGAGCTGCCACGTACGTGGACAAGATCCTCAAGGGCGCCAAGCCCGCCGACCTCCCGGTCGAGCAGCCCACGAAGTTCGAGTTGGCTATCAACGCGAAGACTGCCCAGGCACTGGGCCTGACGATATCGAAGCTGTTGCGGCAGCGCGCCGACAAGGTCGTCGAATGATGCGACTTCGGGGACTGCGCGTCTTTGGGAGCTGGGCCGGCTGACTTTCCCTCACCCTGCCCTCTCCACTGAGGGGAGAGGGAGGAGGGCGTGGTGTATCATCCGGCTGGTGAGCTCCCTGACCGCGACGTCGGCTCGGATGACCGCTGTGTCTCCCGCCCGAACCAAGCTGATGACCACGCTCTTCGTGGCCCAGGTGTGCGGAAGCACCGGGCAGTCGATCGTGCTCGCGGTGGGCAGCATCCTCGCCGCGAGCATCACGGGAACCAATACATGGTCGGGCCTGCCCGTGGCCGTGGGCGCGCTCGGCACCGCGCTGGCGAGCTGGCCGCTGTCCCGGCTCATGGCCCGCTCCGGGCGACGGCCGGGCCTGGCTCTCGGCTATGGCCTCGCCGTCGTCGGCTCGCTGGTCGGCATGGCGGGCGCGGCCGTGCGCAGCTTTCCGCTTCTGCTCGGCGGGATGGCGCTCTTCGGCATCGCAAGCACGTCGAACCTCCTCGCACGTTACGCCGCCGCCGACGTGAGTCCTGGTGCTCAGCGTGGCCGCGCCATGGGCTTGATCGTCTGGGGCTCCACGCTGGGGTCGATGATCGGCCCGAATCTCATGGGTCCCGCTCTGCGTCTGGGCGCCCTCATGGGCGTCGAGTCGACGGCGAGCGCGTTCCTCGTGTCCGTGGCCGGCTACGCGCTGGGTGCGCTCCTCATCCAGGTCTTCCTGCGGCCGGATCCGCTGGCCATCGCACGCGAGACGCAGGACGTGACAGCGCCAGGCGCCGCGAGGGCAACCGCCCGTGGCCTGGGCGCCATCCTCGCCGACGTGCGCGTGCAGATCGCGCTCGCCACCCTCACCGTGAGCCAGTTCGTCATGATCAGCACCACGTCGACGTCGCCGCTCTACCTCCACGACCAGGGCCACAACGTCCAGATCATCGGCGTCGCCGTGTCGTTGCACCTGGCCGGCATGTACGTGACCTCACCGCTTGCCGGCTGGCTCTGCGACCGCTTCGGACGGCTGCTCATCATCGGCGTCGGCGCCACCATCCTGATCCTGGCCGTCATGCTGGCCGGCTTCGCGCCGGGCAGCGATCACGTCCTCGTCATCCTCGGGCTCTTCCTGAACGGCGTGGGCTGGAACATGGCGTTCGTTGCGGGGAGCGCGCTCCTCACCGATGCCCTCTCCCCCAACGAGCGCGCGTCGGTCCAGGGACTCGCCGATCTCTTCATGGGCCTGATGGGCGCGCTCGGCTCGGCCACCGGCGGCATGATCCTCGGTATCTGGGGCTTCGCCATTCTCAACGCGGTGGGCGCCATCCTGGTCCTGGGCCCGCTCGCCGTGACGTTGCTGCGTCGGCCGATGCTCGCAAGGGAGGGCTGACCCATGCCGGATCTCAATCCTCACGCGTTTCGCATTTGCCCCGGCATGCGCCGCGGGTACCGATCGGAGATTCCCCTCCCCACGCGCCTCGTCTCCAACGAGGAGTTCCCCGCGTTGCCGCAGACGCCTGCGCAGCGCGCCGTCGAAGACCGAATCCTCGCCGAGGCGGGCCGGTTGGCCCCGCAGCTCGGGCTGAGCCGGCGTGATTTCCTGCGGAGAAGCGGCGGCATCGCCACGTCGCTCCTTGCCATGAATGCGGTCTTCGGCCGCTTCTTCGACGTGCTGCCCGTCGAGGCCGCCGATGCATCGGCCTTCCGCGAGCGCACGGGCGATCCGTTCTTCATCTTCGACGTGCAGCTCCACTACGTGGGCGCGGGCTACGACCCGGGCAATGCCGAAGCGAGCCGGAAGGGCGCGGTGAGCAAGGGAGCGCTCCTGGGTCTCCGTCGCCAGTCACGGCGGCTGAACCCGCGGTTGGCGTCCGACTCCGGCACGCTGGCCGATCTCTCCTGGGAGAACATGGTCAAGGAAGTGTTCCTCGACAGCGAGACGACCATGGGCCTGATCTCAACGCCGCCCGGCCCCTATCCCGAGGAAGCGGTGGTGCCGCCCAAGGAGATGACGCACATCCGCGACGAGATCAATCGCGTGACGCAGTCGCGCCGCATGCTCGCCCACGGCCTCATCACGCCCCAGCTCGGACAGGTGGATCTCGACTTCATGGACCGCCAGGCCGCCACGCTCAAGGTGGACGCGTGGAAGGGCTACACGGGGGCGGCGCCCAAGGGATTCGACCGCGGCTGGTTCGTCGACGACGAGAAGATCGCGTATCCCATGCTGGAGCGGGCGCGCAAGCTCGGGGTGAAGAGAATCTGCCTGCACAAAGGCCTGCCGCTCGGACCCGTCGCGGACTACAACCACCCGCGCGATCTGATCAAGGCGGCGAAAGACTTCCCCGATCTCGACTTCGTTGCCTATCACGCGGGCCTCCTCAGTGTGTCGGCGACGAGCCAGAGCGCGGAGGTGCCCTGGACCAGCGATTTCTGCCGGATGAAGCAGAAGGAGCTGAGCATCAAGAACATCTACATGGAGCTCGGTTCGACCTTCGGCCAGCTCGCCACCACCAATCCCACCGCGTGCGCGCACCTGCTCGGCCAGGTCATCACGGCCTTTGGCGCGGACCACGTGCTGTGGGGCACCGACTCCATCTGGTACGGCACGCCGCAATGGCAAATCGAGGCGTTCCGCCGCTTCGAGATCCCCGACGCGCTGATCGAGAAGCACGGCTATGCGCCGCTCACCCGACCGGTCAAGGAGCAGATCTTCGGGCTCAACGCCGCGCGGCTCTTCGGCGTGGACGTGAGCGCGAAGCGCAACGAGATCCCGAGCGACTATCTGAGCCGGATCAAGATGAGCTACCTCGAGGACGGGCCCGTGCCGAGCCACCGCTGGTACGGGTGGGTCACGGGCTGATCCTCGTCAGCCTACATCCCCCCTCACCCTTTGAGCCCTCGCCTCCCCGCTCCAGAACGAGCGTCTCGGCTCGAAAGGCGACCCTCTCCCCCATTGGGGGAGAGGGGTTCGTGAGGTCTAGCGGACGGCGACGGGCGCGACGGTCGAGCCCGTGAAGCCCTGCGCCTTCATCGGCTGCATGATGAACGCGAACTCGTAGACCTGCTTGGACGACAGCTCGTCCAGCTTCAAGTTCTCGAGCAGGTGGATCCCGTTCACCACGAGCGCGATCTGGTGCACGGGCAGCGAGAGCTTCGGATCCGGGTTGGGCGACACCTCCACGGGGGCGGTGTCCGCGCCCATGAGCAGCGGATCCTGCTTGGCGAGCCACTCCGCCGCAGCCACGCCGATGCCTGGATTGCTCTTCACGTAGCGAGCATTGTCCTTGCCCCACAGCCGGTGCCACCCCGTGTTGATGATCACCGCGTCCCCCGGCATGAGGGTCATCCGCTGCCGCGCCAGGGCATCCTGGAGATCCTTGGGCGTGATCTCGTAGGTATCGGGCAGCGTGTCCACACCCTTGAGAGCCGCCACGTCGATGAGCACCCCGCGCGTCATCAGCATGCCCACCTTCTCGATGCCGAGCTTGGTGAAGCCCGTCCGCGTGGCGATGGCCCCGGTCTTGAAGCAGTTGTAGTGGCTGTCCTCGTGGGACTGGTGGGCGAAACCGTCGAACTGGGTCCCCACCTGTCCCATCTCCGAGATGACCAGCTCCTCGTTGCTCCCGCGACGGTTGGAGAAGTCGTTCATGAACGTGCGCTTGACGATGACGTCGAACCGACGGCCCGGGTTGATCACCATCTTGTCGTTGAGCACGTGCGCGATCTCGATGACCTCGCCCGTCTTGATGAGCTGGGTCGCTCGCAGCACGCTCGCGGGCTTCATGTGATTGCCGGATCCGCGCTCGTCGCCCGCCCCCCACTTCGACGGGCAGCGCTGGGCCTCGGTGGGGACGGTCCAGGTCTGCGCTTGCGCGGGAAGCCACATCAGAGCGGTTGCCATGGCGAAGACGACTCCCACCACGCTGTGTCGCATCGTCGTTCTCCTCTCCCTGGAGTGAGGTGAGCTGCGCGCGGAGACTATAGCCTGCCTGGACCGCGCCGGGATCAGGACCTGGCCGCGCGCCTCGTCTCCTGCTCGCGGGCATAGAGGCGCAGGACGGCCACGGCCAGGCCCATGATGACGGGTCCGACGACCAGGCCGGGCAGCCCCAAGCCCTCGAAGCCGCCCAGGAGGGCGACGAAGGTGAGCAAGGCGGGCATGGCCTCGTGACCCACAAGACGGGGACGGATCACGTAGTCGCTGAAGATGACCACGACGACCGCGCCCCACGCGAGCTCGATGACGGCGGGCGCGAGATGTCCTTTGGCGAAGAGATAGAGTCCCGCGGGAACCCAAACGGCAAGCGTGCCCACCGCAGGCACGAGCGAGGCCAGCGCGGTGGCGACCCCAAGGAAGACGGGCTGGGGCACACCGGTGATCCAGAATCCGATGGCGGCGAGGGTGCCCTGGGCCCCGCCCGTCACCAGCGTGCCGGCCAGGGTCGTACGTCCCACCTTGCGGAACTCGTCGAGGAGCGCGCGGGTGTATTCATGGCGCAGCGGCGAGAGGGCCACGAGGGCGGCGACGATGCGAGGCCAGTGGCACAGCACCGCGTGCATGGCGAGGAGCGCGAAGAAGAGACCGAGCAGGGTCACCAGCGTGCGCGAGGCGAGGGAGCTGGCCATGCCCGCAGACCACGAGGCGATGTCGCCCGCGCCGCCACGCAGGCTCTCCATGAGGCTCTCCGTGGAGACGCCGAAGCGAGCCAGCCAGCTCGTCATCGCGTCGACCCAGGCCGCGAGGGCTCCGCCTGGGTGCATCTGCTGCCGCGCCAGGTTGGCGAGGACTACCGCCCGCGCCAGGAAGAGCGACCCGAACTCCACCACGGTGCCCACGATGATCGTGGCGGTGGCCAACACGGTGAGCACGGACACGGCCGTCGGTCTTCCGGTGAGTCGAGCCAGACGATCGTAAAGCGGGTAGACGATGAAGGCCATCAAGGCGCCGAGGAAGAGCCCGGTGGCGAAGGGCCGGGCGAGCCACAGGATGGCGGCCACGGCGCCGAGAGCGAGCCAACCCAGCGCGCGGCGCTCGTTCACCGCATCATGCTCGGCAGCCACAGGGAGATGATGGGAAAGGCCACGAGGATGGCGAGGCGGATGACGTCGGCCCACATGAAGGGCAGCACGCCGCTGAACACCGTGCCCGTGCTCACCTCGGGCAGGAGCGTCCGCAGGACGAACATGTTCATGCCCACAGGCGGGCTGATGAGGCCGATCTCTACCACGCACACGATGATGATCCCGAACCAGATGGGGTCGAAGCCCAGGTGCACGATCACGGGGAAGAACACGGGAATGGTGAGGAGGATCATGGACAGCTCTTCCATGGCCGTGCCGAGCACCACGTAGATGGCGCAGATGGCCGCCACCACCATGGTCGGACTCAGGTTGAAGCGCGTCACCCAGCCCTTGAGATCGTTGGGCATGGTGGTGATGTTGACGAACTCTGCGAAGATGAGGGCCCCGATCAGGATCATGAAGAGCATGGAGGTGGTGCGGGCGCTCTCGAGGAGGGCGGCGTAGAGGGTCTGCCAGGTGAGCGCGCGGCGCCACAGGGCGAAGGCCATGGCCCCGAAGGCGCCCATGGCCGCGCCCTCCGTGGCCGTGAAAAAGCCCACATAGATGCCGCCCATCACGAAGAAGAACAGGGCGGCCACCGCCCACACCTCCTTGAGGGCGAGGAAGCGCTCACGCCAACTCGACCGGTCGCCGGGCGGGCCTGAGGCGGGATCGCGCCACGTCATGTACTGCACGGCGCCGCAGAGGAGGATGGCTCCCAAGATGCCGGGGAGAATGCCCGCGGCGAAGAGCTTGCCGATGTTGGTCTCGGTGAACACGCCGTAGATGACCATGATGGTGGACGGCGGGATCATGATGCCCAGCGTACCGCCGCCCGCCACCACTCCGGCGGCGAGGCGGTCGGAGTAACCGAAGCGCTTCATCGACGGATACGCCACCTTGGCGAAGGTGGCTGCGGTGGCGATGGAGGAGCCGCAGATCCCGCCGAACCCGGCTGAGGCCCACACGGTGGCCATGGCCAGCCCGCCGCGCAGATGCCCGATGAAGGCGTAGGCGGCGCGGAAGAGCTCCTGTGACATGCCCGCCCGCGTGACGAAGTTGCCCATGAGGATGAACAGCGGCACCACGGACAGGGTGTAGTTTCTTCCCGTCTCGTACAGCTTGGTCTGCACGGTGGCGCAGGCCACCGCCCAGTTCCAGTCGCGCATGTAGGCGTAGCCCACGAAGCCCACCATCGCCATGGCGAAGGAGATGGGGATGCGCAGGCAGCACAGCACCATCATGGCCGTGAGGCCGAGCAGCCCCTCGATCATCGACGCTCGAAGATCTTGTAGAGGTGGATGAGTCCCGCCAGGGCGAGCGTGACGGCCATGAAGTACACGAACGGGCCGTAGACGATGCGGAGCACGTCGGTGGTGTCGCGGTAGCCCCAGATGCGATTGGCCTTGAGCCAGACCAGCCAGGCGAGGAAGAGCATGAAGGCGGCGTTCACGAGCTGGACGCCGCGCTCCAGCCAGCGCTGGGCGCGCGGGCCGAGCAGGCGGTCGATGAAGTCCATCACGGCGTGCTCGTCGGAGAAGGAGACGAGGGGCAGCCCGGCGAAGATCAGCACGAGGAGCATGAGCTCCGTCACCTCGAAGGCGCCGCGCAGGGGGCGGTTGAAGACGTAGCGCGCCACCACATCCACCACGGTGAGGCCCATCATGGCGAAGAGGACGGCGGAGGCGACCAGGCCGAGGAGGAGATCGGCGCGGCGCTTCAGGAAGGCGGAGACAGCGTCGGTCACCTGCCCGCGGCGACCTTCTTGAGCTCCTCCCGGAACTCGGTGAGGATCTTGGCCGCGTCCACGCCCTTGGCGCTCGCCTTCTTGATCCACTCGTCCACGATGGGCGCGGAGCGCTTCTGCACCTCCGCCACGAACGCGGGATTGGCGTTCACGATCTTCACGCCTGACTTCTTCAAGGCCTCCATGCCCTTCTTGTCCGCCTCGTCCCAGGAGGCGCCGGCCAGGCGCGCGATGTGTTCCCCGGAGAGCTTCTCGATGATGGCCTGATCTTCCTTGGGGATCTTGTTCCACTTGTCCTCGTTCATGAAGAAGCCGAAGGCGGAGCTGTACATGCCGCCGGGGAAGAGCGTGGCCTGTTCGATCACCGTCTCGAGCTTGAAGGACACGACGGACTCCAGCGGGAAGAAGGTGCCATCCGCCACCCCCGATTGGAGGAGCTCGTAGGACTCGGGCGCGGGCTTCACGAAAGCCGAGGTGCCGAGCGCCTTGGCCACCGCCTCCGCGATGCCGCCGCCCGTGCGGATCTTGAGCCCCTGGATGTCGTTGATCCCCGACACGGGGCGCTTGGTGAACATCTGCCCGGGACCATGGGTGAACACGCCGAGGAGCTTCACGCCCTTGTACTCGCCCACCTTGTCGAAGTACTTCCAGTAAATCCGCGAGTAGGCGACGGAGTTGATGAGCGCCGTCTCCCCCGAGCCGGGCAGCTCCGCCATGAGAGGCAGGATGTGGCGGGCGGGCGTGTAGCTCGCGGTGACGTAGGAGAGATCCACGAGATCGTCGCGAACAGCATCGAAGGTGCCGGGCGGCGCCGAGGGATGCTTGGGCAGCATAGTGAACTTGACCCGCCCGTTCGTCGCCTTCTCCACCTCGGTCGCCCACCCCTGCAGGACCACGCTCGTCAGATGATGCTGGGGCGAGACCCACGACGACATGGTCAGGGTGACCTGGGCGTGAGCGGGCCCGGGCCCGACGAGGGAGACCGTCAACAGAGCGAGCAGGAACATCCTCAGGTGTGGCATGTTGGTCCTCCCGGTTCGGATCAGCGGCGGCTTGCCGCCGGGTAGTGTAACAGCATGCGGCGCTCACGGACGTCGAGCCGCGGAGAAAGGACACGCCACCATGCCAGCCCGCAGCGGACAGGCGTACGTCGAGTCGCTCCGGAAGAATGCGCCCTGCGTCTACCTGGGCGGCCGGCGCGTTGCCGACGTGACGGCGGAGCCGCTCTTCCAGGAGCCCATCCGCGCCATCGCCGAGCAGTACGACATGCAGCTCGACCCCGCCTACCGCGACGTCATGACCTATCCTTCGCCCACCACGGGCGAGCCGGTGTCGACGTCGTTCCTCGTGCCGTACTCGCGCGGGGAGCTCGTCAAGAAACGGAAGCACTTCAAGCTGCGCACCGA
>Ga0306921_10009080_pt1 | contig 10525 bp, 9 predicted proteins | sample sta12Cox44000080_FD_203760 | JGI IMG/M metagenome (GOLD analysis project Ga0306921, IMG submission 203760) | Lab enrichment of tropical soil microbial communities from Luquillo Experimental Forest, Puerto Rico - statoxic.12C.oxic.44.000.080 (v2)... | ecosystem: Environmental > Terrestrial > Soil...
GCCGCCTAACAGCGGCAAAGATTTCGAACTGAGACACTACCCAGCGCTTGATATCGAGAACATCAAGGATGTAGTGGGCGAGGTGTCCGATCCGAATGCCGCGCAACGACGCCCTTTCGGGAGAGAAGCGTGACCCTCCCAAAGTTCGTGCCCGCGGCGGCGCTTGTTGCGAGCGTCGGCGCAACCGCGCAAATCCGAAGATTGTTCGGACCGGCCGATCAGGAATGTCGCTGCCCTCGGCGCTGCGGTGCTGCCGAGGTCGCGGCGGACGCAGGTGCTGTCGACGAGTTCAGAAGTTTTCGACAAATTCCTGCGCGGCGATATTGCGAAATGGGCCGAAGTCGTCACAACATTCGACAAATCCCGAAGCGAGCAACCATCATGCCCGCCATTCGATTTCGCCTCAATGGCAGCGACGTCGAGCTCGACGCCGATCCCGACCGACCGCTGCTCGAGATCCTGCGCGGCCGGCTCGGCCTGAGCGGACCGCATTTCGGTTGCGGTGCCGGCGAATGTGGCGCCTGCCATGTCATGGTTGGCGACCGCGCGCTCACCTCCTGCGATGCGCCGCTGTGGTCGATCGCCGACAAGGATGTCACAACGATCGAAGGATTGGGAACGGCAACACACCCGCATCCGCTGCAACGGGCCTTCATCGCCGAACAAGCGATGCAGTGCGGTTATTGTGTGGCGGGCATCCTGATCAGCGCCGCGGCGCTGTTGAAGCAAACTCCAACGCCAACCGAGGCCGAGATCCGCGCAGCGCTCGATCGCAATCTCTGCCGCTGCGGCTCGCAGAACCGCATGGTGCGCGCGGTGCTGCGCGCCGCCGAGGAGATGACAAGCTCATGAGCACGGCCATGCAGCCATTGCCGGTGAGTCTGGCCGCCAACCCAAGACTGTCATCATGGGTGAAATTCTCTTCCGACGGACGGGTCGCGATCTCGCCAGGCAAGGTGGAGATCGGGCAAGGCATCGTGACTGCGCTGGCGCAAATCGCGGCCGACGAGCTCGATGTCGCCATCGGTCGTATCAGCATGATACGCGCCTCGACGGTTGCAAGCCCAAATGAGGGCGTCACTTCAGGCAGTCTCTCCATTCAGCAATCGGGCCGCGCGATCCGGCAGGCCTGCGCGGAAGTCCGACAGATATTTCTGGCCGTTGCATCCGATCGGCTCGGCGTCGACGCCGCTGCCCTCACCATCGAAGATGGCACCATTTTGGGGCCAGGCAATGTCACGACCAGCTATTGGGAGCTCGCCCAAGAGGTCTCGCTCGACCGCGAGGCGACGGCGGGCGCAATGCCGAAGCCGACCGCAAGGCGCGCACTGGCCGGCCATTCGATTGAGCGCCTCGACATTCCCGACAAGGTGTTTGCGCAGCCGCGCTTCATCCATGACCTGGCGCTCGCCGGCATGCTGCATGGCCGGGTGCTGCGGCCCGATCGCGCGCGCGCAAGACTCGCCGATCTAAAGGAACAGGCCGCGCGCAACGTTGCCGGATGTGTCGCAATCGTCCGCGATGGCAGCTTTTCCGGTGTGGTCTGCGAAACCGAAGCCGCGGCCGACGCCGCACTCGCCGCCTTGCGCAAGGGCGCGACCTGGCTCGCGGGCGAGGCATTGCCGGACGAAACCGATCTGGCGGCTTTTCTCAAGGCTCAACCGGTCGAATCAACGATTGTCGGGACCAAGGTCTCGCCGATTGCAGGCCAAAGCGCCCGCACGCTGCGCCGACGGTTCACCCGCCCCTATATTGCCCATGCCTCGATCGCGACGTCCTGCGCGATCGCACAATGGACCGCCGACCACGTCCATGTCTGGACCCACAGCCAGGGCGTCTATCTCCTGCGCGCCGACCTTGCACTGGTACTCAAATTGCCGGTCGACCACATTACAGTCGAACATCTCGAGGGCGCCGGCTGCTATGGCCACAACGCCGCCGATGACGTCGCGCTCGACGCGGTGCTGCTGGCCAAAGCCGCGGCCGGCCGGCCCGTGCGCGTGCAATGGTCGCGGGCGGATGAGATGACCCACGCGCCATTTGGTGCGGCGATGGCGATCGAGATCGAGGCCGATCTCGACGCAAATAACGAAATCGTTGCATGGCGGCACGCAATCTGGAGCAACGGCCATGCCGCGCGGCCGGGACGCGCGGCGCAGCCGGCGCTGCTTGCGGGATATGAGCTCAAGAATCCATTCCCTGTGGTGATCTCGACCAATCCGCCGCAAGCCAATGGCGGCGGTGGTGACCGCAACGCGATCCCGCTCTACGATTTTCCGTCCTGGACAATCGAAAGCCATCGCCTGCTCACCATGCCGGTGCGGACCTCCGCACTGCGCACACTCGGCGGCCAGGGCAATGTATTCGCGCTCGAGTCCTTTGTTGACGAGATCGCCCTCATGCGCGGCGAAGATCCGGTGGCGTTCCGGCTGCGACATCTCAAGGATGAACGCGCCAAGGATGTGATCCAAGCCGCGGCGAAACGCGCAAACTGGAAACCAGCACCGAAAACCGGCACGGGCTATGGTATGGGTTTCGCGCGCTATAAGAACACCGGCGCCTATTGCGCGGCAATCGCCGAGATTGAGGGCGATGACGACATTCACGTGACAAAGCTGACACTCGCCGTCGATGTCGGCGAGGCCATCAACCCCGACGGCGTGACCAACCAGATCGAAGGCGGCGCAATCCAGGCGACAAGCTGGGTGCTGAAGGAGCGCGTGCGCTTCGATAAAGAACGCATCACAAGCAACAGCTGGACGGATTATCCGATCCTGCGCTTTTCCGAGGTGCCAGCGGTCGAAGTCGAATTGATCCAGCGCGCCGAGATCGATCCTGTCGGCGCCGGCGAAGCCGCCCATGGTCCGGTCACTGCTGCAATTGCCAATGCCGTGTTCGATTGTCTCGGCGTGCGGGTGCGCGACCTTCCGATTACGCGTGACAGCCTGATCGCAGCGATGCAACGCCCGTCATGACCCGATCAGCATCCTGAGGCGGTGGTGCGCCGCAGGGGCTAAAAGCCCTGAGCAGCATCCCCGCACGGGTGAGCCAAAAAAGCGAGGTCAGGGTGCCCTGCGCGATGCAATCACGCCGGACGGTCCGCGCGCAGCGTCATCGCGGATATGCCGCTCCACCTGCCGAGCTCGTTTGGCTGCAACAGCGTCCAGGCGAGCCAATCTCGGATAGCGAAATCGTATTGCCCCGCACACCGGCCCGCGAAGCTACCCTGACGCTAGCCACTTAAGGGTCTCGGCGAGACCTTCCGGCAGTCGGGTTCTCGTGTCGCGTAGTCTGATCGCGGCGCTGCCAGAAGCTATCGTCATCCGCACCTCGCTTGAGTCGACCACCACGAGGCTCGCCGCCGCGCCCCTGCGAGGCAAGCCAGATTCTTGCCTGCCATTCGATCCTGCAGCGCCAGCGGCGAAGCTCAAGATCCGGTTGTTCTACGCGATCAGGTTCGCGGTCTTGATGTTCGTAAGCCGTCAGATATCGCTCTGGCTGCTACGCCAGCCGCTGCGCTAAGCTCAAGACCACACCTCCTGCACAGGCCCCCCGCGATGAAAATCGTCGACCTCAGCCGCGAGCTCTACCACCGCACCCCGACCTATCCCGGCCACCCTCCCGTGATCCATGGCATCTGGAAGAGCCATGAGGATGCGCTCGCCGATTCCGGCAATGTGTACGGCCTAGCGTCGATGTTCGTCTCGATGCCGGATCATGCCGGCACGCATATCGACGCGCCCCGGCATTTCGGCAAGCGCGGTATCCCCATCAACGAATACCCGCTGGAGAAATGCATCGTCCCGGGGATCTGTCTCGATCTGCGCCACATCGCCCCACAGGCCGAGATCACGCCGGCCGATCTTAAGGCAGCCGTGAACAAGACCAGTATCGACGTGCCGAAAGGCGGCACCGTTCTGCTCTGCACGGGGCATCATGCGCGCACCTTTCCACGCAAGGAATATTCAACCCACAATTCCGGAGTAAACGTTGCCGCGACCGAGTGGCTCGCAAACCAGGGCATCGTGCATTTCGGTATCGATTCCATGCGGCCGGGACCGATGGGTGAGGTGAACCTCTTTGTTCACAAGGCCTGCCTCGATCTCGACATCACCCACATCGAGAGCCTTTGCAACCTGGAGGCGCTGCTGGGCCAGGGCCAGTTCACATTCATCGGCTTGCCGATGAAGTTCTGCGAGGGCACCGCCTCGCCGATCCGTGCGGTGGCCGTGTTCGGCCTGTGAGCGTAAAACGCCGCTCGATCAGGAGCGCGAGCCTCGCTCCGCGCGGCTGCGATAGCTGCGGTGCACTGGCGCATTGGTCGGCGCCAGCCAGATCGTCATCCGCAGTGATTTTCGCTACCCCTGGCAGCCCCAGCCGATCGACCATATTTTGCGTCTGCGTCCCTGAGCGACGACGAAAAGGCCGACATCCTAAGGACGCGCCGCGGCCAAAACTGTTCAACGTCCAGGCCTGACAACAAGCAACCCAGGAGCAGGCGCCATGCCGCGCAAACTGATCGACATCTCCGTGCCATTGCAGAATGACGTACCGGCCGACCCGCCGGGCAACCATCCGGCCATCCACTATACCGATCACCAGCAAAGCCTGGCGCGCATGCTGCCATTCTTTCCTGGCTTGAAGGCGGAGGATTTGCCCGACGGTCAGGGCTGGGCGGTGGAACAGGTCAATCTCTCAACCCACAACGGCACGCATCTGGACGCGCCCTGGCATTTCCACCCGACCATGAACCGCGGCGAGCGATCCTGGACGATTGACGAGGTGCCGCTGGAATGGTGCTTGCAGCCGGGCGTGAAGCTCGACTTTCGTCATTTTCCGGATGGCTACGTCGCCACCGCCAAGGACGTCGAGACCGAGCTCAAGCGGATCGGGCACACGCTTTCGCCGCTTCAGATCGTCCTCGTCAACACCTCGGCCGGCGCCAAATATGGCCGTCCCGATTATGTCAATTCCGGATGCGGCATGGGTTACGAGGCGACCATGCATCTTTTGGAACGCGGGGTGCGGCTGACCGGAATCGATGGCTGGAGCTGGGATGCCCCCTTTGTCTATACCGCAAAGAAATACGCCGAGACGAAAGACGCGAGCCTGATCTGGGAAGGCCACAAGGCGGGCCGCCACATCGGCTATTGTCACATCGAGAAGCTGCACAATCTGGAGCTTCTGCCTTCCACGGGCTTCACGGTCTCGTGTTTCCCGGTGAAGATCGAACGCGCATCGGCGGGGTGGACCCGCGCGGTGGCGATCGTCGAGACATAGACGTCCAAGCTGAAGGCAGGCGAAAACGCCGTCGCGTCAGGCCCGCATCGGGTTATCATCACGCCTCAATTTCGCCCTCCCGTCTGTCGAACGCAATCTGCGTCGGTGCGGCCGGCGGCGCCTGGTCTTGCCGAAACTCGCCCTGCACCGCCGCCGATAGCCATTCCGATGCGCCGGGAAAGCCCATGGCGAGACCGACAAGCGTGAGAAATATCGCGGAGTGGACAGCGAGGACGGCCGCAGTCCAATTCCAGATCGCAAGGTATTCGGCGGAGCCGAACTCGTCCACGGATCGCTGCATGGCCCGCCTCCATGAGGATTGCAGGCACTCAATAGCGCGCTTTGCCGTACCCGATTGCGAGCTGGCTCACACTTGCAGGTAAAATTCGTTCACGAGACTTGGAGGCCAGTCTCAAAACAGCAGAGCGTCGTCAGGCGTCGGCGCGAGACCCGGATTCAGTGAGCTCCCGGAGCGCATCGGCATTCAGCACCACGATGGCCCCGTGCTCAAGCCGGACCCAGTTGCGCCCTGCCCAGGCCCGCAGCTGCTTGTTGATGCTTTCGCGCGTCATGCCCACCATCTCGCTGATCTCCTGCTGGGTGACGGCGATGGTTCGGCCCTCTGAATCGAGCTTGCGCCTTTCGATCAGGCCCAGCAGCGTGGCGGCAAGCCGGCCCGGCAGATCCTGCAAGATAACCAGCTCAACCTGGTCGCTGGTCCAGCGCAGCTTCGCGCAGAGGATTTCGATGAGTTTCATCATCAGCGCCGGCTGGCTGCGCAGAAACGGCAGGAAGTCGCGGCGATCGATGATATAGAGCTCGCAGTTGGTGTTTGCGATCACGTCAGCCGACCGCGGCTGTCGGTCAAGTACCGCGATCTCGCCAAAGATGTCGCCGGCTCCAATCAAGTTGAGGATCGCGTTGCGCCCGTCGAGGGACGAGACGCTGATCTTCACCGTACCGGACAGTACGGCAAATAGGCTGCTGCCGGGGTCGCCCTTGGAGCAGATCGTGGCACCTCGCTTGTAGGTCGTGTGCTTGGCGTAGCGGAAGAGCTGCTCAAATGCCTCTGGCTCGAGGTCCGCAAAATACGGATGCTCGCGCAGCAATGACAGTTTGCTGCTCGATAGGTGACGAGGGGCTGCTGTCTTGTCGTGAGGCACGCGCGTTCGGGCTCCGAAGAGAACTGCAGGGTACCCCGTTCTTTCCGTAGTCAACAGATATGGCATTTTCAACCGTAAATAGTCTTTTGCGCCCCAATTTGGGCGAAATCAGGTACGGAGGACCTCGACGAGAGTAACTTTCACTCCCCAGATCCTCCAGCTTGCGGCGGATATCGGCGTCCGCGCTAGCTGGCGGGTTTACCCCGATCAAGCGCGGCTGGCCGCTGCAAGAGCGCCTCAACCCGTGCCTAACCGCTGAAAACTGGGCTTGATCTGGCCCGCTCGACCGCTTGCGTCGCACCTTTTTTGGGCGCGCGCGCCAGAAAAATCCCGAGGGCTGAGGCAAGCGAGTGAAAATTCAGGTTCATTTTCCCAGTTGAGCCCGCATGCGACAGTCCCACCAGAAAGACCGGCTCGAAATACGGGTGTCCCAACGCGCATCCTTGAGATTTGGCACCATTGTCATAATGGCGTCGTTGAAACCGCCAAGGCGTCGGCGTCGGGTCGGGCATGGGCGACTTTCTCAGCGCCGATCCAGCCGGTCGGCAGTTCTAAAAACGGGGTCGCCCGGCCTGTAGGCGGCGCTCCCGAGAACCTTGCCAATCTGCCAACCGGCTCCGGGGGCGCGCGGCGGTTGCCGGCCCTGCCCGGACCGATATTATCAGTTGCGAGGCTATCGTCCGTCACCCGAGCGCCCATGCCGCCCTCCCCAAAATCTGCCGGCAAGACCGCCTCCCGCAACAGACCGACTCAGGCGCAGCAACGCCCATCCCCAAAACCGCGGCTGAACGCCGCCATGGCCTGCGACACGGCATTCCGCATCGTCACGCGGCGGCATCTGGACGCGCTCAGCGCCAATCAGCAAGCGACCTACAACGGCGATCCAATTGCGCTCCACCAAATGCGCGTGGCCTTGACGCATTTGCGCACCGCAATCCTGTTCTTCTCACCAATGGTCAACGACGCCGAGCGGAACGAGATCAGCGATGAGCTCAAATGGTTGAACGGCGAGCTTGGTTGTGTGCGCGATCTGGACGTCGCCTCCGAGCGCATCGAAAAGCTCAACAGGAAGCGGCCGGATGCGCTGTCGGCGGTTGGCGCCTGGAAGGAGAAGCGCGCGGAAGGTCATCGCAATTTGGCGCGCACGCTTCGCTCGGTCAGATACCAGTGGTTGATCGAACAGGCCTCGAGCTGGATCGAAAACGGCCCCTGGTCTATCAAGAAGGACAAGCAGGCAGCCGCGCAGCGCTCCACCCCGATCGGGGTCTATACTGCGGACAAGCTCGTGGAGTGGGAGCACAGGCTTCTAAAGCGCAGCCGCAAGCTTAAGAAAATGGGCAAAAAGAAACGTCATGGCCTCCGACTCCTCAACAAGAAACTCACCTACACCATCGATTCGTTGGAAGAGCTGTTAGCAGACAGGAAATTTTCAAAGCACAAGGCCGCGCTCAAGCCGCTGCGCAAGGCGCAAAGATCGCTCGGACAATTGCATGACGGCGCGACAGGCCAGGCCCTGGCGAGCGAACTGCAACAGAGCGGCGTGCAGACACCATTTCAATTTCTAGGACCCAGGCGAAAGAAGCGCCTATTGAAGCAAGCATCCAGAGCCTATCGCAAGCTCGACAAGCTCAAATGATCGAGTTGATCCTGATCAAATCGGCCCGCGACAACCGGCAATAGATTGTTTAAATTGTCAAGCATCGAGACAAGTTCGAATTCGCGGAGTTGACATGCGCGCCCACCAGATCATGACCCGACCAGTCATCACCGTTTCACCCGAAACCAGGATTGTCGAAGCCGCCAACATCATGCTGCAGCGGCACGTCAGTGGCCTGCCGGTGGTCGACGCGGCCGGCAAGCTGGTCGGCATCGTCTCGGAAGGCGACCTCATCCGCCGCCCCGAGATCGGTACACAGAAGAAGCGGGCGCGATGGCTCGGTTTCCTGACAGGCCCCGGAAAACTGGCGGAGGATTTCGTTCACGAGCAGGGCCGCAAGGTCGGCGAAGTCATGACCGGATCGCCGCTGACCGTCACCGAGGACACCCCGCTCGCCGACATTGCCGATCTCATGGAGAAGAACAATGTCAAGCGGCTGCCGGTCATGCGGGGCGACACGCTGGTCGGCATCGTGTCACGCGCCAACCTGCTGCAGGCGGTCGCAAGCCTCGCCCGCTACATTCCCGATCCGACCGCCGATGACGATCACATCCGCAATCGATTGATCGCGGCGCTGCAAAAACAGGACTGGTGCCCGTTCGGCCTGAACGTGATCGTGCGTGACGGGATCGTTCATCTAAGCGGCGTCATCACCGATGAGCGCTCACGTCAGGCGGCGATCGTCTCGGCCGAAAACATCGACGGCGTGAAGAAGGTTCACGATCATCTGTGCTGGGTCGACACAGTGTCCGGTGCCTACCTTAACTCGCCGGAAGACGAGAGCCTCGCGAAAGTGGGCTAAAGGCTGCTACCACAATTTCCCGTTCGGTCCGAAGAAAGGATGTGGCCCGTCGAAGCTGCCGATCGGCACCTGGTGGGTCACGAGATGTCCTTCGCCGGGAAACCAGGTGTGGAGGTGGAAGGCGGGCGGCTCGATCTTGAATGACGGCCCGCTCAGCTCGTCGAGATCGAGGTCGACCGCGTGGTTGGGCGCCGGGCAAATCGTGCAGGGGATGCCTGCGAACATCGAAAACGTCGCCCGATGCACGTGACCGCAGGCGATAAGCCGCGCGCGCGGATGGCGCTGGACAATAGCTGCCAAGTCGCTCGCATGGTGCAGGTTCTGGCGATCCATATGGCAGATGCCGGTGGCAAACGGCGGGTGGTGCAGGAACAATAGCGCCGGACGGTCTACTGATGCGGACAGCGTTGTGTCGAGCCATTGCAGGGTTGGCCTCTCCAACAGGCCATGCGGCTTGCCCGCCACACAGGAATCGAGCAGCAGCAGCTCGAGCTCGCCGACCTCGATCTTCTGGTTCAACGCTCCGGACGGGAACGCATAATCCGCCTTCGGAAACGCCGCACGCATCATCTCCCGCGAATCGTGATTGCCGGGAATGGCCGCAAACGGCAATGTCAGCGCCGCCAAGAGCTGCGCCAGATGGTCATATTCCTCTACAACCGGCGTATCGGCGAGATCGCCGGAAATCACGACAAAGTCCGGCGCCGGTCTGAACTCGTTCAAGCTTGCCACGCAAAGCACAAACGCCGCTGCCGTATCAACGCGGCCGTAAGCCAGCTCGCCCGGCGGCTTGATATGCAGGTCGGAAATCTGCGCAATCAGCAACGGTTTCGCCATCGTTCTCTAGCTCTCAAAAGGCAGGAGGCGCACGGCTCCGGGCGCGATCGATAGCCCTACCCGCTCGCCGGGTTTTGCCACAATCATGTTCGGTGCGTCCACGGCCAGCGGCTTGTCGGCGGCCCCGCTGACCATCAACCGCTGGCGGTCGCCGACAAAGCTGACGCTTGAGATCGTGCCGGTCAGCGGCGCGTTGCCGGCCTCGACAATCCCAATCGTCTCGGGGCGAACCATCGCGACCGCAGTCGGCAGGCTTGCGCCGTCGCCGACCGGTTGCCGGCCGCCGGGCAGGATCAGGTGGCCGCCTACCAGCGGCGCCTCGATGATGTTGGCGGCGCCAATGAACTCGGCGACAAAGCGATCCTTCGGCTCGAAATAGATCTCGCGCGGCGAGCCGATCTGCGCGATCGCGCCCCTGCGCATGACCACGATGCGGTCGCCGAGCTCCATCGCCTCGGATTGATCGTGCGTGACATAGATCGCAGTGATGCCGAGTGCGCGCAACAGACGGTCGAGCTCGCTGCGCAGGCGCTCGCGCAGCGCGGCGTCCAGAGCTGTTAGCGGCTCGTCGAGCAGCAGGATTGCCGGCCGGATCGCAACCGCGCGGGCGAGCGCCACGCGCTGGCGTTGGCCGCCGGAGAGCTGGTCGATGCGCCGCATCTCCAGTCCCATGATATTGGTGAGCGCGACGAGCTCGGCCACGCGCCTGGCGCGCTCCTCTCTGGGCACGCCACGGATCTTCAGGCCATAGCCGATATTGTCTGCGACGCACATGTTGGGAAACAG
>Ga0306921_10009081_pt1 | contig 10524 bp, 15 predicted proteins | sample sta12Cox44000080_FD_203760 | JGI IMG/M metagenome (GOLD analysis project Ga0306921, IMG submission 203760) | Lab enrichment of tropical soil microbial communities from Luquillo Experimental Forest, Puerto Rico - statoxic.12C.oxic.44.000.080 (v2)... | ecosystem: Environmental > Terrestrial >...
GTGTTGTTGTTGGACAGCGAGTTATGCCGATAGCTGTATTCTTCCTCGAGACGCCACGGCCCCCACTGGTAGCCGCCGCGAGCGCCTACATTGAAGCCGCTGTCGGTATTCGGCGTGGCATTAAATCCCGGAGTGCTAAAGGTCCCGCCGTCGGGCCCGGTGAAATGGACGGATGATGTCGACTGTGACTGGCTGGTCAGCGACGTCCACCCGCCCTCGGGCCCGATATACCAAGCTCCCACCACCCCCGGCTGGTTCCACGGGAGCAGCTGCGCGTGCGCCTGGGCGCCCCCGAACATCACGGCGAGCGCGACTCCAGCGCCCAGCAGCCAGCGATTTGTCATTCCCTTAACCTCCGGCCACGATACATGTTTGACGATAGTTGTCCCACCACCGTTAGTCGATCTTCGTTATCCCGCATAACGATGACAAACGGTTTTTGCCGGAATTGCGCCGCTAGCGTGGAGATTGATGCAGAACTTCGTATGGTGAGACATTTGAGCAACAGTTTCGATGTGCGGCGTCTTTGCACCGCAAGAAATGGCCCAAATTCATCAACTACGTATGAGGTTCCTTGGTGTCGTTTCCAATGGGCTGCTTACTTACTGCCTTCGGCCGTCGGCACCATTCCGTGATTTACAAACCCTTCTTGTACGAGCTGCGTCACCAGCGACGGTTCCGATCGCGGTCGGCCCGGACGACCGCTAACGGCGCAACCCCGTCGTTGCGCGCACTCCGGTGAAGGTCCGTTCACCATGCCGTTTGCGGACCGTGCTCATCGCGAATTGCCAACCGGTCGTTTTTTGAGTTCGTGACCTTTGCCCTTGCAAGCCGCCGGAGGGCGACTGGATGGCGCGAGGGCGACGCGCCACTTAGGGTGCTCAGTCGTCCGAACGGTCTAAGGAGCTACGGGTCAGGTTCGGCAGTCCATCCGGATCATCGCGACTGTGTTTGCTCCGTCGGGGCCGAGGGGTCTGCCTGCCGGTCTCGCTGGTGCTGCGGGCCCGCCTCTGAGCGAGGTACTCCTCAAGCGCGGGGATCGAGTAGACGACTGCTTTACCGCTGGCGATTTCGAATTCGGGACCCGTCCCGGAAACCCTCATTTTTTCCAGAGTCGAGTCGGCGATGCCCAAATAATGCGCGGCGGCAGGGGTTCGAAGCCGCGGCCCTAGAGACGGTCTCGATTTGGACTTGCTCATGCTGCCCTCCGATACGGCCGGCAGCGTCAACCGACTGCCGGATTAGAGCGGCAACATGAACAGACCGGATTGCCCGGTCGAATGGGGGAACCCGAGTTTTTTCGGACAGCGTTCCCCAATCCCGGTTGGTGTCAATATCCAGCTAATCTCAGGTAGTATTCGACCGCATCTGAACCGAATGGTTTACCGTCTCGGGGTGTATTGACTTTCATGATAGACAGAACTTCGAGAATAAATCGAATTCCTGGACCGCTTGGTTCACCGGTTACCTTGTCGCGTGAATACCCAAATGTCTTACCGAAGTACTGTGCATAAACCCCGGGCAGTGTCTTGCCAATCAACCAATGGGCCGCGGCGTTCCGCGAGCCGATCCGGTCGAGACCATATGATTTGTCGCGTAGCAATCGCCCAAATGTAGCCTCTAGCACCTGCACCCCTTCGATCGCGTGACGGATCTGGGAGATATCGTGACGGTCCTGACCAGCAACGAATATCAATCTCGCCAGAAGTTCGTGATCGTCGCCGGGCGGATGGGCGAGAAAGTCACGGGACGTTCTTACCGAGCCCGCGAAGCCGGCAAGCCATTTGCCAATCGCTCCGACCGCTGGCTGGTCGTTCGCGTCACGCCAGAGCGAATGGATCCTCGCCAAGCGCTCGAGTTCGTCGGCTAAAGCGTCGCGATCCGATGGCGGGCCGCCCACCGCGGTTGTGAGTCGATCAATCGCGCTGTTGTTGAAGAGCCGCTCCGCCTGGACAGCGGCGTCCCACTCCTGCTTCCACCGCGCTGACCATTCCCCAAAGGTTTCGTCTGACCCGTTCATCCAAGCCTTCCTTCTACCCGTCGAGCTGACCTCCGCAGACATCGCCCTTTCCCAACGAGGGCCACGACACCGCGGCAGCTGCATAGATCCGCTACGTCCGGCCCCGCCTCGGCCGAATGGAAAGCATCGGCACGGCACACCGGAGCGTTCGCTATTTTGGTTGCTGATCCGGCGTCTCCGTTCACCCCTGATATTTTGGCTGCCGCTTCCGGCTGATCCCTAAAGTCGCTTTACCGGCGCTGCGAGGCCAGCGGCAGCACTATTTTCCCACCATTCCCGACCTCGTCCATCGCTGCGACGATCTTGTTGGCAACAGCGGCAGCTGCGGCTTTCACCGGATCGCTCGACAGGTGCGCGTAGCGCGCCGTCGTAGCCGGCTGGGTGTGGCCGAGCATCTTCCCGATGATCGGTAAACCCATCCCGCTCGACGCGGCGATGCTAGCGAACGCGTGCCGCAAATCGTGAAGGCGCACATCATCGAGTGCTGCGGCTCCGCGAATCGCCCGCCAGGGTTTTTCGAGGTTAACGAGCGCGGCGCCGGGCTTGGCACCGACGATCACATAGGGATTGCCGGCGAGTTGGGGCACCTCGGCAAGCACGGCAAGCGCCGGTGGCGGCAGATGAATGGTCTTTGCGCCAGTCTTGCTGTCAGGCAGTCGCGCTTCGCCGCGTTCGAAATCGATCCATTCCCATTTAAGGCCAAGCACTTCGCCGAGCCGCGCCCCGGTTAACACCAGCAGCTTGACCGCGGAGACGGCATAGGGTGAGCCGTCATACGCCATGAGCGCCTTTCCAAGCCGTGCCAATTCGGCGGGCGACAGCATCCGCTCGCGCTTCTTTTCGGGAAATCTCTCGACGTGGCGGCAGGGGTTCGAACCGTCCGGCCGCAAGCCCCATCGTTCGGCGAGATTGAACATCTTGCTTAGCACCGCGAGCACTCGGTTGGCTTGGTAAGGTGCCGCGCGGTTGGCGTGATGCAGCCTCGTGGCCTCGGCGCGGGTGACGTCCGCCACTTTTCGCTTGCCGAGTGCTGGCAGGATAATCTTGTCGAGTAACCGCCTGTACTCAACCGCGGTGCTGCTCTTGCGCTTCGCCTCGGCATGCTCGACAAGAAAACGTTCGCCGAGTTCGGTCACCGTCGGCGCTTCCTGGCGGGCAATCTTATCGGCGGCCGGATCAGCACCGGTTCCGACTAGCCCGAGCAATCGTCTAGCTTCGCGACGGGCGGTTTCGGGCGTCCAAGGCGAGCCGTGCCGCCCGATCGTCAACTTGCGCAGCGGTGCGCCTCGCCCGGTGCCGGCGCGGTAATGCAAAATATAGCTCTTGGCGCCGCCGCGCTGCACGCGCACGCCAAAGCGCTTGAGCTCGGTATCCCACAGCACCGCTTCGATACCATTGACCGCCGGCATCAACGCGTCGACCGCACGCTTCGTGATCTTGCCGCGCACCGCTGGTGACCCGATATTTCGAAAATCAGTAGCCCCGGCAATTTCCGTCCTAGGTATCACCTAGGTATCACCGGAAATCAAGTTCGGGGAGACGGTCGGCAACCGAGGAAGTGCTACTCTATTGTTATTGCTCACACCAGGATACCAGCGGCAACAACGCGAAACTGAGGATCTAAAACTCTTAATCAGCGGGTCGAGGGTTCGAGTCCCCCTGCACCCACCAACTATCTACTTGAGGAAGAACCGCCGCCATATGGCCCTTTGGGCCTATGGCGGCTGGTGTAGTACCGCGCGCATAAGCTTTGGCGAGGAGGCCTTTGTGCCCCTCTAACTTGATCTCGCGCTTGTAAACGGTGATGCGTGTCAAGAAAAAGCTCAGATAGGCGCGGCGCACACGAAACTCCCCCGTGAATAGGGCTTCCCGGAGAGCGGCACTAAACTCACGAACCTTGCCGATGGTAAGTGGGGGGAACTCTGAATCCGCCGCCCGCAGCGCGGCGATCTGTATCTCAATCTGACTACGTTCTCCTTTGAGGCCGACAACCTGATCCTCAAGAACCGGATCATCAACGCTGATCTTACCGAGTTGGATGGCCGTATAAAGGCGCGAGAGGCGAGTATCGAGTTCGGCTTTCCGACGCAGCAACGAATTGAGTTGCCGTGGGGCTTCATCCTGTGCCGACCGTTCGGCTTCGATTGACTCGCCCCCCAGCGAGCGCAGCCGCATCGGCTCAAAGACAATCTCGGCTAGATGATCGACGACGAGTTTGTCCAACAACTCTCGTCCGATTCGCCTGGGCTGAGAGCAGCCCCCGTCGACGAACTTCTCTGCCTTCTTGCACTGATAGTAGTGGTAACGGCCCGATTTTGCGCTGGAACCCCTCATTTTCGATCCACACGAACCGCAGACCACGTTTTTGAGCAGGGTCGGATTCTGAGTAGAACGGATCTTGGAGCGCATCGGGTCGCGCTCACGCATTTTGGCGTGAACGGCCTCAAACAAAGCCTCGTCAATAATGGGAGGGATAGAAATCGGAATCCATTCCTCCTGGGGCCTGTCTTGTTTCATGCGAGAATCGTGCTTGTTATAGTAGAGCCGACCAATATAAGCTGTGTTATGAAGCACCGCATTGATTTCCTGTGCCGTAAAATATCGGCCATTTCGATTCCTGATATTCCGGCGTTGGAACTCCTTCGCAATTTCTTTGACTCCTATAGGATCAGTACCAGTAGGGCCGCTAAACGCCAACTGGAACATTAATTTGATTGTTGGTTCCTCATCTTGTTTATGTCGGCCTTCTTTTTTTGCGAGTCCCCACGCTTTTCTACTACGACCGCTTTGTAGCCGAATGGAACTCTACCATTTATGAACCCTTGCCGGGCGTTTTCCTTCATTGTGCGGGAAACATGTTTACCAATTTCCTTCGACTGAAACTCATCAAATATGCCGACGATCTGACGAACCATGTCCCCAGTCGATCCTTCGCCGAAAGGCTGCGTAATCGAGACAATATCGATACCCGATTTTTTCAGTTTCCGATGATAGAGTTCCGCTTGAACGGCAATACGGAAGTAACGGGAGTAGCTATGGACAACGATGACATTGAACCCACCCCTTCCGGTAAGGCCGTCGTCTATCATCCTCTCGAAATCAGGTCGTCTCTTATTTTCGTCTGAGGCGGACACGTGGTCGATGTAGGTCGCCACAACGGGCCAGCCGCGATCCTTGCAATAAGCCTCGATAGCTCGCCTCTGGTCTGGCAGCGACAACTCTCCCTCGGCCTGTCTGCCGGTCGACACCCGAATGTAGGCGGCGGCTCGCTTCGTCATTGCGTGCTATCCAGCGGTGTGGAGCTACATTTCGACGTATTCGGCGACGATCTGCCAGCCCTGTGCCTCGCAGTAGGCGCGAGCAGCGCGTTTCTGCTCATCGACAGACGAACTGGCGTTCGCCCGCGATGAGGAGCGGATATAGATAGCGGCGCGCTTAGGAATCGACGGAGCCGGGCTTAGTTGACGCCATTCATCGTGAGAGTCGGTCATGACTTCTCCTTTCCAAACAGGATTTGGCGGAACCGCGCACCGAGCAGCTTTTTGACGATCTCAGCTTCTCCGCGAAGCACCGGAAGCGGTCGCGGAAGATCGTCGACAACGTTGATGCTGGGGCTGTCATCGGGAGTGGGGTGCTCAGCCGCGACGGCGCGAAGCGCCGGCGCGGTGGCTTCGTTGTCGTTAGCGGCTGGCCGCGTCGACGCAACCTCCTCCTTGTCGTTTGCCGCCTGGAGCGTCGCGCGGGTCTTATTGTCGTGTGCGGCTGCCTGAGACGCCGCAGCGGGCTCGTTGTCGTTCGCGGCTACGGTGGTTGGGACACCGACTCGGTATCGCCGGGACTTGACGGCCCGCGACTTTCTTGCCGTCGTGTCGATCCGGGTCGAAGCTGCCCCCAAGGCATTGTCGTTTGCCGCTGCCGCCGCTGGCGGCTCAGTGTGCCGACGGGCTTGACGAACCTCGTCGTTGGTCATCACCGACCCTCCTCGTCGGGCGCGAGGCCCCACATCGCGGAGTGTCAGCCCACTGCACGAACCACGGGATCGCCTCTTTTCCTATTATTAGACGCTGGAATCAAGTACGTTTGTCAAGTTGGCAAATACACATGACAGATTACACAAAACACATCAACGTCTTGTTCTGAAATGATATGTCAATATGTTTATAACTTATGTAAACAATGTTTTCTCATTGTTTTCACATGCCACACGATTTGTCGATATGTTGGAGTCATACCTTTTTGTATGTCCCGGATGTGTTTTGAGGTTTTGTTCGACCCGATTGATTAGGCTCTCCGCGATGCCTGTGAACACGGCCTCGCGCAAGAAGTCGACATCCGCCGCGGCGCGAGCGCCGCGGCCTCGCTCCGACATCCTCGCCTCAATGGCCTGCATGACCGACTCCGTCAGACTATGGGCGAGATCGCCGATTCCGGCTGCTACATCGATGAGCCCCGACGCCACCAAGGATTCCGCTCGTGTCGGACTGCGTCGGTCTACCGCTGCGGGTCGCCGGGCTCGGTCGACGACTACGGCTTGCGCGCGGATCACGGAGATGCCTCCGTGGCCCCGATGATCCGGTCGATCCCCGTTGAGAACTCGTCGTGGACGGCCTGGACGGCGCGGATCAAGTCAGCGCGCCGACCCCAGGTTTTCTCGTGCGCCGTTTTTTCCGATAGATCCAGCGCACGAAAACCCTCGGTCGCCTTCGTGATCTCGTCCCAAAGTTCTGCGGCGCGGGGTGAGATCATGAATGCATAGAGTGCTTGAGCCTTCTCCTCGCGGCCCTCCTTGCCGAGGCGAAGGGCGTGGACCTGGATAACCTGCCGCCGCAATAGGCTTGCGACCGCGACGGCACTAGCCGGATGGACGATGACCACACCGTCTTGGACGGCCAATTGCTGAGTGCCAGCCGGGAACGCCCGAGTGCTCAGAACGGCGTAATCGGCCTCCTCGCGGAGTTGGTCGGCACGTAATTTCGTCAAATAATTCGTCATGAACCGGTTGGTATTCTTTACATCGTAAATGATTTTTCCACAGATCTGGCCATTCTGACCGACGATCTTGTGAATAATATCGCCACCCTCTTTGCCCTTTTTCACTCGCTCGACCTGATCATTCGGAAATTCACGCTTAATTCCGGTAAAATTCTCCTTCGTCGCCAAGCTCATTGGCGGTTTTCTTCTGAAGCCGACGCTGCATTTGCTGAAGCTGTTCTTCCATCTTCAGCTTCTCGCCGAAATGTTTCGCTCGCTCGGAATTGACGGCTTCCGTCAGCTTCTTCTCGGGACGCCTCACGTTGAGTTTTCAGGCGCGCCGCGATCACCGCCTCTTGGTTGGCCTTTAGCGTCTTGATCTGCCGCTCGGCGAGTTGGACGGCTTCCTTCTTGGCCTGCTCGACCGCGACTTTGGCTTTGGCTTCGGCATGCTGCCTCTCGCGGGCGAATCGATCCTTAAGAGCTTGTTCCACCTTGGCGGCGCGAGCGCGCTCCTCGGCCTCGATTCTGCCCCGGATTTCCTCAAATTCCTTGCGTGAAAGCGGCGCGCCGCAATAAGGACATTGAGCGGCATCCGCATGAAGATCCGCCTCATCAACATGCGGTCCCGCAGCGTCGTTGATGGTTTCGATGGTGAGCATCGGGGACTCCAAGCATCAGGTGTTTTGCATGACCTACCGCAGAATACCTGATGGCTAGGAGTCGTCAAGTTTTTTATGGTACGTCAGGTATTATGCATGGCCTTCGCGGAACGATGAGCCCGCAACAGAGCCGGGCGGCGAGGGCATGGTTGGGTTGGTCGCAGGTCGAACTTGCGAAGCGCGCGGGCGTGTCGCTAAGTACCGTGCAGGATTTCGAGCGGGGGCAGAGGACCCCCATCGCCAACAACATCGCGGCCATGCGACGGGTGATCGAGGCCGCAGGGATGCAACTGCTATTCGACAAGAATGGGGCTGCTGCGGGTATCATCCGCAAGGATGCAGACCCCGACCTATCCCGCAACGCTCGCCCGTAACAATGCGATACTACATACTTAAATCTATGGAAATGAAAGGGAAATGGTAGAGGGGACATCGGAGTCGACGCGAGTGCCGCTCTACTCGCCCCGGATAGTGGATTTCGCGGAGGGTCGTATATCGCTAATAAGCGGGAACGCCGATATATGCTAAACAAGTTCCTGAGATGGCTATTCACAGGCGTAGGCGGCTCATTGCTTCCTCTGTTTATTGTATATATTCTTTCGGGTAGACTCGGTGAACCTAATGATGTAATAAAGCATGGAGAACTTTGTATAGTTATTGCTGGCATGTGTGCAGTGGCTTTGGGAGAGTTATTCGGCACAAAACGCACCCGAACCAATGCGGATATATTGGCGGGATCGTTTACCTCTATATGTTTAGCAATATCGACCGCATTATATTCTGCCGCTCCTTTCAATCCACAATTAACACCAGAATATATTGCTACTTTGTCCTACATATTGTTCGCATTCTCCCTCATCTCTTGTGGATCATGCATAGCGATTTCGGAGGCATAGTGAGTGAGAGCTTGAGCATTGTAGTTGCTACAATAAGCGCGTTACTTGCGGTTCTCGCAGGGGTAACATCTCTCTCTGTATTCCGATATGCCGAGAAACGAAAGTTAACCCCGCGTGTTACGAGGGTCAGTGTCAGTATACCGGATATAGATCATAAGTTGGCCTTGACCTATCCATTGAAATGCTACGTAACGATGCGGAACGATGCGATGGAATGTGCAGACGTGCGCCTTTCTGCATATAGACCGCGCAGCCTGACGGTTAAGGATTTTCCCCTTGATGTTCTACAGTTGCGATTCGGGCGACAGTGGTGTCCGACGCCGGACGGAGTTGATCACCTAGCTGTGCTCCCAGGGCAGTTATTTCGAGCATGGATAGGCTTGGATGAAAGGAACGTTAATGAAGAACAGGCCAGGGGATTTTTACTACGAGGCGATGTTGGCACGCTTGTTTTTCTGATCAACGGCAATCCGACGAATATAGAACTTGAAGTATAATATACGGCGTTGATAAGAAAGGGCAGTCAGGTGGACATAAAGTGTTTTTAATTGCCTCTTTTGAAATTCGAGTGGGTTGGGTGAGTTGAGGAGCGTCCTGTGGGCGCGGTCAAGGGCGGGCGAAGCCCGGCGCAGCGAACCCTTGACGGCGACCGCAGGACCCGACAATCGAGCCTTGCTGAATGCCGGCATGGTGCGGCATTCAGCATGGAAGCAAGAGCCCGTTGATGCAGAACCAACTGTTTGAAGCCGCCCTCGGCATTGCCAAACCGTGGTGCGTGCGGGGCATTGATTTTGACGCCGCGCGCAAGGTGCTGACAATCGGCATCGACTTTGTCGCCGGCAGCCGGTTTGCGGCGCCGGGGGTCGACGGGATGCATCGGGTCCATGACACCCAGACCAAGCGGCTGCGGCACCTCAACTTCTTTCAGCACGAATGCTATCTCGAGGTCAGAACCCCGCGGGTCAAGCTGCCCGACGGGCGGGTCGTCCAAATCGAGCCCGACTGGTTCGGCAAGCTCTCCGGCTTCACTCTGCTCTTCGAGGCGCTGGTGCTGGCCCTGGCCCAGCAGATGACCTTTGCCGCGGTCGCCCGGCTGGTCGACGAGTCCTGGCACCGCGTGCATGCGATCTGTTCGCGCTATGTCGATCTCGCCGTGGCCCAAGCCGACCTGTCGGCGGTTAGCGCGGTGGCGATCGACGAGACCTCTTGCCGGCGCGGCCACGACTATTTGACCATCGCGGCCGAGGCCGCCGAACGCAAGGTGGTGTTCGTGACCAAGGGGCGCGACGCCACGACCATCGCCCGCTTTGCCGAACACCTGGCCGCCCATAGAGCGCAGCCCGAGCAGGTCACCACCGTGAGCATCGACATGTCGCCGGCCTTCATCCGCGGTGTCGCCGATCACCTGCCCCGGGCGCGCATCACCTTCGATAAATTCCATGTCGTCGCTCACGCCTCGGCCGCCCTCGACCAGACCAGGCGCCTTGAACAGCGCAGCGATCCCAGCCTCAAAGGACTGCGCTGGACGCTGCTCAAGGACCGCCAGCGGTTGCCCGCCGCAGCCCGCGCCGATCTCGATGCCCTGATCAGCCAGGCCGCCACCAAACGTACCGCCCGCGCCTGGCTCTACCGCGAAGGACTGCGCGCCATCCTCGATCGCAAGCAGATCAACGTCGTCACCGCCATGCTCACGCAGTGGTGCACCAATGTCCTACGCTCCAAGGTCGTGCCAATGAAGGAGGTCGCCCGCATGGTCCGCCGGCACTTCGACGGCATCGTTGCCTGGACCCAAACCCGTCAGACCAATGGCTTCATAGAGGCCCTCAATGGCCTCTTCCAGGCCGCCAAACGCAAAGCCCGCGGCTACACCCGCTTTGCCACGATGCGTACCGTACTGTTCCTCATTGCCGGCAAGCTCGACTTCACCCGCATCAACCCTCACGCCGCCTGACCCACACCAAATTCAATAGAGCCA
>Ga0306921_10009082_pt1 | contig 10524 bp, 9 predicted proteins | sample sta12Cox44000080_FD_203760 | JGI IMG/M metagenome (GOLD analysis project Ga0306921, IMG submission 203760) | Lab enrichment of tropical soil microbial communities from Luquillo Experimental Forest, Puerto Rico - statoxic.12C.oxic.44.000.080 (v2)... | ecosystem: Environmental > Terrestrial > Soil...
CACGACGCTTACGGCACTCGCGTTTGCGCTGGCCGGCGCCGCGGGGATGGCGTGGTTCTTTTCCGCACGGATTGGCCGCCGTGTGCGGCTCGTGGCGGACGTCGCGCAGAGATACCGAAGCGGCGACTTGACGCCGCCCGGATTGGGGTACGGCGATGACGAGATCGGGACTGTGGCGCGCGCGCTCGATGACTCGGTTCAGGACGTCGGGCGCCGGCTCACCGAGCAGGCGCGGGACCGCTCGCGCATGGAAGCCATCCTCGCCGGCATGGTCGAGGGCGTCATCGTGGTCGACGCCCAGGGTCGATTACAGCTGGTGAACCAGGCGGCGCGGCAGATGCTCCGGGTGAGTGACGCCGCGATCGGGCGGCCTTACGTCGAGACCATCCGCTTGCCCGCTATCGCCGAGCTGGTGGCGGCGACGCTCGCCGGCGGCGAGCCCGACCCGGTGCAGTTTTCACCGCCGCGCGACGAGTCGCGCACGATCATCGTGCGCGCCGCCGGCGCGACGGTGCCTGGAGGTCCGCCTCAGCCAACCGCGTCCGACGGCGGCATTGGCGGGCCGTCCAGCTCTTCAGGTGGCGTTGCCGCAGCGGTTCCCGCCGCCGCGTCAGGGACCGGATTCGGCGCGGCGCCCGGCACCGTCTTCGGCGCGGTTCTCGTCCTGCACGACATCACCGACCTGCGCCGCGCGGATCAGATTCGCCGCGATTTCGTCGCCAACGTGTCCCACGAGCTGAGAACGCCCCTCACCGCGATCCGAGGATACGTCGAGGCGCTTGCGGACGGCGACGCGACCTACGAAGAGCAGCAGCGCTTCCTCGACATCATCGCGCGCCACACGCAGCGCATGGAGCGCCTCGTCAAAGATCTCCTGCGCCTGGCCAGACTCGACGCCGGACAGGAAACGCTCGACCTTACCGCGTGCGACGCGCGCAGCCTCGCGGACTCCGTCGCTGCGGATCTCGAGCCTACCGCCGATGCGCGGTCGCAGCGCGTCATCGTGACCGTCGAGTCCGGCGCTGAGAACCTCCGTGGCGATCCTGCAAAGCTCCACGACGCGCTTCGCAATCTGGTCGCCAACGCCATCACCTACGCACCCGAGCATACGACCATCACCATCGACGCGAGCGTCACGGACGGCAGCGTGGCGATCTCGGTGTCCGACGAGGGGCCCGGCATTCCAGAGGACGATCTCGGCCGGGTGTTCGAACGCTTCTATCGCGTGGACAAGTCGCGCGCGCGCGATCCCGGGGGCACCGGGCTCGGCCTGGCCATCGTCAAACATCTGGTCGAGCTGCACGGCGGCTCGGTCCGGGCCGAGAACGGGCCCACTGGCGGCGCCAAGTTCACGATGACGCTGCCGCGGGTATAGCCGCCGGCTTCGAACGTTACAACCCGTCCGCAGCCGGCGACGTATCATCTCAATTCAGGCAGATGGCGGTGGACAACGAGGTGCTTGCGCTCGTTCTCGGCGGCGGACAGGGGACGCGCCTGTTTCCGTTGACGCAACATCGATCCAAGCCGGCCGTGCCGATCGGGGGCAAGTACCGGCTGATCGACATCCCGGTCAGCAATTGCCTCCACGCGGACATCCGGCGCATCTTCGTCCTGACGCAGTTCAACTCCGCCTCGCTCAACCGGCACGTCTCGCAGACCTACCGCATGGATCTGTTCAGCCACGGCTTCGTCGAAATCCTTGCCGCCGAGCAGACGCCCGACAACCCGAACTGGTATCAAGGCACCGCTGACGCTGTGCGGCAGGCGGCGCGTCATTACATCCGCTACGACGCCGACTACTACCTGATCCTCGCGGGCGATCACCTGTACCGCATGGACTATAACGAGCTGGTTGATGCGCACATCGATCGCCGGGCGGACATCACGATCGCCGCCCAGCCGATGACCGCGGCCGAGGCGTCGGGCATGGGTATTTTTCGGTTCGATCGATCCGGTCAAATCGTGGCGTTCGAGGAGAAACCGTCGCGCGATCGGCTTGAAGAGATAGGCCAGAGCATTCCTGCCAACTCGACGTTCGCAGGGCATTCGCGGGAAAAGCCGTTTGTCGCGTCGATGGGCATCTACGTGTTCTCGCGCGACGTGCTGCTCGACGTGCTCCAGCGCGGGAAAGCGACCGACTTCGGTCGTGAGGTCATTCCCGCTGCACTCGACTCCTATCGCGTCCATGCCTATCTGTTTCGAGGCTACTGGGTGGACGTCGGGACCGTCGCCTCCTTCTATGACGCCAACATCATGTTGACCGAGTCCGGCGCCAGGTTCGGGTTTTATGATCCGAGACGTCCGATCTATACCCACCCCAGGTTTCTGCCGGGCGCGCGATTCAGCAACTGCACCGTCCGCGACGCGATCATCGCCGAGGGCTGTTTCCTGGATGGCGCGACCGTCGACCGCTCGATCGTCGGGATTCGCACGAACATCCAGACCGGCACGACCATCACGAGATCCGTCCTGCTCGGCGCAGACTTCTACGAAGCCGACGACGACGCACCGGCCATGGGAACTGGGCCTCGAATGGGAATCGGCCGCGATGTCACGCTCGACCGGGTCATCGTGGACAAGAACGCTCGCATCGGCGACGGCGTCACGCTCGTGAACCATGCGCAAGTCGACCATGCCGACGGCCCCGGCTACTACATTCGCAACGGCGTCATCATCGTACCGAAGGACGGTGTGGTGAAACCCGGAACGATCGCGTAGCTCGGGACTCGCTCGGTACTCGGAACTCGTATAATTCAACGGTGTTCGAGATGTTCACGCTGTCCCGCTCCGCCGCCGTCATCATGCTCGCGCTCGTGGTTGCGGCCTTGCCGGCGCCGCGCGCCGAAGGCCCGAAACAGCTGATCGCGCACCGAGGGGCGTCAGCCTACGCGCCCGAGCATACGGTCGCGTCTTACACGCTCGCGATGCAGCAGAAAGCCGACTTCGTCGAGCCCGATCTCGCGGTGACCAAGGACAATGTGCTCATCTGTTTGCACGACGACACGCTCGATCGGACGACGAACGTCGCCGAGGTGTTCGGCGGGCGACGAGGCGGAAATGCGCTGGCGAACGACTTCACCATCGATGAGATCAAGCGTCTCGACGCCGGCAAGTGGTTCAAGCCCGAGTTTACCGGGGCGCGTGTCCCGACCTTCCAGGAGATGATCGACCTCGTCAGAGGAAAAGCGGGGCTCTACCCGGAACTGAAGTCGCCCGAACTGTACAAGTCACGCAACGTCGATCAAGTAAAGCTGTTCGTCGACCTCGTCAGGAAGAACGGTCTCGAGAAGCCGGAATCGCTGAGGACAACGCCGGTGATCATTCAGTCGTTCGACGAGACGGCCATCCGCCGGGTCGCCAAGGAGTTGCCGACCATTCCGCGAGTGCTGCTGACCTCGAACGACGCGGACGTCGCGACCGCCCGTCTTCGAGAGGTTGCCACGTTCGCAACGGGGATCGCGCCCGAGAAGGCCATCCTCGCGCGCCATCCCGGGATGGTGGCCGCGGCGCACAACCTGCGGCTCACCGTGACGTCCTGGACGTTTCGAGCCGACGACAAGACATCGTTTCCGACCGTGCGCGACGAGATGGCGCACTACCTCTACACGCTCGGCATCGACGCGCTGTTCACGAACAACCCCGATCAGTTCCCGCGCCGGTAGCTACCCCCGCGCGTGCATCCGCTCGAGGCGTCGCGTCGCGAATCGGGCCGCCAGCGAACAAAACAAAACGATCATCACGAGAACGAGGGCCCCCGCCCACGCCTGGCGGTGCCAGTCTTCGTATGGCGAAATCGCGTAGGTGTAGACCTGGACGGTGAGCGACGCAATCGGCTGCGCGAGCCGGGTTGAGAAGAAACGGTTGTTGAACGACGTAAACAGGAGCGGCGCGGTCTCGCCGGCAATGCGCGCGAGCGCCAGCATCACGCCGGTGACGATGCCTGGAAGCGCGGCGGGAAGGACGACACTGAACACCGCGCTCGCGCGCGTGGCGCCCAACGCCAACGCGCCCTCGCGCAGCGACCCGGGCACAAGCAGCAGCAGCTCTTCCGTCGTCCGCGCGATGATCGGAATCATCATCACGCCCAGCGCGAACCCTCCGGCGAGCGTGCTGAACTGTCTGAACGGCAGTACGGCCACGGCGTAGGCGAACACCCCGATGACGATCGACGGCACGCCGTTCAACGTGTCGGCTGCGAAACGCACTGTGGACGCGAAGCGTGTGCCGGCGTATTCCGCCATGTACACCCCGCTGATCACGCCGATCGGAACCGCCATCAGCGCGGCCAGCCCGACCAGCATGAGCGTGCCGACAATCGCGTTGCCCATGCCGCCGCCGGGCTCGCCGACTGGAAGCGGCATGTGCGTGAAGAAGTCGACGTTCAGGGCTCTGATGCCCTGACTCACGACGAAGAACAGGATGAGGGCGAGCGGCAAGAGCGCGAGGAGAACCGCGCACGCGCAGAAGCCGACGAAGAGCGACGACAGCAGCCGCCGCCGCCAACCTGCGCTCGCGTTCATCCGGCCGCCGGCTCCGCGGCGAGGGGTTCAGCGGTCTCGACGCTCACGCTGACGCGCGAGCTTCTGGTCATGCTCCAAATCAGCAGACGCGAGAGCGAGTTCACGATGAGCGTAATAGTGAAGAGGACCAGACCAATCTCGACGAGCGCCGACAGATAGAGCTGGTCGGACGCTTCCGAGAACTCGTTGGCAATGACCGCAGCCATCGTGTGCTGCGGGGCAAAGAGCGACAGGGAGACTCTCGGATTGTTGCCGATGACCATGGTGACAGCCATGGTCTCGCCGAGTGCCCGGCCGAACCCGAGCATGATGCCGCCGAAAATGCCGGTCCGCGCGTAGAACAGGGCCGCGCGGATGGCCTCGAGCCTCGTCGCCCCCAGCGCGTACGCGCCTTCCCGTTGCGCCGCCGGGACTGATTTGAGGACCTCCCGGGCGATGGAGGAGGTGAAGGGGATCACCATGATGGCGAGCACGAGCGCCGCCGCCAGCATACCGAGGCCGAGCGGCGGGCCACTGAACAGCGGCAGCAGGCGCGCCACCTCGGGCAAGGACGTCTGAATCGAGCGGACGGCCGGCACCAGGACGAAGATGCCCCAGAGGCCGTAGACGATCGAAGGAATGGCAGCGAGGAGCTCCGTGAGGAAGACGAGCGGCTGACGAAGCACCGCTGGGCTCATCTCGGCGATGAAGACCGCGATGCCGATGGAGATGGGCGTCGCGATGAGCAGCGCGAGGAAGGAGGAGTAGAGTGTGCCCCAGATGAACGGCAGCGCGCCGAACTCCCCCGAAACGGGATTCCAGATCTGGCTCGCCCAGAAACTGAGGCCGAACTTCTGGATCGAGAGCCAACCGTCACGCGCGAGGAGGAGCCCGATCGCGCAAACAATCACAATCAGGCAGGACGCAAAGGCGCCGGTCCCAAAGCGAAACCCGAGATCGGCGCTTGCCGAAGCGCTTTGCTTCCCTACCCGACCCACTGGACCGACCTGACCCACTCGACCCCTATGACACCTTGATCTTGGCGAGCGCAGCAATCTCCAGCTTCACGACGTTGTCAGGCAACGGAGCATAGCCCAGATCGGCACAGTACTTCTGACCGTCGCTGAGCGCCCACTTCACGAAGTCGACCATCGCTTTACTCTGCGCCTTGTCCTTGGCATCTTCGTAGAGCAACAACCAGGTAAATGATGAAATCGGGTAGGCGCCCTTCCCTGGCGCGTTCGTGATCGACACGCGGAAGTCGGCCGGCATATTCGCTGCGCCCGCTGCCGCCGCGGCGGTCACCGCCTGGACCGACGCCTTCACGTACTCACCGGCGGCGTTCAGCACAGACCCGTAGGCAATCTTGTTCTGCAGGGCGTAAATGAGCTCGACGTACCCGATGGAGCCCGGCGTTTGAGTGACGAGGCCGGAGACGCCCTCGTTTCCGCGTCCGCCCACCCCCGTGGGCCAGCTCACCGACGCATTGACGCCCACCTTGGTCTTGAATTCGGGAGACACTTTCGAGAGAAAGTCCACCCAGATGAACGTCGTGCCGGAGCCCTCCGCGCGATGGGTGACGGTGATGTCGGTCGCGGGCAGCGTCACGCCGGGGTTGAGCTTGGTGATGGCCGGATCGTTCCATTTCGTGATCTTGCCGAGGTAGATGTCGGCCAGCAGCGGGCCGCTGAACTTCAGGTCCGTCTTCAGGTTGGGGATGTTGTAGACGGGAACCACGGCGCCAAGCACAGTCGGAAAGTGCAGCAGCTTGCCTGGCGCGGCCTTGAGCTGCTCCTCGTTCATGATCGCGTCGCTCGCCCCGAAGAAGACGGTCTCCTTGGTGACCTGTTGGATGCCTCCACCCGAGCCGATCGACTGATAGTTGATCTGTACATTGGGGTGGAGCTTGTTGTACTCGGAAAACCACTTCGAATAGATCGGATATGGAAACGTCGCACCCGCCCCGTTGATCTGAGTCGTCTGCGCGACCATCGTCGCAGAGGCGGAGAGCGTTGCAACCGCGAGCGCAATCATTGTCTTCTTCATGATCGACTCCGTCCGTCCGCTACGGAAGAATGTAGCGAACGTTGATGTACACCATATTCAGCTTCGCGTCGTTGGGCGTGCCGGGAGGAACCTGGAAGGGCGTCCGCTTCAAGTACGAGTACTGGAACATGACCTGCATGCCGCCGATCTTTGGATCGCGGAACAGCGTCTGGGTCACACCAACCGTCGTTTCGTAGATCTTGTGGTTGGCCGTCTGACCCGGCAGGCCGTAGCCGATCAATGTCTTCCCGTCGGCATCGAACGTCGTGTTCTGATCGATCCGCACCAAGCTGTAGTAACCGTAGAACAGCGAGTTCTTGTACGTATACTCGGGCCCGTAGATACCCGAGAACGACTTGACGTTCGACATGCTGAAGTCGGGGTTGACGATGAAGTCGGGCGTGCCAGTGTTGGCGATATATCGGCCGCCGCCCTTCGAGGAGTAGTTGGTCGCGATCAGGCGGAGATTCTTGACCACCTCGAGGACGAAGTTCACCGACCCGCCGTACCCCGTCTGCGTCGGAGAGGTGTTGGTCGTTGGATTGTAAGTCTTGAAGCCACGCACGAGAAATGCCGCGTCGATGTGCTGCTTCGTGTCGTGGGTCTTCGGATCCCACGCGATTTTGCCGATGATGTCCGGATAGGGATTCGGCGTCGGACTCGACGAGCCGACGCTGCTGCTGCCCGAGCCCGTATTCACTTCGGCAGGCACGAAACTCTTCGGCAGCGCTACCGCGCCTCCCACATACTGCTCCGGGTTCTCGAGAGCGACGCCGAAGGCGAGCGTGTCATTCGGGTGACCGACGAATCGGAATCCCGGTGTGCGCAGCCAGGTCAGGCCCATCTGGTAGTTCGTGTCCACGTCCTGGCTGTAGAAGAGATCGCCGGGCATCGGGGAAACACCGTTTCTGTTCGGCACGATAAAGCTCCACGACTGGCCGGCGAGGAACTCGAACTTGCCTTGCTGATACTGCGCCCAGTAGAGGCGCATGCGCAAGCCGTTGGAGTTGCTCGTGATGTTGAGGTTCTGCGCCGTGTTGCCGAGGAAGTCAGCCTCGACGTAGCCCTTCAGGTTCGCGCTGCCGACTTTGCTCGTCGCTTGCAGCGTGAGGCGTGAGTTCTGTGCGGAGAACCGCGTCTCACTCAAGTTCCCCACCGGGTTGTTGACAACGTTGCCACCGGTGACGACCTGTGTAAATGGAAAATTCGAGAAGTTGGTGCCGAGGCCGTTGCCGGTGTTGGTCGACCGGAAGATCGCGGTCATATCCATGAAGCCGCCGGGGAGCAGGTCGGCGTCCCCGACATGGATGGCCAGCGGCGAGGTCGGTGTGGCCGGCTGCTGATCGTCTTTTGCTGCTGGGTCTGCCGGTGCAACTGCCGGTGGCGTCGTTGCTGCAACCGAAGCCACCGCAGCCGACGCGTTTTCCAGCAGAGAGCCACCCCCAGACTTCGAGCGGCCGGGGTCGCTCGATTGCGCGACCGCCACGGTCGGCCCGACCACTCCTGACACCTTCAAGAACACCAGAAAAGCTGTGAAAAAAGATGAGGTGAAACACACGCGTCGCAGCCATCGAGTCAAGTGAGCCTCCTCACGCGGGGCAAAGACCGCAAGTTCAGCCGCACGAGCATATGCGCGTCATGTTTCGGCAACCTTAATAGGATGTTACGCCTCGGTTAAATCAGGCTCAGATCTGCGGCATTTTTGGGCGGACGCCCCACCAAGTGCTACCGGCTCGACGCCGCAGCTGTCTGCGCGTTGCCCCAGAGCGCACTCCGCCCTCGAACGTAGATGGCGCGCACCAGGTGCGGAGCAATCCGCAGCGCGACGATTGCAAGACGGAGCTTGAACGGGCGCTCGCGCGTCGCGGCAAGGTGGTACTCCGCGGCGGCGAAGTTTCCTTCCAGGATTCTGAGCTTGCCCTGCTCGATCTCCAGCCGATCGATGAGCTGCATCGTCCGGATGCGCAGCGCGGTTCGCGTGCGCGCGTCGAGCAGGTGACGGCGGGCGAACCGCTCGAGCACGCTGAGGGTCCGCTCGAGCTCCGACACGGCCTCGTCCGCGGGAGGCTCGCCGCGAACGACCCGCTCCGCCAGGACGTAGGGCTGGTGGACCATCTGCGCGCCTCGCAACGCAAGGCGCAGCCAGAGATCGAAGTCCTGCCCGCGACGAAGGCCTTCGTCGAAGACTCCAGCCGTCACTATGGCCTCTCTTCGAACGACGACCGTCGACAGAACGACGGTGCCGCGCTGCTGAACGAGGCCGAAAAGGGTCACCGCTTCAGCCGTCAATTCCTGCCCTGCGGGGACCCGGTAGGTATCTCGTGTGGGGGCCGCGAGCGCATTCCGCACGAGGGCCCGTGCTGCTCGCGCCGTGCAGTCGGCGCAGACCAGCTGGCAGCCCGGGTTCGCGTCGAGATACTGGACCTGCCGTTGGAGAAAGGCGGGCGACCAGCGATGGTCCGCATCGAGGAAGGCGATGTACCTCCCGCGCGCCGCGGCGATGCCGGTATTCCGGGCGACCGCTGCGCCACGATTGACGGCGAGCTGAAAGTAGCGAATGCGCGTGGCGAAGGGCGACAACGCCGCATCGAGAGCAGGCGTATCTGGCGATCCGTCGTTGACAACGATGACTTCGAGAGCGCTGAAGGTCTGCGAGAACACCGAGTCGAGCGCGCCGGCGACGTTGCCGGCCGCGCGACAGACGGGCAGGATAACGGACACCTCAGGGGCAGCTTCCATAACTGACTCCACCCCAAGACGATTGCCGCCTCGGGGGCCCAGGGACTTCGGACGGCAGATTTCGGATTACACCGACGTGATGAAGGAGTCTCGGGAGCGTCATTTCCGAAGAGTAGATCAGCGGCATGTCCTACACCCTGACGCTACAGTGCGGCTGCGTCGTTTACGTCTCGCAGAACCCGGCCACTCGGATCGTCCACACGCGAATCCTCCAGTCCAAGGGACTGTCATGCGTCAACCGCCGCCATGAGGTTGGCCTTCGACTGTACTTGTGGGAGCTGCTGCCGCCTCCTTCAACGCCGCCGTGCGGCGAGCCGCAGGGAGATGGACCTTCGAGAGAGCCCACCGGGGGGGGCGCGCCCGGGTGAGCCCTCAGCGACGCCGCGCGGCGACGATGACTCGCTGCGCCGCCTGCGCGAGAAGCTCGGCCTCCGCCGCTCGCCAATAGTCGGGAATACGCGCGATTCGACGTCCTCCGCTGATGAAGAGCTCGTGAGCACGCTCGGCAATCTGATCCACGGACGGGTAATTGGCAATTTCCTGCTCGAGGTGATCACCCTGATCGACCCGCACGTGCGCTGCTTGCCACCGTTTCTGTGCCTTCCCCATGGTGTCCTTCGCCCTTGCCGTGCTGACGTCCTTGGTCTGGTCGCTCAACACCGACAGCCTGTCCCACCTGGCCGACAAACGCGTGTCGAAGACTTCAATCGTCTGTAAATTGTTCTGAGAGTGGGCGGTGGGTCAGATGCACCCAAAAGCGAGGCTGGCGGCGGCCGGGATAAGTAGCGTCTCCAAGTAACGTAAATGTAAAATGCAGATAGGTGAACCGGCGGGCGAAACATTGTCTCCTGGATGTCTGCGCGTAATTGCACTATGATCACGCGCTCCACCCTCGGCCTTTCTGGATTCGGCGTAAGCGGCGAAACGCGGCCACGGCGTGGAAGCGCGATCCTTGGAGACGTGCCCCCGAGTGGTCAACAACTGGTGATGATGATGGATCGGGTCTTTGCCAAGACGCTCGTGCGCGCGAGGGAAATCAAATCGTTCGAGGTGACGCCGGCGCGAAGCGTCGGATGGGAAGTGTCGGTGCGGTCAGATCATGACGTGGTTCAGCGCCAGTACTCCGACTGGCATCGCGTAGAGCGGGCGCTCACGCGCTTCACGCGTGAGATTTCGGAGCTCCGCCGCCAAGGCTGGGTTGACGCGTAGCCCCGCAGCCCTTCATCCGAATCAATCACGA
>Ga0306921_10009087_pt1 | contig 10523 bp, 8 predicted proteins | sample sta12Cox44000080_FD_203760 | JGI IMG/M metagenome (GOLD analysis project Ga0306921, IMG submission 203760) | Lab enrichment of tropical soil microbial communities from Luquillo Experimental Forest, Puerto Rico - statoxic.12C.oxic.44.000.080 (v2)... | ecosystem: Environmental > Terrestrial > Soil...
AGAGGATGGTGGAGTGCACGTTCATGGCGGTGCGCTCATACCATTCCGGGCTGGCGCTGCGCCGCTCCGCGCCGCCGAAAGGCGAGGGGGCGCTGTAGGTCCCGGGGACTGTGTCGCTCAGCCCCGCTCGAGCAGCCAGCTCCGGAAGCGGGCGTCGTCGGCGGGGAACGGGTCGGCCGAGGCCGGCTTTGCGAGGAGGGCCGCCAGCGCCGGGGGTACCTGCACCGGATGGCCGACCAGCGGCTCCACCACCGTCTCGAACTTCGCCGGGTGCGCGGTGGCCACCGCCGCCCAGAGCCCCGTCGAGCCCGCCTGGTGGCGTCGCTCCAGGGCCCGCACCGCGGTTGCCGTATGAGGGCAGAACACCCGGGCGTAGCGGCGCTCGGAGCCGCGGAGCACCTCCTCGATCTCCCGGTCCTCCACGGTCTCGACCGCGAGGCCTGCCACGCTCGACCGGGGGAAGGGGAAGGTCCAGAGGAGGCGCTCGAAGTTGCTCGGGTCGCCGACGTCCATCGCGCTGGCCAGCGTCGCCACGCTGGGCCGTGGCCGGTAGGTGCCGGTGGCGAAGTAGTCGGCCATCACGCGATTGGCGTTGGTGGCGAGCACCACCTCGCCGATCGGGGCTCCGAGCACCCGGGCCCACATCGCGGCCACCGCATTGCCCAGGTTGCCGGTGGGGACCACCAAGTTGAGCCCGCCGGCGAGGAAGGCCGCGTGGACGTGGTACGCCATCTGCGGCAGCAGGCGCCCGAGGCTGATGCTGTTGGCAGAAGTGAGTCGCAGCCCGGCCAGACCCGGGTCGGCGAAGGCTGCCTTCACCATCCGCTGGCAGTCATCGAACGAGCCGGCGACGCGCAGGGCGGTGACGTTGTCCCCGAAGCAGCCCAGCTGGTGCGCCTGCCGCGGCGACACCCGGCCGTCGGGGTAGAGCAGGACCACCCGGACTCCAGGCTGGCCGTGGAACGCCGCCGCCACCGCGCTGCCGGTGTCCCCCGAGGTGGCGACCAGCACAGTGCGCCCGGGAACGCCGGAAGGCTCCAGCGTCTTGAGGCAGGCGGCGAGGAAGCGCGCCCCGAAGTCCTTGAAGGCCGAGGTGGGGCCGTGGAACAGCTCGAGGAGGAACGCCTCCTCGCCGAGCGGGACCAGCGGCGCAGGGCTGTCGAACGCGGCGTGGCAGAGCGGGGGCAGCTCGGCGAGCAGTGGGTCGCCCTCGAAGAACGGGCGAAGCACCGCCTCGGCCGTCTCGGTGAGCCGCCGGCCGGGGCGCAACCCGGTCAGTGCGCCCTCCGGAAGCGCCTCGGGGACGTACAGCCCTCCGTCGGGAGCGGTTCCCCGGAGGAGGACCTCGCTCAGCGTCGCCGGGGGCGCACTTCGCCGGGTGCTCAGGAAACGCACGACACCACCCGCGCCGCCGGCGCGTCGACCGGGGACACCACCACGTCGCAGCCGATCGACGCCCGGCGAAAGGCGGCCGACATCTCCGCCGAGACCGAGGCGGCGACGTCGGCGGTGCACCAGGCGAACACGCTCGGCCCCGCGCCGGAGAGGCTGGCCCCCAGCGCCCCCGAGGCCAGCGCGGCGGCCTTCACCTCGGCAAATCCCGGAACCAGGGGCGCGCGGAGGGGCTCCACCAGCACGTCCCGGAGGCCGTCCCGGATGGCGTCCAGGTCACCTCGGTAGCAGCCGGCGAGCAGCAGTGCCAGGTGGCTGCTCTGCTCCACGAACTGCTCCAGCTCGAACGGTCGGGCGAGCACTGCCCGGGCGGTCCGGGTCTCCAGCATCTGGTGCGGATGGACCAGCACGCAGGTGAGCGCCGGCGGGACGGGGATGGAGAGCAGCCGCTCCCGGGTGGAGAGCACCAGGCCGCCGAGGAGCATCGCCCCCACGTTGTCCCCGTGCTCGCTCCCGCTGGCCGCCGACTCGCCGGTCCGCGCGCAGCGGTAGAGGACCTCGGTGGAGACCGGCATCTCCAGCAGGGCGTTGGCGGCGACCAGCGCCGCGACGCAGGAGGCCGCCGATCCCCCCATCCCCGAGCCGAGGGGAATGCCCTTCTCCAGGCGGAGCTCGAGGCCGAAGTCGAGCCCAGCTGCCTCGCGGAGGGCGAGGAGCGCGCGGCCGGCGGTGTTGCGCTCCGGCTCGCGGGGCAGGTTGCGGACCAGGCCTTCGATGGCGGCGATCCGCACCTCCGGGGCATCGATCCGCCGCACCGTCGCCACGTCGGCCGGGCCATCGAGGGCGTGCCCGAGGATGTCGAAGCCCACCGCCACGTTCCCCACCGAGGCAGGCGAGCGCGCGGTGGCCTCGCGGGGTCGGGGAGGGCGCTCCGCTGGACGTGGGTGCGACATGGAGGGAAGCACCTTAGCGGAAGGGCCTCTGCTAGCCTTGGACGACCCATGCACGTCGAGCAGTCCCTCCGCGACCAGGTGGCCCTGGCCACGGGACGTCCCCAGGATGGCGCTCCCATCGTCCAGCTGAAGGGTGACGCGAGCAACCGCTCCTACCTTCGCGTCGGCGCCTGGCCCGACAGCCACGTGGTGATGGTGATGCCCCGCGAGGCCACCCGCAGCGAGGAGGCCTCCAAGGGAGAGGCGCCCCACGAGCTGCCCTTCGTCAACGTGCACCGCTATCTCCAGTCGCTGGGGGTGCGGGTGCCGCGCATCCTTCGCTACGACGCCCGCGAGGCGGTGATGGTCCTCGAGGACCTGGGCGACGTCACCTTCGAGCGTGCGCTCCAGGACGGCTCGACCGAGGCGCTCTACGCCCGCGCAGTGGACCTCCTGGCACGGATGCGCGCTGCCGCCGAAGCCGCTCCCGATCCCAGCTGTCTGGCCTTCACCCGCGCCTTCGACGAGGAGCTGTACCTCTGGGAGTTCCATCACTTCCGGGAGTACGGACTGGAGGCGTGGAGCGGGCAGGTCCCCGAGCCGGCCGAGCGCACCCGGCTCGAGGCGGCCTTCACCTCCATCGCTCGCCGGCTGGCCTCGGCGCCGCGGGGGTTCACCCACCGTGACTACCAGAGCCGAAATCTGATGGTGAAAAACGGCGAGCTGGTGGTCATCGACTTCCAGGACGCGCTGCAGGGGCCCCGCCAGTACGATCTGGTGGCGCTGCTCCGGGACAGCTACGTCGAGCTCGAGGTGCCCTTCGTCGAGGCGATGATCGACCGCTGGCTCCAGAGCTACCGGCGGGCCTCGGGCGTCGACCTCGATCCGGCGGAGTTCAAGGCCTTCTTCCACCTCCTCACCGTGCAGCGGAAGCTCAAGGACGCCGCGCGCTTCGAGTTCATCCACCGGGTGAAGCGCAATCCGGGATTTCTCCCCTCCATCCCCGCCTCGCTCCGCTATGCCTGCGCGGCGATGGACCGGCTCGCCGCAGATCCCGACGTCACCGTCCTCCGGGAGGTGGCCGCCCGCTACGTCCCCGAGCTGCGCTGATGGGTCTCCGCGCCTTCGTCCTCGCTGCAGGTCTGGGGACGCGACTCCGGCCGCTCACCGAGCGCTGGCCCAAGCCGGCGGTCCCGTTCCTCGGGGCACCGCTTCTGCGTCGGACCTTCACCGTGCTGCGACGGGCCGGGGTGGATCGGGTGGCGGTGAACACCCATCACCTTCCGGAAGCGATGCAGAGAGTCGCGCGGGAGGAGGCGGCGCGCTTCGGGCTCGCGGTCACCGTCGTCCACGAGCCGGTGATCCAGGGGACCGCGGGCGGGCTCCGCGGGATGCAGGCGGCGCTCCCGGGCGACGATCCGGTCATCGCCTGGAATGGCGACATCCTCTTCGCGCCGGCCCTGAGCTTCATCGTCGAGAACCACCGGCGGTCGGGTGCCGCGGCGACGATGGTGCTTCTCCCCATGCCGGTCGCGCGCAGCTACGGCGCGGTGGAGGTCGATAGCGGAGGGCGAGTCCAGCGCATCTCAGGCGCGGGGGCGGCCGCTCCCGGCATCACCTCTTGGCACTTCAGTGGCGTTCACATCCTTTCCCCACCGGTCTTCGAGGCCATGACGCCCGTTGGCCCCGAGGACATCAACCGCGACGTATACCCTCGGTTGTTCGCCTCCGGCGGAGTGCGCGGCATCCAGATCTTCGATCCCTGGTCGGACCTGGGAACGCCGTCGGCCTACCTCGATGCGCAGGCGGACGTGCTCTCGGGATGGACGATCGACCCGGTTCCCCGCGAGGCTCCCGGTCCGATGCGCGCGACCCGGATCGAGCCCGGCGCCCGAGTGGATGCCCTGGCGGTGCTGGGCCCGGACGTCTACGTCGGGAGCGGCGTCGAGGTACCCGCCGGGGCAACCGTCCACCGGAGCGCCCTTCTTCCCGGCGCCGTCGTCGCGCCGGGCGAGCAGGTGCGCGGCGAGATCCGCTGGGAGGGTGGGGGACTTCTGTCCGAGCGGGGGTGACCCCCGTCTCAGGCCAGGTGGTACCGGGCCAGGATGCAGGTGACGTTGTCGTTGCCACCCGCGGCGTTGGCCAGCTCGATGAGCTTGCTGCAGGCCTCCTCGAGATCGGCAGTGCCGGCCAGGACCGCCTCCATCTCGGTGTCGGGGACCATCCCCGACAGCCCGTCGGAGCAAAGGAGGAAGGTGTCGCCGTCCTGCGGCTCGCTGCGCCCGACGTCCACCTGGACCGTGTCCTTCATCCCCAACGCGCGGACGATGACGTTCTTGTGGGGGAAGGCCTCGATCTCCTCCGGGGAGAGCTTCTTCGCCTTCAGGTAGTCGTTGAGCAGCGAGTGGTCCTCGGTCATCAGCGACAGCTTGGCGTCGCGGTAGAGGTAGACCCGGCTGTCGCCGACGTGACCGTAGTAAACGGAGCGCTCGGCGAAGTGCACCGTGGCGATGGTGGTCCCCATCCCCCGGTAGTTCGGGTCGCCGCTGGCGGTCTCGAAGATGCGGGCGTTGGCCAGCTTGATCCCGGTGGCCAGCCGGTTCTCGTCGTAGTTCCGGGTCTTGTCCATCTTGAACGGCCAGGTGACGTCCGAGTCCCTGGACGTCAGACGGAAGAACTCCGCCAGCTCGTCGATGGCGATCTTGCTGGCGATCTCCCCGGCGAAGTGTCCGCCCATGCCGTCGGCCACGCAGTACAGCTGCTCTTCGGGCATGACGAGGAAGCTGTCCTCGTTGTGGTTGCGCTTCATGCCGACGTGGCTCCTGCCTGCGACCTCGATGCGCATCCGGCTGGCGACGCTAGCAAAGGCCTCTCGGATGGATCAAAAGCACTTCTCGTGCCGCTCCGCGCCGTCGATCCCCCGCTGCACCTGATTCTGGTCTCCCCGCAGATACCGCCCAACACCGGAAACGTCGCTCGGTTGTGCGCGGTCACCGGGTGCCGGCTGGAGCTCGTCGAGCCGCTCGGCTTCTCCATCGATGATCGCGATCTGCGCCGCGCCGGTCTCGACTACTGGGACAAGGTCTTCCTCGCCCTTCACTCCGACTGGGATGCGTACCTGGCCTCGTCGCCGGGTGCCCGGCGCTGGCTCTTCACCAGCCAGGCCTCGTCCGCACACTGGGACGTGCCCTTTGCCCCGGGGGACCACCTGGTCTTCGGGTCGGAGCCACGGGGACTGCCGCCCTACATCCTGGAAGGTGGGCAAGGCACGCCGGTGACCATCCCGATGCTGCCCGGTGTGAGGTCGCTGAACCTTTCGACTGCAGTGGGCATCGCGGCCTACGAAGCCCTCCGTCGGATCCGGCTAGACTGAACGACCTCGTTCCATGGAACGTACCCCTCTTCCGCCCGCGGCCGAGGCGCTCTTCCGCGCCCACCACGACCGCAGCACCGGCTGGCTGACGCTGGTCTGTGGAGGACGGGAGGCCAAGCTCTACCTCCAGCACGGGGACCTGGTCGGCGCCCGGCTGGGGTTCGGGCATCAGACCGCCGCCCAGGCGCTCTTCGCCGCGGGGGAGCTGGTTCCCCCGGCGCTGGACCTGCTCTGGAGCCGGGGTGAGCTGGACGACGCGGCCCGGCTCTGCGAGGCGGCCGGCGTCGATCCCACCGCGCTCTCCGACCACCGTGCCCTGGCCTCGGTGCGGCGGGCGTCGCAGCTGGCGGAGGAGGCCAGCTTCATGCCGGCCCTGGTGGAGGTCACCTTCCCCCGGGTGCGCGGGGGGCGCGCCGTCCGTGCCGCCTTCGAGGCGCTCCCGCCGGTGCCGGCCGGGGTGTGGGTCCGTTGCCAGCAGCTCGAGGCGGCCGATCCCTACCTGGCCAGCCCCGAGGAGCGCACCTTCCTCGCCTCGCTGGCCGAGTTCCGTCCCCTGGAGTCGGTGGGTCCCAGGCAGTCAGCGCTGCTCCGGGCGCTGGAGCACGCCGGTCTGGTGGAGATCCTCGATGCCGAGGCCTGGGAACGGCGGGCCGGGGCCGAGCGCGAGGAAGCGGCGCGCCGGGCGGAGGAGGAGTCCCGCCGGGAGGCCGCACGCCTGGCACTGGAGTCGGCCCGCGCCGCGGAGGAGCAGCGGCAAGCGGAGCTGAAGCGCCGGGCCGATGCCGCCCGCCGCGCCCTCGAGGCCGCCCGCGCCGCGGAGGATGCCTGGCGCCGCGCGCAGCAGGTCGCTCAGCCCGACCCGGCGCTGGCCGACACGCTCAGCTCCCGCGCGCCCACCACCGATCCCGAGTACGTCGCCCCGCCCGAGCCGCCCGCCGGCACCGAGCCCCCTCCATCGATTTCCACCGATCCGGAGTTCCCGGTTCTCTCCAGCCAGACGCCGGCCCGGCCCATCCAGCTCACCCAGGCCCTCGACCCGCTGGCGGGCCTCGAGGACGAGCCGCTCTCCCCCGGCCCGGAGATCACCGGCAAGATGGGTGCCCCGCTCGAGTGGGCCGAGCCAGGTGGCGACGAGGACACCCTGGTGCGGGCCGTCCGCGCCGCGGCCGGACAGACCGACCCCTACGCGCCGCCCGTCCCGGTGGGGCAGACGGATCCCTATGCGCCGCCCCTCCCTGCCGGGCGCGGCGATCCGCCCACGCCGCAGCGCGCTCCCACCGAGCCGTTCGGCGGCGAGGCGCGGATCACCGATCCCTACGCCCAGGCGCTGCCCAAGGCCGCCTCCGACCAGGCTCCCACGCCGCCCTCGGGCACCCAGGAGATTCGGACTCCGCCGGCAGGCACCAGCGAGATCCGCACCCCGCCGGGCGGCCTGCTGATCGACGAGCCGCCGGTGTTCGAGGCCGAGTCGCTCCTCCTCCCCGATCAGCCGCCGACCCCGGCGAGCCTGGTGGAGGAGCTGAGCGAGGCGCTGCGCCGCGCCGGCTCCGAGGCGCCGGCGGATCTCTGGAGCGCGCCCAGCACCGAGGCCGTGGGAAGCAAGCCCGCCGAGCGCACCCCGCTCCGGCTCGGGCCGCAGGGCGGCGAGGAGGCGGATCTCTGGAAGCTGGTGGAGGGCGCCCCGACCGATGCCCCGGCGTCGTTCGAGGCCGCGCTCCGTCAGGTCGATGGACAGCTGGAATCGCTGGCCGGTCTGGGCGGCTCCGCTCCCCTCGATCCGGAGGACCCGCGGACCATGCCCCTCGACTCGGGGCAGATCGACGCCCTGGTCCGCGCCTCCTTCGACTCCGACAGCTGGACCCTCGAGCCCGAGCCCCCGGCGCTGCAGGGCGGCGGTCCTGACAGCGGGCGAATCTCCCTTGCCGGGCTGAGCGGCACGCCGCTTCCGTCCGCGCCGCCCCCGCTGCCGGAGCCGCCGGAGCTCTCCGCCGAGCGGCGCCGGGAACTGCTCCAGCAGGCGCGCGCCCAGGTGGAGACCGACCCGACGGCCTCCATCCCCACGCCCCCTCCGCGCTCGCTGGAGGACGCCGAGCTCTCCGACGCCCTCGAGGCGCGCCACGCCTCCCTCACCCGCGACCCCAACCGCTTCGTGGTCCTCGGCCTCACCCCCCAGGCTGGCCGCGATGAGGTGAAGCACGCGTTCATCGACCTGGCCAAGGTCTTCCACCCCGACCGGCTGCCACGCTCGCTCTCCGCGCTCCGCCCCAAGGCCGCCCGGGTCTTCGACGCCATCCGCGAGGCGCAGGAGTACTTGCTGGACGACGTCCGGCGCGCCGAGCACGCCCGTCTGCACGCCGCGTCGGATCCTGCGCCCCCACCCGATCCCACCGCGGCCAGCGAGGCCCTCGTCGCCGGCGAGCTGGCGATGCGGAAGCGTGCCTACCCCGAGGCCGAGGCCCAGTTCGCCCGCGCCTACGCCGCGGATCCCCGGCCGGCCACCCTCGCCGCGCAGGCCTGGGCGATCTACATGGACCCCGCCCGCAAGGCCGACGCCCCCCGGGCGCGGGGGATGATGGTCGATGCGCTGAAGACCGACCCCGATTGCGACCGGGCGCACTACCAGCTGGGAGTCATCGCCCGGGTGGAAGGCGACTCCGAGCGCGCCGAGCGCCACTTCCGCGAGGCGGTGCGGGCCAACTCCCGCCACCTGGAGGCGGCCCAGGAGCTGCGCCTCCTCGAGATGCGGAAGCGGCCCAAGAAGCGGTAGGCCGGGGCCGCCCGCTCAGCCGTCGTGGACCAGGGCGTCGAGCGCCCGCCGCTCCTCGGCGCCGAGGCGGACGAACTCCACCCCCATCCCCGACGCCTGCTCCGGGGAAGGGAAGCGTCGCACCCACGCCACCCGGGCCTCCGCCCGCAGCGGCGCCGGGCGACCGGGAATGAGGAACTCCAGGGACAGCGTCTCCCCCGGCTCGAGGAGCACCTCCGACACCAGGAAGGCCCCCCCGGCGGAGAGGTCGGCCCCGGAGAGCTCCAGCGCCCCCCGCCCGTCGGTCTCCCGGGTCCGAAACTCGACCGCCAGGGTCCTTCGGGCGTGCCGCCGCTTGTCGGTGGAGGTCATCACGTCGCCGGAGGGCGAGCCCAGCCGCCGTCCAGCACGGGTGTCAAGAGCCGCCCCGGTGCGAACAACCGTGGCCGATTCGTTGACACCCCCTGGATCAGGCTCCGACACTTCTCCTTCCGATGGCCAAGCAGCACCTCCTCCTCGTCGACGGAGACGCGAAGAGTCTGCGCGTCATGGAGGTCAGCCTGAAGAAGGCCGGCTTCTCCGTGACCACCGCCAGCGACGGGAAGGATGCGCTCCAGAAGATCCAGATCAGCCCCCCGGACCTGGTGCTCTCCGATACCCGGCTGGCCGAGCTCGATGGATTCGAGCTCTGCAAGCGGCTGAAGGGCGACGAGCGGCTGAAGCAGATCCCCTTCGTCTTCCTCACCAGCCAGAAGGCGGTGGAGTTCAAGGTCCGCGGCCTGGAGATGGGCGGCGAGGACTACCTGACCAAGCCGATCTACATCAAAGAGATCGTCACCCGCGCCCGGATGATCCTCCAAAAGGCGGAGAAGGAGCGCTTCGAACGGCGGGAGACGCGGGGCGGCTTCTCCGGGAGCCTCGCTGACCTGGGGGTGGTGGACCTGGTCCAGACCTTCGAGGTGGGGCGAAAGACCGGGATCATCCGCCTGGAAGGCGACCGGAGCGGGGCCATCTTCTTCCGCGATGGCCGGGTGATCGACGCCGAGCTGGGCCGGCTCGGTGGAGAGAACGCCTTCTACCGGATGCTCAACACCTTCGAGGGCCAGTTCGACGTGCAGTTCATCCCCGTCGAGCGGGCCGAGCGGATCGAGGTCTCCACCCAGGGTCTGCTCCTGGAGGGGATGCGTCGGCTCGACGAGTGGGGACGGATGCTGGAGCAGCTGCCCTCGCTGGAGACGGTGTTCGAGATCGACTACCGGCAGCTCGCCGAGCGGCTCAGCGAGATCCCCGACGAGGTGAACGGCCTGCTCCGCCTCTTCGACGGCCGCCGCTCGCTGGCCCGGGTGGTGGACGACTCCGACTTCGAGGACCTCGCCGCACTGGGGATCATCAGCAAGCTCTACTTCGAGGGCTTGATCCGCGAGTTCGGGAGCACCCCGCCGTTCGGGGAATCGCAGGGCCGGGTCCTCGGGGCCTGGCTCGATGGCGGTGGACCCGGTACCGGGGCGCCGCCGGTGTGGTCCGGGCCGGTGGCCGTCCCCGCCGGAGCCATCGCCCATACCCCGCCGCCGGGGGCGGTTCCTGCGGTGGCCCCCCTCGAGCCACCCTTGCCCGCGGCGATCGCCGCCGAGGTGGCCAGCGCCGAGCCGGAGATGCAGGCGCCGCTGCTCGAGGCCAGACCCATCGATGGCGTCTCCGTCCGGCCGGCAGGGACTCCCGGGTCGGCGGACGTGCTGCTCTTTCCCCCGCGCTCCGATGCCATGCCCAACCGGCTGCCGGGCTCGGCGTTTCTGGTCGCCCCTGCGCCGGCGGCCCGGGTGCTGGAGCATGCCCAGACCAAGGCGCTCACCGACTGGGCACACCCGCCGTCGCTCCCGCGCCCTCCAGCCGATGCGCCTCCGCCGATCGCCCTCCGCGAACCGGTGTTCGGCGGTGCGGCCATCGAGCCCGAGCAGGAGCCCGGCCCCGTCGATGGCTATGGCGAGGGGATGGCTCCTCCGGACGCGACCGCGATGGCCCCCATCCCCCTGGTGCCCCAGGAGGAGTTCGTGGTCGGCGAGGCACACCGTCCGGAGCCTCC
>Ga0306921_10009089_pt1 | contig 10521 bp, 12 predicted proteins | sample sta12Cox44000080_FD_203760 | JGI IMG/M metagenome (GOLD analysis project Ga0306921, IMG submission 203760) | Lab enrichment of tropical soil microbial communities from Luquillo Experimental Forest, Puerto Rico - statoxic.12C.oxic.44.000.080 (v2)... | ecosystem: Environmental > Terrestrial >...
CAGGCCTGGAAGTCTTCCGAGCCCCTGAAATCGACCGTGTGGTTTTCCACGGTGTCCCATTTCGCCAACAGCCGGTAGCGCGACGGCTTCTCGATGGACTTGTGCAGCTCGATCCCTCTGCCACCCCTGGCGCGCAAAAACAGCGGGCGCGCCTTGGCTACCGCGGCCTCAAAATCCTTCTCCGTGCCGGGTTTGACGTCGATTTGCGCGATTTCGGTGATCATGTCGTTTCGGCCTCTTTGCATTTGAAAAATTGTCTTTATCGCAAGCAGCCCAAAAGCAAAAGGCGCCTCGCGGCGCCTCTGAAGCACAAGATGTTCATCTCGTCAGTTCGTCAACAATACGATGCCCGCGATCGTGATCACGCAGCCAAGCAACACGATGAAAGGCCACGGGCTCCGCCGCTGGCTATAGCGGCCCTGCGCACGACGCTGGTCGATCAACGCCGATTCGTATTCTTGCGAGTCCGAAAACATGCAGGCAAAACCGCCGCGCGCCGAAGCCGCCGCCACTTCGAGCGAGGTCAGGTCAGCTTGCAGATTGCGCGTGCGGATCTGTTCCATACCGCGATGATATTGGATCGATGGTAAACGAGGGGTTACGATCGCGCCGCTCGCTAGGCGAGGCGCGCCACGCCGGCCAACGGTTGCGGCGCACGCGCCGATCCGGCCGTCTTGCGCCGCCAGTTTTCCAGCGACAGCGGCAGCTCTTCGGCGGCTTCCACCCGATTGCGACCACTTCGCTTGGCCTGATAGAGCGCCGTATCGGCCGCAGCCAGCAGCACCTCGAGCTCGGTGCCCGCCGGCCCGCCGGCCACGCCGATGCTGACGGTGGTATCGACCGGACCCTCGTCGCACACGATTCCCGAGGCCTCGAAGGCCTCGCGCACGCGCTCGGCCACGATCACCCCCTCGTCCAGCGGACATGGCAACAGGGCGGCGAATTCCTCGCCGCCGATCCGGCCCGAGAGATCGCTGATGCGCAGGCTGTTGATGACTACGGCCGAGAAAAGTTTGAGAACCTCGTCGCCCGCGGGATGACCGAAACGATCGTTGATCGACTTGAAGTGATCGATATCGAAGATCAAAGCAGTGACGGGGCGTCCCGCATTGGATTCGCGCTCGATCACCCGTGCGCAGGCTTCCGAAAAGCCGCGACGATTGAACATGCCGGTCAGCGGATCGACGGATGCGGCGTTCTTGTGCACGGCCACCGCGCGTTCCGACACCAGCATGAAGATCAGGAATACCGTTCCGACGGTATAGAGAACGAGCTCGACCGCGAATACGGTGACCCAAATGCTGCCGCCGAACGCCCGATCATGCGGGAGCAGGAGATTTCCGAGCAGAATCGGCAGCATCAACACGAAGCCATGCAACACCGGGACGGCCACCGCGGGCCAGCGCTTTTGCAGTGTCCTGCGGCGCTCGCCCCACAGCTCGGTAGCTGTCAGCGCCGCATAGATGGCGACGATCCCGGCTCCGAGCGTCAAGCGCATGGCGGAGGCTTCGGCCGGCAGCGTGATTGCGGCAGCAACCCACGCTAGCGCGCCCAGAACCAGCCCGGGCAGATTGGGTTTCTGGCCGTGAAAGAGCCGCGATGCATTCCACACCATGCCACAGGTCAGGAAGCCAACGGCGTTAAGCGCCAGTGAGAGCATCTCGCCGAGCACTGAACTCGCCACCGTCCAAAGCGCCACCGACCCAGCGCCGAGCAGGTAGGCAGTTCCCCACCATTTCAATGCTGAAATGTTTTCCTGATGGCCGAAGAACAGCAGCATGAATCCGAGCAACGCCGCAATCATGCTGGCGACGAGATAGAGCGTGGAAGTATCGAGCGACATGGTGTCACCGAAGAGTTGTGAATTCTCAAGACGCGGCTCAAATCAAGGCGCCGCCGCCACCCCGCACGCTAGGACCAGCGCGTTGGCAATCCGTTTGCTTTCGGTTGCAAGTTTTCGGGAAAAACTGCGTCAACTCATCGTTAAAATGCGCAAAGAAAAAGCGCCCGCAACCAGGCGCTTCTCCTTTCAGGAACATGCCGCGATCGCGGCAAATTTTAACGAAACAATTAGCGCTTCGAGAACTGGAACGACCTGCGCGCCTTGGCGCGGCCGTACTTCTTGCGCTCGACCACACGGGAGTCGCGCGTGAGGAAGCCGCCCCTCTTCAAGACGTTCCGCAGATCCGGCTCGAAATAGGTCAGCGCCTTCGAAATGCCATGACGCACGGCGCCGGCCTGGCCCGACAGACCCCCACCGGTCACGGTGCAGATCACGTCATACTGGCCGGCGCGGGCGGTGGCGATCAGCGGCTGCTGTATCATCATCCGCAACACCGGACGCGCGAAATAGACTTCGATCTCCCGGGTGTTGACGGTCACTTTCCCGGCACCCGGCTTGATCCAGACGCGGGCAACCGCGTCCTTGCGCTTGCCGGTGGCATACGCACGGCCGTATTTGTCGACTTTCTGGACGTATTTCGGCGCTTCCGGAGCGGCCGGCTTGAGCTGCGACAATTGATCGAGCGACTGCATGGTGTCGGACATCTTATGCGGCCCTCATGTTTTTGCGATTCATCGAAGCTACGTCCAGGGTTTCAGGGTTCTGGGCCTCGTGCGGATGATCCGGCCCGGGGTAAACACGTAAATTGCCGAGTTGTATGCGGCCCAGCGGCCCACGCGGGATCATGCGCTCGATGGCCTTCTCGACCACACGCTCGGGAAAACGACCCTCGAGGATCGATCTTGCGGTGTGTTCCTTGATGCCGCCGATGAAACCGGTGTGCTTGTAGTAGACCTTGTTGTCGCGCTTGCGACCGGTCAGCACCGCCTGCGCGGCGTTGATGATGATGACGTTATCGCCGCAATCGACATGCGGCGTGTACGTCGGAAGGTGTTTGCCGCGAAGGCGTATCGCGACCAATGAAGCGAGCCGGCCGACCACCACGCCTTTGGCGTCGATCAGCACCCACTTCTTGGTCACCTCGGCTGGTTTTGCCGAATAGGTTTTCATGATGGGAAATCCGTGAGGAGGAGAAAAGGCGCAGGTCGGCGCCCCGACTGCGCGGCTTTCTAGTAAGGTCCGGCCCACGCGTCAATGCTGCAGGAAGTTGATTACTTTAGCAGAAACAATGATTTATAAATATGGTGCTATACTACCATAAAAAAATTCAAGTGTTTGGAATGGAATATGTGGCAGTCACATGCGCAATTGGCTCGGGCGAAATGCCAGATAGGAGATTTACCTCACCCACCGCAAGCCGCTTTCCAAGCTTCAGAAGCCTGGCCGCAGCGAGCACGTCCTGTCCCGGCGTTCCCTTGCGCAGGAAATTGATGCTGAGATTTGTCGTCACGGCAAGACCGACCGGGCCGATCGCCGACAGGAGCACCACATACATGGCGAAGTCGGCCAGCGCCATCAGCGTCGGTCCCGAGATTATCCCGCCTGGGCGGAGCATGCGTTCGCTGTAGCGCTGCCGCAGCAAGCATGAAACTCCATCCGCGCTCTCGATTCCGATGTCGCCGTCGCTGAATGCCTGGGGAAATTCCGCGTGCAGGAACTTCTCCAGCTCAGCCACACTCATTTTCGCAACTGCCATGCTCTCCCCTGCCCTCGCCTCGTCAGACTTGCTACATTAAGCTGACACATCCGGCCGAGGCGATACCTAGTGAACACCAATTGGAACTGCCGATGACGAGCCAGACCGTGCGCGCCCGAGCACCGCAACCGCCGATCCTGTTGCGCGAGATGATCGGCAGCGTCGCCGTACTCACGCTCAATCGGCCGGAAGCCCGCAACAGCCTGTCCGAAGGGTTGATCGCCGAACTTGACGCCGCCTTTCGGAAATTTCAGGACGATGCAAGCGTGCGCGCGGTGGTCATCGCAGCCAGCGGCAAGGCCTTCTCAGCCGGCCACGACATGAAGGAGCTGACTGCCCGTCGCACGGATGCCGATCGCGGACGGGCTTATTTCGCCGAGATCATGACGGCCTGCAGCACCATGATGCAGGCGATCGTGCACTTGCCCAAGCCGGTTGTCGCTGCGGTCCAGGGAGTCGCCACCGCGGCAGGTTGCCAGTTGGTGGCAAGCTGCGACCTTGCCGTCGCATCGGAAGCTGCCGCCTTTGCCACGCCTGGCGTCGATATCGGACTTTTCTGTTCGACGCCGATGGTGGCGCTCTCGCGCAACGTCCCGCGCAAGCAGGCGATGGAAATGCTGCTCACGGGCGAGCCGATTTCGGCGACCGCCGCCCGGGATATCGGCCTCATCAACCGCGTCGTGGCCGCTGGCACCGAGCGGACGGAGGCGATCGCACTGGCGCAAAAGGTCGCCCTCAAATCCGCTTACACGATCAAGATCGGCAAGACCGCATTCTATCGCCAGGCGGAAATGAGTCTTGCAGGGGCGTATCGGTATGCGGCAGAGGTGATGACCGAAAACATGATGGCACGCGATGCCGTAGAAGGCATCGGGGCATTTCTTGAAAAGCGCGAACCGAAATGGCACGACGATTAGGGTCGGTCGCATCCATTCGCACCCCACAGACATCTTCGCGCGGTATCTTCCGATGAATCACGACATCTACGACGACAACTACATTCGTTCGATTCTCAATGGCGTAAAATCCATCGCGATGGTCGGAGCCTCGCCGGTGAATGTGCGGCCGAGTTATTTCGCATTCAAATATCTCGCCCAACGCGGCTACGACATGATCCCGATCAATCCCGGCCACGTCGGCAAAAGCCTGCTCGGAAAGCCCTTCGTCGCCTCTCTGCTCGAGATCGGACGCCCCGTCGACATGATCGATATCTTCCGCAATTCAAGCCACGTCATGGCGGTAGTCGATGAAGCTCTGAAAATGAAACCGCTGCCCAAGGTGATCTGGATGCAGCTTGGCGCGCGTGATGATGCTGCCGCCGAAAAGGCCGAAGCCACCGGACTCAAGGTGGTGATGAACCGCTGTCCGAAAATCGAGTACGGACGGCTGTCTTCGGAGATTTCCTGGATGGGAGTGAATTCGCGCACGCTGAGTTCGAAGCGCGCGCCGATGCCGACCCAGGGCATGCGGCTTTCCCTGGACCGCATGAGCGTCGGCGGTGGTCAAACCGCTGCATCCGATCGCGCTGCGAAAGACCGGAACGACCTTTCCTGATGCGAATGCCGGCAGGTCCGTTACGCACGATGCGGAGCAGGATAGCCCTGTTGAAGAGCGAAGTCGCCTTGACGGCAGGCGGCGCGCCCATCAGCATAATCCGGCGTCTGCAAAATAGGGCAAAACAGGAACACGTATGACCGATCGTCCTCCCGGTTTTTCGACTCTCGCCGTCCATGCCGGCGCGCAGCCTGACCCAACTACTGGCGCACGGGCGACACCGATCTATCAGACCACGTCCTTCGTATTCAACGATGCCGACCATGCAGCCTCGCTGTTTGGATTGCAGACGTTCGGAAACATCTACACGCGGATCGGAAATCCGACGCAGGCCGTCCTCGAAGAGCGTGTCGCAGCGTTGGAAGGCGGCACCGCCGCGTTGGCAACCGCTTCCGGCCACGCCGCGCAGGTCGTTACCTTCCAGATGCTGCTCAATCCCGGTGACGAGTTCATCGCGGCGCGCAAGCTTTACGGCGGATCGATCAATCAATTCACCCATGCCTTCAAGAGTTTTGGCTGGAACGTGGTTTGGGCCGAACCCGACGATGTCGGGAGTTTCGAGCGCGCCGTGACGCCGCGCACGAAAGCGATTTTCATCGAGTCGATCGCCAACCCCGGCGGGAGTGTCACCGACATCGAGGCGATCGCCGCGATTGCCCGCGACGCCGGTGTTCCCCTGATCGTCGACAATACGCTGGCAACGCCCTATCTGATCCGCCCGATCGACCACGGCGCCGACATCGTCGTTCACTCCCTGACGAAGTTTCTCGGCGGTCACGGCAATTCGATCGGCGGCATCATCGTCGATGCCGGCACCTTCGATTGGTCGAAGGACGGCAAATATCCGATGCTGAGCGAGCCGCGGCCCGAGTATCACGGCATCAGGATCCAGGAGACGTTCGGCAACTTCGCTTTCGCGATGGCCTGCCGCGTGTTGGGCTTACGCGACCTCGGCCCGGCGATCTCGCCATTCAATGCATTCCTGATCCTGACCGGCATCGAAACGCTGCCATTGCGGATGCAGAAGCATTGCGACAATGCCAAGGCGATCGCCGAGTGGTTATCGGCTCACCCGGCGGTCGCGTCCGTCAATTATGCCGGACTGGCCGGCGACAAATACAACAACCTCGCACGTAAATACGCGCCGAAGGGCGCCGGCGCGGTGTTCACGTTCAGCCTCAGGGGTGGCTACGACGCCGGCGTCAATTTGGTGTCGAGGCTCAATCTGTTCTCGCATCTGGCCAATGTCGGCGACACCCGCTCGCTGGTGATTCACCCGGCCTCCACCACTCACAGCCAGCTCGACGATGCCGCCAAGGTCAAGTCGGGCGCCGCGCCCGATGTGGTCCGTCTGTCGATCGGGATCGAGGACAAGGAGGATTTGATCTCCGATCTCGATCAGGCGCTCAGTGCCTAGGCGGCTCGCTTGTTGATTGTTGGCATTTGCAGGTTGGTGAGTGCCACTTGGTTCGGCGGCGACATGGCCGGCAAGATTGAGGTACCGCCAGCCTCGTGATCTTCGGTCAATCCGGCTTTTCCAAACTCTCGTTAACACTCCTTGCAGCATAATTTGGCATTGAATCTCATCGGATGATTCGGAGCAGAACCATGTTGCGCTGGATGATGCCACTCGCGGCGGTGACGTCTGTGGTCGGTTCTGTCGCTGCTGCCGACTTGCCCAGAGGCGGAGTGGTCTACGGCAAGGTGCCCCCGGTCGCTCCCGTCTATGTCGCGCCCGGACCCGATCTTCTTTTCACGCCGGACGATCGGTTTCCCTACGTCCAGATTCCGCCGGCCACTCCGCTCCTTCCGGGATCCTCGGCGCTACCGGGCTACTATGGCTCGTCCTTCTCGTACGAGTATCATCCCTATTACGGCGGGCCCAATCTCAGTTATTGGTATCGTCTGCCCTACGCCTGCGGCGTTTACGGCTATTGCTAGGCGTTTTTCGCGGTCTAATTAACCGGACTGTGTAGCGGGCTGGCCGACCTGTTGCGGCCGCGTTCTCCGGTCGGCCAATCGCTCCACTTGCAGGACCGCGAGCGTCAACACGGCGATCGCCAGCGCCTGATGGGCAAGCGCAAGATTGATCGGCACCTGATTGAGCAATGTGAGAATGCCGAGCGTCGCCTGCAGCGTCACGCCGCCGGCAATCCACAACGCGCCATTGATGATTGACCTGTCGGCATGCGAGCGCACGGCATCCACCGCGTGCAGGACTGCGGTCACAAACAGCGCGTAGGCAACCATGCGATGTTCGAACTGAACCGTCAGCGTGTTTTCGAACAGATTGCGCCACCAGGGCGTTTCGAAGAAGAGTCTTGCCGCCGATGGAATCAACGTGCCGTCGATCTCGGGCCAGGTGTTGTAGATCTTGCCCGCGCGCAAGCCCGCGACTAGCGCGCCGAGATAGAGCTGCACGAAGGTCAACACCAGGAGCGCAATCGCCGTGATCTTGAGCCGCGATGAGGAGATCGCAGGCGGCCTCTCTGCGAGCCGGCGCAGCGTCCAGACGACGGCAGCAAAGATCAGCAGTGCCAGCATCAAATGGGTGGCGAGCCGATATTGAGAAACCTCCACCCGCTGCGACAGTCCCGATGCCACCATCCACCAGCCGACTGCGCCTTGCAATGCGCCGAGGCCCAGGATCAGCCACAGCCGCCGCCTCAGCTCCGAGCCCAGAACTCCGCGCCACAGGAACCAGAGGAACGGCAGGAGATAGGCAATACCGATGACGCGCCCGAGCAGCCTGTGGCTCCATTCCCACCAGAAGATCGTCTTGAACTCATCGAGATTCATACCGGCGTTGAGCTGACGATATTGCGGAATGGTTTTGTAAGCCTCGAAAGCTTCTGTCCATTGCTCCTGGCCGAGCGGCGGCAATGCACCGGTGACGGGTTTCCATTCGACGATCGAAAGCCCCGATTCGGTCAGGCGCGTGGCCCCACCGACCAGCACCATGGCCGCAATCAGCGCCGCGACGGCGATAAGCCACCCGTGGACGAGGCGATCGTTCGAGACTTGATGGACGGAAATACCTGTCATCGAAGCTGCTGTGCTTGAAGGAATTGGCGCGCCCCTTATAGTCCGCTCCTTCCCGCGCGCAAGGCACCATTGACGAAGCTCGCAACACAGTCATGAAGATACGCACACGCAAATTGTTCGGAACCATCGCCCTGTTGCTGCTGGTCGTGGTGTGGTCGCTGATGGGCATGACGGTTGCGCAAACGCCTTGGCTTGCGAATTCGGGACTGTTGCAAGCGATCTTTTATATCGTGGCGGGCATCGGGTGGGTGCTGCCGGCGATGCCGATCGTCAGTTGGATGTCGCGGCCGGACGCTTAAACCACCCTGCTCGGGCAGCCGTCACCGGGGGAATGGAACGCCCGACAGGATGACGCGCATGGCGCGCAGCGAGCGTTGACGGCCATCCCAGGAAATACGCGGCAGCGCGTACAGGCCGTTTCGCCCTTCGGCCTCGATGACTCCAGGGATCGCCGAAACCGCGCTGAGGAAACCCGCCTCTTCGGCCATCACCGCGTGCTTGCGGCCCCAAGATGTGGAATCGCCAAACGGATAGGCGAAATGCCTGATCTCGCGCCGCAACGCGGTCTCCGCAACCGCCTTCCCCATATGGATCTCGCGCATGGCGGGTGCGTCCTTCAAGTTCGACAATAGGGGATAATTCACCGTGGCGCTTCCGATTGTCACCAGCGGGTCGGCCGCGAGCCTCGCCAGATCGCCCCAGTCGAGCGACGCCTCACGCGACAGCGCGGCAAGATCGACCGCATAGCGCGTACACAGGTCCCTGATTGCGGTCGAAAGATCGGAAGGAGCAAGCGAGCGCATCCATTGCGCAAGAAAATCATAGAGTTGATATTTTTCCGACGCGCCTGCGATTTCAAAATGCCTTTCTTCGCGGTCCATCACGAGACTGATACGGCTCTCGCGCGCAATCACCTGTTCGAGCGCAAGCCACCAGGCTTCGCCGATTCCATCGGGAAACGCGGTCGGCACGTACAATGTGAAGGGCACGCGGTGCCGCGACAGCACGGGATAGGCAGAGGTGATCACGTCCTTGTAGCCGCCGTCGAACGTCAGGCACGCAAACCGTCGCCGCGAAGCCAGCCTCACTGCCCTGCGGCACACCTCCCCGATCGGAACGATATCGTATTTCCAGCGCTTCAAGCCGCGGATCGTCCGCTCCAGAAACCTCGGCGTAATCTCGCGAGATTTTAGCGGCTGAAAGCGATCGACGCGCCGCGGACGGACGCGCTCGAACCGGAGAATGACGCCCACGCCATGTCTCTTCAGCCATGCCTGACCGCTGAAATAGGCAAGTTCCAGTTTCAGGCTGTTCAGAAATCTCAAGTCGGATGACAAAGGCTTGTCCCTTCGCGTGCCGGGAAACCCTACCTCCCCTCGGCCGGAAAACGCGCAAATTTCGCGTCAAAAAATTTCCTTGTTTGCCGCGTTTCGCCCGGAGACCGGACGGTGCGGCGTGAGATCCCTCGCCTCACTTGCGCGGATAGTCATTACTTTTTGTTGACGTTTCTTTGCAAAAGTCGGGCTACGCTGAGAATAAATCTGCCTTAAACGGGTTCCGAGAATGACCTTGGCTGCCGCGATCGAAAGCCGGACGGCCGGTGCGCCGGCGTGGTCGCAAGCAACCCGCATCTCAAGAGTTGAAATATTTGACGAACTCGGCCAGGCCGAGTCCGTCTGGCGCGGCCTTCAGGATCAACAACACTTCTCCACACCGTTTCAGCGGTTCGATTTCCTGCGTCCCTGGCAACAACTCGTGGGAGAGCGGGCAAGCCATCGGCCTTTCATTGTTGTTGCCTTCGATGGTGAACGCCGGCCGCTGGTCCTGTTTCCGCTCACGATCGGGGCGTCATTCGGCAGTCGGATCGCGTCCTTCATGGGTGGCAAGCACGCCACCTTCAACATGGGTCTTTGGGATCGCGATTTTGCCAAGACCGCAACGCGCGCCGACCTCGATGCCGTGCTTTCGGCGATAGGCGAGCGGGCTGCCATCGATGCCTTGGTCTTGCTGCAACAACCCCTGAAGTGGCAGGACCAACCCAACCCGCTGGCGCTGCTGCCGCACCAGCCGTCGGTCAATGATTGTCCTTTGATGACGATCTCGCCGGATGGGGTTCCAACCGACAGGATCAGCCACTCCCTGCGCCGCCGCTTGAGCAGCAAGGAACGCAAGCTGAAAAATCTTACAGGCTATCGCTATTGCGTCGCCGCCAACGACGCCGAGATCAAGCGGCTGCTCGATGCGTTCTTCCGCATCAAGCCGCAGCGCACGGCGGCGCAAAAGTTGCCCAACGTGTTCGCGGACGCAGGCGTCGAAGATTTCA
>Ga0306921_10009093_pt1 | contig 10520 bp, 5 predicted proteins | sample sta12Cox44000080_FD_203760 | JGI IMG/M metagenome (GOLD analysis project Ga0306921, IMG submission 203760) | Lab enrichment of tropical soil microbial communities from Luquillo Experimental Forest, Puerto Rico - statoxic.12C.oxic.44.000.080 (v2)... | ecosystem: Environmental > Terrestrial > Soil...
ACCGCGCCCGATGGATGCGGCGGGAGTTTGAACTGCGGCGGCTGCAAGAACGGTATGCGATGCTGCAAGAACCACTGCGTCACCGGCTCCAGCTGCTACTGATCAGACCTCGAGCATACGATCTCCGTAGAAGTCCCGCCCGTCGGAGACCCCGGCGAGGTACTCCGCAGGTCAGTCGCAGCAGCGCACGGTTAATCTCCTGATCAGAGGGGTGCGCAGGCTCGACGCGGATCAAACCGGATGCGCAATCCCGGTTTCGAGACGAGATCGTCAGGGGCAGCTCCCGATCTGGCGAGAAAGACAAGCCGAGGAGCCCTGCGGTCGTTCGCTACCGTCGCTTTGAAGGCCGTAGGAGCCTTCGCTCGTGCCGTTCGTTGGGACGACCAAGAAATAGCGGTCGCCCGAAATCGGCGTGATGGTGGCGGTAAGCGCGCCCCCGGTCGTGCAGAGTCTCGGGCTGTGGCTGGCGAAGCTGCCGAGCGTTCCCTCGTAGACCTCGAAGTCCGCGTCGGTCACGAGGCACGACGCGCCCCACGCTAAGGTGACGTCACTCCCGCTCTTCGTCAGCGTCAGCGGAACGCCCGGAGCGCTCTCCGGCACCCGTCCCGCGGATAGGCCGCCCAGTGTCCCTTCGAATTCGAGTCCGTCTACGAACCGTCCGTCGCCGCCCGGAATCGTGAAGGAGCCGAGCAACGTTCCAGTCGTGGTGTAGTGGAAGACCTTGTTGAACGTTCCAACGTAGATTGAATTGTCGGTCGGGTCGAAGGCCAGACCGCCGTTCGTCGAGTTGAACGCCGTGTGGAACGATGGCCCAGTGGGATTCCCGGCAACGTCGAACCGCTGGATCAAGCCGTTGAACGTGAACTCGGCGATCCACAAGCCGGTTCCATCCCAAGCGATGCCCAGAGCCTGAAACGGCACCGTGAATGCCTGAACCGACACATGGGTGGTGGGGTCGATCTTATTGATGATGGGGCTCGATGCAGGCCCGACCGCCCCCGCGCGCCAGATGAATTGACCGTCGAACGTCATGTCCTCGGTGCCACTGGCCGACCAGGAAGCTCCTGGCACCTGCGTGGTGAGATCGCGGGGAGTGATCTTGCCCACGCTCGTGCCGAAGTAGATGACGTTCGCATTCAGATCGATAGCGAAACCCGTGGCCTCGACCGGACCGACGCTTTGCAGAAGCGTTCCATTCCGGTCCGTGTTGAGCGCGGAGCGCGACGAGGTGTTGTCCGTTCCGATCCAGAGCGAGTTGGTGAATTGAGCCTGCGGCGAGGCGGCCCCGCCGAGCGCTATCGCCAGAACCACCGCGAGCGTCGTGTGTAACATCGGCATCCTCCTCTCGCGCAAGGAAGATGCGATGCACGGTGTGGGGGCGACAGTGCATGAACATGCACCGGTTTTTTCGAACCAGGGCTTCAGATCAGGCCGGCCCGGATCGCCTTCGAGACCGCTTCGGCCTTACTGTGGACATGGAGCTTCTCGTAGATACTCCGTACGTACTTGCGGACGGTGTTGATGGTGATGCCCAGGTTGAGCCCCGCCGATTCGTAGCTGTGGCCCTCTCCGAGCAGCCGAAGAAGGCGCACCTCCTGGGGGGTCAAAACGCTCGTCTCTTCGCGCGGAGACGGGTTCTGCGTGCGAAAGTACTTCAAGACCTTGCGCGCGATCTCGGGAGACATCGGTGCCCCGCCCTCGTGGGTCTCGGCGATGGCGGCAAGAAGGGAGGCGGGCGGAGTCCGTTTCAGCAAGTAGCCCGCGGCGCCGTTGCAAATCGCCTCGAAGACGAGGTCGTCCTCCGCGTAAACGGTGAGCATGAGGACTTGAAGCCCCGGAAATCGTTCACGCAGCGGCCCCACGCCGATGGAGCCGCGCACGCCGGGCAGATGAACGTCGAGCAAGGCGACGTCGGGCGGGGGGGAGGGCATGCTCGCCAACGACTCCTCGACCGACTCGAACACCGCGGCGCAGCGGAAGCCGGGAGTCCCGTCGAGCAGGAGCCGAAGAAGCTCGCCCAGGCGAGCGTCGTCCTCGATGACGGCAACCGAGATCGTCGCGCTCATGCCTGGAACCTACGCCGGATGCTTCGATGCGTCAGGTGCATGATCATGTCCTCTTGAGATCGATCCGGATCGTCGTGCCGTGCCCCGGTGTGCTTTCGATCCCAAACGTCGCGCCGAGAGCCTCCGCGCGCGACCGCATGTTCCCGAGTCCGTGTCCGCCGCGGCGCTTGCGGGGCGCGTCGGGGGAGAATCCGCGTCCATCGTCTCGAAACGTTGCGGCGAGTCCGCGCCCCGATCTCCGGATCGTCAGCTCCATCGTGCGCGCATCCGCATGCCGCAAGGCGTTGGTTACGGCCTCCTTCAAGACGAGGTAGAGCCCGCGGCGGAGGTCACTTGCGAGCACGACTCCCTGCAGCTCGTCATCCATGGCGATGCGCAGCGCCAGGCCCGCCGGCGCGCCGCTTTCCGCTGCGAAATCCCTCAACCGTGCGACGACCTCGGCCAGGCTCTCCTTCTCCCGCTTGAGCGCCCACACGATGTCCGACATGTCGGTGACCGTGTCCCGTGCGGTCCTTGCGACCTCCGCGAGCATCGCTGGCACGCGCGCCGGTCGCTCGTCGAGTTCCCGCCGCGCGAACTCGGCGAGCAGCGAGATACGCGAAAGTTCCGCGCCCACCTCGTCGTGAAGGTCTGTGGCGATTCGCGTGCGCACCCGCTCGAGTGCCAGGGCCTGCGCCAGTCGGATCCGGTAGACAACGAACACGGCGGCAAGCGTCGAAGCGAGGATCAGGGCGAAGAACCACGGGCGCCGCCAGACCGGCGCAGGGACCACGATCTCGAGCACGGCGGGAGGCGCAGTGTCCTCCCGCGCCGGAAGCGCGCGGATGGACAGTCGGTGTCGTCCGGGCGCCAGGTGAGCGAAGTCGAGCGACCCGCTCTCCGACGGCGTGCTCCAGTCCGAGTCCGCCGCGAAGCGGTGCTGGAAGAGCATCTGCTCGCCAGAGGCGTGGCTGATCGCGAAGAACTGCACAGCGATGTGTCGCGGCTGCGAGCGCAGCACAAGCGGTCCGACCGAAGTGCCTCCCAGCGGCGCCACCGGCAGCGGCTTCCCATCGGCTTGCACGGACGCGATCCGGACCTGCGGCGGGGGTAACGCCAAGTCGGCCTCCGGCCTCAACCGCGCCAGTCCGTGAACGTCGCCGAACCAGAGGTCGTCATGCGCCCCATGCTCGCAGAAAACGATGTCGTCTCCCGGAAGGCCGTCGGCGGGGGTAAAGCGTCTCACCGTGTCACGCTGCTCGTCGACGCGGAACACGCCTCGATCGGTGCCGAAATAGAGGCGCCCGAGCTGGTCCTCGATCGCGCAGGAGACGACGTTATCGCGAAAAACCGTCGGACCGGGCTTCGTGCGGACGGTTTTCGCCGAGGGGTCGTCCGCTACGACCGCGCCGCGGGATGAGATCCAGAGCCGGCCCCGCGAATCGAAGGTGAGTCGGGGGCCCCAATCGTTGGAGAGCGGAGGCTCGAAGGTCACGCGCTCAAACGTGCCGTCCGGACGCCCACGCGTCACGCGCCCGCTTGCGAATCCGATCCACACGGTACCCGATCGGTCCTCGGCAAAGCTCCTGGCCAGATCGCCCGGGAAGCTCCCGACGGACGTCGGGAGAATCGTGAAGGTCTTTTCCCCCGCACGACGTCGCGCGACCGAGCCTCGCCCAAGTCTCGGAGCGCTGACGCTCACCCAGAGTCCGCCGCTCGAGTCCTCGAAAATCGAAAAGATGTCCGCGCCCGGGAGCCCCTCCTCCGAGCCGAACACGCCGCCGGGAGGAAATCCCAGGCGCTCGGGGCCTCCGCGGCCGTCGTAGCGCAGCAATCCCCGTCCCGTGGCCACCCACCAGCTTCCGCCGTGGTCCCTCAGGATGCGCGGCGCACCCCACCCGAGATACGTGAGGCCAGGCGGGAGACGCACGACGACCGCGGAGTGCTCGGTCACGCCCAACCGGTGCAGACGGTAGCGGCGTTGCTCCACCGCTGCGAGCGCGTTTACGACGCCATCGTCGTCGCGAGTGACTCCGACGATGATCGATGCGCCTTCTTCAACCTCCGGATAGCGCCGGAATCCAGAACGGATGAGCTTCGTCACACCGCGTGCGCTCGCACCGATCCAGAGGTTACCGGCCGGGTCGAGCGCGAGCGCCTTGACGAGATCCGACGCGAGCCCGTCGCTTGTCGTCCATCTGGATGATGCCCGCCAGCTCCCTCCGGCATCTTTGCGGAGGCTCGCAACTCCCGCGGACGTTCCCACGAGGACCTCCCGCGACGAATCGGCGAGCAGGTCCGACGTGTCGATGGATGGAAGGCCGGAGCGGTGATCGAAGATCTCGGCGACGGGACTTGACAGCGTCGCGGGCTTGGCGTGAAAGCGGGCGACGCCGCCGAGGAAAGTGCACCAGATGCGGCCGTCGGGTCCCATGATCAAGTCGCGGATGAAATCCAGTCCAGAGATGTCGCCCGGGAAGCACCGCGTCTCGCTCAGGTCAGGGGTAACGCGGCAGACGCCGTCGTGGTGAGTCCCGGCCCAGATCGCTCCCTCGGGATCTTCGAGCAACGCGAACACCGTGGTGGGCTTGTCCGGTGTTCCCCCGAGCGGAACGACGCGTGGAAAACGCCGCCCTTCAGAGGCGGGCACGAGCGTGACGAGCCCTTCGCTGGTACCGACCCAAAGTCTGCCCGCGTGATCCAGCAGCAGGCGGTGGATCGCGCCGCCGATGGGGAGGTCCACCTTTTCGAACAGCCGGCCGGCCGCGGCAGATCGATCGCCGACGAGACGGAACAGACCCTCTCCGGTCCCGATCCAGTAGGTCGCGTGATCGGACTCCTCCACGATGTCGAGGACGACATGGCCGGTCAGGCCGTCGGCGGAGCCGAACGTGAAGAAGTTCCTTCCGTCGAACCGTGACAGCCCGTTGGCGGCGCAAAACCAGAGGAAGCCGTGCGAATCGGGGACGATGCGGTTGACTTGACTGCTGGCGAGACCGTCGTCGACGGTGAACACCCGCGCGGCTGGTCGCCCAGGCTCCGCTCCGGCGGCGATGGCGGCAAAGACAACGGCGCTTGTCACGAAAGCGCCGACAAACACTCGCGGGCACCCAATGGTCGAGCCGTTGGAGGTCAGACCCGTCGCCCCTTCCTCGTTTCGCACTCGTCGCGTTGAACAACGTCACGATGGAGCGGATCGAGCGGATTATCGACGGTCGTCAGCGTTAGGCAAGGCGCGTCTGATTCGACTGGGAGTTCACGCCCGGTCGGTTAAGGTCCCTGGCCGAGTCGGGGGGCCGGCCGCTTCTGAGGAACTCGCCAGCGAACGCCGGATGAATCATCGGGAATCGTCGCGGAGTAAGAAGCCTCCAACGACTCCGACAGGAATGGCCACGTTCTTCCAATGTGGGTTCGATAGACGAGGCGATCACCGCGCCGACCGTTGTCGGCGGGCGAATGCTGGCCCTACGCCGCTCTCCTGAGCCCTGCCCGGAACCTCTCGACGGGTCGCAAATCTATCTGTAATGGTTCATAGCGGGCCCCCGCTACCACGCCCAAAGACGAATTGATCGATCCGGCTTCGTCTCCGCCGAGAGCCGAGCCGGGGCGCGGGTTCGATTCCTGCCGCCTCCACCAAAGCAAGCGCACCCGCGTTCGTTTTTCTTCCGCGCGCTCTTGCTCAGTGCGCCGCTGCGCGGCGCTCTGCGACCGCGATTCCCGCCGACGTGCGTCGCGGCCGCGCAAAGGGGATTCCGCGTCCGGCTCGTCCCCGGTTACTGGCGAGCCGAGGGAGCGAAGACTACGGCGAACGGCGCAGTGAGGAAAGCTTGCTCTCCTCGTTCCGACGTTCCTGCGAACAAGATCCGTCGGGAAGAGATGTCGATCGCCCGCACCTCGTTCAACGTGTAACGCCCCCGCGACCCTACAGCGAAGGGCACGTCAAAGAAGATCTTCGCAGCGCTGTCGTCGCCCGCGACAACCTCGAAGATCCATCCCCGTCTGCCGGACTCGTCGTTCCTCGCGCGCCGCTGAAAGCCGCCGACAAGAACGATTTCGTCATGGCAGTAGGCGGTCAGAACCTGATCCAACGGAGGAACGCCCCAGCTGTTCTTCAGTTCCAGGCTGGTGCCGTCGTCAGAACGACGTATCCAATCGGCGCCCGCTTGCAGGCACCCCTCGGATTGAGTGGGGTCCGCAGCTGCGCTCCTGGCGAGGGCGTCCGCCTCCTGCTCGGGTACGAGGGTGAGGTCGCCGATCACGAGAGGGTCGGCCGTTTGAACGGAGTTCGCAGATAGCACAAAAGGCGCGCGGTCCGTCGGCACCAGGACTCCGTTCGGGCTCGCCGCCGCTGCAGATGGGTGACATGCGCCGCGGCCGACGACGACCGACAGGACCACAGCCCTCACCGCGATACGAAGTTTCTCGGTCGTGAGCATGGTGTTCTCCCTATGCGTCCTGCTTGCTGATCATCACGGACACGCCCCGCTCGCGGCGTCGATCCCCGCGTCGCGGCTCGCGGGCTGGCTCGGCACACCCTCGTCGTAGCTCCCATTTCCGCCGCAGGAGTTCACGGCGCGAACGAGGTGCCACGCGCCGCCGCCGGGCCCCGGCACCGAAGGATCCGACGCCGTCGTGCCCGTCAGGTCGTTTCCGAGGCAGCTCGTAGTGCTGGTCGTGAAGTTCCCCGAGGTGCTCCGCAGCGTGCCGAGATCGCCCTTCACCACGTCGTATCCCGTCACTCCCGAGACCGCCGACCACGAGAGTTGAGACGTCGTGCCGGATTTCGACTCGCTGAGCGACGGATGACCTGACGGTGCCGGGATTCCGTTGTCGATCGACCCGTCGCAGTCGTCGTCGATACCGTTGCACACCTCGGGGGCCGGTAACCCAGGCGTGCAGCCGTACCCGACGGTCCCCGCCGAGCACGTCGACCCGCTCTCCCGGAGGCAGGCACCGACGCCGCAGCTGAACGGCGTCACGACGTAGAGACCTCCGGTGCTGAGGTCCGTGCTGCTGGCGCCTCCCCACGCGAACATCCGCGCCGCGCCTGCCAACCAAACGCCGATGTGACCGGCCCGTGCGGCGGGGGCGTTCTGAACCGAAACCGTCGACCAGGTCGATGTCATTGGGTTGTACCGCCCGCCATCGCTCAGGAAAGCGCCACTGTCGGTGGTGCCGCCCCAAACCAGCATCAATCCGTCCGCCGGATCCCAGACCGCTGAGTGCGCTCGCCGCGCGGCGAGCGGGGACGCCGATGGAAGCACCGTCCACGTGTTTGCGACCGGATCGTACGAGGCGCCGTTTGCGTACGACGTGCCGCTGTTGTTCCACCCACCCCAGACGATCATCCGAGAACCGGTCCACACGGCCGTGTGCTTCGTGCGCGGAGAGGGCGCTTCGATCGACGTCATCGAAGACCACGTATTCGCCGCGGGGTCGTAGACCGCCCCGTCCCCGAATACCGCTCCCGTGCTGTCCTCGCCTCCCCAGACGATCATCTTGGAGCCCGTCCACACCGCGACATGGTTGAAGCGTCCCACGAGCGATCCCGTCGCCGCGGTCGTCGTCCACGTGTTCGTCGTCTGATCCCAAATCCCGCCCGAGTTGAGGTCGCCGCTGAGGCCCGTGCCGCCCCAGACGATCATCTGCGATCCGGTCCACACCGCGGTGTGCAACGTGCGGCTAGTTCCCGAGCCGGAGAAGGCCGCCATCGGAGCCCAAGTGTCCGTCGACGCGTCGTAACGAGAACCGTTGCGCGTCGGGCCCGCGCCGTCGGCTCCGCCCCACACGATCATCTGCGATCCGGTCCAAACGGCGGTGGCGCCTTTCCTGGCGGTGGGGACATTCGTTGTCGTCGCCGTTGCGGCCCACGAGTCCGCGACAGGGTCGTACCTGGCTCCCGTATTCGTGAGGGAGCCTCCAATATCTCCGCCCCAGATGATGGCAATCGAGCCAGTACTGACTCCGACGAAGCTCGTGCGCGCGGACGGCGCGAGGGTCGTTGTGGTCGAGTTCCACCCGTCGGACGTCGGCGCAAACCCTTCGTCCACCAGCCCATTGCAGTTGTCGTCGACGCCGTTGCAATTGGCGTCCGACGCCCCCGGATGAATCGCGGCATTCGCGTCGTTGCAATCGGTGCTGTCTGCCACGTAACCAGCGGGGGCGGAGCACGCGAGTATCGATACCGCTGGGTTTCCGTAACCGTCGCCGTCGAGGTCTTGGTACCAGGTCCGTGTCGCGCAGGTGCAATACCGGCCCCCTGAGTCGTCCGGCGTCTGCCCGAAGTCGTTCCCCGACCAGACGATCATCTCCGGATCGGCCCAGACCGCGCTGTGGGCCGCGCGCGGAGTAGGAGCACCGGTCAGCGTCGTGGCGGCCCAGCTGTCGCTTGACGGCGTCCAGACCGCGGTGTGCCCGTCCCGCGCGGTGGGCGCACCGGTGCTCGAAGTTGCGGTCCACGCATCCCCGAGCGGGTCGTAGGACGACCCGTCCCCCGTACGTCCTGAACCGGTCAGTCCCCCCCACACGATCATGCGCGTGCCGGTCCAGACCGCCGTGTGTCCCGACCGAGCGGCAATAGACGGTGATGCCATGGGCGCCCACGATCCGGCGGCCGAATCCGGGGTGTAACGCATCCCATCGGCCAAGATGGACGCCCCGTTCTTCCCCCCCCAGACGATCATCTGGCTCCCGGTCCAGACGGCGCTGTGGTTCTCTCTCGCGCTCGGTGCGCCGGTTCCGGCCATTGCCGTCCATACGTCCGTCGCCGGGTTGTACCGCGCACCATCCGCCAGGACCGTGGTGACCCCGTTGACGTGCTGGTGCCCGCCCCAGACGATCATCTCGGTGCCACTCCAAACGGCCGTGTGACCCGTTCGCCCGGTGGGCATCCCGACGCTGTTCAGAGGCGTCCACGAGTCGGCCGCCAGGTTGTAGCGAAAACCCTGAGTGATTGAGTTGCTGTCATCGGGCGATGTCGGGGCCGCTCCATCGTCCCCTCCAAAGACAAGCATGTCGGTTCCGGTCCAGACGCCGCGGAGACGCTCTCCCTGGGCCCCCGCATTGATCGGTGTCCACACGTCGAGAGCAGGGTCGTACTTCGCAGACGTCATCCCGAAGAAGTAGTAATACGGCGAGAGCCGATTATCTCCCGAAGAGACCAGCATCTCCGCTCCGGTCCAGAAGGCCAGATGGTTCTTCCTGGCGGTCGGCGCCCACGCACCCGCGGCAGTCGGGGTCCACGTATCTGCGGCGGGGTCGTAGCGACCGCCCGTCACCGGAAACAGGAAGTCACCGACTCCACCGGCGGACCCCTCGCCGCCGGAGACGATCATCTGCGTCCCCGTCCACACGGCGGTGTGCCCATAGCGTGCCGACGGCGCGTCGACCGTCGTCATCGTCGTCCATGCGTCCCCCGTCGGATCGTAACGTCCCCCGGTTTGCAACTCCGTGCTAATGCCGCTCCCGCCCCACACGATCATGGCGTTACCAGTCCAGATCGCGGTGTGCCCAGACCGTGCCGACGGCGCACCCACCGCCGAGACCGTTGTACACGCGTCCGCAGTGGGGTCGTATCGCCATCCATCTCCGAGATCGGTCCCGTTGACGGTGTTGTAACCGCCCCACACCACCATCCGCGATCCGGTCCAGACCGCCGTGTGGGAATCGCGAGCCGTGGGCGCGCCCGTGAGGGACACCGAGGTCCAGAGGTTTGCGACAGGATCGTAGCGCTTGCCATCGCCAAGATCGATGTACCCGGAAGAGTAGGTCCGCCCGCCCCAAACGATCATGCGTGTGCCGGTCCAGACCGCGGTGTGAAGCTCCCTACCGGATGGAGCGCCCGTCGTCGTCGTGGCGGTCCACGTGTTGGCCGCCGGGTCGTATACCCCGCCCGTGTTCGCGTAGCTCCCGGTTGCGGCGATGAATCCTCCCCAGACGATCATCTTCGTTCCTGTCCACACCGCGGTCGCCGACGCCCGAGCGACAGGCGCTCCGCTCGTCGACGTCGCCGTCCAGGTATCGGTCACGGGATCGTATCGCCCACCGTCGTTGAAGTCGGCCGAGCCGGTCCCCCCCCAGATCACCATCCGGCTTCCCGACCAGACGGCGACGTGATAGAAGCGCGGCGACGGTGCGCTGGTCGTCGACACGGATGACCACGAATCGAGCACGGGGTCGTACCGCCATCCCGTGTTGAAATATCCCGCCTCGGTGGCGCCGCCCCATACGATCATTTCACTCCCCGTCCATACCGCGGTGTGCGCAATCCTTTGACCGGGGGTTCCGGTCCGTAGCGTCGGTGTCCACGAATCCGGTGTGGCGCATGTTCCCGCCGATGGAGGCGCGACCGCATCGAATTGCTCCTGCGAGGCGTCGCTGGATACGGCGCCCTCGTGCCGTGAGCCCTCGGAGGACCACCATGTCTCGAATGGAACTTTGGTCCAAGCGAGCGTAGCGGTGCGAATGGAGTCCGAG
>Ga0306921_10009094_pt1 | contig 10520 bp, 4 predicted proteins | sample sta12Cox44000080_FD_203760 | JGI IMG/M metagenome (GOLD analysis project Ga0306921, IMG submission 203760) | Lab enrichment of tropical soil microbial communities from Luquillo Experimental Forest, Puerto Rico - statoxic.12C.oxic.44.000.080 (v2)... | ecosystem: Environmental > Terrestrial > Soil...
GTCGAGCGCCAGAGCCCGGATCAGTGGGTCAATCGAAACATAGATCGAAGTGAGTATCCTTGCCCGCTGTTCTGGCGGCGTAGACGACAATTGCCTCACTGCGCGGTCGTGCGACGCCCGTGGCCATTGTGCCAGCCGCTGCGGCAAAACCCGTTCGACCGATTCCGGTGAAAGCTGGCTCAGCAACCCGATCACTTCCGTTGCCTCGGTAGCGGGCGCCGATTGCAGCGTCTCGACCAGGCGGTGGTTGGCTTCTTCGCCGAGCCCGTGCACCATCTCGCCCAGCAGTTCGCAGTCCTCGCGGAATCCGCAATTCGCGAAACGGTTGGTGATGTAGTGCAAAGAAACCTTCGGCATGAGCGCCAGGATGTCTAGCAATCCGTCTGGGACGTTTCCCGTGCGCATGGAATCCTCGATGAACTCCGGCAATCGCTCTTCCGCGCCAATTCTCTGCCGCAGGTTGTTCGTCGATCCCGGGCGCAACGATTCTACGCTGTCAAGCGAAGCCATCGCTTGCTGCATTGCTGGATAAAAGCGCTTGGCGCCCGCCTCCTGGCTCATGCGCACGAACGCCGCGCCTACCAAGGTCTGCAGTTCCGGCTCTCGCTCGATCCCCAGCTGGTTCCCCAGCCTTCGAATCACGTCAATCAACGCGCTGCCGTCGCCACTCCCGTAGAATTCCGCCAGATCCGACAGTCCGATCGCCGTGGTCCGCCGCGCTTCGGGAGCCTCGAGCCCCACGCACGCCGCATACTTCGTCAAGATCTCGTTGACCGTCTTCAACTCTCCGCGCCGCAGCATCTCTTCCAAAAACTCGCGAACGTTGCGCGGCGGTACGCACCAGGCTTCGTCTGACGTCAACACTTCCTTCTTGTTCTCTTCGGGCACCTGCAGCCAGAATTCCTGGTCCAGCAATTCGGTGTAGGACTGCACCTGCAGCCCGGCGCTGGCCATTGCTTCTTCCTGCTGTCCCAAGATCTTTCTCAGCGCTTCGATTTCCGAGTTCATGCGGTCGAGCAACTGCTTCACAGCATTCACGCGCAGCTCGCCGCGCTCGTAGCTGTCCAGCGCAAAACGGATCGCCACGTGTTCTGCAAGCTTTAGCAGCATCGGCTTGTCGGGTTTGTCCTGTGGCGCCTGCGCCGCAAGTCCTGCCAGCGCTTGTTGTAACGTCACCTGCGCGCGCACCGGCAGAGTTGAAAGCCGGGATTGGAAGGCGTTTGCGTCCATCCGCGAGTCCGGGTCCTTTCGTGCCTTCCCCAACTGGGCAAACAACCCGATCATCGAGCGAATATCATCCTCGGCAACTCCATAGCCGCCACTGCCCGGTGCTCCGGCGACTCCCGGCACGCCAGGCATTCCGCCAAGCACGCCACCTTTGAACATCGCCGTAGCCGTTAGCCATTTTCCCGGCTCGTTTGTTGCTCCTCCGGCGCTACCTGCGCCTCCAGCGCCCCCGCCTGCGCCGCCGCCCGGGCCGCCTCCGGGTCCACCTCCTCCGGGTCCACCTCCTCCGGGTCCACCTCCACCGGGTCCACCGCCTCCAGGTCCGGCAGCAAATCCTCCGCCCGGCCCGCCCCCTCCCGGGCCGCCTCCGGGTCCACCTCCACCGGGTCCACCTCCTCCGGGTCCACCGCCGCCAGGGCCGCCTAAGGCTCCGCCGTCTCCGCTTCCGGATCCACCAGTGCCCGTCCCTCCGCCGCCCGCGCCTGTACCACCACCCGGACCTCCTCCGGGCCCACCTCCGCTACCTGCCCCTCCGCCGCCCGTTCCGGTCGCCGTTCCCGGCTTACCCGCATCCCATAAACTTCCGCCGCCACCGGTGCCGCCGCTCCAACTCGCACCGCTTCCGCCACCAGCGCCGCCACCGCCCCCGGGTCCAAAGCCCAATCCGCCGCTGCTACCGCCAGCCCCTCGATTGCTTTCCGCCGCCAGGATCAATTGCAGCAACTTCTGAGGGTCTTCAAACACGTCGCGCAGCTTTTCGCCGGCTGCACCCAACACTTTCGAAGTTAGTTGCGCGGCAACCTTGATTCCCGCAACCGACCCGTCTTCAGCGACGAACCGGATCTCATTGATCTTGATGCTTGGATCGCCCGCTAGCGCCGTCTTTAGCTGTTCAGCCAGCGAACTCGGCTTTGCGTTCCCGCTCGGAAAGGCGCGCACGAAACGCGCAAATTGAGGTTGCGTCAGGTTCGGGGCGAAGTGAATGCTGGCAATGCCGGAACTAGTCAGCAATTGCGCGAAGCTTTTTTCTGCAGCTGCGCCACCCAGTGGCACGCCGTCGAGTAGAATCTGGCTGCCCGAAGCGCCCAGCAGCAATCCCGTGTCACCGCTTTCGTCAAGCGCCGCGCGCAACTCTTTCCAGGCGGTTTCGAACTGCGCCATCGTACGCACGTGCCCGAACTCATAGAGGCGTGCGAATTTCAGCAGAATGTTCAGGCTGCGAACAAACGCGCGAGCTGACTGTCGTGTATCTCCAGCCATCTTCTGCGGATTTCCCTTCGCTGCTTCCTTACACTTACACTAGGCTCCCTCACCGTGGGAAACAAGCTTCCTGCACCATTATGTCTCCATCTGACTAATACAAGTCTCGTTTCCGAATCGGCCAACTCGGTTGCCTTCTTCTCTTGGTTGCTCTGATACCCTACTGTACAATCTCCCTAGGTCGCTCGCTCGGGTGCCCCATCTGGCTCCCTTTCTGCAGCGCAGGCCGAGCGCTCTTGCTTGCCCTGTGTGGCGTTCGCGGATGGGCTTGCCCTGCGTTTTTCAGAGGACCCTTAGGCAGAATGGCAGACCATCAGACCCCCGCTCACCTGAAGGCCGAAATGCCTAACATTCCAGGCGTTTCCGGTCCGCGACGCTCCGCTCCCAATCCTTTGCTCCCCCTCATTATCGGCTTGGCCGTCGTCGGCATTGTCATCATTGGCGCCGTCCGCTGGTTTGCCCGTTCGAAGCCCGCCGAACAAACTCAGGTCGAGGCCACTCCCCAGATCGAAGTCCCTCCTCCGCCTCCCGACCCCAATGCCGCCCTGCCGCATGCCACCGAGGCCGATCCCGGCATTGCCATGATCGCCGATTTCGCCAAGCCATGGTCTTCTGCCGACTTTTTCGTGCGTAACAGACTCACAGGAGAGAGCATTCCCGCCACCATCGTCCGGCTTCCTTCCGGGTCGGCCACGGCTCCCTCCGGCTACTGGGCCTTCTCCCGCAAAGCCCCTTACGGCAACTGCCAACTCGAGTACATCACGGACTTCAACAAGCTCCGCAATGAGTACGGTTACAAGAATCCCACCCATCCACTGGTTGGTAATCCCTGCAGCCGCACCCTTTACGACCCTCTTCGCACCAGCAGTCTCCCTCCCGACAACATCTGGATTCGCGGTGCCATCGTCCAAGGTAGCGACATCCGCCCTCCATTCGGCGTTGAAATCAAAATCCAGAACAAGCAGATTCTCGCCATGCGGTCGGAATAAACCGCTGGCAAGGCGGGTGGGGAGTGGCGAGCCAAATCAGCACAGGCTTGCCCACCCGGCATTCTGGATTCCCTTCTGTATTTCCTCCGCGCCCTCTGCGTCTTTGCAGCAGACCTCTTTTTTTGATTCTTTGCTCCGTCGTTTCCTTACTTCCTTCCTTTCTGTTCGTGCAAAAAAAACCGGGCGAACCCTGAAGGGTTCGCCCGTTCTGTATCTAGTTTGCTGAGCTGCCGCCGGAGTCTCCTCCGGTGCCGGCATCGCCTAGAATTCGTATCGCAGCGCCACCTGGAACACGCGCGGTAATGAAGCGGTGGAAGTGATGAACCCGAAGTTGCTCGTTTTGCTGAGCGTAGAGTTCGGCGGATCGAAACTCGGGTGGTTAAAGGTGTTGAACGAGTCCCAACGGAACACCAGGTGGTGCTTCTCCGAATAAGGCATGGCAAAGCTCTTTGAAACGCCCATGTCTATATTCCAGAAACCCGGCCCAGTCAGCGCATTACGCGTACCGATCATGCCGCCTTCGGGAAAACTCAGCGAGCCGAGCGCGCCCGCTGAATCCCGGAAGAACTGCAAATTGCCTCCGCTGTCAGTATGGATGTTCTTTTGCAGTCCTTGCGCATTCAGCACCATCGCCGGCGAATCCAAAGTAAACGCCGTCGGGAATGATCCGGTGGACACCTGGAAAGGATACCCCGTCCTCCAGGTGATGATTCCCGACCACGTCCATCCGCCCACGAGCGCATCCAGCCACCGAGGCGCGTCCGTCATATGCTGGCGTCCGCGCCCGAACGGCAGATCGTATACGTAGTTCGCGCTGATCACATGGCGCGTGTCGAACGACGAACTCGCCCGGCAGGCACGCAAGTCCGTCAAGTCGCACACAAGACCCTGGCCAGTACCGGTGTAGGTCACGTAGTTGTTTGTAACCTCGGACATATTGTCGATCGAGTGCGAGAACGTATAGTTGAAATCGAACTGCAGCCCTTGCGAGATCCGCTTACGCACGGTGAACAGGAGCGCATTGTAGTTCGAGCTGGCGTAGTTTCCGATGTACCCATTCGCCGAAGTCTGCGCCGGCAACCCTACGTTCGGTGCCAAGCCGACTCCGAAAGCTGAATTGGTGAATGCCAGCCCCTGCACGGTATCTGAAAGGTCTCCCTTCGCTACAAGCTGGTCAAAGAGGGCGTCGACGATCTGCGTGCAATTACCGAAGCCAAACGACTGGCAAAAGGCAGTTCCACCCATCTGATTCTCAAAAAATGGCTGGGGAGTGAGCGAGGCCGAGCCCGCCTGCACCTCTTTTTCCAGATTTCCGAACGCCGTCCTCAGCAACTGGCCCGATGCTGGGTCCTTGAAGTTAGTGATGGTCGCCGCGTCGCCAACCGCAAGCAGTCTCCGCCCCATGCGGCCTACGTAGTTCGCTTCTACCAGGAAGTTCCCCGGCAGTTCCCGCTGGAAGCCAAAATTGATGACGATCGAATACGGAGTCTTGGTGTTCCGGTCAAACTGGAAAAACGAAGGAAAGCCGCCATTGATCGTGCCAACTGGATTGCCATTTGGGTCCAGGTTTGGCGTCGCTGGCGGCGTGACCGATGGCGGAGCCGGGAAAAAACCAGTCGGAAAAGTGTTGTATCCAGCAAACCGCGGATCATTTAGCAAGGAAGCTCTGGCAGTCTGTTCGCCAAACGTATTGTTCGCTCCTGAGTCGAACAGAAAGGTACTCTGGTCCAGCCCAAAGCTCGCTCCCCCGGCAATTCGGTCAAAAAGAATTGCGCCGCCCAAGCGGATCGTGGACTTTCTTTCGCCGAAGATGCTGTTCAGCAAGCCTTCACGGAATGCCGGGTTGTAGGCCAACGCAAGGCGCGGCCCGAAATTCTTATAGTCCGAATTGTAATAATCCTGACCGTGATTCTTTGGTCCGCCAAGATTGTAGCTGACCAGCGGCACCGCATCGGCTCCGCTGACTCCATTGAGCGCGTTGTTCACGCGCGTGGACAAATACTGAGGCTCGTTCACGCTCGGTACCGACTGGAATCCATTCACCTCATACGGCACCGAATGATAGTTCCACCGCAGACCCATCAGCAGGGTCAGGTCCGAGCGGATTTTCCAGGTATCTTGTGCGTAGAATTCAAATTCGTTGTAGTTGAAGTCGCGGTTCTTCCCCGTTCCGTTGGGAAATACCGTACCGTCTTTGGAATAGTTGAAGTTAGTGTCAACGGCTGAGTATCGTCCCAGCAAGAAAGGAAATGTCGTATCCCAGTTCAGAATGGACGAGGTATCCTGATTCAGGTCGGCAGGCCGCACACTATTGTCCAATTGAGACAGGTTTCCACCCAGACCTAAAGTGATGAAGTTGAAATCGTTCCTCAGACTACTGATCGACCGGATCAGCTTGATATCCCCGCCAAATTCCAGCGTATGCTTGTTCTTGGTCCAGGTCAGCGAATCGTGGAACTCTGGCACCGGCACATTTCGGGATTGAGAAGCAGAGGAGAGAAACGGGCTCGCAATCGGTCCGCCGAACGAACCCACGAACTGGAACAGGTTGGGAAAGGTCGGATTGTTAAGCGCCGGGAAAACAAGCACCTGTCGGACCAGGCCAACCGATAAACTGTTGATAAAATTCGCCGACTTGGTCCAATCCCAGCCGACCGAAACGGCGTAATTCCCGAAGCGATCCCGGGAGTTCGGCGACGGATCTCCCGGAAACTGGACGATGTCGGTGTTGAAGTCATCATCCTCGCCTTGTCGTTCCACACTGCCTCTGAGGAAGATCCGGTTCTTGTCATTGAAGGTGTAATCGATGCGCGTCGTGTAGAGGTCTTGCGATTGGTGCGCCGGGGCTGTAAACCGAAAGCCTTCTGAGTTGATCCCGTCTCCTCCTGTCGGGTCATTCGGCGCCGGATACGGTCGCGAACTGATTGCTTGCAGCAATGCCAGGTCGGGTCCGATTTTTTGCGGGTCCAAATTCGCCACTTCCGCGGGTGTTAGCGTCGAAATGCATTGCGGAGCGGTGTTCAGGCGCGCTGTCCCGTCGCAACCCGCATTGCTATTGATGTAGCTCAGATTCCCTGCTGCGAACGATGCCGTCGGCACCGCCCGTTCTATGTTCTCCGACGAAGACCGCCGGAGCCCTTCATAATCGAAAAAGAAGAACAGCTTGTCCTTCTTGATGGGCCCACCCAAACTGGCTCCAAACTGGTTACGTACCAGCTTCGGACGGGGAACATCGGACCGGTTGTTAAACCAGTCGTTTGCTGCAAAGGCGGTGGTGCGATAAAACTCTCGGGCATTCCCGTGCCATTCGTTCGTACCGCTCTTGGTCACCATGTTGATTCCGCCGCCGCTGCTTCGGCCGTAATCGCTGGTTTCCCCGGCGGTAACCGTTCGCACTTCCTGCAGGGAATCAATCGAAACCGCCACGCTTGTAGTGAATGCAAATCCCCCCGCCTGGTCGTTCACGTCAAGACCGTCCAGTGTGATGTTCCCCTGATCGGTTCGCGCGCCCGTGATGGCTCCCTGGTCATTTACACCCGCTTGCAGCTGAAGCAAATTCGCGGGGTTTAAGCGAAATTGAATCGGCAAGTCCTGCACCGCTTTGGTGCTGATCACATTGCCGACCGTCGCGTCGGTCGTGTTCAGGGTTGCTTCGCCCGCCGACTTAACCTCGATACTCTGGGTCACGTTGCCGACCGAAAGCGTAACGTTGTAGGTCTCGACGATCGATGCCGCAAGCGTAATGTCTCCCATCACCAGCTTCTGGAATCCGTCCTTGGTGAACGTGAGCTGATAGCTAGCGCTTGGGTTCAGCTTTACGAATTGGTACGACCCCACGTCGTTGGTCGTCGTCTCCTGATGGAAGCCCACCGACAGGTTGTCGAGCGTCACTTTGGCGCCGACGATGACGCCGCCCGATATATCACTCACAACACCCGTCACGCCCGAGAACTGTTGCCCGTACACTTTGCCGGCGCCGGCCAAAAACAGAACCACGCAAATCAATACGACCAACCCTCGCACGCACAACAGGCAAGCATCCGCCCTGACGCTCTCGGCCATTCTCGGTTTCAAAACTGGAGCACCACTGAAAAGGGAACTTCCACAATGCAGACTCATGCGGGCAACCCCCATGTGATCTAGCGCGAACGGCTACACTTGGTCTTAGAATTGGCGGGATTCTAAGTATTTCGAGTTTTTCTGATACCAGGCGCAACCAAACCAATATCCAAATTCCTGCATTTGCATTTCCAAATGCGTTTTCTTGTAGCACCCGTGTGTCGTATCTAAGCGGCTAAGTTTCTATACGGTTAGCGCATCTTCGGAGGCCGCTGGCGGCCTGCGAGTTCTTCAAATATGGTTTCCTGTACAAATCTACGCTTTTCTCCATGCCCTGTTCTCCCAATCGGTTACACCGGTCGGACATGGCCGGTTTGTCTCAAGCGTTCTCGTTGACGGGATTTGCTTTTTTGTTCCTTGTTCACGCAGAATCTCTCAGAAATCGCATCCGCTTTGGCATGCATCCAACAGACGAACGGTTGCACGCCCGGCAAAGCGTCGCAGGAGATTTCTCGAGCGCATTTCGCCGGGCAACGAGATCATCAGAGAGGCCCTCATGCTGCTTCGATCGAAACTCCTCATTCCTGCACTCGCTGCCTCGCTTCTTGGCTTTGCAGCTTGCAACAGCAAACCCTCCGACGACACCATCAGCACCGGCATCAAAGCCAAGCTGTACTCCGAGCCTCTCCTGAAATCCTCACCACTCGAGGTCGCCGTCAAAGAAGGGATCGTCACGCTTTCTGGTCAGGTCCCCGATGCTGCTGCGCGGCTGGCCGCGCAACGTATCGCCTCGACCACGCCCGGCGTGAAAACCGTCGTGGATCAAACCACCTTGTCTCAGCCGCCCCAGGCAGCAATGGCCACTCCCGAGGCTGCTCCGGTACCAAAGCGTCCTGCAAAAGCGGCGAAAGCCCTCAGCAAGCCCGCATCTTCTGCCGTGCCTCCACCGTCGCCTTCCGAAAATGCCCCCGCGGCGGCAGCACCGACCTCTGATCCGGGACCGCTGAACGATGGCGCAAAGGAAAAAATCGCCGAAGCGCGGCCCTCCGCTCCGGCGCCGCCTCCGCCACCGCAGCCTGTCACCGTCACGATTCCCGACGGCTCGATTGTCACCGTGCGCACGATTGATTCTATCGATTCCAGCGTCAATCACGCCGGGCAGCTCTTCCGCGGTTCGCTGGATGCCCCGATTGTCGTTGGGGACCAAGTCGTTGTTCCCAAAGGACTCAACGTCTACCTCAAACTCACCGATGCAAGTTCCGCAGGAAAATTCAAGGGCCGCAGCGAACTCACCGTCTCGCTCGACAGCTTCACTTATCAGGGCAAGACCTACCAGGTCGCCACTAGTGATGTCGAGGAAAAGGGCAGCTCGCGCGGAAAGCGTTCCGCGGCCGTCATCGGTGGAGGTGCCGCGCTCGGCGCGCTCATCGGCGGACTCGCGGGCGGAGGAAAAGGTGCAGCCATCGGAGCAGGCGTTGGCGCCGGGAGCGGGACCGCTGTCCAGGCGTTGACGCACGGCGAGCAAGTGAAAATCCCTGCGGAAACCCGCCTCGATTTTACGCTGCGAGATCCGGTCACCGTAACTTATCTGCCGAAGAAAAACTCCACGCGGCCACATTCGACGCCCGCGCCGGATTCAACGCAGCCCGCGGACGATTCGCAAGCCAATCCGGCCCCCGCCAGCGGCGACCAACCACCTCAACAATAGCTGCGGCAAGTTCTTGGAGACGTGCGCCAGGCCCGGTCCGAGGCGAGGGTACGTTTTTTTTTCATCCCGGTAGACGCCTTCTGCGCGCCCTCCTTCTTTTCTTTACTTCTTCGGTCTTTCCTTCCATTCTCTTACTCCATGACCATAACCTCCCGCCGCAACTTTCTGAATTCCGCTGTCGCCGCCTCTGCCATCGCATTCACTCCTCACCTGCAGGAGCAAGCCCCGCCCACCCAGGTCCCTCCCAACTTCTTCTCCTCTCTCAAACCACTGGGCGATCGCGTCAAACCGATTGCTTCCGACGAGTTCCACGCGCGCCTGCTGCACGCCCAATCGCTGATGTCCCAGCTCAATCCCGGGTTCGACGCCGTCCTCATTGGCCCCGGCACTTCGCTTTACTATTTCACCAGCGTCCACTGGTGGCTTAGCGAACGCCTCCTCGCCCTTGTCATTCCGCGCACCGGACAGCCGCTTCTGGTCTGCCCTGCTTTCGAAGAAGCTCGCCTGCGCGAACTCCTTCCCTATCCCGCTGACATTCGGGTCTGGCAGGAACATGAAAACCCCAGTCAGCTTCTGGCAACTTCTCTCGCCGACCGTGGTCTCCGCACCGGCCGTATCGGCATCGAAGAACTGCTCCCCTTCACCTTCTTCGATCATTTCCGCGCCGCCGCACCCGGTTACCAGCTTGTTTCCGCCGATACTGTCACGATCGGCTGCCGTGCCGTCAAATCGCCGCATGAAATCGAGCTCATGCGCCTCGCCTGCGAAGCCACCTGCACCGTTTACAAATTGGTTTTTGAAAATCTCAAGGAAGGAATGACCCAGAAAGCCGTCAGCGATCTCGTTGCCATGTGCTACGGCAAAATGCAGCTTCGCGGCGAGGCCATGGTCTTGTTTGGTCCCTCTGCCGCGCTTCCTCACGGAAGCAAGGAACCTCGCACACTGAAAGAAGGCGATGTCGTTCTGATGGACGATGGCTGCACCGTCGAAGGCTACCCCTCCGACGTCACTCGCACCGCCGTCTTCGGCAAGCCCACCGAAAAACTTCAGCGGGCTTTCGAGGCCGTCCGCAAAGGTCAGGACGCCGCGCTCGAAGCCGCCCGCGCTGGCAAACTCTGCGGATCGGTGGACGACGCGGCGCGCAGTGCCATCACCTCTTTAGGCTTCGGCCCCGGCTACAAATTCTTCACCCACCGTCTCGGCCACGGCATCGGCCTCGACGTCCACGAACATCCCTACCTCGTCCACGGCAGCACGACCGTGCTAGAGCCCGGCAT
>Ga0306921_10009096_pt1 | contig 10519 bp, 9 predicted proteins | sample sta12Cox44000080_FD_203760 | JGI IMG/M metagenome (GOLD analysis project Ga0306921, IMG submission 203760) | Lab enrichment of tropical soil microbial communities from Luquillo Experimental Forest, Puerto Rico - statoxic.12C.oxic.44.000.080 (v2)... | ecosystem: Environmental > Terrestrial > Soil...
GAACCTGGGACCGGGTGAGCGCCGCGTTGGAGCCAATGCTGAACGCCGAGATGTTGTTACTGCCGCCGCCGTTTGCCACATAGAGGAACCTTGCCTTGGAATCCACCACCACTGAATCGGGCTTGCTCCCAGCGGGAAACGGCGAGCCTGCTATAGGTGTCAAGGCTCCGTCAGAGCCGATGTTGTATGCGGAAATATTGTCTGTGCCGGCGAATTGGGCCTCCAATGGTGCCGCCAGCCAGATCAGACCGACAATCGGCGCTAATAAAACGTCAAAGTAATCTGCTTTCATGACGCAACTTCGTCAGCCGATTCTTAGGGGCCCGTTCTCCGCAGTAGGCCTCCTCGTAAAGGGCACGCTGGTAAGCTCTCCAATTGTAATCTTCCGGCAAGCCTCGGGTCAGCTAAACGTCCGCTATTTAAATGGTCATCCTTTGAAGTTTGAGGCTGTTCAAGGCGAACCCCGGAATTGCTCGGAACTCGGCAGAATATGTTCCAGTCGCCTAAAAGTCGCGAATAGCGAATTGACTGCAGATCATTTGCGTTAAACCGTTCAATTTAGCGATGATTTAGCCGGAGTGTCTCATAACCGTTAGTCATGAGAATAGTCTCCTTTAGCATTCTATCCGTGCTCGCCCTTGGCCTGGGCCCTGAGGTGTGGATGCCAGCCCTGTCGGCTGCCCCGGCCGGCGCCGCCGGCTACAACGTTTCCATATATAGTATCGGCCCAGATGGAGCCTTGACGCCGATCGCGAGTTCGGGATCCACCGCGGGAAGTAAACCCAATTCGGTAGCCGTAGATTCCAAGGGGAGGTTCGTCTACGTGACAAACGGTGGCGGGAGCAATAACGTCTCGGCATACAACATCGCACCCGGCGGCAGGTTGACGCCCGTGCCCGGTTCACCGTTCGCAGCTGAAAATCTACCCTCTTCGGTCGTAGTGGATCCAACGGCCAGGTTTGTTTTTGTCGTAAACGAGAGCGGCGGCAATATCTCGGGCTATGTGATCGGTTCCGACGGAGCCCTGATACCCATTACAGGGTCACCGTTCGCAACGGGGACCGACCCCCACGAAATGGCCATCGATCCAACGGGCAAGTTCGCGTACGCAGTAAACGAGGTGGATAACAACGTCTCGGCTTTCAGGATCGGCTCCAGCGGCGCCTTGACCCCTATTGCGAGTTCGCCATTCGCGGCCGGCAGTTTTCCTGTTTCCGTAGTGGTGGATCCAACGGCCCAGTTCGTGTACGTGGCAAACCAGGCCAGCAACAACGTCTCGGCTTACCGCCTCGGTTCCGGCGGAGCCCTCACGCCCGCTCCAGGTTCGCCCTTCGCCGCGGGGAGCGGGCCTTTCTCGATAGCAGTCGATCCTACAGCTAAATTTGCCTACGTGGTCAACGAAGGCGGCAACAGCATCTCGGCGTATAAAATTGACTCCAATGGAGCCTTGACAGCCGTTCCGGGTTCACCGTTCGCCACGGGGAGCGATCCCCACAGATTGAGCATGGATCCCCAGGGTAGGTTTGTGTTCGTTGCGAACGAGGTCAGCAACGACATCTCGGCATACAGCATCGGTTCTGATGGAGCCCTGACAGTAATTCCTGGTTCGCCATTCGCCGGGGACATTGGGCCCTATGCACTAGCCGTGGATCCGACCGGCAAGTTCGTCTACGTGGCAAACCGGGGCTCTCCTTACCCTGAACGCCAGTAATTACATCAAACAACTCGAGTAGCTGTACTGCAAGCTCTCCCCTGGCGTGGATTTATGGACCCTCGAAAGAAATGATCCTTCGCCTTGACCTAGCGGGGTTCGGGGCCGGCAATGAGGCACCGGCTGTTAAGGGATGAAAGCTAAGGGTTGGCAAAGGGCGGGCCAGGACGGCCAAAAGGTAGCGGGAACAAGCAACGCATTGCGGCTCGGCCTGCGGGCTTGCGCTACGAGAAGGCGTGGATGATCGCGCCCACGGCCTCGATCTTGAGTATCGCCGGGTTAACCTGGCGTGCACGGTCTGGCTCAAGAAACGAGCCTGGAGGCTGAGAGCTCGCGGTACTTCATTTTTACGTGAGGTGAAAATTACCAATCCGGTAAGCTTGGCCGATCTTTTATGACGCCCTACCCCAAAGAAGCGGGCAGCGAGCCCCGATAGAGAAGTCCCGATGTGACTCCGATCAACGGGATGCACCCGGTAAGAGACGCTTGTCTGATATCACAAAGATTTTTCGAAAACGCTGAAAGTCGGTGCTCCCAATTCGCGTAGTAAAACTGATGAAGGCGGGCGTTCGCGTCTACCTTGGCACGCAAATTCTTTGGCCAGCATGAGGGCCATTTAAGAGATGAAGCCAACGATATCGCAAAAGAGTCCGGTGCATGGCACGTCAATTACACCGACCGTGCACAGGCTTAGAGCGCGGCTGGTTCGCCACTTCCACTCGGGACGGTACTCATCCCGGTGAGGTCGTGCAGAACGTCATGCGCAAAGTCCAGGCTATCGCTGGATTTAAAGCCTTAAGAAGACAATGACCGCCTGCCTTTCCTGATCCAAGTTTTGAAATAATAAGTACTGCCAAGACAAGGCCAAGTATAGTTGACTCCCGCCAGTATGGCGAGAGCCAGACGCTTGCGCTTCGGCTTGCAGGCTCATCTCCTCCAGCGGCAGCAGTACAAAATTTTTCGAAAACGACTGAAACTCGGTGCTCCCAATCCCCGTAGTAAATTAATGAAGGCGGGCGTTCCGTCTGCCCTCAAAACACCCCCCAGACCCATGAAAGGGAGAACCATGAATCGCCTCATTTCGGCTATCTTCACTACGTCAGCGTTGATTTTCGGAGTTTCTCTGTCGAGGGAGAGGGCAGTCGCTCAAACGGCCGTCGGAGACAACGTATGGGCGTTTATGGCCGGTGATGAAAAAGACGCGGCCGATCAACAAATACTCCAGCAACTCGAGGCGAAAAGAAAAGACTATGACGAAAGGGTCAACAATAATGATGCCGCCGCTGTGGCTGCGCTCTTCACGGAGGACGCGATTTTCGTGACGGAATCAGGACTGTTTTACGGTCGGCAGGGTGTCGAGAACCTGTACGCAGAATGGTTCGACGCCCCGGGATGGCATATCAGCGACTATATCGGCAAGATAGACCCGAATTCCATTCACTTCTTAGGTACGACTGATTATGTAATGTTAGGTGGAAAATGGAGTGAGACTTATCAAGTTGAGGGCGAGAAGCCTTTCCAACTCCAGGGCTACTGGTCATGGATCGTTACTCGTGTGCGGGATGATTGGAAGATCCGGCTACTGACCTATAACAGAATCCCGCCACCGGCTCCGACTACCGCGTCTGCTGAGACGAAGTAGCTCAGAACAGGCGAGGTATCCTCAAGTCCGACGCGAGGACTTTCAGGACCTACCGATCCTCACTAAAAAATGAAAATCCGTTGGCTACCTATAGTTGTCCTAGTATGCGTCGCAATTAACTTTGCTGTGCCCGCCTCAATTGCGCAAGTAGCGATGAAGGTCATAAAGGCTCGAGGAGTTGGTTTGGAGAGAGCAAATTTCGCGCAAGAATTTTCCCTGAAAGTCGTTGCTCCCAATCCCCGTAGTAAACTGATGAAGGCGGGCGTTCGTATCTACGTTGGCACGCAGATTTGAGCGCAAAAAACAACAAGCGTCTGAAAACGGAGATTATCATGTTTCCTAACTCTGTAGTTACGAAAGTGAACGACTCGACTGAGGCAGCTGATGTTGCGGGATCAAGCAACGAACCAGCTTCGCGGACGAATGAGTCCGGCCAGCAAAGAAATGACGACAAGCAAAAGTGGGACTGGATTCACCACTGTGACGAGGTAATAAGCAATTTGCTTATTGGACTAACCTGAAAATTGGACTCGCGAGAAGAGGTAGTCTAATGGGCTCTCGGCACGGCCAGGTAGCACGCCACGATCCGAGTGGCGGACACCACCGAAGAATCGGTAGGGTGACCGCCGATGAAGTGAACCTCGACCGACTTCACAACCGCGTTCGCAAGGAGGGCAATCGCATCAAACTCGATTTCGGGTGTTTGACAAATTGCTTTTTCCCAAATTCCGATGTCGATACTGGAAACTCGAAAATTTCACTAATATGAGCGAAGAAGTACCGCCCAAGGCAGTTGTGGATCTGCCCACGGAGTTCGATTCGCCCACTTTCGTCGGAGCTAGCGCGGCCGACTCCATAGCGCCCTCGCGCTTTGAGGAGGCCTACCGCGGCAGGCCGCCCTGGGACATCGATGGGCCACAGCCCTACTTTGCTCGACTCCTCGATGCCGGGCTTATCCAGGGACGAGTTCTAGACGTCGGCTGCGGCACAGGTGAGAACGCACTGTTCTTCGCTAGCCGAGGGCTCCACGTCACCGGCCTTGACGCGTCGGCCGTTGCGATCGACCGCGCTCAGGCCAAAGCCCGTACACGGAAACTAGCGGTACGTTTCATTCAGGGCGATGCGCTGCGTCTCGCCGCGCTGGCTGAGACTTTCGACACCGTCACCGATTGCGGGTTGCTACACGTATTCTCCGACCAGGATGTGGAACTGCTGATCCGTGGCGTCCACGCCGTGCTGCGTCCTGCCGGCCTTTATTGGCTGATGTGTTTCAGTGAGCACGCTACGTTCCCAGGGCCGCGCCGGCTCACCCAGCAGCACATCGCTTCCCTCTTCAAGGATGGCTGGCAGATCCGAAGCATCGAGCACGCGGGGTTCGAAGTAATCGCTGGACGGGGTGAACACGAAGGTAAAATCGCAGCTGCCTGGCTCGCTGGCATCGAACGGTTGTGAGTCTGCCACTACTAGACCGAATACCTTGGAGGCGAGGAAGTTTCTCCGGGACCAAGAAGCCCACTGGCCCTCACCATCTCCTTGCCAGGGGGCAAGGATTGTGTCCTGCCTTACATCCACCTGCTCTATATCAAGCGGCTGGACCGGCAAATCGTCCTGCGCTTCTCCATGGCCGAGGTGCGGATCAGCGCTAGGCGAACTTGGCACAAATTTTAGCGCTGGGGAGGAGGAGAGTGGAGATTGGTTTCCCAGCTCACATCCGCCCCAGGGGGATCCGCGGCCGCTCAGCGGTCGGCGCGCAAGCTGGAAAACACCGAATAGAAAACACCGAATGGGATGCATCCTTTAGCGGCCTCGTCTGTTGATTGTTCGAACAGAAGATAAGCTACGCATATGACGTCGGATAAGAGCCATGCAGACTATCTCCTTGGCGACACTGACGCCGAACACGAGCGCCTGATCCGGCAAGCTACCCGGCTCGCCCCGGTCACCGAGAGATTTTTCCGAGAAGCTGGAATTGGACCTGGGCAACGTGTCTTAGAACTTGGCTCCGGGGTTGGGGATGTGGCGATGCTCGTAGCCAGGATCGTGGGTCCGTCAGGAGAGGTGGTAGCGATTGAGCGCGATGCCCGGACGATCAGCCGTGCGCGGGCTCGCGCAGCCGAGACGGGTCTTCATAACATCGACTTTGTGCAGAGCGATATCGCTGAGTATTCGACGGACTCGTCGTTTGATGCCGGGGTCGGCCGCTACATTCTACAGTTCCTTCCTGATCCTGCAGCTACATTGCGTTCCGTGGCTGAGCGAGTACGACCTGGCGGCACTGTGGCCTTTCAAGAGGGATCCTGGGCCCCCTTTGTCTTACTTTCGGCGCACCTGCCGCTCTGGTCCGCCGCAGTCTCCTTGCTCTACGAAGCCGGTGTCCGTTCCGGAGTGAATCTGGAGATGGGCCCTGCTTTGCACAGAGTCTTCCAAGACGCTGGGCTGCCCGCACCTCGTATGCGCTTAGAAATGGAATTGGGGCGTGATCCCGACTTTACACGATGGGTTTCCGATTCTTTAAGAAGCGTCTTTCCGCAAATTCAGAAACTCAACCTCGCGCATGAGCCGCTGCGCGATCTTGATACGCTCCAGACGCGGCTCCAAAACGAAGTGGCGACATCAAACACGGTTGTACCCTGGATTGGGCTCGTGGCAGCCTGGTGTCGCAAGCCCGTAGACTAAAGCGCTGCGCCCGGTGCTGGCCCCGTACAGTTAGCTCCCAGCCAAATGTCGTCCTAGTCACACCTCACTCAACTTGGAAACGGCCGAACCCGGTCAGAATCTAGCAAACAGCCTGAGGAACTGACCCGCCGATGGCCAGATCAGCGCTAGCACCAACGAGCTCTCCGACCGGCTCATCGAGGTTTTCCGGGAATTGAAAGTCCAGCGGATCAGTCACTGCGAAATCCTGCAGGTTAGGGTCACCTTTGCGGTCGTGGAGCAGCTTTTAAAGTGTTTTAGCGGGGTCACTGCAAGAACACGAATCGCTAGCCCATTAAATGCTCGACAGCGCCTACGCTTTAACTGGAGGCCGCCGCGCCTCGCCATTAGGCCGCGAAAGCTCAGCGGCCCAGGCGGTCCTGATCAGGGTCGCGCTCGGGCGGGCTCGCCAAGTTCCCTTTTGCGACGTTGTACGGGAAGTCAACCAACCCCCGACTGAATGGACAGACACTGAGGGCTAGCAGTTTTCCGAGAGATCGGACGATTTTTCTCGTTGGAGTTGGTAGGGAGACAGGGGAAAGTCCCTTGCTAATAGAAGTCCCGGGGGCCACTTAAGAAAACGTAAAGAAGAGGCCACATCGAAATCCGAGAGCGAGGAGCCTAGACGCAAGCCGCTCAGTTCAAGCGGACAACTCTCGGCCGAAATCCGGAAAAGGCTCCCGTACGACAGGGAACCTACAGACGAGGACTTTACCGCTGCTGCCGACCGCGGTCTTAAAGGAGTGTCCCTGGGTCTTTGACCCTCCGAACGCAGTCGTGCCGCCACTGGCTGAATCGCAACGGACAGGCTAGATTTTCGCCCTCTCCCAATCCGAGAAAGTACCCTGACCGGACTCGACTCGTGTCTCCGTTTCTTCCAGAACATCCTTCTGCAAAGGCGGGACGCCGCTTCCTGATTGCTAATATCCAAGAGTAATTCCGTCTATCATCCGAGGGTGTCATGTTGTAGAAAAATAGCTTAGAATCCCGGCTGGGAGATTTCGGTGAAACTGAAAGACAGCTCAGCGCAGGCAGACGCAGCGAAGTTCCGCTCGACGCACTGGAGTATCGTTTTCACCGCCGCACAGGATCAGACGCCAGCAGGTCAGGCAGCATTAGCTGAGCTTTATCGAAGCTACTGGTATCCGCTCTACGCCCACGTTCGCCGCCGCAGCTACAGCCCCGAGGACGCGCAGGATCTAACACAGAGTTTCTTTCTGCATTTGCTCGAGCGCCGCGGCCTAGCTCAGGTCGACCCTGAGAAAGGTAGATTTCGCTCTTTCCTATTGGCATCCTTGCAAAATTTTCTTTCAACGGCACACCACAGGGAGCGCACCATTAAGCGCGGCGGACTTTGTACGTTCATTTCGCTGGATGCCCAAGCCGTAGAGAACCGGTATCAGCTTGAGCCGCCCGATGATGCAGCGCTAAGTGCGGAGCAGGTATTTGACGCTCGCTGGGCGCTGATTTTGCTGAACAGAGCTATGACAACCGTGCAGTCGCAGTACGTGACCCGCGGTAAGGGAAAGATTTTCGAGACCCTTAAGGAGTTTCTACCGGGCGGAACCAAAGCAGAGCCGAGTTGCTATCATGAGGCAGCGGTGGCGCTTGGAGTCAGTGAAGCCTCGGTAAACACTCTGATCCATCGGCTGCGCCGGCAGTATTCAGTTGCGCTTCGCTGCGAGGTGGCACGCACCGTCTCGGAGCCAGCAGCCATCGAAGAGGAGATTCATTTGCTGTGCGAGGCGCTAGTCGCGGCAGAAGGCCGTCTGGCAGAATGAGCTTCCCCAAACAGAAGGGCAAGCGTGCGGATGCAGGCGCGTCGGCACCTACTCCTGCGCCGGCCGGCCGTAGGTGTTCGATTTGCGGCAGGAAACTGCCCGCCGGTAACCCTGCGGCTTCCTGCCCTGTATGCCTGCTCAGGATTGCACTTGACCCTGGTGCCAGCGGCGACAGGCCAAGCGAAAACTCCACTGAGTCCGCGATCAGCGCTCAAGAGGCAAACCCGAGACGATTTGCTCACTACGAGGTTCTGACTCACCCGGATGGCAACCTCCATGAGTTGGGACACGGGGCCATGGGTATCACCTTCAAGGCCATCGACCTGAATCTCCGCGTCCCAGTAGCGCTGAAGGTTCTAAATTTACAATTGTTTAAGGAAGAACTAGCGAGGCGGCGTTTTTTTCGCGAGGCGCGATCTGCTGCCAGGGTACGCCACCCTAATGTCGCCTCCGTTTATCATCTCGGCTCTCGCGGACGCGAAATCTTTTATGCCATGGAGTTCGCGGAGGGAGAGACGCTGGAGAGCCTCATCAAACTCTCCGGCCGTATCGAACCGACGCTGGCCCTTGAAATTGCCGGCCAAGTCGCTGCCGGCCTGGTTGCCATCCACCGGCAGAACCTGGTGCATCGGGATATCAAGCCGAGCAACATTATGGTTCGCCTGGAGGCAGGAAGCGTTGCAGCAATAAAGATTATCGATCTCGGCCTGGCTAAAGCGGTAAAAGAAGCACACTCTCAAACCGCTATTTCAATCCCCGGAGCCTTTGCTGGCACGCCAGGCTTTGCTAGCCCCGAACAATTCGCGGGAATCGGCGTAGATATTCGGTCGGACCTGTACTCACTTGGCGCGACGCTCTGGGTGACGCTGGCAGGCAAGCCGCCTTTCAGTGGCAGCCCCGCTGAGGTAATGTACCAACACCTGCACTCTCCCTTACCGCTGGAGCGACTGGAAGGTGTCCCCCAGCCGATCATCGTTCTGCTCGAGGCGCTCCTGGAGAAAGACCCGCGACGGCGTCTCCAAAGCCCGTCCAGGATCCTAGAGGTGATGCCAGTGATAACGGGTGCCATTAGCGCAGGACTTCCGATTAATCCTCGCAGTTTGCGGGAACTACCTGATGAACAAGTAACCGCGTACACGAACGCGGCGGAGCGTCTCAGTGCACATAACCTTTATCTTCGCGGCACTGCCCTGATGGAGCTGCTTGACCCGGAAGCAAACGAGAAGGCGGGTGAGCTTTTTCAAAAAGCGATCGAACGGGAGCCCAATTTTGCTTTGGGTTACACGGGGTTAGCGTACTTTTTCCTTGAACAGGAAGGCTTCCACGGAGAGAAGCGACTGCTTGATTCCGCGGTGGAATCGGCTCGGCACGCGATTGCCCTTGATCCTTCGGAGGTCCGCAGCTACACGACTCTGGCGCGAGCATACTATCGGAAAGGCTGGTATTCCCAATGCGATGAAGCCTTGCAGAAGGCGCTCGAGCTTGGACCTAACGACGACACAGCTAACGCACTAGCTGGCACCAGGGCAATCGCGAGGCATCAATTCTTCGAGGCCTACCAGCTTTTCCGCAAGGCTTACTTCCTGAACCCAAAGGAAACGTGGCGGGTTTATTTTGCCGCCGAGATTCTTTTTCACACAGACATGGTCGATTTGGCGGAACAATGGATGCAGCGGGCGCTCGACCAGGAGGCCAGCCCGCAACTTCATCACCTAATGGAGTGCTACCGCATGATGTGGCGCGGCCGGTTTACCGACGCTCGAGCCGGTTTCATGCAATTACCGCCGAAAACACACCTGGCAGCCAGGCTGCAAGGGACCATCTATTCGGTCTCCGATGGCCTTCTGTACTGCGCCGTTGCGCTGGAAGACTGGGCAGCGGTCATTGACAGTTGCAGAGCCTATCTTGAAAGCGATCCCGAAAATTTCTGGGCCAGAACCTACCTCGCGCATGGACTCCAAAAGGTGAGCAGGCCGACCGAAGCTCGAGAAATCTGTGAGGAAGTCCTCAGGCGCGGAGTAGAGCGCTTGGAGCGACCGGCGCAACCTGACAATCCCTGGGATGTACGTTTGTATGTCGCCTGGGCTTATCGTTCTGTCGGACAACAAAACGAGGCGTACCGCTACCTGGACCAGTACCTAACTCATCGAACTCTGGTCCATCTGTCGCTCGGCCTTGATAATCCCATCCTGGATGCTTTCAAGAGTGATCCCGAATTCAATACGATCCTGGCGCGCCTGCAGCAGAAACTTGAGACTGCTCGACGATCGATCCGGGAATACGAAGCGGCGGCGACTCAGGGCTAGCGAGGCCACGCTACAACAAGTTCTCCCTACCGAAGACACCTGCGCCAGTGCCAACCGCGCCGGCTTTTGCCGGGCGATTCCAGTCCAGAGCACCAGATCGAGTCACGCTATCCGCGTCGCTGTGAGGGACTGTGAGATGTAAGCGTCATACCATCCACATCTATTCGCTGGCAGTTATAGCTTGGGATCTTCGATGCCGAAGGCCTGAGCTATACCCGGGTTCGAGTCCACGCACCAATAAGAGGAGGCGGCGTAAGACACGCAGTGTGGCAAAGGGCTTCCTTGCGCAGCCTTTCCGCCAGAGTGTCGATCTCAACCTCGGCAGCTGTTACGACGCCGAGGCGTTCTGCCGCTGGGAGCAGACTACGCAAAGTAGCAGCAACCA
>Ga0306921_10009097_pt1 | contig 10519 bp, 7 predicted proteins | sample sta12Cox44000080_FD_203760 | JGI IMG/M metagenome (GOLD analysis project Ga0306921, IMG submission 203760) | Lab enrichment of tropical soil microbial communities from Luquillo Experimental Forest, Puerto Rico - statoxic.12C.oxic.44.000.080 (v2)... | ecosystem: Environmental > Terrestrial > Soil...
CGCCGGCCAGGACATCAAGCTCTATTTCCGCAGCACCGAGGACGACGCCAAGGCGCGGGCGCGGGCGCGGCGCGACTCCCATCATTGGCGCTGGGAGAAGCTGTCGAAGTTCGCCAAGCCCACCATCGCGATGGTCAACGGCTTCTGCTTCGGCGGCGCATTCACGCCCGTTTGCGCTTGCGATTTCGCCGTCGCGGCGGACGAGGCGGTGTTCGGGTTGTCGGAAGTGAACTGGGGGATTCTGCCGGGCGGCATCGTCGCCTGGAACGTGACGCAGCTGATGAGCTATCGCGATGCGCTCTATTACGCCTGCACCGGCGATACCTTCGACGGAAAGCAGGCGGCGGCGATGCGGCTCGTCAATTTCTCCGTGCCGCGCGCGGAGCTCAAGGACGCGACGCTGAAATTTGCCCGCAAGCTCATCAAGAAGAGCCCGGCGGCGCTGCGCTACACCAAGGAATGCGTGCGCGCGGTCAGGAACATGGATGTGGGCCAGGCCGCGGATTACCTGAACGCGAAGAGCGATGCGCTTCGCTTCCGCGATCCGGAAAAGGGCCGCGCCGAGGCGACGAAGCAGTTCTTGGACGAGAAATCCTTCAAGCCGGGCTTGGGCGAGTACCGCCGCTAGCCGGGGTGTTGTTGCAGCGCCCGATCAGCGGAACAGCTGGCGGTAGACGTCGTCCCAATGGTTGACGTTCTTCTCGACCAGCTCAGGCGTGCCGATGCTCGCCTTGAAGCCCCCGGCGTCCGGCAACAGCTTGGGATCGAGGGGCGGCACGTCCTTGCGCGCCGGGATGTAGCCCGCTTTGCGGAACACCTCCTGCCCCTCGCGCGAAAGCGCGTATTCGAGGAACAGGAGCCCGGCATTGGGATGCGGGCCCAGCGTCGTCAGTCCCATCTGTTCGGAGAAGACCATCGCGGGCTCCAAGGGTATCCACGCGATCGGCGCGCCCTCTTTCCGGCTGATCTCGACATTGTGGTTGGTCATGGCGATGGTCATCGGGAATTCACCCGAGATCACCTGATCGAGCACGGCGCGGTCACTCAAATTGAGCGCGATCGGCTTTTGCGCGGCCAGCTTTCTTAAATAGGCCATGCCCTTGTCTTCGCCCATGCCGGTGAGCACGCTGCCGATGAAGCCGGTCGAGCCGGTGAGATTGCTCAGGCGCCAGGCGAATTTGCCGCTCCACTTCGGGAGCAGGAGGTCGTCATAGGTCTTCGGCCGGTCGCCGGGCGCGACTTTGGTCGTGTTCACTGCGGCGACGAGGACATAGAGCCGGTCGGCGGCCCAATAGCCGTTCGGATCCTTGTATCCGGGCGCAAACTGGTCCTGGTCCGGCAGAACGAATTTCTTCGCCGCGCCGGATTTGATCAGCGCCCCGACATTGAGCGAGGTCGTGTACACGTCCGCCACCGCCCGCTTGGCGCGATACTCGTTCAGGATCTTCAGGACGACCGCGTCGCTGTCCATGCGCTGGAAATCGATTTGGATGCCGAATTTGGCCTTGAAGGCGGCGGTCAAAGGCCGCGCGAGCTGATCGACGATGAGGGGCGTGTAGAAAGTCGCGCGCCCTTCTTTCTTCGCCGCCGCGATCAGCGCCGGATCGATCTCGGCGGCGCGCACGGTCGCGGCAACGGCAAAGAGAGCAAGGCAGACCGATAGAAGAGAAACGCGGCGCATGCGACTATTATGGCACGCGCAAGCAAGAGAGGGCGAGAGGATGCGCATCCTGTTCCTGAACCAGGCGCCGAGGACGGCGAAGCGCGGACCGGCTTATGAGGTCGAGGCTATCGAGAAGCAATTGAACGCCTACGCCTCGCCCGGAACCAAGATCGAGATCGGCTTCCCCGACAATTTCGAGGGCGCGGAGGTGTTCCACACGCTGGGCGCCCAGAGCAATTTGAACGGCCTGCACCACATGATGGAGACGCCGGCGATCGTTCGGAAGATCGTCTGGGCCGCGGAGAATGGCTACGACGCCGTGATCTCGAGCAACACCTTCGATCCGGGCGTCGACGCGGGGCGGCTCGCCGTCGACATTCCGGTGATCGGACCGTTGCGCACCAGCATGCATGCGGCGCTGACGCTTGCCGACCGCGTCGGCATCACCGTGCCGCTCGCCTCGCACTTGCCCTATACACGGCGAATCCTGCGCGCATATGGGCTGGAAGGATTCGTCTCGGGCATCAAGCCGCTTGGCATCTACGGCGAGAAACTCAAAGAGCGGAAAGCCGAGATCTTCGAGGGCACAGTGAAGCTCATCCGCGCGCTCGTGGCGGATGGCGCCGAGATCATCCTGCCCTTGGGCGGCGCGATCATTCCCTATGTGGTCGATCCGGACGACCTTGCGCGCGAGACCGGCGTGCAGGTGCTGAACACGAAAGCGATCACGATCCGCTTTGCCGAAATGTGCGTTGGGTTAAAGCTGACGCAGAGCGCGATCACCTATCCGAGGTCGAAGCTTTCCCACCGCGATTTCATAGAGCGGTCGTAGGGGTCACACTGGCACACGTTCGGGTTCTAGCGCGGGGATCGGCGCGCGTTTCCGCGCCCGGCGGCGCAGCCACCAGATGTTCAACCCCGTGATCCCGAAGATGAGCGGCATCAGCCCCGAGATGAAGACGATCGCTTCCCAGAACCAGCCCATGCCCGTCGCGAAATGCAGCGGCTGCTGCAGATTGAGGAACGTGTCGCCGAAGGGATAGCTCCGCGGATCGTCGACATAAGCGATCGTGCCGTTGGCGTCGTAGGTCGCGAGGATGCGCGGCGAGGACGGCCCGAAGCCCGCGTTCTCGAATTCGACCACGATGGGATTGCCCGCTCGCCGCGAAAGCTGAATCGTCACCGGCACTGCGCCTTTCACGGTGGCGAGCGCCGCCGCGAGCGCATGATCGGCATCAAACGCGCCCTTCTCGCCCGCGTAGCTGGGCACCGGATCGGCGTCCCGGCTTCCGACCGGCACGAGGAAGGACACGGCGGCATAGAAGCTCTGCGGGAAGCTCAAATAGATTCCGCTGATGCTCATGATCAGAAACACGATCAAGCCCCAGAAGCCGAGCGTCTGGTGGAGATCGAGATTGAAGCGCAAGCCTTGCGCACCTTTGGCGATCCAGAACTGCTGCTTCCAGCGTCCTTGCCGCGGCCACCACAGGATCAGTCCCGAGAAGCCCATGAACGTCATGATGACCGCGGTCCAGCCGACGAGCTCGAGGCCGTAGCGCGGCGGCGCCAGCAGGAATGCGTGCATCGATACGAGCCAGCTCTGCATCGGCCCCCGCGGCGCGACAGCGGCCGAGCCCAGCAGTTTCAGCGACACCGGATCGACATAGACCGCGATGGTGCGCGCGGGGCGGTCGGCGGTCGGGAACAGGATTGCCGCCGGATAGCCGGCCGCGGCCGGGAGATCGACGCGCGCGGGCGTCAAGTCCGGCAACGCCGGCTGCGCCGCGGCGATCATGGCCGCGATCGATTGGCGCTCGCCCTTGGCCGTCGCGGCCGGCACCGAATGGGCGAGAATCTCCCGATGCACGATCAGCGCGCTCCCCGAGAGCCCGATCAGGATCAGCGGGATCGCGACGATGAGACCGGTCCAGAGATGGATGGTCTGAAGCGCGCTGCGGATGGAATTCCAGCTCATGGGCGGGACATCGTTATGCGAAGCCCATCGAACAGCCGAAAGGCGGGCGGGTCAACATCAGACCTTCAGGCGTCTTGCGTTTCATCCGCCCCCGCCAACACGATGAGCGCATCCAGCGCAACGCCGCCGCGCCGCTTCAACAGGAACGGGTTGACATCGATCGATTGCAGGCGCGGACCGAGATCGACGGCCAGGCGCGAGACGGCAAGCAGCCCTTTGGCCAGCGCTTTTTCGTCCAGGGCGGGCTGGCCGCGATAGCCTGCGATGCGTTTGGCAATGCGGGTTCGCGCGATCAGTGCGCGCGCCGCGGTCTCGTTCTTCAAAGGCGCGGAAACCGCGACATCGGGATTGAGCTCGAGCTGAACCCCGCCGGCCCCGAACAGGACCACGGGACCCATCTCCGGATCGCGATTGGCGCCGAGAACGAGCTCGAGTCCGTCGCTCATCTGTTCGGCGATCAGCACGCCGTCGAGCAAGACTTTCGCCCGCTTCGCGGCGGCAAGGATTTTCTTGTACCCGCGGCGAACGTCAGCGGCCGATTTCAGGCCGAGCACGACCGCGCCGATATCGGATTTGTGCGCGAGTGCGGGAGAGACCGCCTTCATCACCACGGGGAAGCCCATGCGCTTGGCGGCATCGATTGCCTCGCGTTCGTTCTTGGCGACGCGCTCCTTGGGCGCGGCGATGCCGTAGGCTTTGAGCAGCGCCTTGGAATCGATTTCGTTCAGCGGGCCGGCACTACGGGCCAGAATGGCTTCGCGATATAAACCCGCCCCCCCCTTTCGTCCGCGTGCGCCGCTGCGCGGCGCGCGGACACCTTCCCCCTCAAGGGGGGAAGGCAATGAGCTCTTTTCCCTTTGAGCTAGTCGCCCCGCGTAATCCATCACCGAGCGCACGGCAGAGAGCGTCTTGTCGAATTCCTGCAGGAACGGGAGATGGGGGAGCTCGGCGCGCAGATTGCGCGAATAATCGGTCAGCCCGTGCGAGATCATGGTGATGAAGGCAACGGGCTCCTTCGCGCGCGCCGCGATCACTTCCACCGACCGGAGATTGGATTCCTTCCGCTCGGTGCCGGGCCCGCGCGGCAGCTCTTCCTGAAGGAGCAGCGCGTCGATTCCGGGATCATCGAGCAGCGTCTCGACGCACTTCAGATACGCATCCTGGCTGGTGAGCGCGGCGAAGCCCGCATCGAGCGGATTACCGATGATCGTGCCGACGGCCAGGAGCTGTTCCAGCCGTTTGCGCGTCGCTTTCGCGAGCGGCGAGAATGTCAGCCCCTGCCCGGCCGCCGCATCGAGGAGCATGCCGCGGAAGCCGCCGGAAAAGGTGATCGCGCCCATCCCCCTCCCTGCGGGCAGGGGCGCGTGGACGAGATATTCGACCGCTTCGACGACCGCGTCCAAATTCTTGACCCGGATGACGCCCGCCTCGCCCGCGACGGCGTCGAAGGCTTCCATCGCGCCCGCGAGCCGGCCCGTATGCGCGAGCGCCGCCGCGCGGCCGTCGGAGGACGCGCCAAGCTTCACCACGACGACGGGCTTCCCCTGATCGCGTGCCGTGCGGCAGGCGGCAAGGAACGCGCCCGCATCGTGCACGGATTCCAGATAGGAGACGATGACGCGGATATCGGTTCGCGCGGCGAAGTAACGGATGTAGTCGGCGGTCGTGAGCCCGGTCTCGTTCCCCGATGTGATCACCGCGCCCGTGTCGGTGCCGCGTTCCTCGAGCGTGCGCTTGATCGACATGGCGATGCCGCCCGACTGGCCGATCACCGCGACCGGACCCGCGACGACCTTCTGCGGCCGGTCGTCAGGCATCGTCATGAAGCTCGCGACGGCGTTCATGTTGCCGAGGCAATTGGGCCCGGAGACCGCAAGGCCGGTCTGGGCGAGCACAAGCTTCAGTTCGAGCGCGAGCGTGCGCGCGGCCTCGTCCTCGTCGAAGCCCGACGTCATCACGGTCGCGCTGCGCGCCCCCGCATTCGCCGCGTCCACGAGTACGGCGGGCACCGCTTTCGCGGGGATCAGCACGACGAGATGATCGGGCGGCTCAGGGAGGTCGGCGAAAGACTTGTAGCAGACCGTGTTCCAGACGGAATCGCGGCCGGGATTGAACGGATAGATCGGGCGGGGGAAGCCGTAGCGCAGCAGGTTGCGCTTGACGCGCTCGGCCCAGTTCCCGGGCTTATCGCTCGCGCCGACGATCACCACGTTGCGCGGGTTCAGGAGCGCGTCCACCTGCGCGTTCACGTCGACGCTCGCCCTCAACGGAAGATCTCGTCGTAGATTTTCTTCCAGTGCGGCATCTTCTCGGCGATCTCCTCGGGCGTGAAGAAGCGCGAGCGGAAATGCCCGTCTTCGGGCTTCAAGGACGGGGTCAGCGCGCGGACGTCGGGATCGGCCGGAAGATATTCCGTAGACTGATAGACCTTCTGCCCTTCGGGCGAGACCAGAAAATCCTCGAACAGCTTCGCCGCGTTCGGATGCGGCGCGGCCTTGGGGATCGAGACGACCGAGAGGAGACCGGTCGCCGGCTCCAGCGGGATCCACTTAACCGGGGCGCCCTTGTTCGCGCTGATCACCGCGTGATGGTTGAAGATCTGGAGCGCGATCGCGTATTCGCCGGCGATCACCTGATCCAGGACCTGGCGCGCGGAAACGCTCACGCCGGCAACGCGCTGGACGTTCAGCTGCCGCAAATAGGCAAGGCCCTTGTCCTCGCCCATATCGGCCAAGACCGTGCCGATGAAGCCGATGGACGCAGAGCTGGAAAGCGAGATCGCCCAGACCATCTTGCCGCGATATTTCGGGTCGAGCAGCGCCTGATAGGTCTTGGGCTCCTGGCCCGGCGGAATCAGATTCGTGTTCACCGCGGGCGTGAGCACGTAAATATTGGTCGCGATCCAGTAGCCTTCGGGGTCCTTGTATTGCGCCGGATAATGCGCGGCCGAGTCCGGGAGCCATTTCAGGACATAGCCGGCCTTCTTCAGCGTCACGACGGTCGTCGTGCCGTCGAAAACGTCGGACTGGTTCTTGCCGGCGCGGTTCTCGTTGAGAATCTTCACCGCGGCGGTCGTGGCATTGGTGCGCGACAGCGTCACCTTGATGCCGGGATAGAGCTGCTCGAAGCGGGCGGCGGCGGGGCGCGCGAACTGGTCCACGATCTGGGTCGTGTACCAGATGACGGAGCCTTCCTTCTTCGCCGCGGCAATAAGCGCCGGATCGGCGGCGTTCGCCTGGAGCGGGCTTAGAAAAGCGGCCACAACCAAGCCATAAGCGAGCCGATGCAGCGGGCGCGCCATCATCACCACCGTGAGGAGCCGCCGTGCTTGATCGCGGCAACTTCGCTCGTTTCATCCAGAGCGGAAGGGTTCTTCAAAGTCGTGTCCTGGCCCTTCACCGGATCGGCGATCGCCTGTTTCAGGCTGAGCGCAAGCTTCCATTCGCTTGCGGGCCGAACATATCCGTCGGCTTTCACCCGATCCAGACCCCAATAGATTTCGAGCCTGTGGCCGTCGGGATCGCGGAACTCGACCGCGATCTGCACGCCGGCGCGCCGGCGGCCTTCGAAATCGATCGGTACGCCGTGTTTCTTGAGGTGATTGCGCGCGGCGACGACCTCATCCAGCGTGTCCACCTCGAAGGCCATGTGATTGAGTTCGACATTGGGCGAAGCGCCCGTCATCGAGCCGACCAGAGCGACTCCGTGATGATCCTCGTTGAAGCGCATGAACACCATGCCGCCCGGGACCATCGAGTCGGGATAGATGTCGGAAATCGCGAAGCCAAGGACCTGCGTGTAGAAGCGGACCGAGCGCTCCATGTCGGAGCAATTCAGTACGACATGGCCAAGCTTCTTGATCTCGAAGGGAAGGCCGGTGCCCTTCTCCAGCTTGCGGATCGCCTCGACATCGAACGCCATGCGGTACTCCGGAGTGCTAAATCTTCAACAACCTTGCGGCGGTGCCGCGGAGGATGAGGTCGCGCTCGCGCGAAGAGAGATTCAGCGCGTCCAGATCCTGCACCGGACGCAAATAGCCCATGTCGAGACAGTAATCGCTCCCCAGCATGACGCGGTCGGCGCCGACCTCGGAAATGAGGAACTTCACCACATTCGCGTTATGCCCGATCGTGTCGTAGGTGAACCGGCGCATGTATTCGCTCGGCGGTCTGGGCAGCGCCGGCACGTCGCGCCGGACGGCGTAGCCGTGATCCATGCGTCCGATCAGCATCGGCACCGCGCCGCCCGCATGCGGCAGGTTGATCTCGAGCTTCGGACACTTGTCCAGGACGCCGCCATAGATGAGATGACAGGCCGCGATCGTGGTGTCGAACGGATTGCCGAGGATATTCGCGAGATAGAACGGGTCGAAGCGCTTGCCGCCCACGGCGCCGTTCGGGTGGAGGAATACGGGGAGGCCCAGCGCCTCGATCTTCTGGAAGGCGGGCAGGAATTCCGGATCGGAGAAGTCGCGGCCCTCGATATTGCAGCCGAGATAAACCCCGCGCATGCCGGGGAGCTTCGAGGCACGGTCCAACTCGTCCATGGTGCGGTCGCGATCGCTCATGGGAAGCGCCATGAGTCCCACGAAACGATCCGGATACTGACGAACGGCCCGGCTCGCGCCATCATTGAAGGCGCGCGCGAGTTTGAGCGCGTAATCGGGCGAACCGAAATAGGGCATGGGCCGCGTCAGCGACAACGCATGGAGCTGAACGCCCTGCGCATCCATGTCGGCCAGGCGGAGCTTCAGATCGGTGAACTTCGCGGGGAATGGACCACCTGAGAATCCGGGGGCTTTCAAGTTGTAGCCTTGAGGCGTCTCCTGATAGTCGGCGCCGAAGGATTTTCCTTCAGCGAGCACCTGAAGATATTCCTCCGGGTAGTAATGCGCGTGGATGTCGATGCCCAGGCGCGCGCGCGGACGGGTGTTGGACGAGGTTCCTTCGAGCGTATGCGGCGCGGTGCGCCCCGGGAGCGTGCCTTCGGCGACGCCGACGCCGGAAATTTGCGCCGTTGCCTGCGTCGCGGGCAGCGCGAGAGCGGCAGCACCGACCGCGCCCGCTTGCAAAATCTGCCGTCGCGACGGGCAGCATTGATCGATCATGCATTCCTCCCGTTATGATCTGCTCAGATCATAGCGCAAAAACTCACCATGAGATTATTGAGGCTTCGCCGCCCGCATGCTTTTGGCGAGCACTTGGGCGACGTGGATGGCGCTGCGCCCCGTGCCGTCGTGGATCTGATGACGGCAGGAGGTGCCGTCAGCGACGATGATGGCGTTCACGTCGGCTTGGCGCACGGCCGGCAAGAGTGACAGCTCCGCCATCGCGAGCGAAACCTCGATCGTATCGCTCTGATACCCGAACGCGCCCGCCATGCCGCAGCAGGAGGATTCGACGAGCTGCACATCCAGCCCCGGCACGCGCTTCAACACCTTCTGCACAGCGCCCATGGCGTCGAAGGCCTTCTGATGGCAGTGGCCGTGCAGCAGAGCCTTGGCCCCGATGGCGCCGAGCTTCGGGCTGAAGCGGCCGCCCTCGATCTCGCGAGCGAGAAATTCCTCGAACAGGAAGGTGTTGTCAGCGAGCATCTTAGCGTCGGCGCCCGGCGCCATCGCCGGCGCTTCGTCGCGGAACGTAAAGATGCAGGACGGCTCGAGACCGATGATCGGCACGCCGCGTTTGGCGAATGGCACGAGCGCGGCGAACGTTCGCTCGGCTTCGGCTTTCGCTTCGCCGACCAGTCCGGCGGACAGGAACGTTCGCCCGCAGCAGAGCGGCCGCGCCGATCCGTTCCGAGATTTCGGCAAGTGCACGCGATAGCCGGCGCCGGTCAGGACCGCGACCGCGGCGTCGAGATTCTCACGCTCGTAGTAGCGGTTGAAGGTGTCGGCGAAGAGGACGACTTCCCTGCCCCCCTCCGGCCCGACCTCGGCTTCCTTCGGCGCAAAGTAATTGTTGCGCCATTTCGGAAGTGAGCGCTTGGCCGAGAAACCCGCAACCAGCTCGCTCAGCTTCGCGGCGCCGGGGAACGCATCGCGCAGATTCAGAAGAAACGAGATTTTCGACGCCGCACCCGCGTAACGCGGCAGATAGCCGATCAGCCGGTCGCGCAGCGTGATCCCGTTTTTTGCGGCCCGCGCGGCGAGGACCTCGATCTTCATCTTTGCCATGTCGACGCCGGTCGGGCATTCGCGCTTACAGGCCTTGCAGGAGACGCAATATTTGAGCGTTTCCGCCATGTCGTCGGACGTGAAAGCGTCCGGCCCGAGCTGGCCCGATAGAGCAAGACGCAGCGTGTTGGCCCGGCCGCGCGTGAGATCGCGCTCATTCATGGTCGCGCGGTAGGACGGGCACATGGCGCCGCCCTGATGCTTCCTACAGGCGCCGTTGTTGTTGCACATCTCGACCGCGCCCTGGAAACCGGACGCGCCGCCGGGATACTCCGACCAATTGAGCGCGGGCTTGAAATCGGACCTCTTATAGTCGGGCCTATAGCGCAAATAATTGCGGTCATCGAATTTCGGCGCGCCGACGATCTTGCCCGGATTGAAGACGAGCTCGGGATCGAACAGCGCCTTCACTTCGCCGAACGCACGCACGAGACGCGCGCCGAACATCCTCTCGTGGAATTCCGAGCGCACGATGCCGTCGCCGTGCTCTCCGGAATGCGAGCCCTTGTATTGGCGGACGAGCGCGAAGGCCTCTTCGGCGATGGCGCGCATCGCCTTCAAATCCTGTTCCTGTTTGAGATTGAGCACCGGGCGCACATGCAGGCAGCCGACGGACGCGTGCGCATACCAGGTGCCTTTGGTGCCGTATTTCTCGAACACCTGGGTCAGCTTGTCGGTGTATTCCGCGAGATAGGGAAGCGGCACG
>Ga0306921_10009099_pt1 | contig 10517 bp, 11 predicted proteins | sample sta12Cox44000080_FD_203760 | JGI IMG/M metagenome (GOLD analysis project Ga0306921, IMG submission 203760) | Lab enrichment of tropical soil microbial communities from Luquillo Experimental Forest, Puerto Rico - statoxic.12C.oxic.44.000.080 (v2)... | ecosystem: Environmental > Terrestrial >...
AGGAAATTGATATCGGAAGCCACACGCAACGTGGTCTGAACAATCTGGAAGATCATAACGACAACGATGCTGAAAATGGCCAGCGCCAGAAGCACTTCGAGAAGGAGGAACCCCCGTACCCCGACGTACCGGTTGCCTGATCGGTTCTTGCTCATGGCTGATACACAATAAGCGCTGCACTACCTGAGTGATCCCGGCCGGCAGATTTCCAGGATGCTTTTATCACAATTTCGTACAGGTCAGGAAGAACTTCGCCCCGTGCGGTTTTTGCTTTTACCAAACGAATTTCTCTTTCGTACCGGACCCGCCCGTCGCCTGTCTGAATCTCAGACTTGCCAGGCTTCAACTTTGCCGAAGTCACTTCGGCCAGCAGATTTTGCATTTCCAGCCGGACTTGGGACTCATCACGGAGCAGAACGGATGTATCCAAGGTCTGTTGCAGCGCAGCCGTCAGGGCTACAGCGACGACAACGAAAATAATCAATGCAAGCATAATCTCCCAAAGTACAAAACCAGCCGAAGCATGCCGCCTGTCAATTTTCACTGGATATAAGACTCCTCCGTCTGGAAAGTTGCAGTCAGTGGATCGACGTGAAAACGGATCCAGTCGCTGCCACGCTGGAAAAGAAATGTAAGAGGTTCGCAAAGGCCGTTTGGAGAAAAAACCCAACGGGCCTCTGCCTGCTTAGCGAAATCACGATCGGAGAGCCGCTTAATGGCAAACGTGATGTCCGACGGCAATTCGTATCTCATACGCGAATCGGTTCCGCTGGCGTCTTTTTGTACCGGGCGCAAGATATAGGAATCGTTAAGCAGGAGCACTTCATAGGCGCGATCCTCCAGCATTGCATCCCTCCGGGCATTCCTGGCAAACGTCTGCAGTTCGCGTATTGGTTTTTGCAGCTTTTCTTCATCCAACAAATGTGCAGCCGGGGGAACGGCCACTACGAAAATGACAGCGATAATAAACAGCACGACACACACCTCTAGAATTGTGAACCCTTTTAAGCACTCCAGTACGCCGTCTCGCGTATAGGGGTGATGTCGTTGCCGACTGCTGCATCGCCATAAGAGCCGGAGGCAAAAATGGTACGGGATGGGCGTTTTGAGACTGCCAATCCGGTTCAGGCCGCCTTGAAGAACAGCCAACCGATCCGGTGTCCGCCGGGCGACGTCCCCATTAAATGCGTGAGGGTGCACTCGATTCACATGCCTACTGCTCAGTGCTGTGAACGCCTCATGCGCCAAATATCAGTTTACCCGCCTGTAAATATTATTCGGTCCTTCTTTGCGGTCAGGTCCAAAAGAATAAACGTCCACACCGGAAGGGTCGCGTTTCCCAGGATTGCGGTATTGGTAAGGGGTATTCCAAGGATCCACCGGTATGCTGTCCATCAACTTCGTCCAATTAAGGGGTTTGGTGCCCGTCGTCGGCGGGCTGATCAGCGCCTCCAATCCCTGGCCTTGATCCGGCATCTGATAGTTACGCGCTTCGTACAGTTTTAATGCGCCGTAAATATTATTTATGTCCTGTTCTGTTCTCTGTATCTTCGCAACGTCGAGTGCACCGGTCATTTTGACGATAACGCCGCCGGCGATCACGGCGATGATGGCAACGACCAGCATGATCTCCATCAATGTATATCCGGTCGCTCGTGAACTGGTTACTGGCGGCTCTTTCATAAATCGCAAACCTAGATAGCGAAAACTAAGGCAACGCCTCGGCAAGTCAATTCGGGGCATATTCGACCTGTAACAGAAAATCTCGGATGGCGATCTGAGACCCTGGCGGCGTCTGAAATTGGAAATGATTGTCTCCGACAGTGAGCTGTTCACCTTTGATGAGAATCATCCCTTTGCGCCAACCGATAAAGTGAACGATCCCACCGCTCGTCCGGTCGTAGCCGGGATCCGTAAGATCTGGAATTTCGAGAGCGATTGGTCCGTACGCTTGGCCGTTCAGCCAGAGAATCAAGGATTGGTTGAGTTCAAGTCCATTGACAAGCAATTCGACGCGCGCTCTCACCACTTTGTCAGGCATCGTGACAGCATAGTCGATCCCTTTCTCGATACGCTCCGCCTGATCGGTCACGGACGTCGTAAGAATTTTCCCTTCCCATGAATCGGCTATCGGCGTCAATGTGCTGCCATCGACCTCCTCAGGAGCATATATCTTGGCCCCGGTTGCGACGAGAGCGCCATTTGGAACATTATCGACGAGCCGGACGACTCCGGGACGTGCCCAATCCAAACGCACACGCAATACGTTAAGAACGTCCAGACTCGATTTTAATATAATCTTACCAGGGCCAGCCATCGTCGGTCTCTTGATCAGAAGAGTCCTCTGATTCGGCAATCCAATGTTCTCAAAGAGATTTGGCGCAAGCAACTCACGCTTCCCGGACGAGTCTTCCCAGTAGACACTTAAAAAGGCACCAGCTTCCTCCTGAAATACCACGGTGAGAGCCAGATCATCATCGTCCGAACCGGGCACCACAGGAAAGGACAATTCAGCTTGTGGTTTGGGCGCAGCCAAAGGACGTTCCGGCATCCAACTGGGAAATTCAGGCCGCCCCGTTGTGGATAGATCCAACGTGAATGAATCGGCATGAGCTGCAGCGATACCTGCCAACCAAAAGAAAACGGCGAAAAGACTCTGCGCTCGGCCCATTTCGGCGGCATTTTTTAATCGCAATAAAGCGCGCTTGCAAGGAAATCGTGCGGGAGTCGGGCAAACGACCGGGTTAGTTCCAAACCTCCCAGATACGACCCGTACAGCCCTACTCGCCGCGATAGGTGCAACGTGCTGAAGGCGTTTCGTGAATAACGATCTCGCAAAGCCCCGGGCAGCAGGGAGCAAGCTTTTCCCAGAACCAGGCAGCCATCAGCTCGATGGTCGGGTTTTCGAGACCAGGAATATCATTCAGGTAGGCGTGATCCAACTGCGCTACAAGCGGTTTCATCGCTTCGCCAATCAGTGCGTGATCGTAAACCCAGCCGGTCTCGCTGTTGACCTCTCCCTCAATTGACACTTCAACTCTGAAACTGTGCCCGTGCATCCGGGCACACTTATGCCCAGTGGGAACCTTCGGCAAGGTTTGCGCCGACTCAAAGGAAAATTCTCTCGTCAGTTTTGCTTTCATACACCTTTGGTTTCGGGCGCCCAAATAAACTTGTGCATTTGCAGTTGGAACCTCACCCGGAGGCGATCTTCCAGCATCCATTCAACGATGGTGCGCGGATCAATGCGTCCGAAGATCGGCGAAAAAAGCACAGTCCCACAGCGATCCACAAGCTGAAACTCATGAATTTTCTGTTTGGACCAGAGATAATCTTCGCGAGAGCCAATCACAAACTTGACCTCATCCCTCCGGGTCAGAAAAGCGATATTCTCGTATCGGTTTCGTTCTGATTCACCGCTTCCGGGCGTCTTCAGATCCATGATGCGATGGACGCGTGGATCGATCCGCGAGATGTCGTGGGCCCCGCTCGTTTCGAGCAGAAGAGTCTTCTGATGGTCGCAAAGCTCCCGCATCAGGGGAAGAGTATTCTTCTGCAAGAGCGGTTCACCACCCGTGATTTCAACCAGAGGACAATCAAAAGCCAGTACTTGCGCAACGATTTCCGAGAGCTTCATTTTGCTCCCCGCGTAGAAGGCGTAGGCGGTATCGCAATAGGTACAGCGTAGATCACAAAACGTGAGCCGAACAAAGACGCAAGGCAAACCGGCCCACGTGCTCTCTCCCTGGATCGAGCGATAGATCTCGTTGACCGTTAGCGTTGCGTCAGGATTTTCCACGATTACAATTTGCGCGTATCAAAGTCCAAGAAGAAGGAATTTACATCTTTGTCCGCTGCAAACGGCCATCCTTTAGGATGACCGCACGCAAACCGCCGCGACCCTTCAAGACGCTTTCTGCTCCCGACGAAAACGCAAAATCCATCCAGTAACAGGGTCGGCACTCTTCCACCCCAAAAAATTGGACCCCTTGAAGTTCAAATTCCACACCTATCAAATCGTTCAGGCGCACCCCGCGCGTGATCACGTTGCGGCGGTAAACTTCGGGACCGCGATCCCGAACGGCCAACTGCGAGCAAAGTTCTTCGTGCACTTCCTGTTCGAAGAAAGTGATCTGACCCTTGTAATTGTCCCTGAAACCGAAATATCTGTCTCCGACGATCCCCTTGCCGGCAACGCATTCGATTTTTGCTACTTCCGTCATGGCGTGGGTCCCGGGCGGTTTCCCGTGGTGGCCCACAAAGTTGTGCCCTTGAGAAACATATAAATGGCAAATTTCGAAATCGGTATTGGTGCATCGAGGCATAAATAGGAGGCACACCGTTGGCTTCAGCTATCGATACCTTTTTCAGCAGAATCCAACGATCCACAATCGACGATAGTTCCACCTGAATTTGGAGTAAAACCGCAATTTGAAAATGGGCCACCACTCTTGGAGCAGGCTGGCGGCAGGCATGAGGAGGAATGATAAGGTGAGCGAAGCCCGTTTCAGCGTATATTAATTCAATTTTCCTCTGGAGCCGCCTTCGAGGCAGCTCCAGAGTTCTGGAGTTTGGACATTTTTTTAGCGCCGAAGGCGTGACGTCAGGATAGCCTAGCTCGCAGGGCCCGCAGGGCTAGGAACCGTAGGAATAGGACAATCAGCGCTGAAAGCGCGCCTCAAGGTGGATTATATTTTCCACATCAAGCCACGGATAGAGGGTCTTTTGCACACTGGTTATCCTTCTGTCGCGCTTTCAGCGCTAGCCCTTCTTTTTGCGTTTTACCTAGGGCTGCGCTGCGGGCCGAAACCGGCCTTCGCTTGCCCTAGGCTATTTTGAGATCGCGCCTTCGGCGCTTGAATCCCGAAAGACGAAGCTATGAATGTCCAAACACCAGAGACCGCGAAGCGGTCTAACAGAATAGCCCAGCGGCTTTAGCCCTGGGTGAAGTGACGCCAAGCGACGCGCCCTGAAGGGGCGTCCGACCCATTGGCGTTTCGATTCCAAACATAGCGTTGGTTGAAGGCGACCCTGTGGCGCTTGAAAATTTCCTAGATCTCATTGCGAATCTCCTCGGAACCCAGGAACGGCCCATCGGGCGCCTCTCGTGAGGCAGTCCTTGGATTGCCTTCTCGGAATTGCACCCCGCGACGCGGGGTTGGGAGTGCTTTCAGGGCGAGTCGTTGACGGCTCGACACACACCGGTATCCCCGAGGGCGCTAACCGTCTGTTACACACCCGTGCCCCGGAGGCCGGAGGGGCGCTCAGAAAATAGGCCGGCGCTTCAGCGCCGGTTTCTTACGATTTTAAATCGGCCCCGTCCCGGAGGGTCGGGGTGAACGATGCGGTCAAAAGCTGATCCGAGTAGCCGTGTTTCCTGAGAAAACCGATGTATTCCTCTTGGAAGCTCTTTGTACGGTGATGTTCTTCCTGGCCGGAGAAGCGACTGAGTCAGCTAGTTGAGAAACGCCAACTCTGAAAGCACCATATTACTACGCTTTCACCCCGGCCCTCCGGGACGGGGATCCTTGCTTGTATTGGAATACCGGCAACCGGCGCTGAAGCGCCGGCCTATTTTCAAAGCGCCTCTCCGAGGCGCTAACGCGGGCGGGGACGCCCGCGCCACAATGTGGGACGGGCGTCCTCGCCCGTCAGATGGCCGAAAAGGGCTTGGAAATTGGCCAAACTCCAGAGCGCCTCTCCGAGGCGCTTAGAGCCGCCTGGAGGGTGGCTCCTGATCGGAAAAATCTCGCGAGCGCTTTGGCTCGCGAGATTTTTGCGCTAAGTTCTCTGTAGTCCCGCCACATGTCTCATCTCACGCAGAAGAAATCCTCTGGCATTCAAGTCTTTCAGGTCCAGCGTTACAAAGCCTCCCATCCCCCTATCCGCCATATAGACCAACTCGCTGTAGAGGAGCCGCTTGAGATCGTGCTTTGTTTCCGCCGCAAAGGACTTCTCGTTCGCAAGCCGATTTCCGTCACCATGCGTACTCCCGGAATGGATGAAGAACTTGCGATCGGTTTTCTCTACACCGAGGGAATCATTCACGCGGTGAACGCAATCACGGAAATCGAGACAGGACCTTCCTCGTCGATAAAGCTAACGATAAATTCCGATGTCGATATCCGTCGGCTCGAAAGGCACTTTTACACCTCGTCAAGCTGTGGAGTCTGCGGAAAAACATCTCTGCAGGCTTTAGAGATGAACCGCGAGATCCACCTTGATGCTGCGCGACCAAGGATCTCCATCCACGCTCTTCTTGGCATCCCTCAATTGGTGCGCGAAAGGCAATCCATTTTCGAATCGACGGGTGCGCTTCACGCTGCGGCTTTCTTTGACGCGGACAACCGTCCGGTACGCATTTGCGAAGATGTTGGTCGCCACAACGCGGTCGACAAGCTAGTCGGAGCCGAGCTCCGCCGGGGAAGAACTGATTTTTCCGACCTGCTCATGTTCGTAAGCGGGCGAGCGGGATTTGAATTAGTTCAGAAATCGATTATGAGCGGCGTACCCCTCATGGCCGCGGTCGGCGCCCCTTCGAGCCTGGCGGTTGAACTCGCGCGGAAGTACAACTCCACGCTGATTGGATTTTTGAGGGGAAATCGCTTTAATTTGTACTCGGGTTCGGAGCGAATAGGATCTTGGGATGAGATCGCAATGGATTTTTCAGATCCGGTTTTGGAAAATTGAATTGTAGACGCTTATGGCTTCGCGCCCCCCTGACGAACAGCCAGCACCGGACTCCGGAAACAAAGAGCCAGACAAACCCGATCGCCCGGAATTCGCAATTCCCGATAGTTCGCTACTGCACACCGAAGGAACAATTGCCGGGGCACAAGCTCCCGTCGAGGTGGGCAACGTCAAGCTGGGCAAGCCGCACATGAGCGCAGCGGGAATTGAAGGCGTCAGGCAGTCGCTTCGCTATGTGTGGGGGCGTATGGGGGTGGCCAGGGGGACCGGCGCGCTTCTCAAGCTAAATCAAATCGACGGTTTCGATTGCCAAAGCTGTGCATGGCCAAGCGCTGACGAACGGCGGCATCTCGCCGAATTCTGTGAGAACGGTGCCAAGGCGCTTTCTGACGAGGGAACTCGGAAACGAGTGACTCCCGAATTTTTCCGCACCCACCCCGTCAGCGATCTGTTGAGGCACTCTGATTTCTGGCTGAATGAGCAGGGAAGACTGACTCATCCGATGGTTCGAAGAGAGTCAAGCGATCATTACGAAGCAATTCCCTGGGAAGGAGCTTTCGCATTGGTCGCAAAGGAGCTTCATGCTCTTCAGTCGCCCGACGAAGCTGCCTTCTACACTTCCGGCCGGACCAGCAACGAAGCCGCGTATCTCTACCAATTATTTGTCCGTTTGTATGGCACGAACAATCTTCCAGATTGTTCGAACATGTGCCACGAATCCAGTGGCACTGCCTTGCGGGAGACTATTGGCATCGGCAAGGGGACAGTGATCTTGGACGATTTTCCGGAAGCCGATGCGATCTTTGTCGTCGGCCAAAATCCTGGTACAAATCATCCGCGCATGCTGAGCTCACTGGAACGCGCCAAAGAAAAAGGGGCCAGAATCGTCAGCGTCAACCCGCTGCCGGAGACGGGAAATTTCCGATTCAAAGACCCCAATCCCCAAAATTTCGGGAACCCGTTCAAGGCTGCAATGACATTCATCGGTAAGGGAACACGGCTTTCGGATCTTTGGCTGCCGGTAAAAATCAACGGGGACCTCGCCCTATTTAAGGGGATTATGAAAGAACTTCTCGATGAGGAACGGAAGCGGCCGGGGAAGATTTTCGATCACGAGTTTATCGCTCGCCACACGACTGGTTACCAAGCGTTAATCTCGTCGTTGCGTGAGGTGAGCTGGGAACAGATTATCCGGAGCAGCGGCTTGGACCGCTCCCAAATCCGTCAGGCCGCCGAGATAACGCTCAGTGCTAAAAAAATCATCTGTTGCTGGGCCATGGGACTTACGCAGCATAAGAATGCAGTTTCTACGATTCGAGAGATTGTTAATTTCCTCCTCCTCAGAGGAAACATCGGAAGACCAGGTGCCGGGGCTTGCCCAGTTCGGGGACATAGTAATGTTCAGGGAGACCGCACGATGGGAATTTGGAAGAAACCCGCTCCTGATCTCCTGGACAGACTCGCGAAGCGCTATCGATTCAAACCTCCGCGCGATCAAGGACGCGATACTGTCGACACCATCAAGGCAATGCATTGCGGCCAGATTAAGGTCTTCTTTGCACTGGGAGGAAATTTCCTATCCGCAAGCCCGGACACGGAATTCACGGCGGAGTCCTTGGCGAGATGTCGTCTAACTGTTCACGTTTCAACGAAGCTGAACCGAGCCCATCTCATTACCGGACGACAGGCCCTGATACTGCCGTGTCTGGGTCGTTCTGAGCTGGATCAGACCTCAAGCGGCGAGCAGTTCGTCACGGTCGAAGACAGTATGGGAATTATTAGCCCCTCGCACGGCCACTTGAAGCCTGCTTCCAAATACTTGTTAAGCGAACCGGCAATTGTGGCGCGCCTGGCGGAAGCGGTTTTGGGAGAACGAGCAAATCTGGAATGGTCCAAATGGTCAAGCAATTACGATTTAATTCGGGACGAAATCGAGCAGGTCATTCCCGGCTTTGAACGCTTCAACCGCCGAATATCCAAGGGTGTTTTTTATTTGCCAAATTCGCCGCGGGACCGCCGGGAATTTCTCACGTCGACTGGAAAGGCAAATTTTTCAGTCAATCAGATTGAGTTCCTTTCCGTTGATCCCGGTCAGTACGTCTTGATGACGATCCGCAGCCATGATCAGTTCAACACAACGATCTATGGATTGGACGATCGCTATCGTGGCATCTACAACGGGCGAAGAGTGATTTTTATGAATTCGGAGGACATGCGAGCCGCTGGACTTGTCCAGGGGCAACCGGTCGACATCACTAGTCACTTCGAAGGCAACGAACGGCAGGCGGATCGATTCTTGGTCGCTCCCTACTCGATTCCGCGAGGTTGTGTTGCGGCTTATTTTCCCGAGGCCAATGTGTTGGTCCCGGTCGGAAGCGTAGCGGAAAAGAGCAATACTCCAACATCCAAATCGGTGATTGTAAGTATTTCCCCCAGTCCGGAAATCGAGAGCGTCAGCCGACGGGTGCAAGCCGAAGTTTCTGAGGTCTTTCGGGCCAAGGCGCCCGCAGTGTAGTCGAACGGGGATTCACCACAGAGGCGCAGAAAACGCAAAGTTCGGAATGGATTTAGGTTTAGTGTCTGGGTGGTAGTGAGGTCGGGATGACCCCATCCGCGCTCTGCGCCGGCGCCCCGGTGAACGGTGAACGGCGTACGGTGAACGGCGAACGGCGAACGGCGAACCAAATCCATCAGCGCTCCATGATGTCAGTCAAGGGCGAGTATCTCTCACCGTCAATCGGGCCAGGCCCATAGTCACGCGGCTCTCGACGAATCGCCACAGGGGTACCGATCACCGAATTTTCAAAAAATCGAGCCGCCATTTCCTTCGGCAGCCGGATACAGCCGTGTGATGCCGGATAGCCGGGAAGATAACCGGCGTGCATGCCTATACCCCCGTGGATTCTAAGGAAGTATGGCATCGGCGCGCCGCGGAACCTCGCTCCGTGGGGTCGCGGATCCTTCGTTGCGTCGACGTTCTCCATCACGACCTGTCCGCTTCGATCGACGTAATCTCCGTAGATGCTCGAAACATGGGTGAGGTCTTTCTCGGTGACATGAAACTCACCCGAAGGTGTATCGTAACCCTCCCGGCCGGTCGAGACGATCGAAACACCGACCATTCTGTTTCCCCTGTAAAAATAAGCCCGTTGCTCGTCGAGAGCTATAACAATCCTCGGTTTCCCCCAGGAGCCTGTGTCATCCCAATGGGAAATTTCATCGCCAGATTCGCCGGTGTTTTGTTCAAGTGGCCCCGTCGAGTAAAACGGTTTTATCGCCGATTGCCGGTTCGTGGCACACCCGGCTAAGAACATTGAGCAAATCAGCAGGACTCCGCACACGATACGCACTGCGGCTGTGCCTCTTGAGACCCGCTGGAAGCCCGCGCCGAATGGTTCATAAATGGGATCATTCACATTTAAAAGGCCTTCATTTATCAAGGTGCTAGTATCCCGGTCAGACCATTGTGGCTCCAAGTTCGCTCTATCTGGTTTATAGAATTACCATATGATATCTCGAATCTCATATCCCTTTTGGATGGATTGTGGAGGGGTGTGCTTCTCGCAGCTCTGCATCGCTCACAAATTTCTGAGAATTTTGATCTTAGAGAGTAAGTGATCGATGCAGGCCCCAGCAGCAGAATCGGCCGCCCTGAACGCCCCGATTCCGCTGCAATTTTGGACAGAAAATTTCGACAGTGCGTATCCATTGTTTGATCTCACAAACACGCTTTTAAACGGACGCGAAGCGGCTGTTTAAGAGCTCTCTAACCCGCAATCAGCGCACCGTCTCATACGACGCGTGAATTTTGCGGGTTAGAAATGCAC
>Ga0306921_10009100_pt1 | contig 10517 bp, 10 predicted proteins | sample sta12Cox44000080_FD_203760 | JGI IMG/M metagenome (GOLD analysis project Ga0306921, IMG submission 203760) | Lab enrichment of tropical soil microbial communities from Luquillo Experimental Forest, Puerto Rico - statoxic.12C.oxic.44.000.080 (v2)... | ecosystem: Environmental > Terrestrial >...
TCATAAACCCGTCGATCCGCGTCGTCGATCACCGTCAGCACGTGATTGTTGGAGTGCAAATCAATCCCGCAGTACGGTCCCATAGCCGGTCCCTCCTGTGTGTAACGACACAAGTCACCCGCGAGGGTAACGCCTCGCGGGCGGAGGGGCCGGTCAGAGGAATATCAGTCGTGCCCAAGCAGTGCCTCGTTGCCAGAGAGTCCCGGTCGATGCATTCGACCGGGACCTTTGCGCGAGGAGATCGGGTGCCTACCTCTCTAGGGCGACGGCGGGACCGTGTTGAACACGCCCCACGGGGTGATCTTGCCGTGCCCGTAGATGCCCTGCGTTCCGGTAGTGCCAGGTATGTAGGCGTCCCCCCAGAACAGGTACACAGGCTTACCCTTGTAGGTCACCTGATGGGTGCCGTCGGGCCTCACGATGGTCCCAACATCCTGCTGATCGATGCCAGGCCCTGCTGCAGGCTGCCCGGAGGTGAGGACAGGTGGCCAGGGCACAGCGGCGCAAATCCCGCGGCAGGCGGCGCCGTTGCTCCACGGGTAGCCCTGTCCATCATCCCCCTCCACGCTCAGCGTATAGACAGGGAAGCTCGTGTTGGGAGCGATGCTGAGATCTGTATCCATCACAACGGCCAGTACCGTCCGAGCGGGTCCGGTCCCGTTGACCGCGGCGGTTTCGAGTACCAAGCGCGCCTGGCCCGTTGCAGGGTGCCCGTGATTCGGCTCGACCAGGTACCAGATGCCTACGGGGCTCGTGACCGGGTCGAATAGGTTGGCTCCCTCCGTCTCGCCGGGCGTTTCATCCAGTAAAAAGCGATACAGTGGTAGACCCGCATAAGTGACCTGCTGCACGGACTCGCCGGGCACCACATCGGTGCGGGTCACCGTGCCTAGGAGCGCAGGGTTGACCCCCGGTCCCGCGATGGGCGCACCGTTGGTGAGGAGCGCCGGCCAAAGGATGCTGTCGCAAGCCGCCCCCAGAACATTCTGGTTGTTGCTGCACGCGAATGGCTCCGCGCCAGAGGTCAGCGTACGGAGCTCATCGGATGTGAGCACGTACAGAGAACAGCCGGTATAGCCTGCGGAGCCCTCGACCAGCACCGTGCCATACGCTGTCGATGCAACTGACACGATCGCCGGGGTGGTCGGAGCGCTGGTCGCGGGCGCAGCGCAATTGACGGCGCTCTGGGCATGCGCGGGCCGGCCGAGCAGAAGAGCCAGCACGAGCCCCACGCCGAGGATCACGAAGGGGCGTGACGATTTTCTGTGACCAGGGATGAAACCTTGCAAATGAAGCGAATTGGAACTATTCATCGGAGACCTCCCCGGTGTGCACGACCGGTCATTTGTGGCTTTGACGCGGTGAATATGGCTCGCGGGCCACGCCCGTTTGTATCGCGCAAAGTAGCTATCAAGAGGGAGGGCACCTACCACGGCGCCTCATCAGAAATGATTAGGCCAGATGGTGCGCAACCCGGCGGCACGCGAGCCCTACGCTGCAGGCCAAGAGATCGAGACGCATCGCGCCTCGTTCGGCAACGAATGCTTCGCCAGGGCCGTGTCACTGTGGGGCTAGGCAGCGGCACGAGCCTCGTTTCGCAGGCGAATATCGACAGGGTTCGGCGTCGCGATGCGGAAGGAGGCCCAGAGGATCGATGATGATCGCGTGGTGTGGGCTTGGGCCGCGCGTTCGCGCCTCATCAACCAGCAGCACGTGAAAGCCAACGGCAATCGCCGGATCCTCGCGACCCGCGTTGTCCTGGAACGGCCTGAACAGAAACTGGCCGCCCCAGCGCTCTCATGCCACGGGCGAGCCCCCCGCGGGCGCCCACGCCTTAAACCCCTCGGAGCTAAGCTCGCCGGCGAGCTCGATGATGATGTCCGCAGGAAGACCGGCCCGGCGTGCCGCTTCCTTGATCGCATCCCCGCTCTTTGCCTCATACAGGCAGTAGGTTCTGCGTTTGTCGGCGGACAGGAATGACTGCAGCCACCGGACTCCCGTCTGGTTGTTGATCTCCGTGATAGCTTTGATATCGGCCGCCGAAGCGTTTAAGGACTCGGCGAAATTTCGCTCAATCATGAAGAGTGGCATGCTCGTCTCCGTTTGATGCGGTGGTTGGCTTCGATTCCCCATGCAATAACCCGTGCCGCATCGCGTACGCGGCAGCCTCGGTGCGATTTGCGCAATTCGTCTTGCTGAGAATGCTCCGTACGTGCGTCGCAACGGTGTTGAGGCTGATCGACAATACGAGCGAAACATCCTTGTTCGTTCGACCAACGGCAAGCAGACGCAGCACCTCGGCTTCCCGGGCTGTGAGATGGTCCGGTAACGTATCGCCCGCACCGCGGGCCTCGAGAAGTCGGTCGATGTCCTCGATCACCTGGGTCATCCCAATCCGGCGCGCGAGCTGCTCCGCTTCGCGCAACTGCTGCAGACCCGAGCTACGTTGCGTTTCGCTGGACATCGACAGCAGGAAGGCCCCATGCCGTACCAGGCTTCTGACGAGCCACGGCCACGCGCGCATGCTGCGATTGAGTGCGATGGCCCGCTCGAAATGTCCGACGGCCCGCTCGGACCAACCAGCGCTCGCCGCCAGACCAGCTAAGTACAAATCTGCAGCACCAAAGCAGACTGCAGTGGGATGATTGGCAGTCTGTCCGGCGTAAGCGCTCAACAGCTCGTAGAGCTCGGCGGCACGCACGGCATCGCGCAGGGCGCAACAGGTCTCGGCACAGAACACCAGACAGGTCACATACATGTCGTCGCGACAAAGGCCCGCGAATTTCTGGTCCGCGAGCTCGAGGAACAGCCGCCGTGCCTCATCAAGCATGCCGATCTCTGTGTATAGCAGCATCATGCCCGGCTGCCAGACGCGGCCCTGTGCCGCCGCAACCTGTTCGACCTGCCGCTTCAACGAATGTAACCGACCGAGGTCACGGTTCAGTGCGAACATCTGCGCCCCGTACACGCCGTCCGCATCAGCACGCCGCGTCCTGGTGCCGATTTCGAGCTGTCGGTCGATGAGGGCTTCGAGCCCCGGCCACTCGCCCCGCAGCAGTGCCAGCGTAATGCGATAGCCACCCGAGAGGTATTGATGCACGCCGTAGCGAGCTACCCCAAGGCTGGCGTACCGCTCCAACAGCTCCTCGAGCTCGTCAAGGCGGCCATATTCGAGATAGTTCAGGGCTTGCCAGTAATAGGCCTCGGCCAGCAGGTCGGCGCTCGAAGCGGCGTGAGCGACCGCGATGTGCTCCGCACCCAACTGCAGCCGCCGCGACAAGGTTGCCGGATTGCCGCGCAAAGCCATCATGGCCAAGTGATAACACGCACAGCGCGTCGGGGTGTCTGCACAGCGGCCGGCCATCTGCAAGGCTTCCTCCACCGCTTCTCCGAGGCCAGCACTGTCGGTCAATATTCGGTCGGCGAACGCCCGGGTCGCCAGGGCCTTCGCGCGAGCACCCGACTCTGCCGGTGGCAGCAGGTTCAGCGCGTGATTGAGCATCGGGATGAGATGCGGCTGTGCGATGTATCGGGTAGTTATCGTGAGAGACATCAAAGCGTCGACGAGCAACTCGACGCCGCCGAGGGTGTGCACATACTTCACGGCCTCCAGCAGAACCTCGACGGACTGCTGAATCTGACCGAGTTGCCGAAGAGCCGAACCCTGCAGAATCCTTGCGCGGGCGAGGCGTTCGTCCAGTATCAGGCTGCGGCGTTCCAAGGTCTCGATGGCACGAGCGTAGTGCCGCAACGCGTCCTCGTGCGCCCCCACCCGCACGGCATTGTCCGCCGCGCGCAGAGCGAACAGCACCGCGTTGTCTGGGCTTCCGACCGCCGAAGCTGCGTGGTAATGCAGTGCGATGCGGTCAAGCACGGGCTCCAGGCGCGCGGAATAAATGCTCACCAGCGCGTCGGCGGCCCGTGCGTGGATTCGCAGCCTGTCGAGGGTGGGCAGCTCCTCATAGATCGTCTCGCGGATGAGGGCATGCGTGAACTGATAGTGGCCGGCAACTTCATCGCTGCAATCGACGATGCCCGCTTGCATCGCAGGCTCAAGACCGCTGAGTATGTCCGGTACGCTTTCCTCCGCCGCAGCCGCCAGCTCTTGAGCCGTGAACTGCCGCCCATAGACGGCAGCGATGCCGAGCAGAGTGTTACATCGGGCCGACAGACGCGTAAGGCGTCGGGCAATCGTCTCGCGCACGCCAGTGGGAATTTTCGATAGCACTGCAGTGATCGTGTTGCCCGGGCTCTCGTCCAGCAGGACCTTGATCAATTCGGTGGCGAACAGTGGATTGCCGTCGGTGCGTTGACGGATCGTGCCGATCACCGAGTCAGGCAGCGCCGTGCCGCACATGAATTCCGCGAGTTTACCGATGGCATGCTGCGAAAGCCCGGTCAAATGAACGCGCTCGACATCGGCATCGCGACTCAGGCCCCCGAGCATGGTCAGCAAGGGCGCGTTCTTCTGCACCTCGCCATCGCGGAAGGTGCCCGCGAGCAACAGCCGACCGCGGGTTAATTCCTGGGTTATGAACTCGAGAAGCGACAACGACAGGGAATCCGCCCAGTGCAGATTGTCGAAAACCAATGTCAGGGGAACCTGCTGGGCCGCCTTGCGCAGAAACTGGCCGATGGCATCGAAGGTGCGAAAGCGTGCGGCGTTCGCATCGCTCATCACAGAGGCCATCGGCTGACTTGCCGGGGAACTCTCTACCAGTTCCGGTAACAGAGCCGCGATGTCGTTCGCGGCGCTGCCCACGATGAGGCGCACCTCATCGGGTGATGAGGCCGCTACGTAGGCGCGCAGAATTTGAATCCATGGCCAATAAGGAGGGCTGCCCGCTTCCTCCCGGCAGCGCCCCCAGAGAACGAGTGCACCCTGATCTTCGGCTATTTCGGCAAGCGCCTCGGCGCACCGGGTCTTGCCGATTCCGGGCTCCCCGGATACCAGTACGAGCTGCCGTCGCCCCGAGAGCGCACGGCCAAAGGCTGCACGAAACGCTTCGAGCTCGCGCCCCCGGCCGACTATGGCTTGGGGTGGGTTGCCATCTTCGTCTCGGATGGATGCACTCACGACTCACAATCATACCTGTGGCCTGCATCCCGGAAGTCACCAGAAATGGTGACCAGTCGATGGCGGTCTCGGCGCTGCTGGCGACGCTAAGCCCCGGGGTTGGGTGGTTAAGCGCGCTGCGGTCGTGTTCGAGCCGACGGCGCGCCGGAGCACTCGGCGGTGCGCCAGCAGATTGCTCAGCTCACTAATGACGTGGCCATCGTCCCAGGGACCCGGTGAATGGCCGCTCCCGCCAATCTGAACGACTCCTCCGGAGCAATCCAGCGGTCTCAGAAGGGTCCGATAGCGGCCGGTCGCACAACGAGAGCGCCGCTGCTGATGGGCGGCATCTCTCTTGCCGCAACGCCACGCGCTCTATCGAGTCAGTTGCGTCAGGCGGCGCGTCTACGCGCGAAGAAGCCGACCCCACCGAGGCCCAAGTGACGCGTTATGGCCGGTGAGCGACCACTCCGTCGAAATCGCAAGTCGCCTTTGAAGTGTGAGCACGTATACGGCAAAAGGGCTTTGTTCATCGCTTGACCGCGATGGCGTTCATCTCGAAATGCGCCCCACGGAGTAGTTGGCCGGAACCGACAAAGGCGCGTGCCGGGTAGTCCGTGCCAAAATAGCCCTTGTACACGTCGTTGAATTTCGCGTACAGCGACACATCTGGGCAGAAGACTTGCACAAAAACAAGGTCGTCCATGGTCATGCCCGCTTCGGATAGAACGGATTTCACGCCGTCGAGAGCAATGCGAGCTTCTTGGTCAACATCTTCCGGCAGTTTGCCAGTCTTAGGATCAATGCCGAGGCGACCGGCGATGTAGAGCGTGTTACCGACCAGCACGCCATCGCTGAAGGGAGCCTGGACCGGCTTCGGCAGATTGATGTAACGCCGGGCAGTTTGCGAACTATCCGCCGCTTGTGCGGATATAGAAGCACCAGCCGCGACGATCAGCACTAGCAACGCACACATGTATTTCACGGGAGCTCCTTGAGCGGTTACGTTGGCACCGATCCGACCGTCGCGCCGGTGCCGAAATTACTTCTTCTGCGCCAGTAGCTCGTGAATCTGATTCACGGCGTCATCGATCTTCCAGCCAATAAACATCTTGCCGAGCTCCGGTGTGGCCTTGGTCGGATCGCCATCCACGCCAGTCGTGGCCTGCTCTTTCGCCGTGCTCAGCGCCAACTTGTCGCGCCGGATCCACTTCTTCTCGTCGAGAAACATGACTTCGGAGGTGTCGTCCGTTCCAGCCTGTGCGTCGTAAGGGATGCCATGCTCGGCTAGGTATGCCTTCATCTGGTCCTTCTCCTTGAAATACAGGTCTGGCACGTAGTAGACGTGCGCGGTCTGGTCCAGCTTGTAGTCTGGGTCCTCGAGATCCTTGGCCGCGGCGCGCAACCCATCCTGGTTACCACCGTGATCTCCCATGAGAAACACGTTCTTGAAGCCGGCCGCGACGGCGCTCTGTGCGACCTGACGCATCACTGCCTGGAAGGTCTCAGTATCAATCGAGACGCTTCCGGCAAACCTCATGTGGTCGGTGCGCAGCTCGCGTGAGCCAGTGGGCGCGAACGGCATGGTCGGATAGACGAGAGCGTTGCCGAGCTTCTTCGCAATCTCACCCGCCGCGTAGTGTGCGACGAAGTTGTGTTTGCCGAGCGCCAAGTGCGGACCATTCTGCTCGGTGCTACCGGCATAGATGATCGCCGTCGTCTTGCCGGCGGCGATCGCCGCTTTCACCTCAGCCCAGGTGAGGTCCTCGATGTACACGGACTGTGCGCCGCCTGAGTGCTCTGGCGCTGCTGGCGTCGCCGCAACCGCTGCCACATTCAAGGAGACGGCGATTGCGGCCAATAGGAAAACGCCTTTCATAATGGTTCCCCTGCTGCATAGCGACTCCGGCGATGGCCAACGACGGAATCAGCCGCAGCAGCGCACGGCGGGGCTTCTAATGGCGAGTGCGCCGATCCATCGTCTCCGGCTGTTAGTCCGCTCCCGTTTGTTGGAAATCGAACGAATGCCTAGTGGTGTCGATGGGTAATGGCTGGGCACCTTGTGCGTGCGTGGCCTTTTTGAAACCTACTGTCTGTCGAACACAAGCGTCTCCTCGCCCGTGGCACCGCTCAGCTTCACACCCGTGTTGTGTACCGTCAGTGTTTTGCCGTCGGCTGACACTACGCGATGAACGTGACCAACGACCTTCCCGTCCTTCTTAAGATCAAAGTCCCAGGTGTTTGCGTCGATCTTTGTTGCGTGCGTCGTGTCTGCGGGGCCGCCCGCGGCCTGCTTCACGTCCTTGCCGTCGCGGTATTGCGTGCGGAACGACGTGTCTTTACCGTCTACGCCTGTTAGCTTCTGATCGAGCGAGTACAAGCCGTTGGCCTCGGTGTAGACACGGCTCCCGGCGGTCAGCTCTCTGTCCGAGCCGAACTTCGATTTCGCGACATTGAGCTTCCAGGTGCCCACGATCGGATCTGCAGCGAAGGCAGGGCTGGCAAACAACACGCCCGCGAGCAAAATGAGAGAGATAACCTTCTTCATGTTCTTCCCCCTTTAGTGATTGCGTTGAGCTTCTGCCGTCTTCAGTAGCGTCCCACTTGGTTTTTTGAATGCGGTTGTTACGGAATGTAGCTGATGTTACAGATTGTAACAACTGATGGGTAGTCTCTGTCAGCCCATGAAAGAGGCCGACGGACTGCGCAATGATAGACTTTGTTGCCTCGCAGCATCGCGCTCTGTTTTGCTGCTTTGGGCAACTACCTCGCGTGCATTTTTTCGTGCATGTTGCTTTGCACCAGGGGCACTTCGGTCAAGGCATCGCTCGAACAAGGCGACTCGAGATTGGGTTCTGCGAAACACGACGATCCCGACTACGTCCGCTCATCTGCTGCGGACCAACGGTTTTCAAGGCGACACTGTGTCGCTGAAGGGTCCGATTGCGGTCTCTCGACAGTGAGGCCGCTTTGCGGGCCAGGAGCGGACACCGAGGGACTGAGATAGGATCCTCGCAGCCGGACACTCGGCATCGACTTCAGGGAATCGACGTGCACATCCCACCCGGCTTCACAACCGTGTTTCCGTACATCTTCGTCACGGATGCGCGTAGCTATCTGACTTTCCTCGCTCAAGGCCTCGGCGGCCAGGTCTTGGAGGAACTCGACTCGCCCGAGGGCGTCGTACGCAACGCCCATGTACGGTTTGGCGATACCACGATCATGGTCAGCGAAGCCCGGGGGAGCTTCGAGCCATCGCGTGGAACGTACTATCTCTACGTCGAGGACGCCGATGCAGCCATGGCTCGTGCGGTCGCAGCCGGCGGACGGTCTCTCGGGCCTGTCGCCAACATGCCCTACAACGATCGACAGGGTGGCGTTGCGGACCCTTCCGGCAACATCTGGTGGCTGTCGCAGCGACTGGTACCGGGCCCTTATTGAGTCCCACAGGCTTCACCGCGACGCGCTGCTCAGGCCGCCGCGCGCACGACGCTTGCCGGTCAGTCGCGCAAATGTGCGAATCGGGCCGTTCATCGGCCGCGAGACTTGCGCACTCGCAGGCCTCTGAAGACCTGATCGACGATCTTGTCTGCGTACTCTTCCGTGAGCGGACCGGACCGAAACAACATCCGGTAATAAATTGCGCCGAAGATCTCCTCGAGGAGCAGCTCGGCGTCGGCGTCGCGGACAATCTCTCCATTGGCCTGACCGCGCTCAATGTCGAGCAGCGCCGCCGCACGCCGCGGATCAATATGCTGCTCGTACAATTCCCGAAGCCCCGCCGGATCGCTCTGGCCCGCGGCAATCAATTCGGCCATGACTTATCCAAAGAGTCCGTTGAGCGCGGCCACCAGACGCCGCGCTGTCTCGCGGATCGCTGCCTCCGCCGTCCGCGCCTTGGTGGCGGTCGGCTCCCCCGCCAGACGTGGTGAGCCCGCGGCCAATGGAACCGCCTACATCGAGTTCCAGGTCGAGGATATTGATGCCGACTACGAGCGCCTGAAGGACAAAGTGCAACTGGTACACGAGCTCAAGATGATGCCGTGGGGCAATAAGACGTTCCAGTTCCGCGATCCCGAAGGCACGGCCGTGTCGTTGTACATTCCGGCCACGGATGAGGCAAAAAATCGCTTCGCATCGCGGTTCGCACGGAGCGGCAAATTGTCATAGCGCTTGATGTTGTAGACATCCGGTGCCTCGCTACAGGGCGACGCGAAGGTGCATAAGCCCTCGGAACGCGAACACCGGGCTCCACGTGGGGTTCGATTCCCTAAGGCTCATGCGCGCGAAACGACGCACGGTCCGCTGCACGGCGATCTGGCCCTCCAGGCGAGCGAGCGTGGCGCCCAGGCACACGTGTGCGTCGCCTCCGAACGCAAGGTGCCGAAGGTGTGGGCGATGGATATTGAAGCTGTCGGGCTCGGCGAATTGCCGGGGATCCCGATGAGCCGCCCCGAGCATGAATATGACGTAGGATCCCTTGGCAATCCGCTGACCCTGAAAGTCGATGTCCTCAGAGGCAAAGCGCCCCGTCCCCTGGACCGGGCTTTCATAGCGCAGCACTTCCTCGATCGCCGGCCGCACCGCTGCATCATCGTCGTGAACTTCCGCGAGCACCGACGGGTGCTGCAGAAGTGTGTAAAGGGCATTACCGATCAGATTTCGCGTCGTCTCGTGACCTGCGAGCAAGAGCAGCACGCACTGCGCCTCGAGCTCCTCAACGTTCATGCCACCGCGGTCGCCGGCGATTCTGAGCAGGAGGTCCATGAGTTCGTCGCCCTGGCCCATCCTGCGCTCTCGTATGATCGCGCCAAACATCTGTGCGAGGGTCTTGGCGGCGGTCTGGGCGGCGCGTCCCATCTCCATTGTCCTATCTCTGCTTCCCCACCAAAGTGCGATCGCGTCGGAGAGCTCGACACACTCGGGCTCGCGCTCGCGCGGCACACCGAGGAGGCGAGAGATCACGCGCACGGGGAGTGGGAAGGCGAGGTCCCGTACGATGTCCGGCTCGTCGGAGATCTCTATTGCGCTTAGCAACTCATCAACGACTCCCTCGACAGTTGAGCGCAGGCGTTCGGTTGCGAGCGGCGAGAAGCCCGCGTTCATCAGCTTGCGAAGCCGGGTGTGGTCCGGAGGATCACGAAACAGCAGCCAGTGACTCATGTGCCGGCAGAGGTCGGGGAGGCTCTTCATGTCCTCGCCCGTCACCATGCGGTACGCGGCGAGTCTTGCTGCCACAACGAAGCGCGGATCCCTGAAAAGAGTCGCGCAGGGGCCGTACTGAAAGACCAACGCGTGCGGAGGAGGCGGAATCGGCGCCTGGATCGCCGGGCCGTCCAGGAACATGCGGTAAGTCGGATAAGGGTCTTGAATGAAGGCCGGACTGAAGAGTGGTGCGGAACTCCCGGCAACGGCACTCATACTACCCCTCTGGCCCGGCTTGTTCCGCCGAGCTCTCGCA
>Ga0306921_10009107_pt1 | contig 10515 bp, 9 predicted proteins | sample sta12Cox44000080_FD_203760 | JGI IMG/M metagenome (GOLD analysis project Ga0306921, IMG submission 203760) | Lab enrichment of tropical soil microbial communities from Luquillo Experimental Forest, Puerto Rico - statoxic.12C.oxic.44.000.080 (v2)... | ecosystem: Environmental > Terrestrial > Soil...
CAAGGTACAGGAGCGGAATCCGGGATTTACGAAAGAGGATTACGCGGAAGTGTTTCGAAAGTATTTGGGGGTGACCAACGTATTATGGCTAGGGAACGGGATTGCCGGCGATGACACGCACGGACACGTGGACGACCTGACGCGGTTCGTGAACGAGACCACGGTCGTGACGATTGTGGAAGAGGATCGCAACGAAACAAATTATGCGGCGCTGGCGGAGAATCTGGAGCGGTTGCGGAAGCTGAAGGACCAGGATGGGCGGGCGCTGCAGGTAGAGACGTTGCCGATGCCCAAGCCGGTGTACTTTAATGATCAGCGGTTGCCCGCGAGCTATGCGAATTTCTATATTGCGAATGGGTTAGTGATTGTGCCGACGTTCAACGATGCGAAGGATCGCGAGGCCCTGAATACGTTGGTGAGATGTTTTCCGGGGCGCGAGGTGGTGGGGATTCACTGCCGGGATCTGGTTTTGGGGTTGGGCACGTTGCATTGCATGACGCAGCAGGAGCCGGTGCCGGGCAGTGGCGAGTGACGAGGAGCAAGAAAACATAGGAGGGAGAATGTTGGGGAATTTGTTGATGGCTCTGGTAGGGGCGGGTTTCTTCCAGGAGCATATAGTGATCGTGGAATGGGAACGCGGGCTGCTGGGATGGATTTTGCTGGGGCTGATTGCGGGGTGGCTGGCGGGGAAAATCGCACGCGGGCGCGGTTTCGGATGTATTGGGGACATTTTGCTTGGATTGATTGGATCGGTGGTCGGGGGATGGCTTTTTACGAAGCTGGGAATTGTGCACGCGAACACGTTCTTGTTTTCATTGGCAGCGGCGACGGTGGGCGCGGTGATTCTGGTGTCGATTGCACACTTGTTTTTTGGCGGTAAGGGGCAATAAAGGCACCGTGGCGAGTTTTCAGTTTAGTGGCCAGAAACGGATCAGCAGCTCGCGACAGATAAACGTTTTTGGACATGCACGGGTATGGCCCGCCTGCGGCAGTACTTTAAGAGTCAAAGAGCAGAGGGATTCGTCGCTGCGCTCGGATGATGTTGCGACCGCTGCGGCCATGGTAAATCACATTGCGCAGATTGGCGGGCTCCTCACATATTCGTAAAGAGGACCGCATGAACAACCCTGCAGAACACACAAAACCCGCTCCGAGGCCCTTCCTGGGCATGCACTTTTGCGACCTAGCGCAGGCAGAAGCGTTTGTGCCATGAAGGGCTGCGCCGCGAATGCGGGCGAGGCAGTGTGATAGCATTGTAAGTTTAGTGGTTGGAGAAAAGAAATTCCTTGAGCAAGCCTACGCAGACACTCAGCGCAATACCACTCGGGGGACTCGGCGAATTCGGGATGAACATGATGGTGTTCCGCTACGGCGAGGACATCATCGTAGTGGACGCCGGGATGATGTTCCCAGAGTCGGAATTGCTGGGAGTGGACCTGGTCATTCCGGATATTGCGTATTTAAAGCAGAACCGGGAACACGTGCGCGCGATTGTGTTGACGCACGGGCACGAAGACCACATCGGGGCGCTGCCGTACATCTTGCGTGACTTGAACGTGCCGATTTACGGGACGCGGTTCACGCTGGCGCTGGTGAAGAAGCGACTGGAAGAAGCGGCGCTGCTAGACACGGCCAAGATGTTTGAAGTGACGCCGGGCCGCCTGGTCGAGATCGGACCATACGAAATTGAATTTATTCCGGTGACGCACAGCACGATCGACTGTGTGGCGCTGGCGATTCGAACTCCGCTTGGAATCATCATTCATACAGGCGATTTCAAGATCGACCAGACACCCGTAGACAATGCGCCGTTCGATTTGCATGCCTTGGCGCGGTACGGAAATGAAGGAGTGCTGGCGCTGTTCAGCGATTCGACGAACGTGGAACGGCCGGGGTTTACGGCGTCGGAGCGAGCGGTGGTGCCGCGGATCGAAGAGCTGACGCGATTGGCGCCGCGACGCGTGGTGCTGTCGTGCTTTGCCTCATCGATTCACCGGATACAGCAGGTGATTGATATTGCGGAACGCGTCGGGCGGAAGGTCGGGTTCGTCGGGCGCAGCATGGTAGACAACGTCGAGATCGCGCACGAGTTGGGGTATTTGCAGATTCCGGACGGGATGGTGGTACGGCCGCAGGATATTCGCGGATTTGAGCCGAAGAAACTGTTGCTGCTGGTCAGCGGATCGCAGGCGGAAGCGATGTCCTCGATGTCGCGGATCGCGGTGGACAACCACCGGCTGGTGACCATCGACGAAAACGATACGGTGATATTGTCGGCGCGAATTATTCCCGGAAATGAGAAGGCCATTTTCCGGATGCTGGATCACATGTTCCGGCGTCGGGCGCTGGTGTACTACGACAATTCGGGTGGCGTGATACACGTCAGCGGGCACGCCAGCCAGGAAGAACAGAAGATGGTGCTGCGGCTGGTAAAGCCGAAATACTTTATTCCGGTGCACGGTGAGTACCGCCATTTGTTCCGGCACGCCGCGCTGGCACACCAGTTGGGTTGCGTGAGCGGGGAAATCCTGCTGCTCGAGAATGGCAAGTGCATCGAGTTTACGGACGACGGGGCGTACCGGAGGGATCCGGTACCCGCGGGGCGGGTGCTGGTGGATTCGGGGTCTCTGGAAGAGATTGAGGAGATGGTGGTGCGCGACCGGAAGCATTTGTCGGAAGAGGGCGTGGTGATTCCAATCATCGCGATCGACAAGCATACGGGGCAGGTGGAGTCGTCGCCGGAGATCGTCACCCGCGGCTTGATGAGTGAGAACGGAATCGAGTTCCTGGCGGGCGCGCGGGACGTGGTGACGCGGACGGTGGAATCGTCGAACCTCGAAGAACGGGCAGACTGGTCGGTGATTAAGGAGAAGATCCGCGTGGATTTGAAGAAGTACATCAACAAGCAGACGTCGAAGCGGCCGTTGATCCTGCCGGTGATCCTCGAAGTTTGACAACTCTCGCCAATTTGGTATTCGTTCGCTATAGTTCCTCTGGGCTGGCTCCATCTTTTCCCATCCGAAGAACGCTGGGAGTGTGCGATGAGCGACTCGCGTTTGCGTGAATTTGCGACCTTGGCACTACTGGTAGCGGTAATCTCTGTATCCGCGATGGGACAGACCTACGAAGTGGCACACGGCTGGCCGGTGCTGCCGGATGGATATGTATTGGGACAAGTGTCCGGCGTGGCGGTGGATTCGCACAACCACGTGTTTGTGTTTCATCGTGCGGAAGGGTCGTGGGCTACAGACAAGACCAAGCCGATCGCGTCGGCGACGATTTTGTGTTTCGAAGGCGCGTCCGGAAAACTGGTGGCATCGTGGGGCGAGAACCTGTTCCTGGAGCCGCACGGGTTGCGCGTAGACCGTGATGACAACGTCTGGGTAACGGATCGCGGGCTGCAACAGGTGTTCAAGTTCAGCCACGACGGAAAGCTGTTGCTGACGCTCGGAACGGCGCGGGCCGCGGGAGCGGATGCGAAGCATTTCGACAAGCCCACGGATATTGCGTTTGCGGCCGACGGCGGTGTGTATATCAGCGACGGGTACGGAAACAATCGTGTTGCAAAGTTTTCGAATGACGGGAAGTTTCAATTCGAATGGGGTCGCAAGGGCACGGGGCCAGGCGAGTTCGACCTGCCGCACAGCGTGGCGGTGGATAAGAATGGCCTGGTGTACGTGGCGGACCGGAGCAACGCGCGCATACAGGTCTTCGATGACAACGGGAAATTTTTGAAGGTGTGGAAGTCAGCGGAGCTGGGACGGCCCTGGACACTGATCGTGGGTCCGGACAACCTGCTGTATGAAGTGGACGGGGGAGACTTAAAGCCAACGCCACCCGACCGTGGGCAGATTCTGAAGCTGGATCTTGACGGGAACATTTTGGCGAAATGGAGCCGCTTTGGAAACTATGACGGGCAGATTTATTGGGGGCACGCGATTAGCGTTGGAAAAGACGGAGCCGTGTACGTCGGGGATGTGTATCACGGAATGCGGGTGCAGAAATTCGTGGCGAAACCATAGCCGGGGATAAAATCCGACAATGACAAAGCGGGAAGGTGAGACGGTCGAAAGCGGGCAATTCCCTGCCCCGACCGAGACCGCAGCGCCGCACAAGGCAACCTCGCACGCGACGATGATTTTCATCATCGTGACGGTGCTGCTGGATTTTCTGGCATTCGGGATCATCGCGCCCGTCTTGCCGAACCTGATCAAACAATTTGAGGGCGGAGATATCGCGAGAGCTTCGGTGATTACGGGATATTTCGGATTCGCCTGGAATTTGATGCAGTTTTTGTTCTTGCCGGTGTTAGGTGCGTGGAGTGACCGGTTCGGACGGCGTCCGGTGATTTTGATTTCGTGCTTGGGATTGGGACTGGACTACCTATTTATGGCGGCAGCGCCGTCGCTGAAGTGGCTGTTCGTGGGTCGAGTGATCAGCGGGATCACGGCGTCGAACGTGTCCACAGCGTTCGCGTATATCACGGATATCACGCCGCCAGCGGATAGAGCGAAGAGGTTCGGGATGCTGGGGGCTTCATTTGGGGTGGGCTTCGCATTGGGTCCGGTGCTGGGCGGCGTACTGGGAACGCACAGCCCGCGCCCGGCATTCTGGGCAGCGGCGGGATTGAGCCTGACGAATTTCCTGTATGGATTGTTCGTGCTGCCGGAGTCGTTGCCGAAGGAGAGGCGGGCGAAGTCGGCTTGGCACATGGCGAATCCGCTGGGATCGCTGACCCTGCTGCGGTCGCACCCGGAACTGGCGGGCTTGTCGATCGTGGTGATTCTGTATTATCTGGCGCATCAATCGCTGCAAAACGTGTGGGTCTTGTATACCGAATATCGGTACGCGTGGAACCAGAAGGCGGTGGCGAATTCGCTGGCGCTGGTGGGCGTGTGCACGATGATTGTCTCGGGTGGGCTGGTGGGGCCGTACGTGAAACGATTCGGGGAGCGGTTCAGTCTAGTGTCGGGGCTGCTGTTCGGATTTTTGGGATTTGCGGGATTTGGCCTGGCGTGGAAGGGGTGGAGCGCGCTTGCGGCGATACCCTTTATTGCATTGTGGGGAGTGGCAGGACCGGCAATGCAGTCGCTGATGTCGCAGCGAGTCGACGCGAGTTCCCAGGGGAAACTGCAGGGAGCGATCAATTCACTGCGAGCGCTCACGGGGATGGTGGGGCCGCTGCTGTTCACACAGGTGTTTACGGCTGCGATTGAACACAACGCGAAGATGCACTTGCCGGGAGCACCGTATTATCTTGCGGCGGCATTGCTGTTGGGATCCTTGGCGGTCGCGGTTGCGGTTACGCGACGACACGCGCAACCGGCGCTGAATACGCGCTAGTTTTCGAGGAAAGGCGAGAGCTTGCGAGGGACGCGGCGGCGCGGACGCGCGGTGCGGGAATGTTCGGAAGCCGGCGGCTGGCGAAGGAGTTTGAGACAGACCGGCCGTAACTCCTCGGGATGCTCCCGCACATAGGTGAGAATCCGGTGCTTTTCCCCTTTCCTCGGTCCGAAGAGTCGGTGCGAGTCTCGAGAGTTCCGGGAAGAATGCCGCTGCTGCTGCGATTAGCGCGGGAGTAGATGGAGCGCCAGGTCTTTTTGACGGCGGAGAGCGAGATTTTCAATTCCGTGGCGAGTTCTTCATCGGTCACACCAAGAAGCGCGGCATCGAGAAGGCGTTGCTCGGAGCGGGCAAAGCCGAGGATAGGCTCCTGGTATACAAACATGAGACTGTGCCGAGATAGTGCGGAACGAGGTTCCGGGACATGGTAATCACATGGGGCTTGGAAGCGACTTTGTCCGCTGATTCGGGAGCGTCCTTCTGCGGGAGTCCGTCGGGACCGAGCAGCAAACCGCCACTGTAAAAAGCGGCAAGGAGCTCTTCGGGAAATTTAGCCTGGCCGATGATTTCCTTCAGGCGATAGCCGCGAAGCATGGACCGATAGGCTCCCATGGCGAGTTTTTGCACTTCGAACCGCTGCATTTCCGTCCGATTCAGAAGAGACAGTCAGGTGACCGCGCTAAGCCCGCCCACAGAGTTGGCGGTTTTGAGTTGATCGTTCGAAAGAAAGGGGCATTGGCCCGCTGCGAATAGCCGGGTGACTTCCGGACCTATCCAGAAGTAAGGAGGGGTTTTAAGGCAAGCCAGGAAGGCGTCGCTCACGAAGCCGACTACCCCCGCCCCCAGAAGGCGGGCGTGCCCGTCCGGTAATCTCTCTTCGAAAGCTTTGGACATAACGGAATCCAGGGTCCAGGCCGAAGCGAGGGCCGATCCCACGAGGTTTGCGGTTGTTCCGAACCGGGAGGCCAGGATAGGGTGTTCGGCGAGTATGCGGATGCACGCCGGGATATCCTCCCAGAGCAAGGGGCGGTAACGAAAGGCCATGGGTCTCCGTGCAGAAAATGAGTATATTGGTACTCTAATAGAGCAGTTGTGTTATAACAAGTAGACCAGTAGATTCCAGAGATACCCAGGTCACCAAGCACCTGAAGAGCAACAACAGACACACTTTGCGGACGTGACAGCATGGCCGGCAGGGATAGGCTGGGAATTGTCACACCGTTGTAATTCAAGCGCTGTGAAAACAATTTGTGTAATCGATTGCAAGAAGGGGTAGGTGAAACGTTCCATAGGGTAGTTACAGTAAACAGAGGGGGCAACGGAATCCGTCACCGTCCAGGGAGTAAGAACCACAGAACCGGAACATAGGCCTGCTCGTTGCGCGAAGTAGATTCGGAGGGGCGACATGGAAACGAGAAAGCTCAGGCAGGGTACGGCTAACGAACGTGGAGAAGAAGCGGGGGGTGAGGGGGGAGACGCAGAGCAAAAAGCGACGATTGGGGTGTTCCTCTTGATCGAGAACCGCTTTATGGGAGATGCCTTGGCGCGCGTGTTGCGCCGCCGTGAAGATCTAACGGTCGTGGGGCGCGGATGCCCGGGGGAAGTCACGACGGAAATGGTCGCGGCAAGTGGGTGCGATGTGGTGCTGCTGGACTTTGCGGAGCGCGCGTGGCTGCGGGCCATCGTGGAGAAGGGTGAGGAGCGCCAGCGCCCAATCCGACCGGTCGCGCTTGGCATGGATGTTGCTGCGGATCTCTTTTTAGAAGCGGTGCGCGGAGGCATACGAGGGTACTTGCTGAAAGACGCCTCGGCGGCGGATGTGGTGTCGGCAGTGCGATCCGTGGTGCGCGGAGATGTGATCTGTCCACCGCAACTGTGCGCAGCGCTGTTCCAAGAAACGATGCGGATGGAACGCTGGAGCCCGGACAAGAAGGCGCGGCGCAGAGCGGGGCTGACGATCCGGCAACAGAACCTAATGGCGCTGGTGGCACAAGGGTTGACGAATAAGGAGATCAGCAAAGAATTGAACTTGTCGGAGTTCACCGTGCGGAATCACATTTCTCGGATCCTGAAGCAGTTGGACGCCGAGAGCCGCAGCGAAGCGGTGGAAGTGGTGCGGGAATACGGGTACGAGATGAGGGCCTAAGGCACCAGCAGAGAAATGCGCCACGAACCTAATAGCCGGGAATTTCCTCTAGAACGAGAACGAAGAACCTCCAACTAGGACCCAGCTTCAAACCCGGGATCACGGGCCTCAATGATCGCGCGGTTGGAACCGCCAAAAAATCAGATACCGTCCATACCGTCCATCGGTTTCTTGATTCCGGCGGAACAGGGGTATAGTCTTGACTCCCACCCAGAGCGGCGCGCTGCCCGAGGAGGATAGGGCAATGACGGGCGAGCCGCGGCAACGGCATAAATTTTGGAGGAGGAATCTCTATGGCAACGGCAACAACTGCAATCGAGCCCAAGGTGCAGATCAGCGCGACCAAGCTGTTGATCAATAACAAATGGGTCGATGCGGCGTCGGGGAAGACGTTTCCGACGATTAATCCTTCGACCGGAGAAGTGCTCACCCAGGTAGCAGAAGCGGATGCGGCCGATGTTGACAAGGCGGTAGCGGCGGCGCGGGCAGCGTTTGACAAGGGGCCGTGGCGGAAGATGAGCGCGGCGCAACGCGGCGTTTTGATGAACAAATTGGCGGACTTGATCGAGAAGCACCAAGACGAATTGGCGCAACTGGAATCGCTGGATAACGGGAAGCCGTATCACGTGGCACTGGCGGCGGACTTGCCGCTGACGATCGCGTGCTACCGCTATTACGCCGGATGGGCTGACAAGATTCAGGGGAAGACGATTCCGGTGCAGGGACGGTATTTCACCTACACAAAGCATGAGCCGGTTGGCGTAGTGGGACAGATTATTCCATGGAACTTTCCGCTATTGATGCAGGCGTGGAAGCTCGGGCCGGCGCTGGCGGCAGGCTGCACGGTGGTGATGAAGCCGGCGGAGCAGACCCCGCTGACGGCACTGCGTGTCGGCGAATTGATGCTGGAAGCGGGTTTCCCGGAAGGGGTCGTGAACCTGTTGCCTGGTTATGGGCCGACCGCGGGCGGAGCGATCGCACGGCACATGGATGTGGATAAGGTGGCTTTCACGGGATCAACGGAAGTCGGGCACCTGATTATGAAGGCATCCGCGGAAACAAACCTGAAGCGGGTGACGCTGGAATTGGGCGGCAAGAGCCCGAACATTGTTTTTGCCGATGCGGACATGGACCAGGCGATTGAAGGGGCACACTTTGCATTGTTCTTCAATCAAGGGCAGTGCTGCTGCGCGGGATCGCGACTGTATGTCGAGGAAAAGTGCTACGACGAGTTCGTGGAGAAGAGCGTGGCACGAGCAAAGAAGCGGACCGTGGGGAATCCGTTTGACAAGAATACGGAGCAGGGTCCGCAAGTCGACCAGGACCAGTTTAATAAGGTGATGAGCTATATTGAATCCGGCAAGCAGGAGAAGGCAAAACTGCTGGCCGGAGGAAACCGTGTCGGCGAGAAGGGATATTTCATCGAGCCGACGGTGTTTGCGGACGTCCACGACAACATGAAAATCGCGCAGGAGGAAATCTTCGGTCCGGTGATGTCGATCCTGAAGTTTAAGGACATCAACGACGTGGTGGAACGCGCAAACAAGTCGCTGTACGGATTGGCGGCGGCGGTATGGACGAAGGACATCACCAAAGCGCACGCGATCGCGGACGGTGTGCGCGCGGGCACCGTGTGGGTGAATTGCTACGACGTGTTCGACGCCGCGGCGCCGTTCGGCGGGTATAAGCAGTCGGGCATCGGACGCGAGCTCGGCGAGTATGGTTTGGCAAATTACACCGAGGTGAAGACGGTGACGGTGAAGCTGTAGGACAGGCCATCAGCGACCGGCGAGCGGTTAGGGCCCTGGGCCAGTGCCTGGGGCCTTTTTTTTACTTCCCCGATTGTTGCAATTCTTCAATGGGCAGTCGTAGATCATTGCAACTGCCCTGATCAAGGACAGCTATTCGGGCAAAGTGCTGCCAGCCTTTGCATCTGGCCGGCCAAAAGAGGTGCTAACGATCGGGACAGTCTACCGTTGCAGGAGAACGCGATATCAATTTCTCTGGTACTGGTGATTAGCGGATGAACCGCTACGGCGGTCATGATCGGCTCGGTGCCGCGCGTGAGTCAGACAGACTGCAAAACACACGCAGAACTGACCATCACGGTCGGGGGACGGTGTAGTTCGCCACGACGCGAATCACTTTGCCGAGTTTGGAAAATTCCATGAACTCGGCGGTGTGCGTGCCTAACTGATTGGCGTAATAGAGCACCACGCTGTTGATTCCACAGAGGACCTCCTGCAGTTCGAAGTGGAGTTGAGGAAAAGCCTCCAGGCCGCGACCAAAATAGGCACGCAGGTTCGACTTGCCAATGATTTTGCCGTCCGCGAGGCCTAAAAGTCGCGCCGCAGCGGGTGAGGTTAGCTCGACGTCGTCGTCATAGTGGGACAGGATGGCGTCGAGATCGTGCGCATTCCAGGCGGACAGCCAATGATCCGCAAACTTCCAGGCCTCGGCCACGGACACGATTTCCTCCTAGGGCATGCGATTCGACTGCCCGAACCGTTCGAATATACCTCGATTTCAAGGGGCGGGCGGAGCGGAAACGAGCAAACGGAAAGGGCCTGCGGACGTGATAGCATGGGCCGCAAATGCCGGGAGTAGGAATACGACAGTATGACTCGCGTGATTTTGCCGCGCTGCACAAACTGGATCAAGCGTGTTTTCCGCCGGGAATTTCCTATAGCAGATTTTCACTTCAATATTTTCTAGGTCTGCCCGCCGCGGATTGCCTGGTGGCGGAAGATGGGAAGACGATCGCGGGATTCATCCTGGCGGAAGCCAATCCGCCTCTCGCTCACATCATTACCTTGGACATTGCGCCGGCGTACCGAAGGGTCGGGCTGGGAACGAGGCTGCTGGAGGAGATGGAGAAGCATTTCCGGTTCAAAGAGGTGCGCGCGGTGCTTCTGGAAACGGCAGTGGATAATGAAAGCGGGATTGCCTTCTGGCAACATCATGGCTATCGTACAGAAGCCGTATTGAAACGGTATTACTTGCGCCGCTTGGATGCGTACGAAATG
>Ga0306921_10009108_pt1 | contig 10515 bp, 10 predicted proteins | sample sta12Cox44000080_FD_203760 | JGI IMG/M metagenome (GOLD analysis project Ga0306921, IMG submission 203760) | Lab enrichment of tropical soil microbial communities from Luquillo Experimental Forest, Puerto Rico - statoxic.12C.oxic.44.000.080 (v2)... | ecosystem: Environmental > Terrestrial >...
CAGGGCGAAGAGCACCATCACCACCAGCGAGGCAATGAAGGCCATCCACCCCCGCCAGCCCAGGCCGACCAGACCGGCGAAGGTGGTGGCGGCGAAGAAGACCATCGCCCCCTGGGCGAAGTTGAAGACCCCGCTGGCCTTGTAGATGAGCACGAAGCCCAGGGCGACCAGGGAGTACATCACTCCGGCCAGCAGCCCACCGACCAGCACCTCGAAGAAGAACCCCATCAGCTGGCCTCCGCGATCGCCCGACGGTCGGCGTCGGTGGCCACACCGAGGTAGGCGGCGATCACCGCCGGGTCGGCCCGAACCGCCTCGGGGGCGCCGTCGGCGATCTTCCGCCCATAGTCGAGGACCACCACCCGATCGGCGATGTCCATCACCACCGCCATGTCGTGCTCGATCAGTGCCACGGTCACGCCCAGCTCGTCGTTGGCGTCGAGGATGAAGCGACACATGTCCTGCTTCTCCTCGATGTTCATCCCCGCCATTGGCTCGTCGAGGAGGAGCAGCTTCGGCTCGGCGGCCAGGGCCCGGGCCAGCTCCACTCGTTTCTGCAGCCCGTAGGGGAGCCGGCCCACCGGGGTCTTCCGCACGTGCTCGATCTGGAGGAAGTCGATGATCCGCTCCACCGCCTCTCGGTTCTGCAGCTCCTCTCGCTCCGCCGGACCCCAGTAGAGGGCCTGCCAGGCCACCCCGCGCTTCATCTTCAGCGCCCGCCCGGTCATGACGTTGTCCAGGACCGACATCCCCTTGAAGAGGGCGATGTTCTGGAAGGTGCGGGCAATCCCCTGCTCCGCGGCACGGTGCGGGCGCATCGACCGCCGGGTCTCGCCCCCGAAGTGGATGGTGCCGGCGTCCGGCGCGTAGACCCCGTTGATCACGTTGAGCAGGCTGGACTTCCCCGCTCCGTTCGGGCCGATGATCGCGCACACCTCTCCCTGGTGGATCCGGAACTCCACCTCCCGAAGGGCGTGCACCCCGCCGAAGGAGAGGGAGATTCCCCTCAGCTCGAGCAGCACCGGCCCGGGGACCTCGCCCCGCATCAAGCAGCCCTCTGGGACGCCCGACCCACGGTGCGTGCCTCGCGGATCGCCAGCTGGGCACGGATCAGCCCGGTGCGGCCGTCCTCGAAGCGCACCTGGGTCTCCACCTGCACCGTGGGCGCGCCGGCGTAGAGCGCCTGCACCAGCGGGGCGTACTTCTCGGCGATGAAGCCCCGGCGCACCTTGCGGGTCCGGGTCAGCTCCCCGTCGTCTGCATCGAGCTCCTTGTGGAGCACCAGGAAGCGATGGATCTGCGAGCCGGCCAGCCGCGGGTCCCGGGCGAGATCGGCATTCACTTCCTCCACGCAGCCCTGGACCAGGTCCAGCACCGGAGCCTGTCCGGCCAGGTCGGTGTAGCCGGTGTAGGGCAGGCTCCGGCGCTCGGCCCAGTTCCCCACCGCCAGCAGGTCGATGCAGACGAAGGCGGTGACGAACTCCCGCCGGTCTCCGAAGGCCACCGCCTCCTTGATGAAGGGAAAGAACTTGAGCTTGTTCTCCAGGTACTTGGGGGCGAAGAGCGTTCCGTCCGCCAGCCGACCGACGTCGCGGGCCCGGTCGATGATCTTCAGATGTCCGTCCTCGTCGAAGAACCCCGCGTCGCCGGTACGAAAGAATCCATCGGCGGTCTTCGCCTCCCGGGTGGCCACTTCCGCCCGGTGGTAGCCGTGGAAGACGCCGGGGCTGCGGACCTGCACCTCGCCCTCGCTGGAGACCCGGACCTCCACGTCCTTGGCCGGCGTGCCCACCGAGTCGGGCTTCACCTGCCCGTCGGGCTGGATGCAGACGAAGACCGAGGTCTCGGTGCTGCCGTAGAGCTGTTTGAGATTGACCCCCAGCGACCGGTAGAACTGGAAGAGGTCGGGGCCGATCGCCTCGCCAGCGGTGTAGGCCACCCGGATCCGGCTGAACCCCAGCACGTTGCGGAGCGGCCCGTAGATCAGGAGGTCTCCCACTCCGTACGTCAGCCGTGCCGCCAGCGGGACCGCCTTGCCCTCGAGGATCGCCGGCCCCCACCGGCGGGCCACCCCCATGAATCGCCGGTACAGCCAGCGCTTCGGGCGCGCCGCGTCCTCCATCCGGATCGACACCTGGGTCAGGAGATTTTCCAGCACCCGTGGCGGAGCGAAGAAGTAGCTGGGGCCGATCTCCCGCATGTCGGTGAGCACGGTGTCCGCGCTCTCCGGGCAGCTGACGCAGAACCCGGCGACGTGACCCTGGGCGTAGCTGAAGAGGTTGTCGCCCACCCAGGCCATGGGGAGATAGGCCATCACCTCCTCCCGGTCGGTCAGGCGCTCGCGCTCGATGCCGCCCCGGGCGGTGACGATCAGGTTGTCGTGGGTGAGCATCACTCCCTTGGGCGTCCCGGTGGTGCCCGAGGTGTAGAGCATGATCGCCACGTCGCTCGACCGGCCCCGCTCCACCTCGGCCTCGAAGAATCCCGGCTGGTCGCGCTCCAGCTCGCGGCCGGCGGCCTGCACGTCGCCGTAGTCGCGGAGCACCGCCCGGTCGTAGTGCCGGAGCCCGCGTGGGTCGTCGTAGATCAACAGCTGCAACGCGGGGCACCGGCCGCGGACCTCGAGCAGCTTGTCCACCTGCTCCTGATCCTCCACCACCGCGATGCGCACCTCGGCGTTGCCCAGGACGTAGGCCATCTCCTCGGCCACCGCGTCCTGGTAGAGCGGGACGGGGATCGCCCCAAGGGCCTGCGCCGCGTCCATCGCCCAGTAGAGCCGCGGACGGTTGTCGCCCACGATGGCCAGGGTCTCCCCCCGGCGAAGGCCGAGCCGATGCAGCCCCGCCGCCAGGCTCCGCACCTCGGCCAGCGCTCCAGCCCAGGTGTGGGTCTGCCAGATGCCGAGGTCCTTCTCCCGGATCGCCGGCTGGTCGCCGCGCTCGCGCGAATGGGCGGTCAGCAGCCGCGGAAAGGTGTCCGGCGCCGGCATCGTGAGGGCCCCTCCGGGGCAGACCGGGATCGGTGCCCGGAGCGACGTTTCGTCCCGGGCCGGCGCGCATCCTAGGGAGCGGCCACCGCACCGGTCCACGCTTCACTTCCGCCGACGGAGGGCCCGGCTGCCCCCTCGCCGCAGGGCGTCATCTGGAGGCGAACGCCGGGGAGCATGCTATGTGAGTCGCAGGTCCTTCCTCCGGAGGCCCCGTGTTCGAGCTCAAGCCCCTGCGCGCCGAGGCGATCCCCGCGGCCCTCTCCAAGGCGGAGCGGTACCGGCTCCTCAACGAGCCGGAGCAGGCCCAGAGCATCTGCCAGGACGTGCTTCGCACCCAGCCGGGGAACCAGCAGGCGATCACCCTCTACCTCCTGGCGATCACCGACTGCTTCCGCAGCCAGCACCCCGACCTCCGCATGGCCCGGGCGCTGATCGAGCAGCTGACCTCGGAGTACGACCGGAGCTACTACTCCGGCATCGTCGACGAGCGGCTGGCGCGGGGACGGCTGGAGAGCGGCAGCGTCCTCGCTCCCCAGGAGGCGTACGAGGGCTTCCGCCGGGCGATGCGCTGGTACGCCCGGGCCGAGGAGCTTCGACCGGCGGGCAACGACGATGCGGTGCTCCGCTGGAACACCTGCGCCCGGGAGCTGATGGAAAACCCCCGGCTGCGGCTCGACGTCGAGGAACGCATCGAGCTGCGTCTCGAGTAGCACCGCGCAGCATCGCCGATCATTCTGTTGACACCCCGGTGGGTGAGCCCGGATGCTTTCCCGCCACATGCCGCCCACCTCGATGGTCTCCCGTGCCCCCGAGCGGGTCGATGCGTGGTGGGTCCAGCCGGCGTTGACCGTCGCAGTGCTGAGCGCGTTCGTCGTCTACGCCACCTGGGCTGGGCTGCAGAACGCCAACTACTACGCCGCCCCCTATCTCTCGCCCTTCTATTCTCCCTGCCTGAGCGCCAACTGCTCGCACGTGACGGTGCCGCTGGTGGGGAGCTGGTGGAACTGGTCGCCGGCGATCCTCATCCTCTGGGCACCGGGCGGATTCCGCTTCACCTGCTACTACTACCGCAAGGCGTACTACCGGTCCTTCGTCTGGGCCCCGCCGGCGTGCGCAATTCCCGACGCCCGGAGCAAGTACTTCGGCGAGAGCCGCTTCCCGCTCGTCCTCCAGAACCTGCACCGCTACTTCTTCTACGTCTCCATCCCGGTGCTGGCCTTCCTCTGGTGGGACGCGGTGAAGGCCTTCCGCTTCGCCGACGGGATCGGGATGGGGGTGGGGACGCTGGTGCTGATCGCCAATGCCACCCTGCTCTCGCTGTACACCCTCTCCTGCCACTCCTGCCGGCACGCCTGCGGTGGAGGGCTGAAGAAGTTCTCGGCCGCACCCCGCCGCTACCAGCTATGGAAGCGGCTCACCGTCCTCAACGAGCGGCACGCCCAGATCGCCTGGATCAGCCTCTTCGGTGTGGCGCTGACCGACCTCTACGTGCGGCTGGTGGCCAGCGGGGTCATCCGGGATCTGAGGTTCTTCTGATGGCGGAGTACGAGACCCACGAACACGAGGTGATCGTCATCGGAGCCGGCGGGGCTGGGCTCCGGGCGGCGATCGAGGCCTCGGCACAAGGGGCGAACACCGCCCTGATCTGCAAGTCGCTCCTCGGCAAGGCGCACACGGTGATGGCCGAGGGCGGCATCGCCGCGGCGCTGGGCAACGTCTGGCCAGAGGACAACTGGAAGGTCCACTTCCGCGACACCATGCGCGGAGGAAAGCTCCTCAACCACTGGCGGATGGCACAGCTCCACGCCCAGGAGGCACCGGCCCGGGTGCTGGAGCTCGAGGAGTGGGGGGCGCTCTTCGACCGCACCAAGGACGGACGGATCCTCCAGCGCGACTTCGGTGGCCATCGCTACGCCCGGCTGGCTCACGTCGGCGACCGGACCGGGCTGGAGATGATCCGCACCCTCCAGCAGCACGCGGTCCACAAGGGCATCACCGTCTACATGGAGTGCACCCTGGTCGGGCTCCTCAAGGACGGCGACCGGATCGCGGGGGCCTTCGGGTACTGGCGGGAGTCGGGGAAGTTCGTGGTCTACAAGGCCAAGGCGGTGATCCTCGCCACCGGAGGCATCGGCAAGGCCTGGGAATTCACCTCCAACTCCTGGGAGTACACCGGCGACGGAGTGGCGATGGCGATGGAGGCCGGCGCCGACCTGATCGACATGGAGTGCTACCAGTTCCACCCCACCGGGATGGTCTGGCCCCACAGCGTGCGGGGAATCCTGGTCACCGAGGGGGTGCGGGGCGACGGCGGCGTGCTGCGCAACTCGCAGGGTCGCCGCTTCATGTTCGATTACATCCCCGAGTTCTTCAAGAAGGAGACCGCCGACACCGAGGCCGAGGCCGACCGGTGGTACGAGGACAAGAAGAACAATCGCCGGCCCCCGGAGCTGCTCCCTCGCGACGAGGTGGCGCGGGCGATCAACGCCGAGGTGAAGGCCGGCCGGGGCAGCCCCCATGGCGGGGTGTTCCTCGACATCGCCACCCGCCGCGACGCGGAGACCATCAAGCGGCGGCTGCCGTCGATGTACCACCAGTTCAAGGAGCTGGCCGACGTCGACATCACGACCACCCCGATGGAGATCGGCCCCACCGCCCACTACATGAACGGTGGGGTGCGGGTCGATGGTGAAGGCTCTGCCACCGCGGTGCCCGGGCTCTTCGCCGCCGGCGAGGTGGCGGGAGGACTCCACGGCGCCAACCGGCTGGGGGGCAACTCCCTCTCCGATCTCCTGGTCTTTGGCCGCCGGGCCGGACTGGCTGCCGCGGAGTACGCCCGCGGGGCGCGCTCCCCCACCCTGGACACCGCCCGTCTCGACACCCTGGCGAAGGAGACGCTGGCTCCCTTCGACGCCGGTGGCACCGAGAACCCCTACACCCTCCATCAGGAGCTGCAGAAGACGATGCAGTCCGACGTGGGGATCATCCGGGTCCAGTCGGAGCTCGACCGGGCGGTGGCGAAGATCGCCGAGCTGAGGCAACGCCTCAAGCGGGTGCGGGTGGAAGGACACCGGCAATTCAACCCCGGCTGGCACCTGGCCCTCGACCTCCGGTCCCTCCTGATCTGCGCCGAGGCGGTGGCCCGGGCCGCCAGCGAGCGCAAGGAGAGCCGCGGTGGACACGCCCGTGAGGACTTCCCCAAGCCGGATCCGAAGTTCGCCAAGGTGAACATGGTGGTGAGGAGGCGCGGCGACGGCCTGACGGTGACCCAGGAGCCGATCGCCGAGATGCCCGCGGAGTTGAAGTCCCTGCTCGAGGGGTGACGGATGGCGCAGATGGCGACGCTCGAGGTGTGGCGGGGAGATGCCTCCGGAGGCAGCCTCCGCCCCTACCGGGTGCCGTTCGAGGAAGGAATGGTCCTCCTCGACGTGATCCATGTCCTCCAGGCCACCCAGGCCGGGGACCTGGCGGTGCGATGGAACTGCAAGGCCGGCAAGTGCGGCTCCTGCAGCGCCGAGGTGAACGGGAAGCCCCGGCTGATGTGCATGACCCGGATGAGCTCGCTCGACACCTCGGTGCCGATCACCATCGCCCCGCTGAAGACCTTCCCGGTGCTCCGGGATCTGGTCACCGACGTCTCCTTCAACTTCGAGATGGCCAAGCGGGTGCCGGCGTTCAAGCCCGGGCCAAGGCCGCCCGAGGGCTATCGGATGATGCAGGAGGACATCGACCGGCCCCAGGAGTTCCACAAGTGCATCGAGTGCTTCCTCTGCCAGAACGTTTGCCACGTGATCCGTGACCACGACGAGAACAAGCAGCACTTCGCCGGTCCGCGGCTCTTCGTTCGCTACGCGGCACTGGAGATGCACCCCCTCGACACCAACGACCGCCGGGCCCTGCTCAAGGACAAGATGGGCCTGGGGATGTGCAACATCACCAAGTGCTGCACCGAGGTCTGCCCAGAGAACATCCGGATCACCGACAACGCGATCATCCCCTTGAAGGAACGGGTCGCCGACGAGTTCTACGATCCGCTGAAGATGGCGTGGCGGAAGGTCACCGGGAAAGACTCGAAATCGGGGTGAGTCGATGGCTGGAGGCGGGACCCGCTCGAGCACCTGGACCTGGGTCGTGCCGATCCTCGCCTGGGCGGCGCTGATCACCGTCTTCGTCGCCCACCTCGGTGGCCTCTTCCTGGTGGTGGTGGCCCTCCTCCTCGGCGCGGTGGTGTTCGCTGCGGTCCATCACGCGGAGGTGGTCGCCCATCGGGTCGGCGAGCCGTTCGGCACCCTGGTGCTGGCGGTGGCGGTGACGGTGATCGAGGTGGCGCTGATCGTTTCGGTGATGGTGTCCGGGGGCGAGGCCAAGGCTGCTCTGGGCCGAGACACCGTGTTCTCGGCGATCATGATCTGCTGCAACGGGATCCTCGGCCTCTGCCTTCTCCTGGGAGGGATCCGTCACCGCGAGCAGGCCTTCCACCTGGAGGGAGCCAGCGTCGCCCTGGCGGTGCTCGGCTCGCTGGCGATCCTCTCCCTGGTCCTGCCCAACTTCACCACCTCGGCGCCCGGGCCGGTCTGGTCTCCGCCGCAGCTCGCCTTCGCCGGCGTCTCCTCCCTGGTCCTCTATGCGTCCTTCGTCTTCGCCCAGACCGTGCGGCACCGCGACTACTTTCTCCCGGTCGGGGCGGAGCCGGAGGAGACCCACGCCCAGCCACCCTCCAACCGGCAAGCGGCGGTGAGCCTCGGGCTGCTCCTGGTCTCGCTGGTGGCGGTGGTGGGGCTGGCCAAGGCCCTCTCCCCGTCGATCGAGTCCGCGGTGGCGAACGCCGGCGCGCCCGCGGCGGTGGTGGGAATCATCATCGCCGGGCTGGTCCTCCTCCCCGAGGGAATGGCGGCGACGAAGGCCGCGGCCTCCAATCGCCTCCAGACCAGCCTCAATCTCACCCTCGGCTCGGCACTGGCCAGCATCGGGCTGACCATCCCGGTCCTGGCGGCGATCTTCATCCGCCTCGGGAAGCCGCTGATCCTCGGCCTGGCTCCCAAGGAGACGGTGCTCCTGGTGCTCACTCTCTTCATCGGCACCATCACCCTCGGAACGGGGAAGTCCAACCTCATCAAGGGCGTGGTCCACCTGGTGGTCTTCGCCGCGTTTCTCTTCCTCTCCGTGGTGCCCTAGGCGCCGCCCTCGTCCCAGTCGAAGACGAACTCCCCGGTCTCGGTGTGCAGGGTGAGGAGGGCGATGGGTTGCTCGAAACGCCCCTCCTCCATGGCGATGGCGAAGACCACCCCCGCCCGCCAGAAGTCGTGGGGGAGCGGCCGCTGGTCGAGGAAGGTCCGGACCTGATCCTCGATCCAGTCCTTGGCCGCAGTCAGCGCCCCCACTGGGTCTCCTCCAGTGGGGAAGCTCCGCTCCACCGGTGGCGTAGTCGACACCCGCGCCTCGTACGACGTCACCATCGCCCTGGGCATGTCTCGGACCTCCGCGGGGCCGAGCGATAACACGAACTGGCGTGGCTGCGGTCAGTGCCGGGAACGCTGCCTGGCGGAGATCGAACGGACGGATCCCCTGCCCTCAGTTGTAGGTGGCACTAAATTTCAACCCCCCTCCGATGGTGGTCCAGGTCGGAGGGTTGGTGCCGCTGTCCTTGTTGGTGGAGAAGATGAACTCCACCGCCAGACCCACGCCCCAGTGGTCGCTCACCCACCACTCCTTTCCGGCGGCGAACTTCATCCCGAAGCCCGAGTGGGAATCGACCTCGGCGAACGACCCGCCGTAGAAGTTCCCTGACAGCCCGAGTGCGGTGAAGGACGGGGTAAGCGAGAAATAGATGTTGGCCGGCATCAGGTAGTAGGTGACGTTGAGCCCCAAGGCGCCCACCGCCAGACCCGAGGTGCCGGTGTTCACCGTCGTCCCGTTCTCGGTCACCGACGGGCTGGTGGCGCTGGCCCAGGCTTCGGCGGCGAGGATCAGGTTCTCGGTGACCGCCCCTCCGATGGCCAACCCGAACGGTGCGGCGACGCCCGACGCTGAACGGCTGGGCGTGGAGCTGTTCAGGTAGCCGACGCCGATGTCGAGACGGAAGAAGAACCCCAGGTGACGGTGAACGGTGGGATCGACCGGAACCGGCGGAGGCGTCCAAACAGGGTGAGGCTCCGTTCCGGGTGGCGGGGTCGACGGGTGCTGTCCCTCCAGAGGGATCGGAGCGGCGACGGAGGGAGGAGGCGGCGCCGACGGCGGCAGCGTGTACGGTTCAGGCGCGGTCTGGGCCGCGGCCATCGCGGGCAGCAGCAGCCACGGCACCAGCCACCGTCGCGTCGGGGTCCCCCTCTTTCCTCTCACGGGGCAGAAGCCTACATGCAACGGGTTCTCAGGACGACGAGAACCGAGCAGTATGCTCGGGCTGGAGCACCGCAGCAGGGGGGCCGCATGGCGAGCGATCCGGAGGAGCCTGGACTGTTCAGGACGGTTCGCCGCCCCGCGCGAAGGGGGGCCCTGCTGGCCTTCCTGGCAGTCGGCTTCGCCGCGCCCAGCGCGGTCTTCTTCTACGGCGCGGTCATCGAGAGCGAGGGCGAACGCACACGGGCCTGGTGGTTCTACGGTCTGGCGTTCGTCTCTCTCCTCGTCGTGATCGTGCTGGCACACTTCTGGGGCGGCGCTCTGGGCGGGACCTGCGGCGCCTGCGGACGCTGGAGCCTGAGGCCGTGGCGCAGTGTTCCCACTTTCATCGAGGACCTCGGTTCGTATGGGATGGTCATCCGGTGCCAGCACTGCGTCGGGCCGACCGTCGATGCCCTCGAGCAGCACCTGCTGAAGTCTCTGTTCAGCGACCTCGAGCACGACGCAGTCGTGCAATTCGTGAGAAGGCCGGAGCTGCAGCGCGTGTTCAACCTGAGAGAGGTTCCCGACCGCTCGGATCCTCAGGGGCTCCGGGTCTGGATCGAGGGCTTCTCCTCGCAGCTCAGAGAGGCCACCGACCCGAACGGCGGACGCGCTGGACGCTGACCCTCGACGGGGTCAAAGCTCTGCTCCGATGCGGGTCATGCTCTTCGGTGCCACCGGAATGGTCGGACAGGCCGCCTTGCGTGAGGCCCTCCTCGCTCCCGATGTCGAGGCCGTCCTCACCGTTGGACGCTCCACCACCGGACAGGAGAATCCCAGGCTGCGAGAGCTGGTGCGCCCCGACCTCCTCGTCCTCGGACCGGCGGAGGCTGAGCTGCGGGGATACGACGCCTGCTTCTTCTGCCTCGGGGTCAGCTCCGCGGGAATGAGCGAGGAGGCGTACGGCCGTGTCACCTACGACCTCACCCTCTCGGTCGCCGGGATGCTCGCCCGTCTGAATCCGACGATGGCCTTCCTCTATGTCTCTGGCGCGGGGACCGATTCCACCGAGAAGGGGCGCTCGATGTGGGCCCGGGTGAAGGGCAAGACCGAGAACGCCCTGCTCCGCCTCCCCTTCCGCGCGGTGTACCTCTTCCGCCCCGGCTACATCCAGCCGATGCACGGCGTCACCTCCAAGACTCCGCTCT
>Ga0306921_10009109_pt1 | contig 10515 bp, 15 predicted proteins | sample sta12Cox44000080_FD_203760 | JGI IMG/M metagenome (GOLD analysis project Ga0306921, IMG submission 203760) | Lab enrichment of tropical soil microbial communities from Luquillo Experimental Forest, Puerto Rico - statoxic.12C.oxic.44.000.080 (v2)... | ecosystem: Environmental > Terrestrial >...
AACCTGAAGAACGCACGAAACAACAGTGGTTCAGGTGCGCTGGGTGTCACTCGGTTCTTAACGCCTTCATCGGTTCGACCGTGGCTGCGCGACGGGCCGGCAACAACGCCGACAGCAGCGCCACAGTAGCGACCATCAGTGTTCCCAGGAGCAACACGAGCGGGTCTGCCGGGCTGACGTTGTAGAGCTGGCTGCGAACCGTCCGACTTAGCATGATGGCAAGGGGCAACGTGACCACAATCGCAATCCCCGCCAACCACAGCACATCGCTCAACACGAGTCGCATCACGGCGAAACGCTGCGCACCGAGCGCCATGCGGATCCCGATCTCACGCGTGCGCTGCGCGGTCACATAAGCGAGCACCCCATAAAGGCCAATCGCCGCCAGCAGCGTCGCCAGCACGCCGAAGCTTACTGCCAGCATGGCCACGAGCCTGTCGTTGGCAATGTTGTCGGCGATCTGCTCGTCCATGGTGCGCATGGAATCGATCACCAGCTTGGAGCCGACCTGCTGCACGCTGTGGCGGATTGTCATCTCTGCCGTCTCGGGCGCCTGCCAGGTACGCACGTAGTACTGCATGAAGCCGGCTTGGGGGTGTTCATCCTGGAAAAATGGCCGGTAAACCGTCGGCCCGACATCCCTGCGCATCTGGCTGTGCTTGGTGTCGCCGACTACGCCCACGATCTCGATGTCGAACTTTATGTCCGAGCCGCTGCCTCTGGCCATCAACTGTCCAACCGCATTCTTGGGCTCTCCGAAATACTTGCTTGCAAGGTTCGCATTGACGATCGCTACCTTGGATTTGCCTTCCACATCCTGGGCGGTGAACATCCTGCCCGCCAACAACGGAATGTTCATCGTCGTGAAATAGCTGGGGGTGACGGCGGACCATTCCGAGTGAATGTTTTCATCGGGATTGCTGCCATGTGTGGCAAACGAGATATTGCTGCTCTCGTTGTCGCCGGTTAATACCGGGTCGTCGGTGCCGGCAACGGAGCGTACACCCGGCTGCGCTGCCAATACTTCGAGCAGCTGTTTCTGCACCTCTATGGCTTGGTTGGGATCGTAGCCTCCGAGGGTGGGATCGATTCCGAAAGTCAGCAGGTGATCGGTGGTAAAGCCAACGTCCAGCGACTTCAGGTTGCGCAAGGTCCGCACGAACAGCCCGGCGCCGATCAGCAGCAGAAGGCTGAGTCCGATCTGCACCGCGACCGAAATGCGACGGAAATGCAGATGCGTAGCTGCGCTGGTCGTGGTTTGTTGTTTGAGTGAATTGACAAGGTCGGGATGGAGAAAGCGAAGCGCCGGCGCCAGACTGAACAGCAGGCTCACGAGGAACGCCAAGCCGAAGTTGAAAAGCAGAATGCGCACATCGGGATGGGAAGAGAACGGGAGCTCCGTGGCCGCGCCGCCAACGATCCTGCGGGTGAGGAACGCCGACACCATGGGCGCGATCGAGAGGCCCAGCGCGCCGCCCAAAAGTCCGAGCAGGAGGCCTTCGATGAGCAATTGCCGGATGATCCGCCAGCGCCCGGCGCCCATCGCATAGCGCACAGACATCTCCTTCACTCGCGCCGCGGCCCGCACCAGCAGCAAGCTCGATACATTCACAGACGCCATCAGCACCACCAGCCCGACCATTGCCATAACGATCAGCAGCGGCGTCTGGATCTGATCGCGCAGGGGCGAGAATCCGCGGCGTTCATCGAGTAACTGCAGGCTCGATTCCTGGACGAAATGCTTGGTGAACAGGTCAGTCTTGTCCTTGATTGCCGACAGCTCGCCGGCCCGGATGGAGCGCCACAGCGGGGTCATCGCGGCCTCGGCTTGTTCGCGACTGACGCCGGGTTTGAGGCGCGCAACCAACGTCAGCCAAGCCGAGCGGCGATTGTCCAGATCGTTCCATCCCGGCGTGACCAGCGGCTTGGTCATCATGGGCACGAACAGCTTTGGGGTGTAGCCTGCGATGGCACTGTGAAAGTTGGGGGGAGCGACCCCGACAATCGTGAAGGGATGCCCGTTGATATAGAGCACCTGGTCGATAACGCGGGGATCGGCACCGAAATGTGCGTTCCAATAGTTGAAGCTCAACACTGCCACGGGATTGCTGTTCTGGACTGCATCATCGGCAGGCACAAACAAACGCCCAAGGGCGGGTTTCACTCCCAGCACGTCGAAGTAATTGCCGGAAACCAGTTCTCCCGATGCCAAGTCCGGCTGGTTCTTCCATTGCACCCCAATCCCGATCTCAATGTTGGCCAACATGCCCGCGAATACCTGGTTCTGGTCGCGCAGGTCACGATACATGGGATAGGAGAAATAGGAGTGAGAGTCTCCGCCGAAGGAGCTAACGCGCCCCGTGTTTGAGCCGACATACTGCAACCGTACCAGCTGTTCGGGATGACTCACCGGCAGCTCGCGTAAGAGAGCCTGGTCGAGCAGGGTAAAGATCGCCGTATTGGCGCCAATGCCTAACGCCAGGGTTACGATCGCCACGAGGCTGAATACCGGCGACTTGCGCAGCTGGCGCAATGCGTAGCGAAGGTCTTGCAGCACTGATTTATCTCCGATTACTTCTGATTTAGGCCCAATCGGGCGACACGGTTTCCAGGCTGTGACTGCATTTGCGCCGCCAAGAAGCGGCTTTGCTGGTCAATAACTTACGCACACTTGTCACGGGCACTCGTCCAACCGCGTGAGGCTAATGTCCGCATCCGGACAGGGGCGGGCGGATTCATGCAAGGGCACATTTCAATATCTCGTCCGGCTTCCGGGAATGGATCCTTGCTTAAAGCGGTGAAAGCACCTCCGGCCGGACGGTAGCGGTGCTCTGCGGCGTGGATTTCCCCTCCGCAGTTCAGATATTGAACGCTCGGACTTAGGTTTCACTGGCGCGGGAAAATTGCAGGACGCGCCGCCCGCGAATCCGTTCGTCAATCTTGATCAACACCACATTCTGCCGCCCTCGCAGGTGAAGGCGGCACGGGTTCCGGTCTGCAATTCCCCAACCTCGCGGTTGTCAACGGAAGCGAGTCTGCCCAGTGAGTTGGCTTGAGATCAGGGCTCTGCCACGCTCGTCAGCTTATTGTTGATGCCCATAACTTACCTGTGCCCAAGGGGACGCAGGCGGGCGAACCGAAACCCGCTGCCGCCGACCTTGACCCAACCTGACCACACCCCGGTGTACACGTGGCACAGAAGACGTTGTCGTAGCCGGTCGTTCCGCACACCAACTCCCCAGCGTTTTGGGCTGTGCAGCTGTCATTATCGTTTACGCCACCGCCCAACCCCTCATAAACAGTTCGGCTGCCGACGGCCCATGTTAAATCCGTTAAAGAGGCTGACGAAGATTCCGCCCGTGTAGACCTTGGCAAAGCAGACAACCCGGCCACCTGAGTCGAGAGACGTATAATCAGGCTCGCCGCCAGCGTTTTTGCGTTTTTGATCTCTTGTTTTGACAACCCGCACTTCCGGGCTCCTTCCCTCCGCATCCTTCACGATCGGGCAGAAAGACTCGTGAGAATACGCACACAACGATTCCTCCACAGCGACTCTCCAGGCTCGACAGATCGAAGGACAGGTACGAAGCTTTATCGGCTGGCACACTAACGGAGTTTCGCATGAGGACACGGCTTAGCATTGCAGACGCGCCGCGGTGCTATGAGTCACCGCATCAGCCATGAAGCTCCATTCGCTACGGCTCACGAACTCGTGGGGTAAGCTCTGCCAATTCTGTACCGCCGGGCGAGCCCTGAGCGGTCGCCTCTCCGGGAAACGGTGCGATACGGTTTATGATTGAACGCCGAAAGGCGGAACAATGCCTGGCCGATTCCCCGCAATCTTCTTTGGACACGGCAATCCCATGAATGCCGTGACGACCAATTCTTACACCGAGGGCTGGCGGCTGATCGGAGAACGCATCGCCAGACCCAAAGCGATTCTGTCCGTCTCCGCTCATTGGTTCGTGCCCGAAACCGGTGTTACCCTGAGCACTGCACCGAAGACCATTCACGATTTCGGCGGCTTCCCACGAGAGCTTTATCGCATTCAGTACCCCGCCCCAGGGGACCCGGAGTTAGCGAGGCAGGTGCAGAGAGTGTTGGCTCCTTTGGCGGTGAGGTTGGACGATGAATGGGGCCTCGATCATGGCACATGGTCGGTTCTGCGGCACGTGTACCCTAATGCCGACGTGCCTACCGTGCAACTCAGCATCGACGAGACCCGGCCCGCATCATTTCATTTCGAGCTTGGTCGCAAGCTCGCTCCACTACGTGAAGAGGGCGTGCTCATTGTCGGCAGCGGTAACCTGGTCCACAATCTTCACGCCTACGCCTGGGGACGACAAACGCCCGAGCCATACGATTGGGCGATACGCTTCGAGGAAGAGGCTAAAGGCATGATGCTTGCCAGCGAATACAAGCCGCTGATCAATTACGAGTCTCTCGGCTCCGAGGCAGCCCTTTCGATTCCAACACCCGATCACTATCTCCCGTTGCTGTACGTTCTCGCGACCAGACAGCAGGCCGAGGACATCACTTTCCCGGTCGAAGGCATGGACGGCGGATCCATCTCCATGCTGGCCGTACAAATTGGATCGTCACCCCGAGACATTTATGCCCATTGTTGAAACCTGCAATTCCTGCGGCCGCCAAAACCGTGTTCCAGCCATCCACCTTGCCGATCAAGGACGCTGTGGAGCGTGCAAAGCGACAATCGGTCCTGCCGCCCTTCCAATCGCAGCAGATCCTGCGCTGTTCAACGAGATCATCGAAAATTCCCTGGTCCCAGTACTGGTCGATTTCTGGGCAGCATGGTGCGGCCCATGCCGAATGGCAGCCCCGGAGGTGGAGCGCACCGCGGGGGCGATGGCGGGACGAGCGATTGTCGTCAAGGTAGATACAGACCGTTACCCGGAGTTGGCAGCCCGCTTCAGCGTGCGTGGCATTCCGAATTTTGTCATTCTTTACCGCGGTCGGGTAGTCAAACAACAGGCTGGAGTGGTCGACCATGGTCAATTGGAAAATTGGCTGACCGCCGCCGCATAAAGACAAACAATCGTCTCCGATGCCAGGAGATGAGAGGCCAAGCGCTCAATTCGAAAAAGGTCATTCGCACATCGTTCGCTCCTTTAACTTTGAGACGTCTCCCGGCGGGTGGCACGACGATCAAAGGAATGACAGCCGATCTTCTGGAACTGCAAACTTCTTCTTCGGTGCCCTACCAGACACAGCTGCCGCCTGCACAAGCGCCGCCGCCGCTCGTGCCGAAAAGGAAACGCCGTGCGGCTTAGTGACTCTCCTTCACGATGCGTCCGTTGAGCGGTTGCAGCGGCCGAACATCGTGCGGATAGAGCTTGGCGAACGAGTCGATCTGCTTTGCCGAGATGTCCACCGGAGCCTTCAGTACAATCCACGTGACGCCTTCACTGCACGGCGGAGCTGTTAGGGATCCCTTGTACATGTAATAGCCAGTGTCGTGGGGCAATAGCCCGCCAGGATTCACCTCGACTCCAAATGCCTCTTTCTCATCGCTCTTAGTCACCGGCATGTGTTCCCAGATTTGCTGGATGGTGCTGTTGGAGCTACCGGCCTTCAGGAGAACAGCGACGCCAACAACCTCTCCGTCGCTGGATTGGTGCATGAAGTGCACAACCATATCGTAGGGTTTCCCGTTGATGTACTCTTCGCTCGGATGGTGGAAGTGGAATTGGGTCAGTTGATAGCGCCGGTCACCTACCAACAAAAAGTTCCCGTTTCCCGGCTTGTCGTGGTAATTCACTCGTATGGTGTAGCCGTTGTTGATCAAGTATTTGAGGGGACCGCTTTTATATTCGAATCGCAGGGCGGGAAGTACAGCTTTTTCCGCTTTTCGAATGTCGATTGGAGACTGCTCCTTGCCGGTTTTGCAGGCTGCGTACTCTGGTGTCAGGTCGCCCCAATGTTTGGCGCCGGTTGTCCCTTCATAGGTCCAGGGCGTCTTCCACTGAGCCCGCCCGCGCACGGGCGCCACAGCCATTGCGCCCGCCAGCAGTGACAACGTCATCCAGCGTTTCAAAATGCACCTCGTTGCTGCTTCGTCTGCCAGTTGATCGTGTTTAAGCTTCTTCCGACATCGAAGTGCCCATGTCGAGCACTATAGAAGATCAAAGTGTGGAGCCTGAGCACCATAGTGACGTTTCTTGATCGCAGCCCTATTGCTGAGCGCAAAGCGCCGATTGTTCCCCTTGCGAGGTGCCTGCACTTCGTCGATCATCAAAGCATTAATGCCGGACCCGATATGGCGCTGTCGCCTGGGGCGAGTCCTTTCGCTTTCCCGGAAAAGTGGGAACTTCTCCCGGCGTCGGGCTGCCTTGAACAAGGGGTGGTTGAATCGCTTGGAGTGGCAGTTCAACCCGCTGATGGGCGGCGGGTACAGCCATCCAAGTAATTCCTTTAGCACGGTGTATCAGACCACCGCGAGAGTCAGGAAGAATCGACAGAGCAGCCATGGATTACTGGGACAGCGGTTTTAGGTTACGGAAGATAACCAAGCGCTTGGATGAAGCCCTTGGATGGCGCCGCTCAGACCCGCCAGAATGCAGGGATTTGGTAAGCCTACGCAACTTTAGTCGGGTGTACTGACATGCTTCAGATCCGAAGGCCGAATCGGGTCAGCATTTCGCGTCGTCCAAGGCTTGTGACGGCCAAGGCTCTGCAGTCCAGATCCTGGATCACCCATCTTCTTTTTAGTGCGACCGTTAGCACGGCAGCACCGAGCACCGCCGAGATGAGGCCGTCGCTCACTCCAGTCCAGACATGCACACGCGAATCGACGGCGACGTTTCCGCGCAACCTCCACTTCAATACCAAGTCTTTCAAGGGCCGTCGTTCCATCTAACGTGAGGTCGTAAGCTCTATCCCCATCTCTGGAACCGGCGGACAACCAGCCCAATGCGTTAAAACGGTCGTGGAGCAAGACGCCAAGTGCGCCAGCCATGTGGTCGTAGCAAGTCCGTGCGACACGCAGTCGGCTTGGCGTGCGGGGTACGAACTTGTGGCCAGAGCCGCCGGCAAGGACGCTCAGCGCTTCAAGCGCGCGGGCCACATCGGATCCGGCCAGGCTGTAGAAGCGATGTTTCCCTTCGGCCAGCACTTTAACCAGTCGCGCTGCCCTTAGTCGATCCAAATGTACGCTCGTCGTTGACGGGCTTACCTCAGCCACCACCGAGAGCTCCGTGCTGGTTCGTGCATGGCCGTCAATCAGGCAGTACAGAATACGGCCGCGCGCGGGCTGGCCGATAGCCGCCGCAATTGTGGAGACGGCAACCTCAACATTACGTTCTTCATTAACATTTTCATCATAGACGAATTATTCATTCTGATGACGTACAATTATTCTAGGTGGGAAGAGAGATCCTCAGCCTCCTACGAACACCCGGCTAGAACGGGAACTAACCGTGGAGCTCCGAAGCAACCAACTCGAGATGTTATTTGGCAGCCTGGAGAAACGCCTTTAACAACTTCAGAAGAAATTCTTATCTTTCGAGCGCGGGTGACGCTGACAAAGAAATCGGGCTCCGGGTCAGCAAACTCCAACTAAGATCCACGTAAACGACCTAGTAGCGTAACGTTTGAACTCGGCTTGAATGCGGAACATTCCGTGCGAACAGGTCGCCTACTGCAGGCTGTGGATACTGATCCTAGTCTTAGTCTAACAGGGGATGCTGAAAAACGAGCCAAGTGAGCAATCCGATCACTCGGCGCACAAGATTCAAGGACTTAGAATCGATTCCTTGTCTGAAATGACCGTACAAGACACTTTCCGCAACCTGCCAGGTCACCAACTGTTCCCGTGACGGCGTCGCTATCCCCGAGAGCCTTGGCCAGTCCTCGCAAGAACTCCTCGTAACTGTCTCCCGTTTCCACCGGACAATCGACCGCATCGCCGCGTTCGCTCTCGCGTCTTGGCATGACTCCGCATCTGCTGCCCCCCGGCATCAGACCACGGTACACCAGCAGGTTCGCCACCCAGCCAAAAGATTTCGCCATGCGTCTCCAAATCGATCCATCGCCTCGGTCGCGCTAGCGAGTCCGCCAGACGCCATGTAATCCCGCAACTCGCTGTCGATACCCCCGAAAAAGCCAATCAGCAGCGACCGGAAGTAAATGCCTGGTGTCAGCGACGGTCGTCCGTACGGGGATGCATAGAGCTTCGCGCATCGCTCTTCGACACATTTGTCGAACTGCTCCGCTTCTAACAGCTCGTTCCGACGTCCATAAAAGGAATGATCCGGAGCAGAGGCCACTCCGTATCCGCAATCCAGATGTCCTCTTGCTTCTCGCGTTGCTTGCGCGTCCCCATCGCCATGCGCGCACCCTACGAACAAAGCTTCTGAGTATTTCAACAATTTCTGCTCAGGAATCTAAACTTGCACCACAGGCTGCTAGAAAGATTAGTGCTAGGGAAATCTTCACTCGGCCACCCTGGCACTTTCAGCCCACATTACTTTTGTCTCTAGGCATTCCATACCCTCTTTCATAATTTCCCTGGGTAACATTACCGATGTAGTTTGTGATGCTTGTGCAGGCTCCAAAACTGGCTTAGGTTGGGGCGTGTAGCAGCGAGGTAAGTGAGGTAAAACACGAATGCAGACGATGGTGACAGAGTGTGGCCAACAGCGTAGTTTCCTTCCTGGTGTCCTTCCAGCTTTACGCAAGGAGCATCGCTACACAATCGCTGCCAAGGTGTGGTTCAACTGGCAAACAGAAGACGGCCGTTGGCTGGAAGGCGTAGGAACTACAAGAGACATGAGCGGAAGCGGGCTTTTTGTCTTGACCGACACAGCACCTGTAGCTGGAGCTTCGATTACGGTCATGGTTGTGGTGCCTGCCCTGAAAATGATTCAAAGGCCGATCACTTTTCACGGGCATGGAAGGGTAGTCCGGATTGAGTCGCAAGCGGACTGGGTTTTCGGATTCGCCGCAGCCATTACCTTCGACGATACAAATAACTACTGCAGCAGCGAAGAGGTTCGTCTTGATGAGGAACTATTTATGAGATGGGCTCTGCGCCAGGATGGGTGGCGGCCCGGCAACCCACTCGATCAATAGCGCTGGTGATTTGAACCCTGATAGGAGGTGGCCTTTGGTGAGGCAGTTCTCCGAGGCAATGCTTATGCTTTTCAAATGCTTGCTGATCGCGGTTACGGTAAGCTCAAAGAAACTCATCAGAAGGAAATTAACCAGTAGCCACGCCTCGATGACAATTTACTCAGATTGTCGTTGAGAGCAGTTTCACACACTTCGCCGTAGCAGAGCGAAGAACGCCCGGCCACGGCTCACCGCCACGGCCCAGCCGGAGCATGGAAGAACGAATGCGCGGGGTTAGAGCAGTGACTTCCAGCGGAACGGACGCCGGTTGAGATCGAGAACCTTCGGTCACGAGCGCGACGAAGAGCACTGGAACTCCGAAGTAAGGACCGCGCAGCCGAGGACTTTGTTCTAGCGGTGATTCGGAAACACAGCAATTTCATGTAAAGGGGGTGGTGTAATCAGGCAAAAACACAGCAGTAACGGAAAAAGTCAAAGCTCTTAGCCCGAACTCTTAACTCAGGAAAGTCTCGGGCATCAGTAAGCGCCGCCTGTGCTCCCCTTCCTGGTGCAGGCGGCGCAACGGAAAACATAGGGAACGTTGTTTCGCAACGACAAATCCGCAGGTTGAGCTTTCTTCCGGCTCCAGCCCGCGCAAACGAAAACGTCGCTTGAACGTCCGCGGCAACTGTCATTCAGAGCCTCAGTGTGAAATGAAAGGATTTCGAATATGAGCAACATGAGAAAGTGCGGCTTCAGTGCCTTGGCGGCACTGGTTCTAACTGCGTCAGCATACGCCGCTCCCGTGACCTGCACATCAGCACCCGTGTGCTTCTTCGAAAAAAACGAGGGTGGAATTGGCGAAACCAACATATTGTTCGGCTCCCCCAAAATGGGGTTCCTCATCAGTGGATTTGACAAACTACTCGGCAAACAGGTTGATTTCATGTCGGATGGTTCGACGCCGACTGAGTTGTCGGCGAAGGGTGGGCAGTCAGACATCGACGCAGCAAACGCTGGGTTTATCCATGACCTCACGGTGACGGTCCCCGGGGGAAAATTCGGGGATTTCATCCTGAATCTCTCAGGTCTGGCGAGCGTCCCCAACACCTTGCATGTCTCGGTTCTCTTGGCGAACGGCACAACCGACACCCATACCTACGGTACCCATTTGAACGGCGATAACTTCCTGACCGTACTGGCGAACACCGGAGCCGGAGATGCGATCGAGAGTATAACGATCACTTCTGAAGGGACGAACTCTGGCTTTATGTCACTCAAGCAACCGCGAATTTCCGACATTACGGGTGGCACGACGGTAGTGCCGGAGCCATCCTCGATGATGCTGCTGGGCGGCGGTTTGCTGGTACTGGTACGAGTGCTGCGACGCACGCTAACGAAGGAAATGCAGGAACGTCTCGGACTTCAGTAAGCTGTGGTGCGCCA
>Ga0306921_10009110_pt1 | contig 10514 bp, 6 predicted proteins | sample sta12Cox44000080_FD_203760 | JGI IMG/M metagenome (GOLD analysis project Ga0306921, IMG submission 203760) | Lab enrichment of tropical soil microbial communities from Luquillo Experimental Forest, Puerto Rico - statoxic.12C.oxic.44.000.080 (v2)... | ecosystem: Environmental > Terrestrial > Soil...
CCACGGAGCGGCTTTTTCCACCGCTCTTTTACCCACAAATACTCTTACACATCCATACATCCTTTGATGATCCTGGCGGAACATCTGACTCCTCCGCCATTTCTTTTTTTATAGCATACCCCCCTAGAGTACGGACAAACAAAAATTCGTAAGGGTGTCGGAAAAATGGCGAGGGCCTCAGAGATCCCGTGCGATGCGGAAAGCATGGCTGCTGGCACCCCCATTAACCTGGTGATCGGCGTAGGAGGGCCAGCTGATCAGCTCGGCAGTTGGGCGAACGATTCCGCGATTAACACCATTTCGGGAAGTTCGATCTTGCCCATTACCAGTACACGCAATTTCAAGGGCGTTCTGCCGAGACTGGCCGAGAGGTGTGCGGGGCGGCACGGACCATTGGTCTCAACGTTGGGGCGACAAAGAATCGGAAAGGCCGACAGGCAAGATTTCGTTCTCTTTCAACCAAAGCCGTCGGCGCGCCCCGGATGGAGGCAGGTGCCATCCTGGGAACATTATGGCGCTCGCAGCAAAGGGGGCTCGTCTTGTCCGTAAGTAGTCCAGCTCACATGGCATCGAATAGAATCGGTCTTGCCCCGAAAAGGAGATTTACCGACCCGCTTGTTACTGAAAGTGTCGATTTCCGTTGAGGCCGGGAATGCCGCAGCTAAGGCGGGAACGTGGGTCGGCTGTCGAGCAAATTCTGGCCGACTTCAAGCCGCAAGCCGCCTGTTTCCTCGCTGACGATAACGGCCAGCGGTCGGCCTCGATATGAAGGATACGTCCGAGATTCCTGCAATTGCCGAGCGTGGTTTCCGGTGTTCAATGCGAAGATCTGGTTTCGTCCGGCTATGAACCCGCAGGGCCTTGCCAAAGCAGCTCCGTCGATTGATGTGACGGCCAAACGACATGGAAAGTAGCCTTCCGACCGCATGACTTTTTTGTGCTACCCAAGGACGTGCGGCGGCTCGTTTCCGGGCAGTAGCTGGTAACTGGCCCGAGCTTGATGCGCCACCTCGTCCTCTCCCCAATTTTGAGCCGCTGGTCAAAGAGCCGGGAGCCGTCAGGAGTAAGATCAGATGTCCCACTACTAAAAGCAAGTAGCGTGCGCGAGTGATTCGACCAGTACATGCCAAACGTAACGGAAAGTGTTGTATGGAACCCTTCGCTTGCGGCTGACGCTTTAGCTGGAGACTTCCAGGGCAAGTAACAGTCTAGTTAAAAAACTCTGAGCGAGAAGATCATGGCGAAGAAAATCATACTGTGCGCAGACGGAACGTGGAATACACCTCATGAACCTTCGCAGCTTGCCAATGACACGAATGTTCGTAAGATTTACCGTCTTCTGCTAGCCAGCAACTCGCAATTGCGTTACTACGATAGCGGCGTTGGAACCGACGGCAGTCCGTTTGAACATTTCTTCGGAGGCGCCTTCGGAGAAGGCTTGTTTCAGAAGGTTAAGGATGGCTACGGATTTCTGTCCTATGTATGGGATCCAAGTGACGAGATCTACATCTTCGGCTTTAGCAGAGGGGCATATACAGCACGAAGCCTGGCCGGCATGATCGCCGCTTTCGGCGCGCCGACAAAGGACTTAGATAACCAAACCATTGACAAAATCTTTGCGGCGTACCGGATCACGGATAAGAATGAGCGGGAGGTCGCCAAGGCGCCATTGGTAGAGCAATACGGCTTGAATCCGGTGACGGTGCGTATGTTGGGCGTGTGGGACACCGTAGGGGCCCTTGGAATCCCAGGTCATTTGTTCGCTCCTTTCGATGAGGAGAAATATGGGTTTCTTGACACGACGCTCAACCCACACGTTCAAAGCGCTTATCACGCTATCTCGATTGACGAAAGGCGTGCGTCTTTTCGGCCAACACTGTGGACGGAGCCAGACGGCTCCCCTCGACCGAATGATGATCAAATGCAGCAGGTGTGGTTTCCTGGCGTACACAGTGACGTTGGAGGTGGCTACCCCGATGACCGGCTGTCCAATATCACTTTGAAATGGATGGTAGACAAGGCGAAAGGCTGCGGGTTGCTTTTTGATGACCAAGCCGTCGCTCAGTGTCTCGGGACCCCACCATTCGATCCGCTAGGGTCCGTGCACGATGAATGGAAGCTTATACCCTGGGGTCCACCTAGCCACCGTGTCGTGCCCAGCAAGGCCGTAATGTCGAACACAGTGCAGATTAGGATTGACCACACCGAGAGTGCTTATTTACCAGCGAATCTCTCAATAGAAGATGGGAAGCTCAAGGGGTATGGAACGGAACTAGTTTTGCCCGGAGAATAATCGAAACAGCACGAAATGAGCATGGTCTCGAGAGGGATTACTGCCACCATTACCAACCACCAGTCTGGAATGAACCCGACACGGATTATGATGTTTTTAAAGACCCTTTATATGCAGCCCGCAATCCTGGGTCCTGTGCGCTTGCCTTCTTCAGATTGCTTGCCGAAGCGGCGAGCATTTGTGGCACATCATCTGCCAGAATGGTGGGGCGGCCACGGATAGTTTTACAAAAAAAGCAGAGGTTGTTTCCCGTGTCCGCGACTGTCGACTGTTCCACCGGTTTCTCGCCTACAGCTTCTTCTTAAAGTATCAGCGTATCCCGTCAGCTACAGGAGTTGCCAGAAACCCGTGAACCTCGCCATTAATCGTGCCGAAGCCATGATCTGTTCGGCATCATTCATTGAAAACGCTCGCAACAGATACCATGGCGACGCTGGCTGGGATCAGGATATTCACGTCATTCATTACACCGTGCTCTTTGACGGGGAAACCCGGAGGAGGCGCGCCAGACGTCTGAGTGGTGGGCTCGAACCTATCCTCGCGACCGCGTGCCCCATACGTTTCTATCGGTTATATCAACAGGATTGCAAAGTCAATCTCAGAGGGACGCCTGGAAGCCCGCAAAACCATCGAACTTGACCCCGATTTTGCTATTGCCCATTACAGCGTTGCTGTCAACCGGGCTTACCTGGACCGATTAGGAGAAGCGAAGAGTACTTTCAGCCGGGCTGCCCGATGGGGACTCGAATCGACGAGTTCATCATGCTGGGGTATGACATTGGTTTTTTGAAGGGTGACTAGGAGGAAAAGACAGGCCCTACCACGGACATACGATGGCAGAAGGTCGAGGTGCTGGGCAGCAGCTGAGTTCCAGAAACTTCTCAACCACCGCCCAATTGTAATCAGTGATCCTGCGGGCTCTCAAGTGCGGTTTTCTTACCCTCTGGGAAGACGCCGATCCAGACATTCCTATCTACAAGCAAAGTCAAAGCTGCATATGCCCACATCGAATGAGGAACAGGGAAACCCTTTCAGGGCCAATGTTTGAGACGGCGTTCGAGATTGTCGACATCGTTTCCGGTGGTTGAAGCTGGGCAAACGGCACTCAGACTCAAGCCTGAAGCGGCTTGGCCGCTAACACTCGATGCCCCACACAACCGCTTACCTCCGTTTACTTTCCGGCTTGTTCTGGTAGGCTTTTTGTTATGCGACTTCTCCTCAGCCCCTTATGCCTTTTTGCTTTTGCCGGCTTCCTGTTTGGGCAGAACTCGAAGCCGATAGCCGATCGTGTTGCCGCACAGAATGCGCTTTTCGAAGAGCAGTACGAGTCTGATCTCAAGAACTTCCCGGAGCGCGCGACCGCGTTCGGCGACTATCGCTACAACGACAAGCTCGCCGACTACTCCCTGGGGGCAATTGCGCAGCGCAACAAGATCAACCAGGAATTCATGGTCCGCCTTCAGGCCATCGACACAACGGGCTTCAGCGACCAGGACCAGTTGTCGCACGACCTGATGGTGCGGGTATTGCAGCAGCGCATCACCGACTACAACCTAAAAGAGTACGAGATGCCGATCAACCAGCAGAACGGAATCCACACGAGCCTCGCGGACCTGCCGAATGCCGTGCCATTCACGACGGTGAAGCAGTACGAGGATTACATCGCGCGACTGCGCCAGATTCCGCGCGTACTCAGCCAGACGGAGGAAGTGCTGCGCGCCGGCATGAAGGACAAGCTGATGCCGGTACGTTTCCTGCTGGAGAAAATTCCCGTCCAATGCCAGGGCATTGTCGATGCCGATCCGTTCTTGCTGCCGACCAAGAAATACCCGGCGAGCATTTCGGCGGACGAGCAGAAGCGGCTGACGCAGCAGATCACCGAGGCCATCAACACCGATGTGATTCCTGCATACAAGGCGTTCGCCAACTTCGTCCGCACCGAATATGCTCCGCAGGGCAGAACCGTGCTCGCCGTAACATCGTTACCGGAGGGCGAGAAGCGCTACGAAAACGCCATTTACGCGCGCACCACGACGCACCTCTCCGCCGACGAGATACACCAGATCGGACTGCGCGAGATCGACCGGATTGAGGCCGAAATGACGGTGATCGCCAAGAAGGAAGGCTTCGCCGACCTGGCTTCGTTCCGGGCTTCGCTGAAGACGAATCCCAAGTACATTCCCGCTTCTTCGGAGCAGATCCTCGACGACTTCCGCAAGTACATCGCGCAAATGGAGCCAAAGCTGCCCCAGCTGTTTACCCTGTTGCCGAAGTCGCCGGTTACAGTGGAAGCCATTCCGCCGTTCCAGGCGGCAGCCGCAACCCACTACGTCACCGGCACACCCGACGGCAAACGTCCCGGACGAGTGGTCGTCGCGACCTCCAACTTCAGCGAGCGTTCGCTGGTTGACGACGAGGCGGTGGCGTATCACGAAGGAGTGCCTGGGCATCACATGCAACTCTCGGTACAACAGCAGCTCACCGGCCTGCCGAAGTTCCGGCAGCATGGATTAGGCTTCAACGCCTACAGCGAGGGCTGGGCTCTATACGCCGAGCAGTTGGGCAAGGAGGTTGGTTTCTACCAGGACCCGGTCTCGGACTACGGCCGCCTATCATCAGAGCTCTTCCGCGCGGTGCGCTTGGTGGTGGACACGGAAATTCACTCAAAGGGTTGGACTCGCGAGCAGGTTGTGGAGTTCATGCGCAAGTCTGGCGCTGTTGATGAGCCAACGATCCAGTCGGAGACTGACCGCTATATAGCCTGGCCGGCACAGGCCCTGAGTTACAAGCTCGGGCAGCTCAAAATCAGCGAACTTAGACAGCGTGCACAGAAGGAGTTAGGTGCGAGCTTCGACATCCGGACGCTTCATGACGAGATTCTCGACGGAGGCGCATTACCCTTGGATATGCTGGAAGCTCGCACCGATAAGTGGATTGCTCAGCAGAAGGCCAAGTGAGTTAGTGAGCCAGAGCGACATCTAACTCCTAACTGCGGCGCGCGAACCCTGGCTATCCAACATTTGTTCTCGAATGGTTGTGGGCCAGAAGCCTCGAATTTGGGCGTTGTTCATATAATCGTAATCGATACGCGAACACACGTTGGTTACGGCACCGGAATGGTATTGAAGCTTGCCATTCGAGCCTTGTGACGGGTCTTCCAGTGGTCGGGCAACCGGTCAGACAGCTCGCTGACCTTCACCTGGGGTAGGTTCAACCGCAGCCAATCCAATTATTGACTATTCACAATGATCGCTAAGACACTCAAATTAGCACCCCTTTGCAGCCTCAAAATTGCACTTAAAAACGCGCGGATACTGAACTCATCTGCAGATGTCCCAATCACGGCCTCTCGGGATTCGTTACGAACGACGCGACGCGGGGCCAGCTTCGCAGGCCTTCAGCCGCTGGAGTATGCCCTCGATCACATTGCATCGGTCCTGCAGTTCATGCTTGAACTCGCGGTGATCGGTGCGGGCGATTTCGAAGATGAGGTTCCTGTGGCGATCCTCAAGGATCTCCACTAACAAACGAGATTCCAAGTCGCTTAGCCGGAGTTCCATACTGTCCCTTCCGTCCAGTGCTGCGCATTCACGCTGTGGTCTGCGCGGATACCAGCACGTTGCAATTTCAGTTTAGGCCCGATGCAGCCATTGAGCGTAAGAAAGCCGCGGTCGCGTCCCGATTTAGCTCGGGTGCCAAGAAACTTCGTTAAGAGCGAAGATGTTGTCAAGGTACAGATCTCCCGTAGCAGTCCGGAGCCCGCTCGTTCGCAGCTCAGTTGAGGATTGTGACGTTATCGGGTCTGGTCTGCGTCGAGCTTTCTTTAGCGGCTACAACTCGCACTTGCGGGCTCTAAGCCGTTCTGCCATGCTGGGAGTCGTTTGGGCTGTTCGAGACGTTTCTAGCACTGTAAGTTGGCTTTCTGAGGCGCTCGAAGCCACGCTCTTCGACGGTTGCTACGGCGGCCGGGACCGCCGAGTTCGCTCGAAATTACGCTTTGCTTCGACGAAATCGCGGAACGCCTTCTGTGACCTCAACGCCTTCAGACGCTTGCGAATCCTACTCATTTGCGGTCTTCCATTCTTTCTGGTAGCCAACCCTGGGAAGTTCCTCCTGAATCAATCTCGCTGCCGTCACGCCGATCATTTGATCGGCGCTCGACGAGGCCGAGACTGCGGGGCAGCCCCGCGAACCGTTCGATACGCCATGGGCGCAAGTGAGACTGGTGCTTCCTCGTTCGGACTCGACGTTGTGTGGGAGCCCTTTACTGTTGTGCCAGCACCGTCTGGGGCAAGGGATTTCCTGAGTTATCCTTGGTCAGCGAGTCATCGACGTAGACAATAGCCGCCAGACCACTGAGAGGATCGATCCCCACTTGGAACAAGTCAAGCAGGTTACGTGTTCCGGGAACCCAAGCTGTGCCTTCGGTGCAGATCACGCCTATGTGGTTCGGCGCGTTGCTGACCAAACTTTGCGTAAAACTCGCCCCATTGTCGGTCGTCTGCGCCAGATAGACGTTCCACAACGCGCCCGGTTGTCAGCGCCAGTGAAAAACAAAGCCATTTTCGCCGGAGAAGGCCGGAGCCAGTGAGCCACCAGAGAGAGCCCCTGTTGGCGGGGACGCGGTCAGAGCTCTACAGCAGCTTCTAAATTTTCTTGCACGCGTAAACATACTTCACGTATAACCCGTGCGAGAAAACCAATTGTGAATGCTTCTCCACGCATGTGCTCTACGACAGCCCCAAGGGTCTGCTTAGGCTCAGGCAGGAGGGAAACGCCGTCGGTGTCGTGTTTGTCAGGTGAACCACTTTGAAGTTGCCAGGTACCAGCTGTGAGATTCTCCAACCACTCCCATGGATCACGCCAGGCCAAGATGCCTGCGGGTTCGGGAGAGGGCGGTCTACAGCGGGGAAGAATCGTTACCTGCTCACTCAATCGGTCAAGAGACATTTCGACGCCACGGGGATTCCGGACGACGGGCTAAAACGGACGGCGCGGGAGGATCATGTGTGAACTGAGTTCGTGCCGGACTGGAATTCGCAAATTACGACTGCTTACGCTCCGACGTAGCGGCGGGCGTGTAAGTGTGTGCGCGGGCAACCGGCAACCAAAGTGGCTAACCTCTAAACCGGCCAGACTGGCTCCGTTTCAAACCGGCGCTAACAAGAAACAGCACCATCACTACAAGCTCATCGATATCGGGACCTTCGGAGGTCCTCAGAGTTCCGTGGGGATCGGCAACGTTCAAGTCCTAAACAACCACGGCATCGTCGCAGGCTGCGCTGAGACGTCTACTACAGATACTGACTACCTAAACTCCGGTGTTGCTCTGCCCTCCCCGCCAGCCCCGGATCCCTTAATCTTTCACACGTCCCAATGGCAGAAGGGTACCTTGGCCGACTTGGGGGCGCTTTCGGGTGTCAATAGCAGCTGCGCAAACTGGATCAGTGAGAACGGGTTGATCGCCGGAGTGTCCGAAAATGGTGCCATCGACCCTCTCACAGGCCTCACTGAGGTTCGGGCAGTTCTTTGGAAGGAAGGCCAACCCACGGATCTCGGAACGCTTGGGGGGTATGAGAGTTTGACGGCGGGTGTGAATAACCGGGGACAGGTGGTAGGAACGGCTACGAATGCGATACCGGATCCCTTCTGTTTCTTTGGCTTCGGAACGCAATGCCACGCCTTTTTGTGGCAGAACGGAGTCATGGAGGACTTGGGCACGCTCGGCGGTCCTGACTCATTCGCGTTTTTTGGTATCAACGAACGAGCACAGATTGTTGGGGGATCGTATACCGACGCAATCGCAAATCCTACTACCGGTCTACCCACGATGGACCCCTTCCTTTGGGAAAAGGGCAAAATGCGAGACTTGGGCACCTTAGGCGGTACGTTCGGTATGGCTGTCCTTATCAACAACTCAGGTCAGGTGATGGGCCAGTCCAATCAGGTGGGCGACTCGGTGATGCACGGTTTTTCTTGGGAGCGGGGAGTGCTTACCGATCTTGGCAGCCTCTTTGGCGGGGATGTCGAAGTGTGGTGGCTTAACGATGTCGGTGAGATCGTCGGATCTTCCAAGTACCCGGGTGGTAGTCCTCGCCATGGATTCCTTTGGAGGAAAGGCGTGATGACCGATCTCGGAACTCTCGACCCTGATTGCAGTCCTATCCCGAGTTTACCGCCCCGAGCCGGTTGAAGTAGGTTTGCATCTACGCTACGATCCTCTCCGCCCCGCGTCTGGAGCGGCTTGAGCCCCTAACGACGCTCAAGCATTGTGCGCCTCATTTGTATGACCTAACATATAAGCTCCTATGATCCCGGGTCGATAGGGTTTCTAAAAATCTGTCAAAACCCTTACCGATAAGGCAATCTATGCGGCTAATGACCCTCATTTGATACTAGTCTCCCCTCCATATTTGGCCTATTGTATGACCTAACACTATGCCCAGCCTCACCAAGAAGATCGTACGCGGCAAGCCGTATTACTACTTGCGCGAGTGCCAGCGCGTGAACGGTAAGCCCAAAGTCGTCTCCACCATCTACCTGGGTTCCCCGGAAAGCCTCCGGGAACGCCTCCTCCGTCCCCCACCCGCCGAAGTCGCCTTTCAGGAATTCGGTGGTTCCGCCGCCGCTTTCTCCATCGCCCAGGCGCTGGACGTTGTCGCCACCATCGATCGCCACGTGCCGAAACGCGGCCACCAAGGGCCTTCGGTCGGCCAGTATCTTTTGCTGGCTGCCCTGAACCGCTGTGTCGCCCCTACGAGCAAAGCACAGATCGGCTCCTGGTATGCGAAAACGGTGCTGGGCCGCCTCTTGCCGCTGACGGCCAATCAGCTCACCAGTCAACGCTTTTGGGACAACATGGAACGGGTCAGCCGGGAACAGATCGCTGCCATCGAACAGGATCTGGCCCATACCGCCGTTGCCCGCTTCGGCCTGGATCTGCGCTGCCTGCTGTTTGACGCCACTAATTTCTTTACCTTTCTGGACAGTTTCAACCTGCGCGCCAAGTTGCCCCAGCGCGGTCATGGCAAACAAGGGCGCGACAACCTTCGCCTGCTGGGCCTGGCGGTGATGGTCACCGCGGATGGCGATGTGCCCTTGTTGCATCACACCTATGCCGGCAATCAGCATGATTCGGTGATGTTTCATCACCTCGCCGAGCAGTTGTGGCGACGGTGCCGTGCTTTCTCACAGAAGGTGGAGCAGATCACGCTGGTCTTCGACAAGGGGAACAACTCGGAAGCCAACCTCAGCTTGGTGGACCAGAGCCCGGTGCACTTTGTCGGCTCGCTGGTACCCACTCATCATCCTGATCTGCTGGCCATTCCCCGCCCCCATATGCATCGTCTGGACCGATCGCAATTGCCCGCAGTCTGGGCCTATCGCACGGAAAAACCGATCTTTGGTAGCAACCGCACGGTGGTGGTCACCTTTAACCAGCAATTGTTTCGTGCCCAGCGGAAGACGCTGACTCGGGAAATCAACAAACGGCAACGGAAGCTGGAGCGGTTGCAGAACAAACTCCAGCGCCTCCGGCCAGACGCTCGCGGCAAGAAGCCGACGGTCGCGGGAGTAGAGAACAGCGTGAAAGAAATTCTTCGCGGTCGGCACATGGCGGATTTATTCACCACCCAAGTAAGCCCCACCCGGCAAGGCCTCCCCCGCCTGCACTTCCACTTCCGCCCGGCGGCCTACGAAAAGCTGAGCTCCACCTTGCTGGGCAAGACGATTTTATTCACCGATCACGGAGAGGACTGGTCGGACGAACAGATTGTGCTGGCCTACCGCGCTCAGCACCATGTGGAAGCGGACTTTCGGCGCTTGAAAAATCCTCACTACCTCAGCTTCCGCCCCACCTTCCACTGGACCGACCAGAAGCTGTGCGTGCATGCCTTCTACTGCGTCCTGGGGCTGATGATTCTCAATCTGCTGCGCCGGCAACTGGCTCAGTCCGGCATCCCGCTCAGCATTGTGGAAATGATGAACCGGCTCACGGATATTAAAGAAGTAAGTCTGCTCTATCCGGCGCCGCAACGTTCCCAAGAACCCTTGGTCCGCACTCAGCTGTCGAAGATGAGCAAGCGACAGAAGCAGATGGTTTCCATCCTCCGCCTAGACCAATATCTCAGCAATTAGGTCATACGACCTGGGACTTCTCGCAGCCGCGCCAGAAGCGGCTGCGAAGCATTTTTTTTATCTTTGGCTGGTAAACTCGGGCTAG
>Ga0306921_10009113_pt1 | contig 10513 bp, 13 predicted proteins | sample sta12Cox44000080_FD_203760 | JGI IMG/M metagenome (GOLD analysis project Ga0306921, IMG submission 203760) | Lab enrichment of tropical soil microbial communities from Luquillo Experimental Forest, Puerto Rico - statoxic.12C.oxic.44.000.080 (v2)... | ecosystem: Environmental > Terrestrial >...
CCGGGGTTCGAGCGCAAAATCCGCGTCCTGGTGGATTGGACTGTGGAACTGTTTTTTCCCAAAGACATCGTGCAAACCATTGACTTGCGGTAGGAGTGCAGTATTGTGTCGGTCACTCAAACGATTACCGTAATAGATGCCAAGACAAAGGTGCATCGTTTTGTCAGATCCGAGTGGGTGATCGGCCTCACCGTTGGCTTGGCCGGAGGCGCAGTACAAAGCGCTGCTGTGGGTATAGGGTTAATGCGTGGGTTGCTGGTGGGAGGCTTGTTCGGGCTTGTGTTCGCGATCCTGCTCGCGCAACGCGCCCGCACGGCCGGCGCTGGTTTGATTTGGGGACTGGCTTCGGCCTTCCTGATGTGGCTGATTTTGCCCGCTGGCTTGCTACCGTTGTATCTCCGTGGCTTTCATTCCATGGGCGCACTGGGAGATGCGAGAGATCAGTTTCCACTGCTCGTCGGATATTTGATTTGCCTCGGAATGCCGGTTGGATTGGCACTGGGGATTCGAAATGGAATGCGCGCTGCAGGTGGGGAGAGCCAGTTCAACTGGACACGTGCCGTGGTGGCCGGCGGGCTTGCGGGCGTGCTCGGAGGGACGATCTTCGACCGCTGGATGTCGGCTGGCGAATTCTTCCCGTTGCTGTCGGGCTTGAGTGCAAGATTGTCGCCAGGGCGCAGTCTGGTTTTGCAGTTTCTGTTTGCAGTCCTTATGGGAGTCGTTTTCGGGGTGCTGTTCCAACGTGATGTGCGTGGCTACGGATCTTGCATGGGTTGGGGAATCGGTTACGCGATCCTGTGGTGGTTTTTGGGGCCATTGACGCTGCTGCCTCTGGTTTCGCGCGCACCACTGGATTGGTCGGCCGATGCTGGCAGCGCGATGTTCGGTTCGCTGGTCGGGCATATTCTCTATGGATTAATCCTGGGCGTGAGCTACGCGACCATCGACCGTGTGTGGGTGAGGTTGTTCATTGAGTCGGACCCGTTAAATCGCCAGCCGCATGGGCCGGGGTTGCGGGTGCTGCAGTCCCTGGGATGGGGTGCAATCGCAGGATTTGCGGGCGGTCTGGTTTCGAGCCCGATCATGCTGAAGACAGGCGTGCTGACGAAAGTAGCGGGGCTGGATACGAGTTTCAGCAACTGGCATGGGCTGCTGGTGCATCTGTTGGTAAGCACGGCGATCGGGATTACGTTTGGGCTGTTGTTTAGGAATGAGTCTACGAACCTGAGTGTAGGCGTTGCTTGGGGATGGCTGTTCGGGCTTATCTGGTGGTATCTGGGACCGATGACGCTACTGCCCCTGATGCTCACCGGTGTTTGCGATTGGAGCACCGATGCGGCCTCGGCACTCCTGCCCTCGCTCATCGGACACCTCGTATTCGGGGCTACCACGGCTTACGTTTTCCTTGTTCTGCAAAACCGCTACACGCGTTGGCTGATGCTCGATCCGCGGATCGCCGCACGAGAGAAGAGGCGGTTGCGGCCGCTGGGGACTCCGGCGCCAGCAGTGTGGTTTCTGGTGTTGGGGTTGGGGGTTTTGCTGCCGATACTGCTCGGTTGAATGAGTAGCGAAGGTAAGTGATTCTTTCCAGGTACGAAATACCGAAGCGGGCACGATAATCGACTCAATTTTCATCCCATTGAGCTCGTTACGCGTTTCTTCAACCGCATTCGGGCCCGGTCGCAACCGATCTCGACATTCAGTCGTTCCGCCTGAACCACAGCGGGAGTCAACCAGCGTGAGCAGAGAGATCCAGGCCAGAATGCGCTTAGAAGGAAAGAACCATGCCTCCCGAAACCACAACATTGTGTTGTCCGCCTCCCTGTATCTGCAGTGCCGAATGTGGGATTGCTAACCGAACAGTAATCGCGCACTTCGCCACGCAGGCTGACACCGAAGAAAACTTTAATTGGCGTGCGGACATCGACTCCGTTGCCACACTGAGCTGCGCCTGCGCTCTGGTACCGCGACGGGTTGCGCTGCACGTTGGCGAAGAATTCGCTACCCTCCCAGATTCCATAGCCAAATCCGCCGGAGACCCAGGGAGAAATGCCTCCGTTCGACACAAAGTTCACCCGAAGCGAAGGCACAACGAAGATCGTTGCCAGCGAGCCGATGGATTGCTGATTGATCGATCGTACGCTGTGGCTGGGTTCAGTTACGAAGGGGAATTCGATAGAGATTGATGTATTCCCGCTCCTAATGCAACGGGCGTAGTCGGCCGAGAAAGCGATGCTTGCACCGAAGTTGATGGCTTCGCCACCCGCCGTGGAGCGCTGTGGAACAGAGCCTCCGCCAAGCAGAAGCCCGAGGTCATTCTTGGTTTCACTCTGAGCCACAGCGGCGAGGCTAAGCACCATTAATGTGAACAAGACACGGAATGCTGTTTTCATTACCTTTTCCTTCTGTGATTCAAAAGCGGTTCACGAGGACCTGCCGTGTCGTACGAATCACGAACACGGAAAGAGAAACATCACTCATCAAAAGCGATCAGATTTACACTTACAATTTCGTGGCAGCACATCGATATCGCAGGGAGGGGGAGGCTGTGTGGACGACACTTACGCGATCAATGTCGCCAGAACGGAGTACAGGGAGGGGTTCAACACAGGAGACGCCGACAGAGTGGTGGCGGTGTTTGCGCCGGAGTTCACGGACAATTCCGATGGCCGCCCCAGCCGTTATGGCAAAGACGCGCCAGCTAAACTGCGCCAATACCTGAAAGAGCTGTTCGCGGAGTATCAGGCGAATCTGAACCTCATCACGCCCGCGATCGTGATTTCTGGCAACCTGGCCTTCGACTACGGATGTCAGGAACTTACGCTTACGCCGAAGAACGGCGGCGAAGCTCGGTTCATTCGCAAACGGTTTTTGGAGCTCTGGGCAAAGCAGACCGACGGGCAGTGGCGGATTATCCGTTATATCGATAATCAGGACCTGCCGGATGTAGTCGATTAGGGCGGAAAGATCATGCACGACCGAGTCTATTGAGATATTTGCCGCTATTCGAGACGTTTAACGGTAGCACTACCTGGCAGCCGCCAGATGTACTTGCTCGTCTTTCTTCCTATATGAAGAGGTGCGGTCCCGAACGAGCAGGAACCAGAAAATCAAACCGACGGCGGTGATCACAACTAATTCCGTTAAGTGGAGACACGACATAGCTACGGTTGGCTTTATGCTGCCGGTCAACCCTCCTTGGATGGAGTCTCCGGCACCGTGTGCAAGAGCTGCCGGCAAGAAACTTCGTGATCTCAAAGTGAGCCACGCGCCATAAAAAATGAGGAAGCAACGAGCAGAATCGGGGAGAAGAGGAACGCGCCTAGATAGCGGTGTTCGGGATAGTTATACCCCGCCAACAACAATGGAAGATGCCAGAACGACCATAACAGCCCGAGGATCGTTACTCCCTTCGACAGGCCATACTGTGCGATAAGTCTTCCCTGAAGATACCCGCGCCACCCGAGTTCCTCTCCTCCTCCGAAAATCATGCCGACCAACGAATAGAGCACAGCCGTTCCAACAATATTGCAGGAGAAGAAGGGCCAGCTTTGCTCTCCCTTGCCCAGCAACCATCGCCCAGATTGCACGTGCACTCCACCGCTTGAGAATGAGAAGAATGACGAATGTCCCCAATTCATGGTGGAGAAAATGGCGATGACGCTGAAGGCAACCAACGTTGGTATCAATACTGCGTACGGAGTCACCGTGAAAACCCGCAGGTTCACCCGCCACAGGACCTCTGCTCGAACCGGCTTCGAAACCCACATCAGCGCGAGTACACCGAGCGCGGGCCTAAACATTGCGGCGATCAAGAAGGGAGTAATCGCCGGACTGTCAACATTCCCTGCAACTCTGTAGATCCCGATTCCTTGCAAAAGCCAACTCGCTGCGAAAATGAGGATGCAATAACGCCATGAAGGATTTTTCATTTGATATAGTCCCTTTCTCCCTTTTGCACGCTTTGATCCTCCCGAGATGACCAACTCGGCTGTAACCAGCCAGAAGAAGGGGCGCGGAGACAGCACGCCCGAGTTGGGATAGGTTCGGGTTGTCAGTGCGAGAAGCTCGCGTCCGCAACGATAGTCGCAACCTCGCCGCTCGAGCCGTTCCTCGCCAGTTCGTTGGCACGGTCGCTGAGCCGCACTTCGCGTCCGCTAGTGCTGTCCAGCGTCCAGAGCTGGCTCAGGAAATACTCGCCTCCGGAGTGCTGGAAGATGAGCTGCGTTCTTGCCGGCGGGTCAAGTGCAAATGTCATACGCGTGGTTTCGGCAATCATATAGGTTTCTCGTTTGATTTCAGGGCGGACCGTCAAGTGAGTGATTTCGGTCGCCCCGAAGCTCGCTCCCGCGTTGTCCAGCCTCTTGCTTTCAGTCGGTGAAAACCTTGGAGAGCAAAAAGTTTTAGCGAGGCTTGCAGACTAAAGCTAAGAAGCGTTGGGGCGTGCGTGTTCAGGAAAATGCAGGGAAGATTCTAGTGGAGAACTTGATCGAAGCGCTAGCGGCCAATCTTTTTAAGACCTAAGGCTTATCGAGACTGGCGTTCAGCTTGGCATACAGCCGCGATCCAAAGCCGGCCGGAACTTCGAATTCAGCCTCGTCGGCGACGAGCTTGATGACGTTGCGGGTGCCATCCAGAACGGCAGTGCAGTGCTTGCACACCTTGAAGTGCGCTTCCATGCGCGCGCGCAGCTCAGGGTCGCCGACGGCGTCGTCGATGTAATTCGAGATCTCCCGCCAAACTTCGCTGCAGCTAATTTCGATCACCATGGATAGATGCCGTAACTGCAAAATTGTTACACACCGATCAGGACCAGGGACGAACTTTCTTGAATTCGCTCCTTCCCGTGGTCCACGATCCGTCAATTCCGGGAGCCAGCGCGTCGCGCATTTGCAGGCGCGCCCGCAAAAGGCGGGTTTTCACGCTGGCCTCGGTAATGCCCAAAATCTCAGCCGTTTCCGCGATGCTCATGTGCTGTACATCGCGCAGTATCAATACCTCGCGATACTTCGGCGCGAGGGCAGCCATGGCCCGTTGGAGCGCTTCGCGCAGTTCCTTTCGTTGCAGCTCTTCGGAGGGAATTTCGCGCCAGTCGGCGAAGTCCCGGGGCTTGTAATCGCCTTCCTCGTCTTCGCGCTCGGGATCGATGGACTCGTAGAGGTGTCGGCGATCTTTGCGGAGCTTCATGCGAGACTCGTTAATCGCGATTTGAATGACCCAGGTGCTGAACTTGGCTTCGAAGCGGAAATTCGGGAGTGCCTTGAAGGCCTTGAGTACCGTTTCCTGCGCGACCTCTTCGGCGTCAGCGGGATTGCTTAGCACCCCCATGGCGGCAAAGTAGATGGCGCGCTCGTACGGGCGCACCAGTTCATAGAAAGCCTCGTGCTCCCCGCAACAGACGCGCTGGATAAGCTCCACTTCGCGGTCGTTGGTCTGCAAACTGGGCGCTGCCATGTTCAGGACGTTGAAAACTTGGGGTTAAGCTACACTTCGAAGAGGCAGCAGGATTTTACGAGATTTTCGTCTCGCCAGACACAAAAAATGCGGTTCGATCGAGCTCGTGTCATTACTTATCAGGAACGAGCGGGAACGCTGTTTGGATTGGGCCGGAAAAAACTCCTGAATCCGTAACCTTTCACGAGCGGGAGAATCCCACCGCACATGACACAGGAAATCCAATGTACTTCAGCCGCAGCGGTGCAAATGTTCACAGCGCAACTGCTGTCAGAACCCGCGGCTGCCAGCGCCAGGACTGGACATTGGTCGAAGAACGCAAAACAGGCGTTCACGCCATTGGCCGGAATACATGATCGAGGGTATGTTTCTTGGCATGTTCATGATTTCGGCCTGCTCCTTTTCCACTCTGCTGGAGCACCCGGCATCGCCCGTGCGACTGAGCATCGCCAGCGCAGACTTGCGGCGGTTTCTCGGCGGTATCGCAATGGGATTAACGGCCGTGCTGCTGATCTACTCGCCATTTGGACGGCGCTCCGGTGCGCACATGAACCCAGCGACAACGTTGACCTTCTATCGTCTCGGCAAGGTAGCCCTTTGGGACGCCGCGTTTTACGCCCTGTCACATTTCGTTGGCGGAGTATTCGGCACTTTGATCGCTTTTGTTGCACTTGGCCAGACACTCGCCCACAGAAACGTTAACTTCGCTATCGCCCGTCCAGGGATGCGGGGTGCTACTCCCGCGTTCGTCGCGGAAGTGTTCATCACGTTTCTGCTGATGACGGTAATCCTGAATGTCTCGAACAGCCGAAAGTTTGCGCGGTTCACCGGATTAGCGGCAGGCATGATGGTGATGCTGTTCATCACTTTCGAGGCGCCGTTCTCGGGAATGAGCATGAATTCGGCGCGAAGCTTTGCCAGCGCCTTCGTCGGCATGCAATGGCGATCGATCTGGATTTACTTCACTGCGCCTCTGATTGGCATGTTTACAGCAGCAGAGGTCTTTGTTCGTACGCGCGGATTGCATGGGGTGATCTGCGCCAAGCTGAACCACTCAGGAAATGCTCGTTGCATCTTTCGCTGCGGCTACATTTCGGAAGCGGCGATGAGCAGCACAGCCGAATAACCGCAGGGGCCAGGGAGAAGCCGCAACCATGAAAACGCCCGCACGCGGGCAGAAGAGAGAATTGCTGTGTCAAAGGACAACCGCTACGACATCATCATCATTGGAACCGGCGCCGGAGGAGGCACGTTGGCCTACCAGCTTGCGCCGTCGGGCCAGAGCATCCTCGTTCTAGACCGCGGCGACTATGTGCCTCGCGAGAAGGCGAACTGGGACCCGAGGGTCGTCAATATCGATGGACACTACAACACCAAAGAGACCTGGCTCGATAAAGAGGGCAAAGAGCTGCATCCCCACACGAACTATTACGTCGGCGGCAATACGAAGTTTTATGGTGCTGCGCTGTTTCGTCTGCGTGAGCGCGACTTCGGAGAGCTGCATCACCATGGCGGAATTTCGCCGGCGTGGCCGATTAGCTACAGCGACCTGGAGCCGTATTACACGCAGGCGGAACAACTCTACCAAGTGCATGGGAACCGAGGCGAGGATCCCACCGAGCCGTGGGCATCGACCGCATATCCCTGGCCTGCGGTGAGTCGTGAGCCGCGCATTCAGGAGCTGGCCGCTAACTTCGCGGCGAACGGGCTCAAGCCGTTTCATGTCCCCGTCGGCGTGATGCTGGACGAGAAGAATCCACACAAGAGCCGGTGCATCCGCTGCAATACATGCGACGGCTTCCCCTGCCTGATGCATGCCAAGTCAGACGCACAGGTACCTTGCGTGGATGAGGCAGTGAAGCATCCGAATGTCACGCTGCTGACGAATTCACTAGTGGAGCGGCTGGAGACGGATGTCTCTGGCAAGCAAGTGAATGCTGTAGTTGGCGAGCGCAATGGCGCGGCGAGGAGCGGTTTTCCGCCGACATCCTGGTGGTTTCTTGTGGCGCGATCAATTCGGCGGCACTGCTGTTGCGCTCCGTCAACGACAAGCACCCAAGAGGCCTGGCCAACAGCTCCGACGTTGTAGGACGCCATTACATGGGCCACACCAACTCAGTATTGATGGCGATTTCCAAGTGCCCGAATCCGACGATCTTTCAAAAGACGCTGGGGGTTAACGACTTCTACTTCGGCTCAGAAGATTTCCCCTACCCGATGGGGCACATCTCCTTCGTGGGCAAGTTGGACGCGATTACTTTGCGCGCAGGTGCGCCTGCAATTGCACCCAATTTCACGCTGGAAATGATGGCCAAACATTCGCTCGATTTTTGGCTGACCTCCGAAGGCCTTCCCGATCCCAATAACCGCGTTACCGTCGATCGCAACGGCAACATCGTGCTTGCCTATACGCCCAACAATTTGGAAGCGCACACTCGGCTGCAAACAAAGCTTAAAGAAGCTATGAAGAACCACACCTGCCGGGTACATGGACACAGCTGCCACGAAGGCCTCTTCAGCCGCAACCTTTACGTTTGGACGGCGTATCCCGCTGGCTGGAGTCGCACACCAGAACGGCACCATTCGCTTCGGGCACGATCCCAGGACGTCCGCGCTCGACGTGAACTGCAAGGCGCACGACCTCGACAACCTGTACGTGGTCGATGGCAGCTTCTTCCCGTCGAGTGCGGCAGTGAATCCAGCCCTCACGATCGTGGCAAACGCGTTACGCGTCGGTGATCACATCCTGGAGCACCTGGGCGCTATGGTTGTAAGAGAAGCTGCGGAGGTGAGCCGTGCTTCGTAGTCGGATACCGCGGCGAGTCTGGACAGCAGCGCTCCTGATTGCATTGTGGCCCGTCCTGCTGGCCGCGCAATCGGCCACACACAACTCCTTCCGGGTGCTCGAGATTGGCCCGGTCGTGATGACTGTCGCAGACATCGAACGCTCTGCGGAGTTTTATACGCGAGTCCTGACGTTTGAAAAGCAAAGTGAGGTTGACCGCAGCGGTCCCGAGGTTGCCGAGCTTTACGGAGTTCCGAACGCGCGGGTTCGCGCCGTGGAACTCAAACTGGGCGACGAGAGCATCGAACTAATTCAGTTCATCGGCGGCGCAGGCGTGCCGATTCCAGCCGATGCGCGCAGCAATGATCTCTCCTTCATCGTGAGCGATCTGGACCGAGCCTACGGCGTCCTTCGGGAGAATCATGTACAGCATATCTCTCCCTACCCACAGCGGCTGCCGGATTGGAATCCGAACGCGGCAGGCATCAAGGCGTTCTACTTCCGCGACCCTGATGGGCACCCGCTGGAGATCTTGCAATTTCCTCCGGGCAAGGGCAACCCGAAATGGCAGGAAGCGAACGGCAGGCTGTTCCTCGGCATTCGCGATCTCGAATACAGAAGCAAGTCTGGAGTTCTATCGCAACCTTCTAGGTCTGCAGGTGGCCGGTGAGAGCGATAATTACGGCTTCGAGCAGGAGCACCTGAACAACGTCTTTGGCGCCCACCTGCGCATCACATCGCTGCGCGGCCCAAGCGGCATTGGTGTGGAATTCCTGGAGTACATCAGTCCCCGCGACGGACGATCCGCCCCCGCCCCCGGCAGTGCAACCGACGTTTCACATCACGAGACGGTTTTGCTGGTGAACAGTATCGCCGACGTGAATTCGACCCTGGCCGACGCTAAAAATCATCCGGTTTCGGTGAAACAAATTTCGGGCTCGGAACTCCTATTCCATGCGAGTCAGGCAGAGTTGATTCGCGACCCCGACGGACATCATTTGTTATTGCTACAGCGCTAACGAGGAGAGCACATGGACCCGCGCATACCCAAGACGGCAGAACATAAACGGCTGGAAGAAAGCCGTGACCGCAAGTCGCACTGGAAGCGGTGGGGGCCGTACGTCAGTGAGCGCGCCTGGGGCACGGTGCGCGAGGACTACAGCGCCAATGGCGATGCCTGGAACTTCGTCTCCCACGATGCCGCTCGCTCCAAAGCGTACCGCTGGAACGAAGAAGGAATCGCCGGCATTTGCGACCGTCACCAGCGCATCTGCTTTGCCCTTACGCTGTGGAACGAGAAAGACCCAATCCTGAAGGAGCGCATCTTCGGCCTCACGGGCAGCGAAGGTAACCACGGCGAGGACGTCAAAGAATATTACTTCTACCTCGACAGCACTCCGACGCACTCCTACATGAAGTATCTCTACAAATATCCGCAGGCGGAGTTCCCCTACGCACGGCTGATCGAGGAGAACCGCCGCCGTGGTAAAGACGATCCCGAGTTTGAGCTGATTGATACCGGCATCTTCGACGACGACCGCTATTTTGACGTGATTGTCGAATACGCTAAGGCGTCGCCGGAAGACCTGCTGATCCGCATCAGCGCAACGAATCGCGGCCCCGAACCGGCGCGACTTCGACTGCTGCCCACCATCTGGTTCCGCAACACCTGGTCGTGGCAGCCGAACTCGCCCAAGCCACGCATGGAAAAAGGACCAAACGGCCGACCGGGCACGGTGATTCACGTCGACGATCCGGTCTACGGCCGCCGTTATCTGTACCTGGAAAACAAGCCCCAGGTACTGTTCACCGAGAACGAAACCAACAAACGTCGTCTCTTCGACGTTCCTGGGCCGGTACTCTGTAAGGACGGCATTAATGACTTCGTGGTCAACAGACGGATCGATGCCGTTAGCTCCGAGAGTGAAGGCACCAAGGCAGCGCCGGAGTATCGCTTTACCATCGCTCCGGGCGAAACGGCCACAATCAAGCTGCGCTTCACAGACCAGAACTGGGCGCCGGCGAAAGACCCTCTGAACGGCGACTTCGATCGCCTGTTCCTCACCCGCAAGATGGAAGCTGACGAGTTTTACGACACGGTAATTCAACCCGATCTCTCTGACGATGCGAAGAACGTGATGCGCCAGAGCTTCGCCGGCCTGCTCTGGTCGAAGCAGTTTTATCACTATGTGCAGCGCGAGTGGTTGCAGGGAGATCGCGCCGGGCCGCCCCCGCAGGAAGAACGCAAGAACGGCCGCAACCACGACTGGACTC
>Ga0306921_10009115_pt1 | contig 10512 bp, 17 predicted proteins | sample sta12Cox44000080_FD_203760 | JGI IMG/M metagenome (GOLD analysis project Ga0306921, IMG submission 203760) | Lab enrichment of tropical soil microbial communities from Luquillo Experimental Forest, Puerto Rico - statoxic.12C.oxic.44.000.080 (v2)... | ecosystem: Environmental > Terrestrial >...
GCTCGCGTCTGTTACAGGCCTGCTTGCGCGGGGTATGCCCATCGACATCCTGGCCCAGATCGGCTTTGTCGTTCTTGTTGGTCTGGCCGCTAAAAACGCGATCCTGATTGTCGAGTTTGCACGTCAGAAGGAGGAAGACGGCGTAACCCCCGGTGAGGCCGCGGTGCACGCCGCGCGCACGCGGCTTCGCCCAATTCTGATGACCTCGTTCTCGTTCATCTTGGGTGTGGCACCTCTCGCCGTTGCCACTGGCGCCGGTGCCGAGATGCGCCAATCGCTCGGCACAACAGTGCTGTTTGGGATGCTGGGTGTCACCGGCTTCGGCCTCCTTTTCACGCCCGCCTTCTACACTTTCGTTCGAAGCCTCGGCCGTCGAGGCGGTGAGCGCAACAGTGAGTTCGGCCAATACACCGCGCGGGAGCATTCGATGACACGCCCCGCCGGATCGTGACGGTATAACCGGACGGTGCGCTATGCCAGCTGGAGGGATCGGACCGCGATGCGCGTGACACGCGAGAAGGCAGCTGAGAACCGAGCGCGGATTGTGGCAACTGCCTCGCGCTTGTTCCGGGAGAAGGGGTTCGACGGCGTCGGGCTTGACGCCATCATGAAGGAGGCTGGCCTGACCCATGGCGGCTTCTATGGGCATTTCACATCCAAGGAAGATCTCGCGGCCGAGGCGGTGGCGCATGCCCTGGAGCACGGCGCCGAGCTGCAGAGCCGATATACGAATGTCGCTGATTTCGTTTCCGGCTATCTGTCCAAAAGACATCTCGCGGACCGCGCGAATGGCTGTGCGCTGGCCGCATTGGGCGGAGACATGGCGCGCCGAAACGAAGGAGTTCGCTCCGGCGCCACGTCCTTCGTGCGCACTCAGCTGGAGCGGCTCGCGGGCCTCTTCAGGGGCACCGCCGCCGCCCGGCGTCGGCGGGCCATCACCACCCTTGCTGGAATTGTCGGCGCTCTGACGCTCGCCCGGGCGGTCGAGGATCCTGTCCTCTCGGACGAAATTCTCTCGACGGCGCGGCACGTCTTCGGAAGCTCTCGTCCGGCGGCATGAACTTTTTTTCGAAGGCGCTCTTGCTGACCAAATGGCGGGGCACGGAGCGTAACTTTCCACCCGACCGGGGAGCCACGACTGGGGGAGCCACGACTGGGGAGAGGCAATGACTGCTGTGGGGGCATGAAGACCAGTTCGCGCCGCCAGGGCCGAGCGACCGCCGTCGGTTCGGTCAGCCGACATTCACGAGGGCGGACGGGAATGAGCGAGCCGCGCCGAAACCAGCCAATCGGATTGTTACGGCACATCTCGAGGGCGGCGGCACCCTCGAAAATGCCAGGCGATGGCGGCGCATGAAAGCCCGCAGACGACCAAGCTCTATGATCGGAGAGGCGATGAGATCACGCTCGATGAGGTCGAGCGGATCAATATTTGAAATTAAAAGGAGGGATAAGACCTCGACGCCAAATATGAGGCTTCCTCGACGGTGCATTCCCGTCCCAGCGGTTGGTTTCGGTGCGGGAAACGACCAAACCGCGCAATGATCTCGCGATGCTCCTGCGCGTAACGATTGTCCCCGTACCCCTGCTCAAGCAAGAGATCGTGATCGGTGAGCGCCTCGCTGTGCATCAGCGGCATATAGAAAAAGTCTAGCTGCGCTTCGGTCATTGAGCGATCAAGTCCCCGCTTGATGCCCTCTTTGGTCAAACTCACGGCTCGCGCGTCCGAGGCAAAGGCGCGAGGCGAGCAAGGACTCAGGGGTGTTGCGCCACTCGTCCAGTGTTCCTGAATTAGCGGCTTCGTAAGTACTGAGAAAACGCTGCCGGATCTCTGCATCAAAATTGTCGTCGTTAGCATACCATCGGGAGCTCTGCGCCTCTGAGAACCAGAATGCCAACACGTCCTCAAAGGAGGCAATTTCCATCAGACCCCACTCCCGTTCGGCCGTCGCTTCGGAGACAAATGCCACGACCGCCAGCGCGGTTCAATTCGGGCGAAAAGCGTTGAATGGCATTACTCCGGTGAATAGTGATAACGTCCTTTATCACCAACAAATATTTGGAGCAGGGCAGGGTCGACCGCGCGCACCTGAGGGTATAGCAAGCGTGAACCTCTCGAATATCTGACGGGCCAGGGCATCGCCGGGCGCGTAAGAATTTCAACAGCAGATTGATATTTGCGATCTTTAGGCATCGGACGCGACGTTTTTCCCCGCCTATGGAACAGGCCAGGGCCTCAGTGACCGCTTCGGGGCACAGTCCAGAACTGCACATTTGAAACGAAATTAGCCGGACTACACCAACCGCGACATCTCGCGGGAGCAAAACCGTCGAGGCGAGTGGGGCACGCGGCGGACAGCTGACGCTGCCCCGTCGCCTCACATTTTTTGCAACGCCGCCGTGAACGTCGCTCGCTGCGCAAGGTCGCGGATCATAGCGATCAGCACGACGGTGCAGGATATTTCGAACAGGATCGAGAAGACGGGAAAGTATGGCGCGGACTCGTCGCCGGATCGATGTCAGCACGCCATCGCTGATCACCGATACTGTGAGCGCCGCCGTCGCCGCCGCGCAGAGCAAGCGGAACCGACGCGTCCGCGCAAGGGGCGTGGGCGCGCGACCGCCGCCGAGATAAGCCGCGCCGGCGATCCCGAGGACGAGCGAGGCCCAGAACGCACCCGCGTCGATCGAACCGACGAACGCAGCGACGGACCTCACGTCGTCGCTCATCGCGCATTGCATCAGCGCGTACCACGCGACGCGAGCTTTCATCGCAATGAGGACGCCGACGATTCCCAGAAAGACGCCGACGCCAAGTCGTCTCGTCCGTTTCGCAAGCGCGATGACGGCGAACTCGGCGGCAAGGGCTCGAGGGTCGCCGCAAGCGGCAATTGCGCGCTTTTCCGCCCCGCGCCGATCCGGGCTGGGGTCGGCCGCCGTTCCTTCACGCAGATGATCTTCGATTTCTACGCGGACGCGGTGTGCGAGCGCGCGATCGAAACTGAGCGCGCCCCCGAGCCGGTCGAGATAGTCCGAAATCATGCCGGGCTGCCACGCGGCCCAGCGTCCGCGAGGAGCCCGCCGATCGCCTCCGGGAACCGCTGCCAGACTGCGCGGCGCTCGATCAGCGCGCGCGCGCCACGTCGGGTCAGCGCATAGATGCGGCGGCGCCGCCCCGTATCGGCCGTGACCCACCGACTCGACAACAAGCCCGCCTGCTCAAGCCGGTGGAGCACCGGGTAGATGGTTCCTTCCGGCAGGTCAAAGGCCTGGCCGCTCTTGCGCCTGATCTCCTCGATCACGGCATAGCCATGGGCCGGCCCCGACGACAATGCGGCGAGCACAATCATGTCGAGGTGCCCTTTGAGCATCTCGCCTTCCATACCTCGCGATGCTATGGTTCCCCGCGTGGCCGGTCAAGCGGCGGCTCTGCCCCCTCGGCTATTGGCGGCGCGGCACGAAAACCTGACCGCCGCCGCCCCAGCCGCCCTCCGCGGTCTCGAAGATCTGGACCCAGAGCTTGTTGGCATGGTCCGGCGCCAGTTTGGTGGTTTTGATGAGGACCTCGGTGACACCTTTGATCATCGCCGCCTTTTGCTCCACGCTGAGCGCGCCCGCGGGGAAGTGCAACTCCACGAGCGGCGCGCCGAAGTCGCCGGCGGCCGGCACCGTTTCTGCGCGCGCCGCCGGCACGCCGGCAACGGCACCTGCGGCTGCAGTGCCAGCTGTCAGCACCGCTCTGCGGCTCAGCCTCGCGACACCGCTCGGGAATTGTTCATTCGTCTCCATGACAGGACCTCCGCTTTTCTAGTTCCCGGGCGGATAGACGTTGCCGGCGCTGCCCCAGCCGCCGGGCTCAATCTCGTTGATCAACACGTAGGTCTGAGCCGCGGATGGACGCTTTTCGACGCCATTGATAACGTCGTGGATGCCCTTAATGATCTCGCGCCGTTGCTCCGGGGTGAGCGTAGCGGCGGGCACATAAATCTTCGCGACTGGCACGGGCGATCCTCCTTTTCGATCACTACATAGTTACGCTATGCCTAACATTGCTATGTGTCAACGGGATTTCTAATGGTGCACGAGAACACGTTCCCGCCGCCAAGGCTGAACGCCCGCTATCTGTTCTGTCAGGGGACCCTCGCGGGGACGCGGGGCAACGGGCAAGACGCGCCGTTACCGGCCATTCGTCGAAAGGCAGGCCGCGGCGGCCGCTGACTGCTTGCGTAGGTGGGCCCCGTTAGCTTTGCATCGAGGCCCTTGGGCGTCGGGCAAGGCGCGTTACAAACCGGATCAGATCGCCACGATAGTGCAGCTTCTCATAATCGACTGGCCGATTGCCGGTGGTGTAGGACGTGCGCTCGATCAGGAAGATCGGGCTGCCGGCCCGCACTTGGAGCGCCTGGGCGGCAGCAGGGTCGGCCGCAGCTGCTTCCAATTTGTATTCAGCTTCGACCAGAGGCGTGTCGTACTTGCTCTCCAGCAGCGCGAAGACCGGCTCGGCCTCGAGATCGTTCTCCGCAATCTTCTCTCCTAGGTCGCGCGGCAAATATGTCTCGTCGAAGGACATCGCCACGCCGTCGGCCAAGCGAACACGCCGAAGCCTGACCACCAACGTCCCTGGCGCCAAGGCAAGGTGGTGCGCGACGGCTTCGTCGGCTGCCACGATGCGCTTGTCGAGCAAGCGGGCGGTCGGGGTTCGCCCTAAAGCCTGCATGTCCTCGACAAAACCGGTCAGTTCGGTCAGCTCCTGCGTGATCTTCGGCTGGGTGACGAATGTACCCCTGCCCCGCCGGACCTCGACGAGGCCGCGCTCGACCAAATTCTGGATCGCCTTCCGTATGGTCGTGCGGCTGACTTTAAACCGCTCGACCAAACCGTCTTCCGACGGCAGTTGGGTCTCTGGGGGCAAGTTGCCGTGAGCGATATCGCTGGCCAGAACAGACTCGACACGTTCGTAGAGGGGCGATCTCGACATCACGACAACGTGACATCATTACATCTTGGCGTCAAGGTCTTGATGCTTAAATTTTTTCAAAGCGTGGCGGCGGTCAATGAGTTTGCCGCTGCTGGCGCTGGTTCCTGCTACCGTCCAGGGAGATTGACGGGCTGCTGTGTCGCACGCCGAGCCACCTGCCGACGGCTGGGTGAGCGGGACGAACTAATCGCCCCGAGGCGCAGGGCGAAGCGGGCGAAAGCCATGCCCCAGGCCCGGTGCCGCTGTCGCGTGCGGCGCATCATTTGCACTGGCGGAGGCGCGCCCTGACGTGCGTGCTTCGGCCCCTATCGCTGGTTCAAGAGGTTGTCATGACGGTCAGGGAATACGAAGAGCGCTTCCGGCCGCCGGCGCCATCAGTGCATCAGGCGCTCATCGATATGCACGGGCCGAAATGGACGCGCCGGCGAAGGCGGCGCTTATGGATTGCCGCGGCCCTGCTGGGTCTGTTGACGGCAACAATGGGGGCCGCATCGTACCGCACCGCCGATACCGATCCGGGCCAAGGGTCGCCGCCACTGCAGGCTCATATCCGATGGGCGTCGCATCGAGGCATAGATTGCTAGCGGTTCGGACCGCGGCCCGGAGTCACCGAGTTTCGGGGCGATCACGGCAATGTTATTCACCGTCTCAGCCGGCAGGGGCGCGCGGTCGGCGAGAGCCTCATCCGTCTCTACACCTCATCCGTCTGTATATAGGAGGAAATCCGCGAGGCGGAGATGAGCGAACGAAACACGCACGCCTAGCGAATTCGCTACGCTCCGGACGCTTATCGAAGGCGACTTCTTTGGCACCGGCGGCAATGCATCGACGTTTCGCATGACGACGGCGTCCTTGGCGTCGGGTGCGGGCGCCACGTCCCGAGCCGGTGCGACCAGCGTCTGCTCTACCCGCTTCGTGAGAACCTCTACCTGCTGCTTCAGCGCCTTGACCTCTCTCTGGCTTTGCTCCAGCTGGCGTTGACTCTGCTCCAACTGGCGATGGCTTTGCTCCATTTGACGCTGACTCTGCTCCAGCTTCTTCTTTACCTGCACCAGCAGCTCGGTCACATCATCGGCGGCGTGTACGGGTATGACCCAAAGAAGGGTTGCGCGACACTGCCAAGAGCGACCGCGCGACATCCGAGACTTCCCCGTGTCCGCACCTTACTGCCGTTACCGATCGCGAATTCGGGGTCTAAAGATGATGCTCTGAACTGCGGCTCGCCCGTCGTGCCGATAACGGCATTCCTGGCGAAGCTCAATCGTCGCCGATCTCAGTGGAGGGGATCATGACAGGGGTTGCGTTGTTCGGAAGATTGACGATTGTGCCTTCGCCATCATAGAGCGTCGATAGCCCGGTGCATTGTCAGAAATCCAGAAGGGCCCGCACTCGGAGTAGTAGAGGCGACACCCCACGCATTCTTAAGATTTGGGTCCGTCGCATTGGCTTTCCCTGAAAGATCGGAGACAAGCGGGGTGACGAGATAGGGTTTCGCTGCCTAAAAAACCGTTGTCCTCGGCGCGAATGGGCGCGGCACTCATGACACCGACCGTGACAAGCGCGGCAGGCGCAAGTGTTCGAGCGACGAGGTTCATGTCTTTGTCCTCCAGAAATTGAGCGCCGGCAAGGCGGGCCCCCCTGATCACTGACTAGTGTCGAACTTCTGGATACCTGCCGCGAAGAAGTTCCGGTTGCCCGCATTGCGGATCAGCAGCACGGGCGTAGCGCAGGAGGACGGCGCCGGCGGCGGAGGGGATAGTACGTCGTCGATCTGGAAGTCGCCATTCGCAGCGAGAGGAACGCCCTTCGCGTTCGTATTGCGTTCGGTGAATGGTTTGGCGTTTTCGCAAATGAGTGTGGCGAAAACATTGATGATCGCCGCTCCACCGGAAGCCGACGTGCCGATCGCAGTCCCGATAGTGTCGCCCCCGGCGAACACGAGGCCTTTCCCGTTGGCCGTGATGTGCCCGTCGACCGTCACCCGAGCCTGGAAATCGGCGATCGCCCACGGCGTGTTGGGCGGCTGGACTCCACGAACAATGTTGCGAGTCACGGTCGTGGCAGTCGTATCCGTGCCCAAGCCCGCTGAGACGCCAATAGCGCCGATCGCGCCGTCGAATGTGACCAACGTGTCGTCCGCGACGGCCGAGAGCGGGGTAAGCACGACACAGGCGGGCAGCAGCAATGACGAGATCTTCATGGGGCACCTCCTGACGGTTCCAGTGTCCGGGAAGGGACGCTCTGTGAACCTGTGTTCGGCTGGGATTGCCGCCGTGATTGAGCGCCCGCAACATCTCGCGCGTTAGTACAAACGCGTCGGAAATTTGTCGATTCGTCGGAAAATTCGCGTCAGGCGGCGATCCGGTATTCTCGCGGTGTCACTCGAGCCATGCGCCGGAAGGTTTTGGTAAAGTGGCTTTGATCGGCGAAGCCGGTCGCGAGCCCGATTTCGAGGATGCTCAGATCGGTGTCTCGCAGCATTCGTTTTCCGCGCTCGACGCGCTGCCCGATCACGTATTGGTGCGGACTAACGCCAGTGCTGCGTCGGAAGAGTTCGCCAAAATGGTGCCGGCTCATCCCGGCAATTGAAGCCAACGTTTCGAGGCGAATTTCATCGCTCAAATGGGCCAGATAAATTCGAGCACGCGTTTGAGACGCGCATTGGGCAGACCGCGGGCCGCGTGCTTGCCGGCAACGGGACGAAGCGAGAAGCGCTTGACCAAGTATGCCGCAAGCGTCGCGGCCAGCATCTCCCCATAGAGGGGCCCCGCCGGCTGCCCATCTTGCAGATCGGCACAGAGCGCCATCATCAGCGCTGCAATATGCCGGTCCTTTAATTCCCAATGAGGTGTGAGTTCAACATCCTCGAGATGCGCCGTCTCCTCAACGGAGTGAGCCAAGAAATTCGCATCAATGGCCAGCACGACGCGTGACGATTGATGCATCCAGGCAACCTTATCGCGCGTCCCGCGGGGAAGCAGATAGATCGTGCCGGGCTCGTTGATCGCGGAATGACATCGACCCTCGGTAGTCCACTCGGCGCGCACCGGTTCGCCGACCAAGAGATTGAGGAGATGCGTGGGGTGCTCATGCTCGGCGATCTCGCAGCCGGGCACCTTGCAGTAGGATTCAAGCGCGACTCCATCCCACCCGGCCTGCTCGCTGGTCAGGGTCGAAGCCGCCGGGATCGGTCTGATGAACCGCCCGTCAGACAGCACCTCAACTCCATGGACGGGCAACACACTTTTCGGCGTCATGGCGAACCTCTCCCCGAACGAGAAGCGATCGCGCTCCTCTCGATGCAGTCGCGAATGGAATCTCTCGAATTCCGCTATGTCAGTGCCGATAACGCCAACCACGGCGCGATTCTCCCGCAGCAGGCCCCGAACTACACCGATCGACAGCACCCGCCAGAACAGATTCGGCAAGTTTGTGGATGGGTGATTATGACATCACGATAACGTGACATCATAATGTCTTGCCGTCAAGGGCTCAACGCCAAATTTGCTGGCAGCGGCCGGCGGTCAATCTGCAGACCCGCGATACAACGGCAAAACCGCTGTCCGCTGAATCACCACGGAGTATTGAAATGAAAACCCTACTGCTCGCTGGCGCGACTGTCACCTTGCTGACCGCCGCAAACTTCGCGCCCGCAATGGCGCAGGGACCAAAGCGCTCCGGCGGGAACACTTGGGCCGGGATCTCCCAGTGCGTCGACACCAGCTCTGCAAAAGCTGCCACGACAGCCGCGCATTACGAGTATCAGTACGGATACGATAAGCACGGAGCATGGCGGGGCCATTGGGTCCTAGTCCGCTAGCAGACAGCTTATCCAAAAGACTTCAATGAGCCTGGCGGTGCCGACCCGGCTGGGCGGGCTCATTGAGCCTATAAAGATTGATTGGGTATGAAAACGATGAGCCACATCCGGAGACAATCGCCCACGTGGCACGACCTCTCTATCGATCTGATCAGTAGATCTCCGATCGCCCGTTGGGCTCCAGTCCCGCTGCGTCTGATCGTCGGATACGGCTTCATGGAGCATGGCTTCGCCAAGCTGGCCCGGGGCTTCGATGCTTTCGCCGCGATTTTGCAGGCAATTGGCGTGCCCGCGCCGCACCTCATGGGATGGCTTACGATTCTGGTTGAGATATTTGGCGGCTTGGCTGTGCTTCTCGGTGCGCTGGTGCCGCTGGCCAGCATGCCGATGGCGGCAGTTCTCCTGGTTGCCATGTTTACCGTGCATCTGCCCTACGGGTTCAGTTCGATCAAGCTCCAGGCTGTGACGGCGGCCGGCGCACAGTTCGGACCGCCCGGCTTTGAAACCGATCTCCTTTACCTCGCGTGCCTTGCGGCCCTCGTCTTGGGGGGCTCAGGACCATTGGCGATCGACGGCCTTCTGGCAAAGCGCAGAAAAATCACATGTGCTTCGATGCAAACTGGAGGTGCCTGACATGAATGCCGGCTCTGGATCCTGGCTGTTCGGCATGTCGCTCGGCGCCAGTACATTGGGCGGGATGCTCGGGATGGCCAGCAGCATCTTCATCGTGCTGGCGGCGGCGACTTTTGGCTCGGCGCTGCTCTATGCAATAAGCGGTTTCGGCATCGCCCTCCTCGCGACACCGCTCTTTCTGTTGTTTCTTGACCCGGCACGGGCAATTCAGCTCGTCATCATCATCTCGACGGCGGTATCGATCGTTGTGGTTCGGGGGCTGCTGCCGGCGGTCGCGCCATGGCTGCTGCTGCGTCTGGCGCTCGGCAGTCTTGTTGGGCTGCCGCTCGGCCTCGTCGCTTTTCGTTATGCTGATCCGATCCTGGTGCGGGCGGCCGCCGGGGCGATGATCTTTGGCTTCTCCATACTGATGGGGGTCTCACGCCTTCGGTCGGGTCAACCCGGCCAGGGCAAGCGCTGGACGGCGTTTGCGATGAGCCCCGGCCTTGATCTCGCCACCGGGGCCCTCTCTGGCATCGCGGGCGCGCTGGTGGGGCAGCCGGGCCCGCCAGTGCTGATCTACCTGCTGCTTGCCGGGACGGCTGCCAGGACCGTGCGCGCGACGCTACTCGCGTTCTTCGCGCTCTCCTATGGGGTGACGCTCGCTTCCCACGCTGTGACGATCGGCATTCCTGCCCCGACCTGGCTTGCCGCTGGCATTCTGCTCCCCTTCGCCTTTCTCGGCGGTCTCGCCGGTCGCCCGATAGGTGACCGCCTTGGCGCCGACACCTTTGCCATGCTGGCCATTGCCCTGCTGGCGGTGGCTGGGGCCTATACCCTCGGTGTCGCGGCCGTTGCCTTCGCTACCTAGCGACGTTGGGGCCCGCGGCTCATCCAGAGCGCGCGCAACCCGCGCCGGCGCAGGCGATCTCATTAGTTCCTCGACGAGCACCCTCTTTCGGCGTCACTACGCTGATTATGACCTCTTCGACGTGGGAGGCGTGGGGCGCCCCCGGCGTTGATATGGGCCTCGCCAACCTGCCGCGTACACAACAGAGCTAGGTCGATTTCGATGGCCGGAATGGGGCATGAAGACCAGTTC
>Ga0306921_10009117_pt1 | contig 10511 bp, 10 predicted proteins | sample sta12Cox44000080_FD_203760 | JGI IMG/M metagenome (GOLD analysis project Ga0306921, IMG submission 203760) | Lab enrichment of tropical soil microbial communities from Luquillo Experimental Forest, Puerto Rico - statoxic.12C.oxic.44.000.080 (v2)... | ecosystem: Environmental > Terrestrial >...
AACGACGAGTCGGTGCCGAACAGCAGGCGGCTGGCGCCGGCGACGTCCAGCGAACGCCGGAAGACGGTTTTCAGGTCGAGCCCTTCGTACTGCATCCAGTGGTTGCTGCTCGAGGTGTCTAGGTAAACATTCGGGCATAGGTCCGCCAGCATCAGCGCTTCGCGGAAATACCCCGCCCCGAAGTGCGGCACGACGAAGTTCAGATTGGCATGACGCAATGCCGTAGCGTGGAGATCGATCGGGTTCGAGTACCGCATGTCGAACGGCGACGGCAGCCCGAGTTTCTTTCGCACACCGACCGTGAGCACACCGCAGTGCACAAACACGAGCGAGCCCTGCACGGTGGCCTCTTCAAGCAGAACCTCGACCCGCGGGTCGTGCATGAAGTAACCGTGCATGGCGGGGAATAAGCAAAGCGCATGCAGGCCCGAGAGCGACGGCGGGTTCTCCGCCAGCGGATTCGCCATGGCGTAGGCGAAGAAACGGTCCTGCCGCTTCGCCGCGGCGGCCGTGACCGAGGACTCATCGCCGGGGACGCTGGCGATCAGTGCGGCACACTCCAGGCCGTGTGCGTCCAGCTCCCGAGCCCAGCGGGCGCCGAGTTCCACGGGATCGGCGGGCGGCAGTTCCCAGCGCAGTGCGGAAGCGATGGCGTCCGATGTCTGATTAGCCTGGGTGGCTAGCGACTCGAAGAAACGGCGCGAAAAAAAGTGGACATGCGCGTCCGAAACGGCGCAATCACCCCAAGGAGTTTGCATCCAGTTTGTCCCCGCAGGCGAGGCCTACGGCGAGGCGGTCGGAGAGCCGCGAACTCAGATACGAGCCGCCGCGCGCCACCGTGCGCAGTGCATCGAGCAGTTCGGCGGAAGAGACAACCTTTCGAACGCAGCCCCGGGCTGAGGAGCCAATAGCGCCGATCGCCGAATTTCCGTCGTCGTAGATGGACCGAACGATCACCTTGATACCCAGGCAGTGCCACATGAGCGCGGAGGTGGCCTCGATGTCGTTATTACCGGGGAATCCGATGTCCATCAAAACGATGTCAGGCCGTGACTTGCGGTAAAGCTGCACGGCTTCGGCGCTATATTCGGACTCTCCCACCAGGCCACACTCCGAGCCCCGCTCGAGAATGGTCTTCAGAATGCGCGCCTTCCACCGAGGATCTCCTCGGGCTCGAAGCCGCGGCCATGATCCCCAACCGCCCAAATCGGCCATCCTCGTTGGACTTTATCGCGATTTCATTGAAAGAGCAACAGACGTACTTGAGAAGAATCGGTCTAGGTTCGCACCGCACCCACAATAGCGGCCGGAGTGGCTTAGGGGGCGGTCAAGACGCAGGGGGTAGGCCGGCGCGTTCCAAGGTCAAATTCAGGCCCACTGCAACACCAGAAAAAAAGCCGACTTCTTTAGGGCCCATGACACGGCGGACTCTCGATCAGAAGGCCGTTCCGGCCGCCATCCCGCGCCCCAGTGGCGGTTCAATGGCGCTTGCGTCCGAGAACCCGACGCACGGCGGCGACCACATTCCGCGCGACCAACCCATACTTATCGAGTAATTCTTCAGGCTTTCCGGATTCGGCGTAAGTGTCGCGAATTCCGATGAACTCCATCGCGCACGGTTGGGTCTCTGCCACCACCTGCGCCACCCGGACGCCCATTCCTCCATCGACCATGTGCTCTTCGGCCGTGACGATGGCACCGGTTTCAGCCGCCGCGCGGCGAATGGCCTCGCGGTCGAGCGGTTTGACGGTGTGCATGTCGAGCACGCGCACCGATACGCCCTCTTGATCGAGCGCGTCGGAGGCGCGGATGGCCTCCGCCACCATCAGGCCGTTAGCGATGATGGTAACGTCGGTGCCCTCGACCAACTCGATGGCCTTGCCGATTTCGAACCTCCGGCCGCCGTTGTAGATCAGGGGCGCCTTAGGCCGGCCGGTGCGGATGAAGACCGGACCGCGGTAAGCCGCGGCCGCGCGGACCAGGGCCTTGGTGGACGCCTCGTCGGCGGGCGCCATCACCACGAACCCGGGCAGGGAACAGGCCAGGCTCGTTTCCTCCACGCTCATTTGCGAGGGCCCGTCTTCGCCGATGGAGATGCCACTATGAGTACCAACCACCTTTACATTCGCTCTGGGGTAGGCGACGCAGACGCGCAACTGCTCGAAGCCTTTGTTGACGGCGAAGGCCGAAAAGCTGGAAGCGAAAGGGACTTTGCCGGCGTAGGCCATCCCCGCGGCCTGCGCCACCATGTTCGCCTCGGCGATTCCATAGGAGAAGAAACGGTCAGGAAACTCCTTGGCGAAGTACGCGGTCATGGTGGACTTGGACAGGTCGGCGTCACAAACCACAACAGCCGGGTTCTCGCGGCCGATCTCGACCAGCGCACGGCCAAAGGCTTCGCGCGTAGCCGGACCGGGCTTCAATTCGTATTTGGTTCGCGCCGGCATGATGGTTCGAGTTCCCTCAGGGATTATTGCAGTTCCTTGAGGGCAAGCTCCATCTCGGCGGGAGTCGGAGCCGTCCCGTGGAACTTGGGATTGTTTTCCATAAACGACACCCCCTTGCCCTTCACGGTGTGGGCCACAATGCAGGTGGGTTGCCCTTTGGTGGCCTGAGCCTCGTCCAACGCCTTTCGGATCGAAGCAAAATCGTGGCCGTCAATTTCGAGGGTATGCCAGCCGAATGCGCGCCATTTGTCGGCGAGCGGTTTGACTTCCATAATGTCGTGGATGAAACCATCGAGCTGGATGCCGTTGTAGTCCACGATGGCGACCACGTTGTCGACCTTGTGGAAGGCGCCGGACATGGCCGACTCCCAAACCTGGCCTTCCTGAATCTCGCCGTCGCCGAGCAGCACGTAGGTGCGGCATCGACGGCCATCCAGGCGGTCGGCCAGCCCCATGCCCAAACCGAGCGAGAGGCCTTCGCCGAGCGAACCGGTGGACGCTTCCAGGCTCGGAAGAAATCGGATGTCAGGATGCCCCTGGTAAATGGAGCCGAGTTTGCGCAACGTGTTCAACTCGTCCTTCGGGCAAAAACCGGCTTCTGCCATGACGGAATAGAGCACCGGGCAAGCGTGACCCTTCGAAAGGATGAAGCGATCGCGGTCGGGCCACTTCGGATTCTTGGGATCGATCCGCATAAAATCGAAGTAAAGCTCGACCAAGATCTCGACCGCCGACAACGAGCCGCCGGGGTGGCCGGATCCGGCTGTACCGATCATTTCGATAATGTCGCGTCGGATGACTTTTGCCAGGGCCTGAAGTTCCGCCACGGGCTTGGGCATTGGAGACTCAATCTTACCGCGGGCGAGTGCGCAGGTGGACGCGAATGCCGCTCATTTGGGGCGAGCGGACGTCGATATGGATGCTGCCGTACCAAGCGCCTCGCCGAACGGTCACCGGCCCATCCGCATTGGTGATCGGGGCGAAAGCCTCCAACTTGTAAGCGCCTTCGGGTATGTGATCCAGGTGAAACCGCCCCTGCTTATCGGTGGCCGTCTTGCGCAATGGGTCGGTATATCCGCTCATCGAGGAAAGGACGACAGCGGCCGCCCCGGGTTTCCGAATGCCGATCACTTGGCCTGAAAGGCGATGCGACTCGACCTCGAGCAGCAGGAAATCCGTGAACGGTCGGATTTCTCCAGGGTGTAGCACGACCGCTTGAGCCTGGTTCGCATCGGTCGTGTCCGGGAAGTAAACAGGGAAGACCGTACAGAAGTCAAGCTCGTGGGGTGGAGGGGTTACTGCGATCTGGTAGCTTCCTGGCGCCAGGGACAGGCGGTACATTCCCATGGCATCGACCACGGCCGAACTGGGCCCGGGGACCAAACGGTCGCCCCGGCGGTCGATCGTGACGACCCGGGCGGACGGGACAGGCCGGTGAAAGACGTCAAAGACGCGTCCGGTGACAACCGCAGTCTGAGGTTCAGCCGCGAATGCGGAGAGGGCGACAAGCCAGCGCGCCAGAAATCGCACCGACAGGTCCTACGCCAGCAGCCGGGCAGCAGGCTTGGAAAAATAGGTGAGGATGATACCGGCTCCGGCACGGGCAATCGAAGTAAGGGTCTCCATCATGGCCCGCTCGCAGTCCAGCCAGCCGTTGCGGGCGGCCGCCAGAATCATCGAATACTCGCCGCTCACCTGGTAGGCGGCGACCGGCACATCGAAGCGGTCGCGCGCCTGACGAATCAGGTCCAGATACGGCAGGGCCGGCTTCACCATGATCATGTCGGCTCCCTCCTCCAGGTCGAGCGCGATCTCCTTCATGGCTTCCCGGCCGTTGGCCGGGTCCATCTGGTAACTGCGGCGATCCCCGAACTGCGGAGTGGAGTCGGCGGCCTCGCGGAAGGGGCCATAAAATACAGAAGCGAACTTGGCTGCATAGGCCAGAATCGACGTGCGCTCGAATCCGTTCGCGTCCAACGCCTCCCGTATGGCGCCCACGCGCCCATCCATCATGTCCGAGGGAGCGACGATGTCGGCGCCGGCACGGGCATGGGAAAGGGCCGTCTTGGCCAGCCACTGCAAGGTGGTGTCGTTGTCCACCTCACCATCTTTGACGAAACCGCAATGGCCATGGCTGGTGTATTCGCAATTACAAACATCCGTCATAATCAGCAGGTCGTGTGTCTCCTGGCGCACAGCACGGATCGCCTGCTGCACGATGCCGTCATCGGCGTAGGCTCCGGAAGCCAGTTCGTCCTTACTCTCGGGAAGGCCAAAGAGAATCACGCCGCCAATCCCCAACGACTGGACTTCAGCGCACTCCCCGACCAGGTTGTCAATCGACATCTGGTAATTCCCGGGCATGGCGCCGATTTCCCGCTTGACCCCTTGGCCCGGACACACGAACAGGGGCAGGATGAACTGGGCCGGGTTCAGGCGGGTTTCCCGTACCAGTCTCCGGAGGCTGTCGGACGCGCGCAACCGCCGCGGGCGGTGAGTCGGAAAGGGCATCTCCACGGATTGTACCTCTTGGGGCTCTCAGGGGGCTTGACACGGAAGCAAGCCCGGATAAAATAGACCTCATCTATTAGCGCTGCCATGCAACCCGCCGTTTGTGACCACAATCGCACACAAATTATCGCCCGCCGAAACGGCATCGATTATGTGGAGTGCCTCGACTGTCGCCAGGTTTTTGAAGCCGAAGACCTGGAGCCGGTCAAAGCCGACGAAGAAGACGAGTAGGTGCAACCTCCTGCGTTAGCATGGAGGACATGCACGACCTCGCCTACTTCCGAAGCCATTTCGATGAGGTGGCCGAGCGTTTGGCCACGCGGAGCAATCCGCCGAATCTCGACCAGTTTCGGGAGCTCGATAGCCGCCGCCGCGCGGCGATTTCTCAGACCGAACAGCTGAAAGCGCGCAAAAACGCCGAGAGCACGGAAATCGGCCGCCTGCGGCAGCAGGGCGCCGATACGTCGATACGGCAGCAGCAGGTGCGGGCGATCGGCGAGGAGATCGCGGCACTCGACGAGCAACTGAAGGGCTTGGATGGACAGTTCCGCGAGCTGCTGGCGGGCATCCCCAATGTGCCCCATCGGTCGGTGCCGGTCGGCCGGGACGCGGCTGCCAACGTTGAAGTTCGGCGCGTCGGAGAGCTGCGCCGCTTCGAGTTCCATCCGAAGGCCCATTGGGATCTCGGGCCGGAGTTGGGAATTCTCGACCTGGAAAGGGCGGCCAAGATCACCGGCGCGCGTTTTGCGCTGTACTGGGGCCTCGGCGCGAGACTCGAGCGCGCCTTGATTAATTTCATGCTCGACGTGCACACCCGCGAGCACGGCTACACCGAAGTGCTTCCACCCTTCTTGGTGAATTCGCAAAGTTTATTCGGAACCGGTCAACTGCCCAAGTTCGCCGACGATCTGTTCAAGTGTGAGAAGCACGACTTCTGGCTGATCCCCACAGCCGAGGTCCCCGTCACCAACATCTATCGCGACGAGACGATCGAAGGCGACCTGCTACCGGTGAAGCTTTGCGCGTACACGCCGTGCTTTCGCAGCGAGGCCGGGTCATACGGCCGCGACGTGCGCGGGATCATCCGCCAGCACCAGTTCCAGAAAGTCGAACTGGTGAAGTTCACGCGGCCTGAGCAAAGCTACGACGAGTTGGAGAAGCTGACGGCGGATGCCGAAGACATCCTGCGCCGCCTGGGGCTGCCTTTTCGCACGGTGGTCTTGTCGACCGGCGATACGGGCTTTTCGGCGGCCAAGACCTACGACCTCGAAGTGTGGCTTCCCGGACAGAACGACTACAAAGAAATCTCGTCCTGTTCGAATTTCGAAGCATTCCAGGCGCGGCGCGCGGGGATTCGTTTCAAGAGCGGCAACAAGTCCGAGCATGCGCACACGCTCAATGGCAGCGGTTTGGCCGTGGGGCGGACCTGGGTCGCGATCATTGAAAACTATCAGCAGGCGGACGGCACGGTCGTGGTGCCGGACGCACTACGGCCGTATCTTGGCGTTGAGGTGATTCGGAAAACATGAAGCCCCCGCGCGTCGATCACCTGCCCGCGCTGACCGGGCTGCGGTTCCTGCTGGCGCTCTGGGTGATCCTGCATCATTTGACTGGGCCGGGGATGAGACTGGACATAGCGGCGCGCGCTCTGCCCCATCCGGTGTATGCGCTGATTCGCGGCGGATACCTCGCGGTGGCGACGTTTTTCGTGCTGTCGGGATTCGTGCTGGCGCGCAGTTACGGCCCGAGCGGCTGGCAGGCAGGAAGGCTGTGGCGATACGCGGTGGGGCGCTTCGCGCGGATTTACCCGGTGTATGCCCTCAGTCTTCTGCTGGTAGTGCCGTTTGTGATCGCGGACCGGACTCCGGGAAAGCCCGGACTCATCGCGAACTACGGATTGCTTCTGCAGGGATGGACCGGCCATTTGCCGGTCGGATGGAATGCTCCCGCCTGGTCGCTTTCCTGCGAAGTCTTCTTTTATGCCTGTTTCCCGCTGGCGGTGATTGGACTCCGGCGGTTGCATCCGGCGGCTGTGGCCGGCGCGGCGTGTCTGCTGACACGGGCGCTGTTTGCCTTGGGGGTGCGCGACGAATGGAAGCCGATCGTTCATTTGGCCGATTTTGTGATGGGGATTGCGGCTGCGTCCTTGTACGATCGGGTTGTGCGCGCGCGCAGGCAGCCCGCCGGGTACTGGCTCTATGTGCCGGGCGCAGTGGTGGGAGCGGCGCTGATTGCCTTCCCGGAGTTGCTCCCGAGAGGAGTGGACCTCAACAGCGCGTGGCGGCCCCTGAGTGCGATGCTGCTGCTGGGATTTGCTCTGGGCAGCGGCGTTGTGGAGCGGGCGCTCTCGACACGGCCGGCGGTGTTTCTGGGAAAATCGAGCTACGCCATGTACATCCTGCATGTGCCCGTGCTGTGGTGGATGCGGCGCTGGTCGCTCGATCTCTCGGCGGCGCTCTACGTGGCGGTCGTGATCCTGATTTCAGCGGCCGTTTACCGCTTCTTAGAGGAGCCGGCCAACCGTTTCATTCGGTCTTTGGCCTAAGAGGTGCGCCCGATCCTCGGTCGCATTCTGAGTGAGCTCGGACTGTTGCCGGCGATGTACAGGTATCCAAGGTTTAATGGGGTAGCGAACGCTAGCGGTGCTCAGGTCGAAACGCGCACCCTAGGTGCGGGGCGGCGGGCGCTTCGTTGACAACAGGTAGCCCTGGGCCGTCGGTGCTGGTTCCAGGCTCCGGCCAGACGGAAAAGCGGGCGGCCGTTGGATCGCGGACAAAGATGGTGGTCGCAAGTTCCGCGCCCGTGATTGTGATCGGGGAGTCTGTTGGCGGGCAGTGGGACTGGGATCGGTAGCGCCGCGCTTGCCGCCCTATCCGCGCATCCGGTCACACGAAGTCCTCGAGGTACCGTGACTCGATCCGACCTCGTTCAGCACCAGAGACGTGCGGGCTTTAGAGCGACCCTTTCAGCCCCAGCTCTTCGGCCTTGGCTTGCATGGCCTTGATGCAGAAATCGATGTGGTCATCGAGAGAGACTCCCAGTTCCTGTGCTCCGTCGAGGATATCCTGCCGGTTGACGGACCGCGCAAAGGCCTTGTCCTTCATCTTTTTCTTCACCGAAGCGACGTCCACTTCGAAGACGCTACGGTGGGGCTTGACGTAGGAGATCGCTGTGATGAAGCCTGCCAGCTCGTCGCAGGCGTAGAGGGTCTTTTCGAGCTTCGAGACACGCGTCACGCCGCTATAGTTGGCATGGGAAAGGATCGCCCGCCGAATCTCGTCGCCCACGCCGCGTTCGGCCAGGAGGGCTTCGCCTTTCATCGGGTGGTCGGGCGCCTGGGGATGAATCTCCCAGTCGAAGTCGTGCAGCAGTGCGGTGACCGACCACAGTGCCGCATCTTCGCCAAGTCTCCGGGCGTAGGCGGTCACGCAGGCCTCGACGGCCAAGGCGTGCTTGCGGAGGCTTTCGGACTGTGTGAATTCGCAAAGGATGTTCCAGGCCTGCTGGCGGTCAGGCGCCCGTTGGGGTTCTGCCATGGTTTCCATCATAGCGGGGGAAAGGCATCGCCCCAAGCAGCCCGGCGCGCCGCCCGGAAGCGCTCGCGGTCGCGCTTGGATACGCGCAGGCTCTCGATTCCGCGCGGCGTGCAGGCTTCGAGCGCAATCAAACCCGGCTGGTGGCGGGGCCGGCGGATGATGCGGGAGAGGGCGAGGCGTCTCGGCTGACGTCCGACAGCGATATAGCTGAACTTTTCATCCTCATAGCTCAGTTCGCCGCCTTTGAGACGCCGATGCAGCGAAGTGCGTTCCACTCGGGCCGCGAAATGGCACCAGTCCGGACCATCGAGAGGACAGGGGGTCGCGGCGGGGCAGGGAGCGAGCATATGAGCACCGGCCGCGAGCAGAGAGTCGCGCGCCTCACGAACCAGCGCGAAACCTCGTGGCGTGCCGGGCTCAATGATGACGAGGGCCACGCCCGCGGACCGCCACAAGCGTTCCACCAAGGCCGGCGCCCGCGATTCGCCTAACGAATAAGCCGCGATGACCAGGTCGTGCGGCGGGAATTGTGCCAGACGCAAGAAATTCTCGACCCGAATTTGGGCCTTTGGAAGCAAGTCGCGCGCCACGCCCGCGAGCTCGTTATCGCGCTCGATCAGGGTTGTCGCCTCGAGCATCGGAAACCACGATTGCGCGGCGAGCGATGCGGCGCCGGCGCCGGCGCCGACATCTAACAGGCTGGTGATCGAGCAGTCCTCGAGCTCGCGAAGGACGGCATGGGCAGCGGCGTACGTTGCCGGCATGCGGGTGGCCAGGTACGCGGCGACGCGTTCGGCGGGGAGAAGTCCGGCTGTCGGCGCCGCATGGTCTTGGCGGTATGCGGTAGACATTGCCTGAGCGGCACGTCTCAGTTGAGGGAAGCCGACGGCGGCAGCCCGCTCGTCGACCGCATTGCGCACGCACTCGGGCAGTTGCATCTTCAACTATCATGCCGGAACTTCGTCGCCGGCGGCGGAGTCTACGGGGTTTCGCCCGACTGCCACACCGGGACTGGAAGGCAGCTTCACGCTGAGACCAAGCGCAGTACGCGCGTAGCCGCAGGCAGCAGATCAACGACGTTCGAGCAGGCCGTCGCCTGCCGGCGCCCCTACGGGGTTGGGTGGTCAGCTCGGCATTTGCCGGCGGAGCGCTGGTGGTCAGCTGCGCCTGGGTGACCCCGCGGCTCTGGCCGCAGCTTTGCCGAAGGCAAAGACGCCGACGTCGATCGTCGGGGCGCATGCGCAGACAGTGCATACGTCTGTACCGCAGTTCGTCCCGCGAGAGCAGGGCGCCCGGGCGGTGTGACGCTCGATCCACTGTGTGCGATTCCACCGACTGCGGCGTCGCTCGACGAGGCGCCGGCATCGGGCCTGGGTGTCGAGGAAGGTACCGCCATGCCTGAAACGAGCTTCGCGGATGTGAATCTGCGGCAATCGCTCGTTTCGATGTCGAGATCGAATTGGCCCGTCGGACCGGTTTGAGGCGCTGTAGCTAAACCCGACCCGGCCCTGCCCCGTGCCATCCGCATACGCGGTTCGGTCGAAACGGCAACGGCTGGTTGATCGCGCTGAGCCGCTATTTCGTCCGATGGCGGCGGAGATGAGGATCCAACCGCGACCTGCTCGTCTCTAGCGGCCACCCGCGGTTAGGGCGGGCGCCGCAGGACGCTGTGCGCCGATGGGTCTATCAGCCGACCCTGCTCGGTGGTGAACCGGTGGAGCTGATCACTTCGATTGATATCGTCTTCCGCCCTATCCCGGATTGACATGGCGTAAGCCAATTCCCGCTCGCTCGAGCAATCTGTTAAGAGTGGTATCACCAGCCCCATGTTGGTCAGGATCCGACTCGGCAGACAAATTCCAGTGGCCACCAAGCGAGCGTTCCACCGTCGCACGGCTCAGGCTGCTGCCCTCGTGCTCCGGCCGGCGGCGCTCATGGCCTGTGTCCTGGGACTCTGGCGAATCGCTTCGGACTACAACTGGGCGGGTGGTTTTGCGATACCCTCCGGCCTGTTCTC
>Ga0306921_10009120_pt1 | contig 10510 bp, 7 predicted proteins | sample sta12Cox44000080_FD_203760 | JGI IMG/M metagenome (GOLD analysis project Ga0306921, IMG submission 203760) | Lab enrichment of tropical soil microbial communities from Luquillo Experimental Forest, Puerto Rico - statoxic.12C.oxic.44.000.080 (v2)... | ecosystem: Environmental > Terrestrial > Soil...
CTCCCAGAGCCGGGACAACGTATATTCCACCATCCCCTTCCTCGGAACGATATGCGATGTATTTGCCATCAGGTGACCAATCTGGCTGCCAATGGTGACCTGGTCCCTTGGTGATCTGGATAGGGCCGCCGCCGTTTACTTGCTGCACCCAGATATCGAACTTCCCGCCGCGGTCCGAACTGTAGGCAATGTACTGGCCATCGGGTGACCAGGTCGGCTCGTTTTGCAGACCTTCGTCGAAGGTGATGCGGGTGAGCGTGCGCTGGGGCGGTGTGGGAGGAACCTGGTGCCGCTCATAAATCCAGATACCTGCCGCCAGCGTGACCGTGGCCAGGAAGGCTAATGCACTGCGTGTCTTAATTCGGTGCGTCGGAATCAGTGGCAAGATTGCGCTTCTTTCCACCGCTTGCTCCACAGCAGCCGTTTAACCGTAATTGGAGCGATGAATCGATATCCCCTCCGCGGCAGTGTCTCGATAAAACGCGGGTTTTCTGCCGAATCCCCCGGAAGATCCCTCAGTCGGTTGATGGCCTTCTTCAATCCTAGTTCGTAGTCAACAAATGTGTTGTCCGGCCAGAGCCGCGGCCGCAGTTCGCCCCGCGTCACTACTTCCTGGGGACGTTGTATAGAGCCTGGTATCCACACATGGAAGACAAGCGCTAACGTTATACACAGGAGCTAGCACTTTGAAGCAGGCCGTGACAGTATATCTCCGCCAATCAGCGTTCGAGATTTCCGTTTCCTGCTTAAAGATCCTGAAGGTATCGATGAAAGCATTGATCTTTCGCGAGACCGGTGAGCCGAAGAGCGTACTGAAACTCGCTGAGATCCCTACTCCGGAATTGGCTCCTGGCGAAGCGCTTGTCCGAGTGCTGTTGAGCCCGATCAACCCATCGGATCTGCACATGGTGCGGGGGCGCTATGGCTACCAGCCGGATCTGCCAGCCAGCCCGGGCGCGGAAGGCGTGGGGATTGTGGAGGCTGTAGGTCCAGGCGTGCAAGGTCCGATTGTTGGAACGCGCGTAGTTTTTGTTAACACCTGGAACACCTGGCGCGAGCAGCTGCTATGCCCAGTGGACAGACTCGTACGAGTGCCGGACGGTTTGGACGATTCGACCGCCGCCACTTCCTACACGAATCCCTTGACTGCATGGGCATTGACGAGATCAAGCCACAATCTTAAGGAGGGGGAGTGGCTGGTACAGACGGCGGCATTATCCACCGTCGGGAAGTTGGTGCTTCAACTGGCCCAGCGTTACGGATTCAAGACAATCAACGTCATCCGGCGGCGCGAGCAGGAATCAATCATACGCAAGCTCGGAGGCGATGAGGTAATCTGCACGGCCGACGAGGATCTCAGGGCACGCCTACAGGAATTGACCGCGGGCAAGGGCATTGAACGAGCGATTGACTGCGTTGCCGGGGAACTTGGCGCTGAGATTGCCCGCAACCTCGCTCCGGCTGGAACCATGCTGGTGTATGGAGCCCTATCCAGTCATCGGCAGACGGACCCAGCGAAATTCACCATGCCGCTCTTTGCTCCGCGTTTGATTTACTCGACAGCGACAGTCCGCGGGTGGTGGCTTCCGCGTTGGGTAAGTTCCCAGCCACTCGCTGAAGTGCGAGCAGGGACGAGCGATCTCCTCACCATGTTGTCGAACGGGGTACTTACGCCGCCGGAGGTTGTGCGGTATTCATTCAAGAACTTCCAGGAGGCAGTACGCCTATCCGATGGTGAGGCTGGACAGCAAAAGGTCTTGCTGAACTTCTCCGTGACCGCTTAGTTCGGGAAAAGGTTCCTCACCGTATCTGGCCACCACGAAAAGTACTGATGCGTCGTCCACGAGCCTACCCTGGCCCTAGCCAAGTCCCTCGTCAGATACATCAACTGAGGTTTTGCGGTGATGGATTGCAATTCCCCAAGAGAAGCCCCGACGCAGCGTTCTTCTAACCTAGGGAAACCGCGCCACTCATAAAGTGGCTTGGAGGTCTTGCTGTACTGGTGTTTTAAAAATGGCTTCTTTGATGCGGAACGCACCGGTCTCGCGAATAAATGCGCCTAAGGAGTCCTGTGTTAATTCAGGGCGGTAACGATCTTGAACACGCAATCCCGTAGGCCACGGCATCAGGTTGACTCCGGTGGTGGAATTCTCTCGTCGAACGTCGGCGTCAGACAAAAGTGGTTTTTTCCGTCTGCGATTCGATTAACGAGCTCCGGACCAAACCAAAAAAAGGGGGTTGTTTTGCTTGATGCATGAATTCGTCGGTGACAAGGACGAAAATTCCAAACCCGATGGCTTCGACCGGAACGTTTTTTGATTCCTCGAAGATTTTGCCGGTAAAAGTTGATAGGTACGAAGGTAGCCTATTAGAATAGTAGCTTATAACACCGCGTTCTATTACCCTCCAACCAAGACTGGGTTCGGTTCGCATAAGCAGGACACGGAAATCGCGAGTTACAGACCTGAAGAAGTGTCGCTTGCAGAGTCAGTGTGCCCATGCGTTAGGGTGTGCCTGAAATTTGGGCTGTACAGAATCATTTGAGGAGATGCGGAAGGTGAGGATCATGCTTGCCGTGGCCCTTTGTGGAATCCTTTATGCGAGTTGCGGAATTTCTGCTGGGGCTGTGTGCACCGGCGCGTCGGTCAGTGCGTTTGGCGCGAAAGGCTATGCCCACTCGGACGACGTTACTCGTCGAGACCTCGCAGAAGGAACGGCTTGGATGGAATTAGTCCCAATGCGCTCGACTCAAGGCAACAAGCTGAACGCTGTCTCGTCAGACCTCGGAATGAATATTCCGGATTCTTCTTGTCCTTAGGCGCACGACCAGTTACGGGGAGGAACCCATGGCGCGTCCGCGGAGTTTGGCACCGATCCTTTGGTTTTATATCTGCTTACTACCGATCGTGCCGGAACTGCACGGGCAGGTGCCGGACTCCTGGCAGCCAGTTGCAAAAGACGATTTAGCACTCAAAGACAATCCCGCCGATCTCGGCTCCTCGGCCATGATCCTTGAACGACAGGTCTACACGGATGACGAGAAGCGCATTCAGACGGAATGGATGCGCATCAAGGTTCTCACGGAAAGGGGTAGAGCCTATGCAGATGTGGAGATTCCTTACGTTGAAAAGAGTACTTCTATTGAGGGCATCCGAGGACGCACGGTTCGGCCCGACGGCACCGAGATCCCCTTTGGAGGGGCAGTCTTCGATAAGGTCATCGTCAAGTACAAGAAGCTCCGCTACGATGCCAAGACCTTCACGCTGCCGGGCGTGGTGGTTGGCTCGGTCATCGAGTACTCGTACACGATGCGGTGGAAGGAGCGCTGGCCCGATTACATACGCAATCCGAGCCATTACCCCTTTCAAGAAGGGTGGACGATTCCGACCACCACGTGGACCATTCAGCAGGATCTGTTCACGCGCCATGCCGTTTTTGTCATTCGCTCAGTGAAAGGCGGGCAGCTCGACTTTGCCAAGGTCCGCCTGCCTGACAATTCGCCTTTCGTTCAGTCCGACGGAACGATTCGTTTGGAGGTGAACAATATCGCGGCGATTGAAGAAGAGGCGCATATGCCGCCTGAGTCCATGTTGAACAGCCGCGTGCATTTTTATTACACGGCGGGATACGTCGGGGACTACTGGCGGAGCTACAGCAAGCGTCAGGCGGAAAGAGCAGAAAAATTCATCGCTGCGACACACTTCCTGGAAGGGGCGGCAAACGAAATTGCTCCACCGGGTGCCCCCCCAGAGACCAGGCTACGCAAGCTTTACGCCCGCGTGCAACAGGTTCGCTACCTAAGCTATGAACCCTCAAAAACGGAGAAGGAAGAGAAGCGCGAACACCTGGCCGAAAACAAGAGCGCGGAAGACATCTTCCGTCACAATTACGCCCATGCCAATGAAATCAACTTCCTGTTCGCCGCTTTGGCCCGCGCTGCCGGTTTCGACGCGTCGATTGTGGAGGTGGTTAGCCGAGCTTCTGGAGTCTTTGAGCCGCGCGTATTAGACGGCTCGCAACTGAATGCGATGGTAGTGCTCGTACGCCTGAAGGGGGAGAACCTCTACTTTGATCCAGCCAGCCGGTTTTGCCCCTATGGCGTGGTGCCGTGGTTTGAGTCCGACACCAAAGGAGTCAGGTGGGCTACGGTTGGCGGTGATATTGAGGAGGTTCACGCCCCGGTAAACGAGTCCTCGACGATCGAGCGCACTGCCGAGCTCAAACTCCAGGCGGATGGAGGTCTGGAGGGCACGCTGGAGGTGGTGTTCACCGGGCAGGAGGCCCTGGACTGGCGATTGTTAGCGGCCGATGAGGACGAGGCCGGCCGTCGAAAGCTGCTGGAAGACGAAATCAGGGAGATGACGCCCCGTGGCGCAACCATCGATCTCGATTCTGTAACCGGCTGGCAGGACTCCGAGCAGCCACTGAGAATCAAATGCCGATTCCATGCATCACAATTTGCCGTCTTGACCCACGAACGGATGCTATTTCCCGGTGCGGTGTTTCAGGCAAGCCGCAAGACTCCCTTCGTCCACTCGAGGCGGGTTCAACCGGTGTACTTCAGGCACCGCTACAGTGAACTGGATAAGGTCGCCATCTCTTTGCCGGCCAGCTACCGCCTGGAGGCCATGCCCTCGGAAACCGACTACAAGACCTCGTTTGCAAAGTTCAAGGTCAAGCGAAGCAGCGAAGCTGGCGTCGTGCAGCTCGAGCGTCACGCGGTGATGGATGGATACTACTTCCCAATCGAATCCTACGGATCTCTGCGAGGATACTTTGAAAAGCTACGGCAAAGTGATGCAGAAAACGTGGTACTCCATCAAGTGGAAGCATCGCAGGCTCATTAACGCTGCGCAGCTCGCGCTGGTCATCACCCTTGCTTTGCCAAACGCTCGTGCGTTTGCCGGCACGCCTGAGTGGCTAAAGCAGGTTGCACAGGCGCCGCTACCCACCTTTCCCCAGGACACCAATGCTGTGGTTTTGTTGGACGAGAGGCTCACCGCGGTGTCGCCCGCAGGTGAAGTTCGTACCACCTATCGAAAGGCGTTCAAGATCCTGCGGCCTGAAGGGCATTCCAGAGGCATCGTGTATGTTTATTTCGACAGTGACACCAGACTTGCGTCCCTGAAAGCTTGGAGCATCAGCTCGCGAAACGAAGAATACGAGGTCAATGAACGCGACGCGGTCGAGACAGCGGCATATTCGGAGGGTCTCTACGCTGATACGCGCTACAAAGTGCTTCAAATCCCGGCCTCTCAGCCCGGGAACGTGATCGGCTATGAATATGAGCAGCGACAGAGACCGTCGGTGCTTCAGGCGGTCTGGTCCTTCCAGGACGAGATTCCCGTTCAACGCGCGCGCTTTACCTTGGAGCTGCCGCCAACCTGGAGCTATACCGCATATTGGCGCAACCATGCTCCTGTGAGCCCGCAACAGACCAGCGGGAACCGTTGGACGTGGGAGCTGGCCAACATTGAGCCCATCGAACCGGAACCACAGATGCCCGCTTGGAGATCGGTCGCCGGACAGTTCGGGCTGTCGTTTGCTCCCAAGGCGTCCACATCCCCGGATATTAACAACAGCACGTGGGCGCAGATCGGCCGCTGGTACTCGGAATTGACTTTGGGACGGCGCGAGATTACTCCGTCCATCCGCGACAAAGCAGAGGGGATTGCAGGAGGCGTTACGGATCCGTTGATCAAGGTCCGCCGCTTGGCATCCTACGTGCAGCACGGCATTCGCTATGTCGCGATCTAGATTGGCATCGGCGGGTATCAGCCGCATGCTGCCGAAGACGTGCTGGCGAGTGGATACGGCGATTGCAAGGATAAGGCTACGCTCCTCAACGCCATGTTGCGGGAGGTCGGCGTCGATTCCTACTACCTGCTGATTAATGACGACCGCGACTTCCTGGCACCGGACTTTCCCAGTCCACTCGGATTCAATCACGTCATCCTCGCAATACGCCTGCCTCGCGAGGCTCTCGCGCAGGGGACGTATCCGGTACTCCCACACGAAAAGCTGGGGCCGCTCCTTCTCTTCGACCCTACTGACAGCTCCACGCCGCTCGGCTTTCTACCTCCGAGTTTGCAGTCGAACTATGGTTTGCTGGTAACCGATGCAGGCGGGGAGCTTGTGAAGCTACCTTTGTCGCCACCTTCCACGAACCGCTTGACGCGGACAGCCACGCTCAGCCTCGACAAGTCGGGGAACCTGAAAGGCACAGTGCAGGAAGTCCGCACTGGCCCAGCCGCCGTGGCACTACGGGAGCGTTTGCTGAACCTGCCGAACAATCAGCGCCAGAAGGTCTTCCAGAATCTGCTGGCTGACCTGCTCGACGGTGCGGTCCTCACCAGCGCCGAGGTCTCAGGCTTGATGGTGTTCGATGGGTCGCTGACACTCACCTATGGGCTGAGCGTGCTTGCGTACGCCCAGCACTCTGGCGAGATCTTCCTGTTCCGTTCCTGCGCGCTGGGCCAGAAGAGCAGCGATCTGCTGGAGGGCAAACCTCGCAAGCAGCCGATCGCATTCGCCTATGCAACCCTTGAAAACGACGCTTTTGACATCTCTCTTCCCGATGAGTACGCCATCGATGAGATGCCTCAGACCGTCAAGTACGAATATCCGTTTGCTTCTTACAAAGGCGAAACCCATGTCGAGGGGCACGTGCTGCACTACAAACGCACTTACGAACTCAGAGACGTTCGGATTCCGGTGGAGCGGTTACCAGACCTCAAGAAGTTTTTCCGTGAGATTGCGGATGACGAGCGGGCCTACACAATTCTGAAGGCTCCGGCAAGCGCGGCGGCAAAATAGCCTCTGAAAATCTCGAAATGGCAGAGCGCATTCGGCTTACCTTTTCTTCATAATTCCTGTCGAGGCTTATTCTTTTTGTTTCCATGCTGGCAACTCCGGCCTCGATTCTTCGTTCGCATGTTGCTCTCGAGCTCGGGAGCCTCGCTGGCATCGGGTTGGCGTTCGCCTGTTCTGGACTTGGAAGGTAGTTACAACTCGATGACCCCCCGCTGCAATGCGAGTGTCACGGCGTGGATCCGGTCATTGACGCCAAGCTTGGAAAGGATGCTTTTGACTTCGCCCTTGACCGTATCCTCGGAGATGCCTAGCTGATCGGCAATCAGCTTGTCGGAATTGCCGGCTGCAAGTGACGACAGAACTTCCATCTCTCTTGGACTTAAATCCTCATCCAGGATTTGGCGAACTTCTGTCTCGCCTTCCCAGCCCGGCCAGTATTTCTTGTGAAGCTCCATGAATTCCACCGCACTCTGCACGGCCGCTTCTCTCGAGCTGAATTCCATCACCGCATATCCGCCCACAACCTCTTTCGCCTCGGTGAACGGCCCGTCAAGCACTGCCAGCTTTCCGCCGGAAAGCCGCACCCGCGAACTCGTCGCCATCGGTGCCAAGCCGCCACCAGCAACGATTTTACCTTCTTTGGCCCCCTGCGCCATCAGCTTGCCCATTGCCTCCATCAGCTCCCGAGGCGGCACTGCCCCGTTTTCCGCCGATTTCGCCATCATCATGAATCGCATGTCGTTCCTCCCTGAATCATCGCTCGTGCTCAGGACTACTACTGTATAGTCGAACAGCTCCCCTCAAAATCGACATCAGAGGACCTCGGAATCCCCAAAAAAGACTACCACGCCCCTCACCGTAGTCACGCTGCTGTCCCCAACAACCCATCCACGGGCAAAAGACGGCAAACTGCCCCTCCGTTAGGACTCCGAGATTCGGCAACGAGAAAAGGAGGGGTAGGGCCCGATTAACGCTCACGGTAAAGAAATCGATGGACACGAGTTTCTGGTCATGATGTTCAAGGAATGTGCGCCAAGCTTGAGAGCCCTCACAATGGGGATCGCATCGTCGGAGATTCCTTAACCCACTGATTGAAATCTCCCACGATTCTTATAAGCGCATCCGCCTTCGTTTGAGTACGATTGGGCAGGTGGTCAAGCATCAAATCCATTCAGAACCGTTCAGGCCGATCAGTCTCCAAACAGCCCAGGGTAAAAGCATACGGAAACGGGCCCGACGGCGCCGTCTTATAGATTCCATCGAAGAAAACAACCATCCGCGTTTCGAGTGGGTTCATTTCAGGCCGCACGAGAGGCAAGGATTCCGTTATGCCTGGAACCCTGCACGCAGTCAACTCCTAGTCGGCCAACCGGTAATTAAGCCGCTACACTCCAAATCTCTGGTTTCTTGCCCGAGCCCGAGCCCAAGTCCAAAACAGCAGCGGCGGCAACCACGGCGGCAACCGCGGCTTGACTAGCGACCGCGAGCACAAGGAAGATAGCGGGCGATGACGACGGACGGGGAACAAAAATCCAACCGCAGAAATTTCTTGAAGACGACTGCGCTGACGGCAGCCGGCGGCGGCGCAGCGGCGGCAGCATGGAATGGCCTTTCACCGTACGTGCTGCGCGAAGAGATGGTCTTCGATCTGAACCAGAGTTATTGGGCGAAGGCTTTGCCCGCCCCGAATCCTCCCTTGCGGGAGAATATTGATGCGGAAGTGGTGATCATTGGCGGCGGGCTCTGTGGTTTGTCTACTGCGTACTACCTAAAGAAGGATGGTGCAGCGAAAGCGCGCGTGGTGGTGCTGGAGGCGATGCGGTGCGGCAACGGAGCCTCGGCCAGAAATGGCGCAATGATGTTGACCATGACTGCTGACCGCTACATGCAATGGAGCGGCGATTCAGAGTTGGACAAGCGTATCTACGATTTGACTGCGGCGAACATCCGCACGTTGAGCGAGCTTTCTCGGAGTTTGGGAGTCGACGCGGAAATCGAGCAGAACGGGGCGCTTCAGGTCTGCAACACGAAAGGCGATGCGGCGGAGGCACGTAACTATGTACAAAAAGCGCGAGCGGCCCGGCTTCCCTGCGAGTTTTGGGAAAAAGAGAAAGTCGTTGAAGCGCTGGGAACACGCGCCTACGAAGGCGCGTTCTTTGATCCGGGCGGTGGCCAGGTACATCCGGGTAAGTTGGTAAGATTGTTCAAAGCGGCTGCGGAATCGGTGGGCGTGGAGATTTTTGAACAGACCCCGGTTCTGCATATCGAAGAAGGCGAGCGCATCAGAGTCTCGACATCCGGGCGCACCGTTAACACACAATCGCTGGTGCTGGCAACGAATAGCTATAGTTCTAAGCTTGGCTACCTGCGGCGAGCCACTACGCCGGTATTCGATTACGTCGGCATCACGGCGCCGCTAAGTGCAGCCGTGATCGCTGCCGCGGGATGGGAAAGCCGGATACCCTTCAACGACTGCCGCACCGAGGTATTTTATCTTGGGCAGACCCGCGACCACCGCATCCATATTGGCGGCGGCCCCGTGGATTACGTGTTTAATAACGGGCTACGCCAGCCCAACAATGCCGAAACGCGCTACGCCGCGCTGCATGCCGAATTGGCCCGTATTTTTCCGGCGCTCGCTGCCAAACCGCTTGAACTGCAATGGGGCGGATTAGTAGATATGTCGCTGGACCAGAGTCCCGCCGTCGGCCGCATGGGAAAGCACGATAACATTTTTTATGCGATTGGTTTTTCCGGACATGGAGTAAATCTCACGTCGATTTTTGGCCAAATTCTTGCCGATCTGATTCACGGCAATAGCGCCGACTGGCGCTGGCTGCCGTATCTTGATCGCCTGCCGCCTTATATTCCCAACGAACCTTTTCGTTGGCTCGGCGTACAAATGGCGCTCGGCTACTACAAGCTCGATGATTTCAAACAACCGTAAACGCCAACGAATACCCTTCCTCGCTAAATAATGGTTCTCCCTGCTTCGCTGTCGGCAATCTTCGACTCGGTCGACGGCAAAATAGGAAGAGGATTCTTCCCTTGGGGCTTCGCTTCCGCTCGGGCTCCGGCTACGGCTAGGCCAATCTTAAAAGAGGCTTTGAAGATCGCACGGACGGGAAGCACGCCGCCCAACCGGTGCGCGCCGACGGAAGCCAAACCCATGGACGCGTAGCAACCGCAGGATTGACAGTCCGGGCTTCCGCCGAACTGGCAGGGAGTGATCTTCGTTCGAAGGTCCGCCGAAATGGTCTCGGTAGTTTGCGCGAAAATACAATCCTGCGGGCTGCGCGGGGGCGAGGCAAACTGTTCGATTACAACCGCGGGCATATCAAGTTTCGGATACTGTTTGCGTAGCTGCATCATTTCCGAAATGGCCAGGGAGCGTTCCGCGGCAGTGAGCATTTCCGGCAGTTGGTCATGCGTTTGCGGGGTAAACATGCTAAACCACACTTTTTGGGTCTCCGGCCTGGGAGTCCAGAATTCAAGGAACCGGGCAAGATAACCGGGGTGCTTCATCATTTGGCCGGTGACGGTGCAGTGGATCGTGATTTTTTGTCCGGCTATGTTTTTCAAAATGCGAGCATAGGTAGCAGGGGCGCGCCGGATATCGTGTTCGGGCTGCAGCCCATCAATGGACACGACAATCTGCAGACAGGGTAGATTGGCCCATTCCAAGTTGATGGGTCGA
>Ga0306921_10009122_pt1 | contig 10509 bp, 8 predicted proteins | sample sta12Cox44000080_FD_203760 | JGI IMG/M metagenome (GOLD analysis project Ga0306921, IMG submission 203760) | Lab enrichment of tropical soil microbial communities from Luquillo Experimental Forest, Puerto Rico - statoxic.12C.oxic.44.000.080 (v2)... | ecosystem: Environmental > Terrestrial > Soil...
CGGCGTCGTCGCTGCCGGCGCCGGCATAGGCGACGGACATGCCCATCGCGCCCAGACCGAGGCGTCCAACTTCGAGTTCGGCGAGATGAGCCCGTTTCATTGGATTTGCGGCGTGGATACCCCGCGCTTTAGCCGGGGGAGGAAACGCCACTTCCCTCCTTTCGGTGGGTTGTCGGTGGTCGTGCCTAGTTTGTTGGTGTGTGCAGGTTTCGGTTGCTCCCTAGCGTTGAGCAGGCCGCAGCATTGGCCGAACACTGTCGCCACGCCCGGTTTGTGTGGAATCTGGCCGTCGAGCAACAGCAGCACTGGCAGCCAGGCCGGCAAACGCCCGACTATAACGCGCAGTGTGCCCAGCTTACTGCGGCCCGCGCCGAATACGACTGGCTGGCAGCCGGATCGCAGACGGTGCAGCAGCAAGCGTTGCGAGACTTCGCGCAGGCGATGCGTAACTTTTTCAGCGGCACCCACCGGCGCCCGACGTGGCGTAAGGCCGGCACGCATGAGGGATTCCGGCAGGTCGGACTCAAACCACGCCACATCAAGCGGCTCAGCCGCCGCTACGGGCAGGTATGGGTACCGAAGGTCGGTTGGGTGCGATTTCGGCGGACCCGCAACATTCCCGGCACGGTGAAGTCTTATCGAGTCACGCGGGATCGGGCTGGGCGCTGGCACCTCGCTTTTGCCGCCATCCCCGAACCTGTCCCCGGACCCGATGATGGCAGCGTTGTTGGTGTTGATCGCGGCGTGGCGGTATCGGTTGCGCTGTCCGGCGGAGAGCTGCTGCGCGTTCCTCGCCTTGGTGCAAGTGAAGCCCAGCGACTTTGCAGATTGCAGCGGCGTCTGTCCCGGGCGCGGCGCGGATCCAACCGGCGGGCACGAACGAAACTGGCCATTGCCAGGTTGCGCGCCCGCGAAACCGATCGCCGTCGCGACTGGGTGGAAAAGACCACCACCGAGTTGGCGCGCTGCTTCCACACCATCCGCGTCGAGGACTTGAATGTGCGCGCCATGACGTGCTCGACGCGCGGGACTCAGGAATGCCCCGGCACAAACGTCGCGCAGAAACGAGGCCTCAACCGCGAGATCAGTCGCCAGGGCTGGGGCCTGCTGGTTGCCCGGCTCAACCACAAGGCCCAAGGTCGACTCGAATTCGTTCCAGCTGCATACACGTCGCAACGGTGCTCCCACTGCGGGCATGTCGCGCCGGAAAACCGTAAGAACCAAGCGGTTTTCCAGTGCGTCGCCTGCGGTGCGGGGCCGTGCAACGCCGACGTGAACGCCGCACGTAACATCGCCGCCGGACGGGCGGTGACAGCACGGGGAGACCTCGGCACTAGCCGGTCCACGAACCGTGAACCTCAACTCTGTCCTCCTGCTGCATAGGTGCGACGGGGTTGGAATCCACCGGCTTGAGCCGGCGGAGGACGTCAATGGGCCATTGTGCGCCGCGCCAATTCGGGCCACCGGGCAGGTACCGTGGCGCTCGTGCAAGACACCGCACGACCGGCACGCAATCTCGCGGTGGACTACTACCGCGTATCGGGCGTGGTCCTCATCGTCCTGGGGCATTGGCTGGCCGGATCGGTGACCTATCACGACGGACGTTTCGGCCGGGAAAACCCGCTCGTCGATCAGCCATGGACGCAGTGGCTGACCTGGATTTTCCAGGCCGTTCCGGTGTTTTTCCTGGCCGCCGGCTACGCCGGCGCCGTGTCGTGGACGCATCGATGCGACTCGGAAGGTTTCTCGCGCGAGGTAGGGCTTCGGCATCGACTGGCCCGGGTACTCGGGCCGACGGCCGTCTACGTCGCGGTGGTGTCGGTAATCGTGGTGGCTCTAGTCGCCTATGGCGTCTCCGGCACGTTGCTCGAATACGCGGGTTGGGCGGTGGCGATGCACCTCTGGTTTCTCGCCGTCTACCTGGTGGTGGTGTCGCTGACGCCGATTGCGATTGCCGCACAACGACGTTGGGGACTTTTGGCGCCGGTGGCGCTCGCCGCGGGAGTCGCGGTGGTAGACGCCGTCTCGATCGGCGGTCACGTACCGTACGTGGGCTGGCTGAACTATCTGCTGTGTTGGGGAGCGCTGTACCAGCTCGGAATCGCTTGGCACGGTGCGCGATTGGCGGGTCGCACAGCTGCGCTGCTCGCTGCCGGGTCGGCGGTCGTGCTGGCGCTGCTGATCTGGCTGAGAATTTGCCCGGTCAGCATGATCGGCGTTCCCGGTCAGGCCATTGACAATACGACGCCGCCGAACATGGCGCTGTTGGCTTTTGCATGCGCCCAGAACGGAATAGCGATGGCAGTCGCGCCCGCGCTCAACCGCGCGTTGCGCGCCGGCCTAGTCCAGCGCGTGCTGTCCATCGCCAACAACAATGTGATGGCGCTCTACCTGTGGCACATGGTTCCCGTCGTCATCGCGGCGATCGTCGGCTATCCGGCCGGACTGTTGCCGCAACCGACCGAGGGGACGGCGGACTGGTGGCTCGCAAGGCTGGAATGGGTGGTCATCCTCAGCCTGGTGACAGCCGTTGAGATGGTGCTGTTGTGGTGGGGACGGCGCCTTTTCGCCGCGCCGCTTCCGACATTCGGTATACGGCTTGCCGATCGGTGGGGCGAGCCGGTCATGCTGGCCGGCTCCGCCATGGCGGCCTACGGCCTGGCGTTCGTGGCCGCGGAAGGCTTCGCTCCAGACGGGCGCTTTCCGTGGGTGACCGCGGCGGCATTTGCCGTCGGCGTGCTCCTGGTGGCGCTTCGACCCACGGTCGCATCAGCCGCCGAGGATTTGCAGCCGAGCGCCTAGCCGTTGGCCGATGTGAGCCAGAACACCCTGCTATGGGTTGCCTCGTTATTGTGGTTAGCCTAACCTAACACAATTGAATAGAAAGGCTTACCGTGACGGTTACGTTCCCAATTGATCCGGACGCCGATCCGTCCCGCCGAGCATGGCTGACCTGCCCGAACTGCGGTTGGGGCCACAACGGATGCTCGGACTGCCGGAGCAACCGCAATTGCCGCTCACATTGGCAGTACTTGCTGAGCAATCAAGCCACGCAGCTCAATCTCCAGTGCCCGAGCTGTGCAAACCTCTGGTCGGTCGACACTCGAAATCACTAATCGCTCGGAGCCCTAAGTTTCGGCGAACGCGTCGTCGGGCAACGGGCGTTGGCAGATTTCGTGCGCCTCCTCGGCGCTGAGCCCGAACAGACGCAAGACGTTCTCGGTGACCGTGTCGGCCGCCCGTGCGTCGTCACGACCAGGGTTGTCGCGCAACAGTTTTCCGAGCCCGAGCAGCGCGCCACCGGCCATGGCGAGGGCAAGTTCGGGGTCGTCAACCTTGAATCTTCCGGCATCGGCGCCGGCCTTGATGTCGCGCAGGGCGCGAGGCGCCAGGCCGCGATCCGACGACAGCAGCGCCGGCCCGTTGGCCAATAGGATCTCGCTCTCCTGTGGGCGGTGACGGAACAGCCGGCCCGTCAGCCTGAAGCTGGTGGCGAATGTTTCCGCGGGGTCGTCGATCGACGCGGTGAGCCGGTCCAACATTGCTCCGTGCGCGTCGAGCACGTCGGCGACGGCCGCCTCGAACAACTGCTCCTTGCTGTCAAAGTGGTTGTAGAACGAGCCCATCCCGACGTCGGCGGCCCGGGTGATCTCCAAGACCGGCACGTTGACCTTTCCCTCGGCGACCAGCCTCTGCGCGGCCTTGACCAGCGCCGCTCGGGTGCGCTGCTTGCGCCGCTCCAGGCGGTTGGGCGGCTCTGAATCGTCGGGCATCGCGCTCATCTCTAGCAGTATGCATCACTTTTGAGGATTTCGTCAGAAAGTCTTGACTATGTGTCGTGGTGTATGTGACGATTTCGTCAGTTCACTTTTGGAGAGGGTCATGGATCTGACGAAGAACGCCCATAACGACCTGCACAGCGAGCACGGGGCGCTGCGCGGCGAACACCCCGGCCGGTCCCGCAATCCGCTGATCAAAGTCGCCGATATCGCGTGGCTGGAGTTCGAAAAGCCCGACCTCACGCGCGCCGAGGCCTTCGCGCGCGCCTTTGGCTTCCAGACGGCACAGCACGGCCCGGACGAGCTGCACTTGCGCGGCACCCAGGCGGGCGGACCGTGCGTGATCCTGCGCCGCGGACCGCGCACGCGATTCACCGGCGTGGCGTTTCGGGCGTGCGACGAGGTCGACGTGCTGCGCCTGGCCGACAAATCCGGCGCTCCCACGCGGCCGCTGCCGGAAAACGTCGGCGGCCTGTCGGTCGACCTGATCGACCCCAGCGGAATGCCGGTGCGCGTCGTCGCCGGCATGCACGAGCTGCCCGCACTGCCGGACCAGCCGCCCCACGTTTTCAATTTCGGACACGACATGCGGCGCACCAACATCACCCAGCGTCCACCGCGCGTGCCCGCGCGAGTGCAGCGACTGGGCCACCTGGTGGTGCAGTCGACGAAGTACCTTCAGGCGCTTGAGTGGTACCTGGACAACCTGGGCATGATCGTCAGCGACTTCCAGTTTTTTCCCGGCCAGCGCGAACGCGGGCCGAGCATGAGCTTCATCCGCTGCGATCGGGGATCGACGCCGGCCGACCATCACACGTTGGCGATGGCACTGGGGCCGGCCAACCGCTACGTCCACTCGGCGTATCAGGTCAGCGACCTCGACGCCCTGGCCGCCGGTGGCGAATACCTCAGGGAGCGGGGATATTTCCGATCCTGGGGAATCGGCAGGCACATCCAGGGCAGTCAGATCTTCGACTACTGGCGCGATCCCGATGGTTTCCTGGTCGAGCACTTCGCCGACGGGGACCTGTTCGACAACACCGTGGAACCCGGCTGGGCGCCCTTCACCGCGTCCGGGCTGGCGCAGTGGGGACCGCCGGCGACCAAAGACTTCCTCGGCACCGATCTGAAATCCGCTCGCCACGAATTGGTTTCAATAATCACCGGCCTACGCGCAAGCAATGAGTTCGATATCAGCCGCCTCGTCGGCCTACTGAAAGTGCCCACCTCATGACCGTTTCCGTGCTGCGCACCGCCTCTGAAACCGGCCACGCCTGGTGGCGCAAAACCCCAAACGGCGCCGCGAAGATCGACACCGCCGCAACCACGACCGCTCAGCTGCTGGCCGACCGAAGCGCGTTCGAAGCCGCGATCGAGGCCGCCGCCGACCGCGCGGACACCGTCGCCATCGACAGTCTCAAATTGGTTTCGCCGGTCACCCGGCCGTGCCGAGTGGTGGCCCAAATGACCAACTTTGAGTCGCATGTCAGGGACGCGGGCATGGACCCGGCATCGGTTCCGCTGACCTTCTTCCGCAAGGCGTCCGCTTCAATCAATGGTCCGTTCGAGGACATCGTCAAGCCCCCGCACGTCAAGCTACTCGATTACGAGGTGGAGATCGGGCTGGTAATCGGGCGCGCAATCCCAGTGGGGACAACCATTTCCGACGCGAACCTTGCCGAGTTCATCGCGGGACTGGTCGTCACCAACGATGTTTCCGCACGTGATATCCAACTTCCACAGACGCAGTTCTACGAGGCGAAGTCCTATCCGACGTTCACCCCGGTCGGGCCGGAGCTGGTTCTGCTGACGGCCGACGAGCTCAAGCGGTTCGGCGATCTGCGGCTGCGCCTGACCGTCAATGGCGAAGAGCGGCAAAACGCGCTCGTCGACGGGGACATGCTGTATCGGCCACTGGAGGCACTGCAATCACTCAGCCAATTCCAGGAGCTCGCTCCGGGTGACCTCATACTCACCGGCACCCCGGTCGGCACCGCGCTGAGCGCACCGCCCAAGCCAATGCAGGTCATCGGAAACCTGTTGCCGCCGGCCGTCAAGTGGAAGATGTTCTTCTCACGCCAGGCGGGCAACCGCAAGTACCTGCAGCACGACGACATCGTCGAGGCGTCGGTGGCCACCGACGACGGGGCCATTGATCTCGGAACGCAGCGCGCGTCAGTCCGATTCGCGTGACCGAGAACGCTATTCGGCACGTCCCCGTCGTCCCAGTAGTCGTAGTCGGGGCCGGACCGACCGGCATCACCGCCGCCACGCTGTTGGCACAATACGGGCTGGATTGCCTGGTCCTCGACCGCTGGCCCGGCGTGTACCCCCAACCACGCGCCGTGCACCTGGACGACGAGATCTACCGTGTCATCGCCCGCCTCGGCATTGCCGATGAGTTCGCGGCGATTTCGCGGCCCACGCTTGGTTTGCGGCTGCTCGACAACCGATCTCAGCGATTCCGGGTGCTCGCCGAGTTCAACCGGGACCCCTCCCGAAGCCCGAACGGTTTTCCGCAGGCCAACATGTTCGACCAACCGGAGTTGGAGGCGCTGCTCCGCGCGAACCTCAAGCGGTATCCGAACGCCCAACTGCGTGGCGACGCCGAGGTCACCGAGGTGACTGATACCGGAAGACGCGTGCGCGTCACTTTTACCGACCGTTCCGACGGCGAGGTTCACCAGGTCGACGCCGACTACCTCCTGGGATGCGACGGCGCCAACAGCCTGGTGCGCGCCCAGATCGGCTCAGCCATGCGTGATTTGAACTTCCAGCAGCGCTGGCTGGTCGTCGATGTCGCCAGCGATGCCGACCTACGTCAATGGGAGGGCGTGCATCAGGTGTGCGACCCGGTGCGCGCGGGAACCTACATGCGCATCGGATCGGCCCGCTACCGCTGGGAATTCCAGCTACTGGCCGACGAAACCGCGGACGACTTCGGCACCATCGATGCGTTGCGATCACTGATCGCGCCCTGGACCGCCGATGTCGCCGACGCCGAACTGACGCTGCTGCGCGTCACCGAATACACATTCCGCGCGCAAGTCGCGGATCGATGGCGCCGCGGGAACATTTTCATCCTCGGCGATGCGGCACACCTCACTCCCCCGTTCGTCGGTCAGGGTATGGGAGCCGGAGTCCGGGATGCGGCCAATCTCGCGTGGAAGATCGCCGCAGTCCATGACGGCACGCTGGCCGCAGACGTTCTGGACACCTACGAGCGGGAACGCAAGCCGCACGCCCGGCACATGATCCGGCTGGCCCTGGCCGTCGGGTGGGCGATGACCGGCGGCGGCCGGGTGGGCAGCTTGGCCCGGCGCGCGGTGCTCCCCCGCGTGAGACTGATCCCCGGTCTGCGCGACAAGGTCGTCGACTCCACCACGCCGGCCCTGCATGCTTCCGCGATGGTCCGGAAACCCCGTCGGCCACGCCAGCTCGCGGGTACCCTGTGCCCGAATCCGTTGCTGCCCAACGGCCAACGGCTCGACGATGTGGTCGGCGCCGGATTCGCGTTGATCACGACGAGTCGTCCCGACGATGCCGACGAAGCATCGCTGCGGCGCGCCGGAGTCGTGGTACTGGTTGCCCAACCGGGCAGTGCACTTCAGACATGGCTGCGCCGGGGAAGCGCCAATGCCGCGCTGGTGCGACCGGACCGGACCGTCATGCGCACCGGACGCGACGCGGCGGCACTATGTGCGTGGACACTCACCGTCCTTCATCGCCGGTGAGTGGGTATTTCCCAGACGCTCACGTCGGCCGGGCGACGATCACCGGTACCTTGACGGAGTGCATGACTGCGTTGCTGACCGAGCCCAGCACCGTGCCGGCTAAACCGCCTCGGCCGTGACTGCCCACGACGACAAGCTGCGCGGATTCTGACTTTTCGGCGAGCTGTCGCGCCGGCCGATCACATACCACGAGTCGGTGCACCGTCACGTCGGGATAGCGCTCTTGATAGCCTGCCAGACTTTCGGCGAGCCTGAGTTCCGCTTCGGGTTCTACGGTCGCCCAATCTAATTCCAGAACATCCAGAATGTCGTTCACCGTGACGTCACTCCATGCGTACAAGGCCAGGAGGTCGACGCCGCGACGAGACGCTTCGTCGAACGCGATCTCCGTCGCGAGTTCAGAAACCGGCGAGCCGTCGATTCCCACCAGGACGGGAGCACCCGGGTCCGGTAGGTCTTCGTCATGAATGACTGCGACCGGACAATTCGCCTGCCGCACCACGGTCGAACTGACCGAACCGAGCACTCCCCGCGCCAGCAATCCTCGCCCGGAGGTGCCAACAACGATCATCTCTGCGTCATCTGACATTTTGATCAGGGCCAGCGCCGGGGCGGAATACACCAGCTCCCTGCCGATTGCGACCTTCCGGTCTGCCGGCATCGCATCTTCGGCGATCTTCATCGCGTGCATGATGGCCTTCTTGCCCTCGTCTTCTAGCCGCACCGCTAGCGAATCGGGGTATGCAACCGGCGGCCAGGTGGCGGTGGGGGTCGCCACCGCGTGGACGACAGTCAGGGGAACGTTCCTCATGGCCGCGGTGCGAGCTGCCCAAGATGCGGCGAAATTCGATGCTGGCGAGCCATCGGCCGCGACGACGATGCCTAGCTTTTTGGACGTTGACATTCGGTCTCCTTCCACCACAACCGACGCTATAAACCTGTGGGGTGATCGGTCGTGAGCCTTTAGTCCTCAACATCTGTGCAGAGGACCTTTGCCGGAACCCGGTTACGAAAATTGGATCCCTTTGGCGCCAATCAACCAACAGGCGTCGACGAGGTTTAACGGCGTTGTCACTAGCCATTCACCAGGAATCTAGCGGGCGCACGGGCCGACTCAGCTGAACAGACTTTGCCCGACGTAGTGACCCTCGGCCGTCGCGGGCGGCACCGCGAAAATAGCTGACCCGATGTGACGGATGTACTCGTTGAGCAGGTCGTTGGCGCCGAGGCGGTTCTGCAGGCGAACAAAATTCTGCGGATCGTTTTGATACGAGATGAACAACAAACCTGCGTTGAGTTGGCCGTTGGCGTCGAGGCCGTCCGTGTAGTTGTAGGAGCGTCGACGGATCATGATGCCGTCATTGTTTTCCCTGGCAGCCATGCCGACATGGGACAACGGATCGATCAGCGGATTGCCATCGGCGTCTTTTGCGGCGAAATTCGGCGTATCGAATTCGGCCTTGCCGCTCAGCGGCGCCCCTTCCTCTTTGGTGCGGCCAAAGATCTTCTGCTGATTGCCAATCCGATCGACATCCCATGTCTCCAGCAGCATCCGGATTTTGCGGACGACTTGATACGTTCCCCCGTTCATCCAGGCCTGGTCGCTGTTGTCGACCCATACGAAACGGTTGTACTCCGCCTCGGTGCTGATATTGCGGGTACCGTCCTTGAAGCCCAGCAAGTTTCGCGGGGTGAGCTGGCCGGGCCCGGCCGACGCGCGTCCGAATCCCAGCACCGCCCAGAACGGTGACACGATATTGCGGCCGATGCGGGCCAGGTTGCGGACGGCGTGGTAGCAGACCTGCGGATCGTCGGCGCAGGCCTGCACCGACAAGTCGCCACCGTGCAGCCGAGGATCCAGGTTGTCGCCGTTGAGCGGAGGCAGGTCGGTGAACACGGCGGGTCGCCGCGCGCCGAGTCCGAAACGATCACCGAACAGCGACGGGCCCAACCCAATCGTGGCGGTCAGGCTGGCGGGGCTCAGCCCGTAGGCCTCCCCGGTATCAGTGGGCGGCTGAACATCGACCTGCGGCTGCACGGTGCCAACGGGCTTGCCCTGCTGCAGGATTGCGGCCGCGGCCGACCAGCGCGCCAGGAGGGACTGTAGATCGGCACGGCCGGCGCCGGCGGCGAGCGAAAAGGACATGAACACGGCGTAACGCTGTGGCAGCGTGGCGATTCCGCCTTGGTGGACCTGACCGTAAAAGGAGTAGCTTCGGTGCAGGTCGACGGTGTCGTTATCGTCGCCACGCTGCTCGGCCGCCACCGCGTGGCCGGCGAGCCCGCCACCGACGGCACCGACCGCGGTGCCGGTGAGTCCGGCCAAAACGGCGCCGCCGAGCATGCGCCGGCGTGAAACGGCGGCGGTATCCATCTGCGCCTCAACGTCTTCCGGAGTTAGATCGTCGTCCGACATGTCAGTTGGCCGAGACCACTTTTTGGGCGACCGTCGACAGGCTCTGATGGAGCGGCTGGATAACCGCGGTCAGTTTTGTTGCGTCAGTGGCCCTCAGCTCAGGCGTGTAGAGCCGATAGCCGCCCAGCGCCGACGGGTCGCGGTAGCCGTCCAGCACCTTAAGGACGGCCTGGAACTGCTGATCGATCTGGTTCACCAGGTTGCCGTCGATCTTCTCCAGCCCCGGCCGCAGCGCGGCGTAGGCCTGTTGAGCGCCTTCGACGTTGCCCGAAAAATCGACCAGATCGATGTGGCTGAAGGCCTCCTCCTCACCGGTGATCTTGGTGTTTTGCACCTCTTCGATGAGATCGCTGGCACCGTTGGCCAAATCCTCTGGCTTGTATTGCAGGTTGGCGACGACGTCGTTCAATTTGGCTACGTTGCCGACCAATTCGGTGCTCAACGCCTTCGTGCCGGGGGTGATCGCGCCGCCCTGCCACAGATCGCGTTCGATGGCGTGGAAGCCCTTCCACCCGACCTTGGCGTCAACCGGGCTGGACGCACGCATATCGATCAGGTAGTCGAGGCTGCCGGCATTGTC
>Ga0306921_10009127_pt1 | contig 10508 bp, 14 predicted proteins | sample sta12Cox44000080_FD_203760 | JGI IMG/M metagenome (GOLD analysis project Ga0306921, IMG submission 203760) | Lab enrichment of tropical soil microbial communities from Luquillo Experimental Forest, Puerto Rico - statoxic.12C.oxic.44.000.080 (v2)... | ecosystem: Environmental > Terrestrial >...
TGGGCGTACCTATCATCCGCCAAAGCTGCGGCTCTTCTCCGGCTCCGAACCGACCCCCTGTGCCTTTGCGAGGTCGGCCATGGGGCCGTTTTATTGCCCACGCGATCAGCGCGTTTATCTTGATACTTCGTTCTTTGACGATCTTCAGTATAAATTTGGTGGCTGCTCGAACAGCAAGGCCTGCCAATTCTCGAAAGCCTATGTCATTGCCCACGAGGTCGGTCATCACGTGCAGGACGAACTCGGTATCCTGCCGCGCGTGACGCAAGCCCAGCAGGCTTCATCAAGTCAGGCGGAGGCGAACGCGCTCCAGGTCCGCGTCGAGCTACAAGCCGATTGTTTTGCTGGCATATGGGCGAATCACGGCCAGCAAAAGCACGACTTCCTTGACCCGGGCGACGTCGATCAGGCGCTGCAAACCGCCTCAGCCATCGGCGACGATCGGCTGCAAAGGGAAACGCAAGGCTATGTAGTCCCGGATGCCTTCACCCACGGCACTTCGGCGCAGCGCAAGCGTTGGTTCTTGAACGGTTTCAATTCGGGCAAAATTTCGGATTGCAATACTTTCTCGGGAGGGTCGCTGTAGGTTGACTGGCCTGCCAGCGAATGTCCGCTTTTGGCACTCAGCGGACATTTAGCCGGTGAGTTCCAATATCCGCCGAATCGGCAAGCAGACTATCGAAGATACCGGGCCGCTCACCAAGAAGCGGACGCCTAAATCGAATTGAAATTAGCAAAGCTGGTGTCATGCCTGCAGTCCGTTGGTTAGGCTCGCGAGCCCCAGAGGGGAGTTACTCATAAATCGACTGTCTATGAGTGACGGTTGCGCAATGTCCGTCGCCCTGCACGAGACGGCCTGCGCCAAGACCAGCCCGGCGCAGGCCTTTGCACAGAGGTGAGAGACTCCGCGCTGTTGCGCGTCGCCTCCACAACAAAAACTAAGCACGCCGTCGTCCGCCGCAAGCCGCCGCTCGGGATTATTCTTTATTGCGAACGAGCCGCACGGACAGTTGAAAGCCGCGCGTGTGGCCATCCGCTTGTCCACTCATGAAGTCAAAGAAGTAATAGAGATCGGCCATTCCGACCGGATTGGTTGTCCAGTAATCGGCCTCGCCATCCTCATCCTTTTGAATGTCAGGGAAGACGCTGACATCGACAACCGGGCTGCCACACGACCGATCGATAATGCTCTCCAATTCAGGACCGGACGGTACGCGCCATAGTCCGCCAAGCTTTTGGGCGCTTTTCATCGCTTCATCGAGGCCGACCGACATCCTCTCTCCATGGCAACCGCGCTTATCGTCCCATGTCATGCCCAAGCTGCAACGTTGCCAAACCAAGTCGGTTTTGCTGTCGAGCGCTTCGCCTCCGCGCAACACAAAGCGGGTTTGAGGTTGCGCGCCGGTACGGCCATAGCAGGCCGCCATCGATGGGCTTGCTAGCATTATCGCCAGCAGAGCACCCAAGAGCGATCCGATTTTCAAATAATGAAAGAGCCGGGTGTGGGGTCGGATCACAATCAACCTTGGCCTCTCCATTGGGCGGTGGTGCCGATCTCGATCATGTCGGCCTCTTGCTGGTATCGAGCCGCAACCCGCTTCGCTTCTTGCGGTCGATCGGGTCGTCGTATTCCTCGTAATACAGGACGCCATTTTGAATCCATGTCCGAATGATCTCGCGGCATTGGCCTTCGGTCCGATCGGGGCAATGCTTCTGCACGATGCGCCACGCCGCGCGCGGTCCCTTGCCGCCGCCTTTGTCGGTATAGCGTTGCCCGTTGGGTATACCGTTGTCGATTTCGGTCAACGCCGCATTGAGTGTTGCCGACGCTAATCCCTCCCAAATCCGCGGCGGCTTCCACGGCTTGACGGTCTGCACTTCGTCGCCGTTGGGGTATTCATCGTTGCCATTGTCGAGGTGCACGCCGACGAGCTTGAACCATTCGGCGGCCCGCGCTGGCGGCGCTAGGTTCACCTTGGCCTTATCGAGCCTGATATAGGCGGCGTGATCTTCGGGCTTGATGCCGAAGGCTTTGGCCTCATCCTGGCTCATAGTACTCAGCGTATAGATCAGCCGGCCGGCGTCCCTGACCGCGCTGCCGCCACGGCCGGAGTCGGCGTCGCCTGGCGTCAGCTGCCCCTTCCGAGTGTGATGCGGGGCGTCGATGGCGATGTCGTATTCGATCGCCAGCGTTGCCAACAGGTCGCACACAAAATCCATGGCGTTGTTGTCGTTTTCCTCGAGCGCGTGGACTTTCACGTAAGGATCCAGCACCACCAAGTCGGGACGACGTTTTTCAATCCAGCGGCGGAGTTGTTTTTCCAGCGTCCCAATCTGTCGGGATCCGTTCTTCATTTCGGCGAGCTTCACGCCTTTCGGGCAACCGTAGAACAGCCAGCCCTTCACCTGATCGTGGGTGATGCCATACTCAAGCATGGCTGCCAGGATGCGGCGCTGCAATTCCTCTATGTCGTCCTCGAAACTCAGCATGAGCACGCGGCAGCGGCGGAATATGTGCTGGCCGGTGAGCGGCTTGCCGGTCGCCAGCGCCAAGCATTGCAACATGCGCAGCGCGCTCTTGCCGGTTGACCCGGGCGCCACCAAGCCCGACAAAAATCGGCGACAGAATTGATTAGCCATCAACCAACGCCGCGGCGGCGGCTTTCCGATGTCGTCACCGGCGTCTCTTATGTCGAGATCGGCGGGCGGCGCGTCGGGACTGGGTGGCGGCGGGTTAATTTCCGAATGCGACGGCGCCGGCGGATTGATATTCGTGCGGGCGAAATCGGTGTCGGCGTCGTCAAGCTCGTCGCCAGGCAAGGCATCGCCAAACTCGCGCATATTCTGCGCTGCCGTTGGCTTCACCGGCGCGGTTCCGCTTGCCTTCCGCCTCGGCCGCGGCTTTTCTCCCGGCTTTTCTCCCGGCTGGTAGGCCTCGCCACGCAGCTGAACAAAATCGGTTTTGAACTTCTCGAGCGGATCCATGCTCTCACCTAAAAGGATTGCGCCGGAGCAAAGCCCAACGGATGACGTGCTCGAGCGTTTTGTCGGAATGGTAGAAGTCGGCATGTTGTTTGAGGTCGGCGGCTAGGCCGGTTTGTTCGGCGAGCGGCAAGAATTCGTCACGCAGAACATCGACCGCGGCTAATTCGATGGCGGCGGCAATCGCGGCCCGGTAGATTTCGACGCGCTGTTTGAGCGGCTTCGACCGATGCGCGATTGCCGGATCGTGTCCTAACTCGACTAGGGCGCGGATAGCTTGCTGTAAATGTTGGCTAGGATTATCTTCAGGTCCGCTGACTTGCTGATCGTCGACGAATTCCGAAGCCCGCCGCGCGCCAATCGCGGCGGGTTTCACTTTGTCCAACATGCCGTGTCACGCCTCGACTCCGGCGTGCTCGACCTTTTGCGGGCGATTACCGCGACGAGGGTTTGGATGCCGCATACGCGAGAACAACCATTCCTGCGCAGTCGGGATGTGGATGAGAATCCGATTACCGATCCGGGTGTAGGGCAGGCCGTTCGGCTGGTTCAGCCAACGGCGCACCGTACGAGTTTCGCGGTCAACTGCATCGGCGAATTGTTCAAGATCGGCGTAATCGGCGAGAAAATTGGTCTCGGACATTTTCGGCACCTCCTTTCCCTCTGAAGGACAGTGCCGGTCAATTAATGTCACGGTAGGCGCCGTGTCACGACAAGTGTCGGCGAGACTTGTCTCCGGTTAATTGTCAGCGATTAGTCGTGAGCCAACTTTTTGGCGATCAGCAATAATCTGTCCCACGCAATCACCGGCATCCATTCTTCGACGGTCCGAGGCAGTTTCTTCAACTGGAACTGCTCCCGAAGGTATCGTTGCAATGTTCTGTCATCGACAGTTTCGTCGCCGATGATGCCGAACCACTCATCGCCAGCATTGCGTCTGGCTTGGATTGGATCTTCCCCTTGATGAAGCTTTAGCGCGAAGTGAAACGCAAAAGCGGCCTTGCACGTTTCTTTGAGTAGCTCGCCTCCTGCGTCAAGCAGTTCTCCCGGTCCGGGCTTCTTCTTCGGAAAATCAAAAATCCATTGAAACATCTTCCCTACGTCGTCCGCCCTTTTCGCCCTCTCCGACTGCATACGTCCATCGCACATACGTTCCGCACACTGGGCCAGATAGTTGATGACCCAATCTGGAAACTGTTTCTTGTATTTGACGCAAGTTCCGATCATCTGCCAGGTAAAAACCGGACCGCGTTTTGCCGCCAGCTTTTGAAATGCCGTGAGTGTTTTATCCAGATCCAGGTCAAAACTGGCTGGTGCGGACTTGTTCATGACCCGCGCTTCCGCCTGCCGCGCAACGGCACGACTCCGGCAGCTAGCTTCCCGGTAATGATGGCACCAGCGCGTTGGGTCGCGGCCCTTAGCGGATCATCGAACAAGTGGCTGTAACGCGCCGTTGTCGTCGGAGTGGTGTGCCCCAGCAATTGACCGATGATCGGCAGCGACAAACCCGCGCTGGCCAGGACGCTGGCATAAGTGTGCCGAAGATCATGAACCCTGGCGCCGCTGATCTTTGCCCTCCGACACAGCGTAGCCCACGCATCCTTCACGTCGCGGCGATGCTCACCGTTAGCTGTAGGAAACACCCATTCCGATTTCACGGGAGCGCGTTCACGCAGATCGAGCAACAGACGCTGCGCTGCGTCGTTCAATGGCACCCGGTGTTCGGTTCGCTGTTTGGTTGTCGCGCCCGGCTTGCTCCAAACCCCAGCCTCCAGGTCGATGTCATTCCACCGGGCTTGCAGTGCTTCGCAACGCGCCGATGGCGGAACTGGCACGGCGCGCGATGACTGACGAAGCGAACTCCGCTGTCGACAAACTCTGTGAACTGATTGCTGATGAGGAACTCCGCAGGTCAAGAAAGAACAAGCGCCGGAAGAAAACTCAAGCTGGCTTTCGCAGGGCCGCGGAGACGTTCCTGGGTGATTTGCTGGTGGCGCAGCGGAGGGAGCTTTCAGAAGGATGGACTTGGCGCGTAACGCATCGCAAGCACTTTACGGGAAGGGAAGTTACATATGCGAACTTCAAGAATGTTCGGGATGGGTTGCTCGCTCTCGGAATGATCGAGGAGACTAAGCCCGTTCAAGACGTCGTCGGTTTCGATGGCGGCGATGGGCCCGCTTTCGCGAAGGGATGGGCACCGCGCTTTCGGGCGACTGAGAAGCTCCTTAAGTTCACCCAAAGTCATGGCGTGGGTACTGCGGAAGCAGGGAAGCACTTCGTTCTCAGTGCTGCTCCCAAGGAGATAATTCAGGTCCGAGAGGCCAAGCCGCCAGTTTACGGCGCGGATAAGGAGAGAGGAGGGGAGGATATCTATAATGATAATAATAATGGTGATGGATAATGCTCTGAGGGAAGGGCTTGGGATACTCCTTGAGGACACCAATAGCACAACAGGAAACGTTTTTAATGGCTGGGAAGTAGCCGCTCCGCGCTCTCGGAGTACAAATGGGTCGTGAGTAGCTGTACCAATCCCTCCATCAGGGGCAGAGGGCCTCTCAGTGACTCACAGACGGCTCAGGGGGAGTCCATATGGAAGCCGCTAGGGGCTGCGGGCTCAACTGGGGACTCACCAGTGACTCTCACTGGCCGATTGCGGGGCCATCACCGCTTGGATTGCGCATGGGACCACTAGATCTCCTCCGGCGTGCATCTTCCATAGGGCTGCTGAGGGACCTCTATGCCAGGCACAAAGTCGTCCCCATGCAACTGACGCGATACGCGCCAAGGAACGGCTGTCCGCAATGAGCAACAGATCAGCTTGCATAAGCCGTCGCGCGCTACTCTCGACCCTATCTGTGCTTTCCATACCTGCGCTGATCCGTACCACGTCCGCGCTAGCGCAAGACACGGGGAGCCAACTCGCCTCGTGGAATGACGGAGTTGCAAAGCGGGCGATCATCGATTTCGTGCGAGCCACGACGGACAGTTCGGGTCCAAAGTCTTCCGGCTGTGGTGGCGCAAAAGCCTGAATTGAAGAACCGCGAGCCTTTCAAGTCGGTTCTGTCCGGCAACCGCGAAGCAATGGCCAAGCTGTCGTTGCGCGATCTAGAGGAAATTCTATTTGCGACTTTGACCGGCATGCCAGTCGAAGTCTTCGATGCAGAAGTAAAGAAGTGGATTGAAACCGCCAGACACCCACGTTGGAACCGTCTCTATACCGAACTCACTTACCAACCCATGCTTGAAGTCCTGCAGTACATGCGTGCCAATGGGTACAGGACCTACATCGTCACTGGTGGCGGCCAAGACTTCGTGCGCGTTTATGCACAGCAAGTCTATGGAATTCCGCCAGAGCAGATCGTTGGCACAGCAACCGGGACGAAGTTCGGCTACGGCAAGGATGGTAAGCCGTTTCTCACGAAGGACCCGAAGCTGCTCTTAAACGACAATAACGCGGGAAAGCCCGAAGGTATTCACTTGGAGATTGGCCGCCGTCCGAATGCAGCGTTTGGTAACTCAACAGGTGACCGAGAGATGTTGGGGTACACTGGAGCAGGCGACGGCGCGCGGCTGATGATGCTGGTGCTGCACGACGACGCACAGCGCGAATACGCCTACGGTCCGGCGCAGGGACTTCCCTATACGAAGGTCGGCACGTTTACGCAGCCGCTCTACGACGAGGCAAAGAAGGACGGCTGGATTGTCATCAGCATGAAGAACGACTGGAAGCGCATCTTTTCATTCGATTAGGTTTTGACCGCAAGTTCTTCCCAACTACCTACGCAACCCGGCATTCGATGATGATGGGGGATGATCTCGCCCGCCATTCCTGGATGATCTTGGCTTGCGCTCAGGGGTTTACTCCGACTTTTGAATTTCCTGGGCGAAACAGGACCCCCCTAGCTGTTCCAAAAGAGGGACCCGCGTGCTGCGCAGGCTGCTCGCTTGGTCAATCAGCAACTTTAGCAAGCGATGGCCGCTGCCCCGTGAGTCAATATGACTCAGCGATAGCGGCGGGTTTTTCTTGGCCAACTGTTTGAAGAATGTGCATTGTCCGACCAGTCGATAGACTGGGAGGGCCAAACAAATGACGAAAGCGCACTTAAAGCTCGTAGCTCCAAGCATTGAAAATCGAACAGTCACACCAACGCGCTTGCCTAATGCCGCGTTGCGAACCCGCGAGCACCTTACGGAGGCCGAGGTCGAGCGCCTCATGGACGCCGCCAGGAAGAACCGTTGGGGGTCTCGCGACGCGACAATGGTCCGGGTTGCCTACCGGCATGGTTTGCGACCCGCCGAGCTTGTAGACTTGCGGTGGGACCAAGTGGACTTCAGGGTGGCGACGCTGCACGTCCGCAGGGTTAAGCGGGGTACGCCTAGTACCCACCCGATCATGGGTGACGAGCTACGCGCCTTGCGGCGCATCCAGCGTGAACAGGAGCCCAAGTCGCGCTTCGTGTTCACTTCTGAGCGGGGAGCACCCTTCACGACCGCTGGCTTTGCCCGCATGGTTGAGCGAGCAGGCGCTGAAGCTCGGCTTGGCTTCAAGGCCCATCCCCATATGCTCAGGCACGCTTGCGGTTACGCGCTCGCGAACAACGGGCACGACACGCGCGCCTTGCAGGCCTATCTCGGCCACAGGAATATCCAACACACCGTGAGGTACACCGAACTATCGCCAATGCGATTTAAGGACTTCTGGCGCATCTAATGTCCGCTCTTGGGGGTAAAGCAGACATTACTTAGACACGCACCAATGTCCGCTAATGACCCATAGCGGACATCGGCGTGCAGTAATCTCTGACAGGTCACGGTCTGCGGCAGCGCAACCATACCCACGTGGATAGGCCGATATAAGTAACTGTCGCAGGCACAATCTTCCGCAAGGATAGCTCCGAAGGCAATATCGGCGGATTGGATCGTGCAGCAACTATCTCATTACAGATTATTGTGGCCAGCCCGAAGTAAATCACCATGACAAACGGAATAATTACAATGATTAAGACTAAGAAAGATCGGGCGTCGATCTCTTTTGGGCGCGTTTCGATGGCGTGCAAAAGAAGCCAGACCGTCGCGACTGTTAGGAACAGTGCCAGCAATACGAAAAGACCCGAACCTGGCGGTGCGTTGGTCAGTGTCATTGGGTTTGCGTCGCCCTTAAGGAGGCTTTTCCCAATTCGTTTTTCAAGACCTGAAGGTCAACGCCTCTGGGCGTACAACAGGACGCCACCTTACCGTCGATCACGACTGCAGGAATGGATCGAATGCCTAACGCCTCGGCCCGCGCGAGGACCCTAGCGTCGATCATTTTGCGCACGATGACTTCGGTCGAAGAACCGGCCTCTCGCCTCACTAGGTCAATTACCTCTTCGCAGAGGGCGCATCCAGCGCTGAATACTTCCACCTTGCGCTTGCTGTCCATGGCGTGCCTCAGAGACAAAGATTAAACACGGCCGGTTGATCGGAACTTTGATCAGAATCAAACCGATAGCAGCCACACGGCCTTTTGAATTGAATTTCCGAATGGTCCCCTACAATGCCCCTAATCCATCGGGATCAAGGAGGTTCGCCGAAATGAGATCAATCAAGATCACGCTGTGTGAACACTGCTCAGAATGCCCTGAAGTCGAGATCACCGACGAGGGCGTATCAATTGGCGAAGACGAGAACACCGTCAAGCTGTCACACGCTGAATGGAACGAACTTGTGAGGCTCGTAAAAAGTGGCGATCTGCACGAGGTCTGAGTTCCAATGTCTGCTTTTTGGGGCAAAGCGGACACCACGCGGACGTGCGCTGATGTCTGCTTTTGACCCAAAGCGGACATCATCATTTCGTTGTTACGTCCTAGATTCGTAGGTCTGCGAGATGGGTCTTGTGTGCAGCTGCGGCAGTGAGTTTTGACGACACGTTTTCGATTTTTAGGTGATTGAGGTATCCGCAGATCGATTGCGGCAGCTTCAGTATGGGTATCTAATAAGATGAGGATGAGTACTACATCAGTATACGAGTATCTGCGGTATGGCCGAGGGTCTATTAGCAGAAGGGAAGCGCCAGCATTTTGCTGTTGGTAATCTGACCCGACAATGGGTTGGCGGAATCGGGCTCGCGGCAATAGTTGGCCTGGTCTATTTCCTAACGGCGGCCTTGAGCGTCCGTCTGGTTCTCAAACCTGAAGGCGTGGCCGTGTTCTGGCCCGCGGCTGGTCTTTCCTCAGGCCTGCTGATCGTTCTTAGACGCGCGCGATGGCCAGTGCTGGCCGGCGTGATAGTCGCGACTGTTGTGACCCACAGCATCATCAGGGACCCCCTGTGGGCGGGCGTCGCTTTGGGCCTATGCAACGGGGTTGAAGCGCTGATTGTAGCCGGATTGATCCATCACTACTTCGGCCCGGATTTCAACCTCGCCCAGTCGCGCAAAGTTATTGGCCTCCTCGCGGCGGCAGTCGCCGGAACGAGTGTGTCGGGGATCGGGGCCGCAGTTACCTACAGGATGTTGCGCGGGCCATCGGCGCCGCCGCTTGAGACCTGGCAGCATTGGTTCGCCTCTGACGCCATCGGCATCATCGCTGTTGCACCGCTGGTGATTGGGCTCGCTGGTGTTGTGCGGCGGCCGTCTCCACGGAGCGAAGTCATCGAAGTCACGTTAGCGCTTGTGGCGCTTGTGGTGATGACTGGACTTATCATTCCGCTGCCTCACGAGCCATGGGATGACTTGTTACCGATCACTTGGTTGTTTCCAATTTTGTTTTGGCTTTCCGCTCGCTGTCGGCCAGCTTTCTCAGCCATGGGCGCGTTCGTCGTTTCCATTACAATCGTCTGGACGACAGTCTTGGACATAGGTTTTTTCGGAGACCCCAATTTCCCAATCACTGAGCGCGTCATCGGAGCGCAAGCTGGCATACTGGTTGTGTCGCTCAGCGCGTACATTCTCTCTGCGTTATTGGCCGAGCTGAGGGAAACCGCGGCAAGGCTCCGGCGCGAACGAGACAATAAACCACTAAATGCGCGGGCTATTGTGGCCGCGATTGCTCATGAAATAAGCCAGCCGCTAACACGAATCACAACAGGCGCTAATGCGGCGCAACGCTTTCTTAAAATGGTTCCACCCGAACACGATAGAGCACAGACCGCTCTTGACGGGATAGCAAATGCCGGTCATCGCACAAGCGAAGTAATCGAGGGCTTTCGTGCCCTACTCGGAGAGGGCCATGAGGAACGACAGCTGGTGGACGCAAACGCGATTATTCGCGAGCTTCTAGAGTCTTTGAGCAGCCAGCTTCAGGATCGTCAGATCGAGTCTCGCCTCGAGCTGACGTCTGAACTGCCACACGTCCGGGGCAATCGGGGTCAATTACAAGAGGTCGTGTCCAACCTGGTCGCCAACGCCATCGAAGCAATGGAAACTACGTCAGATCGAAGCCGGGTGTTGCGTGTGAGAACTGAGCTTCGCGACCGCAAAGTTGTTGCGGTGGTAGTTCAAGACTCGGGGCCGGGAATTGATAGCAATAAACTGCCCGACTTATTTA
>Ga0306921_10009128_pt1 | contig 10508 bp, 7 predicted proteins | sample sta12Cox44000080_FD_203760 | JGI IMG/M metagenome (GOLD analysis project Ga0306921, IMG submission 203760) | Lab enrichment of tropical soil microbial communities from Luquillo Experimental Forest, Puerto Rico - statoxic.12C.oxic.44.000.080 (v2)... | ecosystem: Environmental > Terrestrial > Soil...
TTCGGGAATGGTGACCCGGTCGCCGGATTGAAAACCACGACCGGCTTGCCAGCGACCGTGGTCTGGGAAAAATTGCCGCTCCGCTCCAGCGCTGTCGGGACCGTCGAGAGATAGCTGTAGAGCGTGTCGCCGTAAGCGCCGTTATAGTTAAGGAAGAAAAATGTCTTGGAGGCGCCATTGTAGATGTGCGGAATGCTGAGCGGTCCGCCGATCGAGGCTCCAAAGCGCTGCTGCAAGTAAGGTGGATTCTCCACGGGCGCACCGGTCAGCGAATAGGGTTCGGCGTTCAAACTGGAGGTATTGGCGGAGTAATAAAACATTCCGTGAGGCTTGTTGAAATTAAATCGTCCGCGCCCCCCGAAGCCGCCGCCACCCGGACCGCCGCCAAATCCACCACCGGGCCCGAAGCCACCGCCTCCCGGTCCACCCGGCCCGCCTGGTCCGCCGCCCTGCTGGTTGCGATAGTCCTGTATGCGATTGCGGAGTTCATCGGTGCTCATCCCAAACATGCTGGTTGAGGATGATGATCCGGCGACTGCGACCGACTCGGTGGCCAGCGAGGGCGGAATCCCGGGGACGGGCATGCCAGAGGGCGCAACGGACTCGGCACCTTCTGCACCCGAAGTGTTGCCGCCTTCTCCCGCCATGACGGAGAGGGCTTGAAACCCGGCGGCGCCCGCTGCCCTGCCGGCGCGGGCAAAAGCGGCTCCACCGGCATTCTCTGACCTCGATAGCAAGGTGATATGGAAATCGAGTTGTCGGTAGGCGTTGCCGGCAGCCAGATGCACCGCTTGTGTTGCGGCGGCGAAGGCCACCATCTGCACTCGAACCGAGTAGTCGCCCCGAGCCGGCAAGGCGAGCTTATAGCTGCCGTCAGGCTGCGTCCAGGCGTTGATCTTTTCCCCGGTCTTGACGTTGGTCGCCGTAACTGTTGCCCCGGGAACAGGAATGTTACCCGATCGCACCTTGCCTTCGAGCAAGATGGCGGAGGCATTGACATTGGTTCTCGCCGGAACGGAGGGCGGTTTGTCCGAGTTGGATTCGGCCTCCTGAGGCTGGGAATGCTGCCCCCGGGAACTGGCCGCTGGCGGAGTGGCCGAAGCAGGAGGTACCCTTGTCTGTCCCACAACCGCCAGGCAGCAGAACAACGGAATCACGACCGCAACCCATCGCTGCCCGTTCCCCGTTACGGCGGGACGGTGTTTCCCCGGCGTCGCTGTCTCTGCCGTTACCGGGAAAGCAGCCGGGCGATAAAAGGAGCGCAAGCGGGACAACGGGCTACCTCAAGTTAGCCGTACTGGTGAAGGCGACCCTATCGCCCAAAATACGTGTGCAATGTTTAATGGAGTGCCTCATCGGTATATTCACCTCACTGGCAGCGGGAGTTCCGAGATTGCAGGCCGCACGCGGGCACTGCTGGCGGTCAGGATCAGCGGGTGACATCTCCCGAGCGGGAGCGGAGCTTCCACAGGATTTGGCGCAGCATGCCGAGAACAATTTCCGCATCGTGGGGGTTCAGGTTCATGCGCCGTACCAAGCGACGGGCCTTCTGCTCGGTGGCGGCGAAGTTTGCGGGGGTGGCATAGCCGCTGGCGGCGAGTGCATCGAGGAGAACGGCGGTGAGGCGTTCGAGCTCGGCTGCAGTCGCGGGCGCAAGTGGCTGGGGAACCGCAGGCTGCCTGGCATCGCGGACAGTTTCGTAGAGCGTAACGGCCACCGCCTGCCCCAGGTTCATAGAGAGATGTTCGCCGCGAGTTGGAATGTGCATCAGCCACTGGCCGTGGCTGAGATCAGCGTTGCTGAGGCCGCTCTTTTCCGAGCCGAACACAATGGCCACCGGGCCTGATGGCAGATGTTCGCGAATTAACCGTACACCCTCGTCGAGCCGGTGAATTCGGTGGTGCATTTCGCGATGCTGGAAAGCGGTGGTGCATACGACCAGTCCGCAATCGGAGATGGCATCGGCCATGGTACTGAATTCCTCGGCATTCGCCAGAACTTCCGCGGCCGGACCGAGCGCCGAACGGGCCTCTCGGAATGCCAGCGCGAAGGGATTCACGACGCGCAGGTGGAGAACGCCAAAGTTGCTCATGGCCCGTGCGGCCGCCCCTAGATTGAGCGGGTTGCGCGTTGCCACCAGTACAACCCGCAAGCGATCGAGTTGAAAAGGCTGCTGCACGAGGAATCAGTCCAGCAGGAAGTCGATGTGATTGGGTTCAATCTGCACCCTGGTGGCCGCCTGCTGGGACTTGTTCCAGGCGGCCCATTCGGCATCCGTGGCCAAGGCGGCAAATTCTGCCTCGACCCCCTTGGTTCCCTGTCCGACATTCGTGGCCCAGCCGATATCAGAGCGCGCGACGCGTCCCTGACACTTGTCAAGCAATGCGCGGTAGAGCTGGCGCGCGGGCATCTTCCACGTCCCGGCGGGACTGCGGCCCAGCGCAACCTGACGGTCGACGGGAATGAAGGCGGTAAGCTCGGACTGGCCGGTCATCATCTCCAGCCCTTTGGCTTTCGCGGTTGCGTTGTGGCTGGAGTGGTGCCCCACCTTGTAAAACAGCGTGCGCGTAAGCAGGTCTCTGGCCGTAACCTTGGTGGTTTTACCGTGAGCTGTTGTTGCTTGCCATGCGATCGATGTGTCGTGCCAAGAAAGCCAGTTGCCCTCCTGAGCATCGCCCGGGAAGAGCAGAACTTTGCCGTCGGCGATGCGCTCGATGGCGATCGCGAGGCTGGTATTGTTGGTGAAACTGTCGAGCTGAATGGCAAGCGCTGAGGTGCCGTTGAGCCAATCCGTGTCAACTATGCGCCACCTCTGGGAAGCGTCGGAGCGGTTGAGGTAGGTTTTGCCGTAGGCCGCAACAATGTGCGGATCGTCTTTGGACAAGCGAAAACGCCGGTCAAACGGGGCTTCGGCGCTGGAGTCGTCGTCTTCGCCGGACCTTTTGTTGGCGCGGGAGTGCAGCAATGCCGCCCGTGTAAGGGCCGTGAGAGCGTACAACTCCGAGCCTCCGTGCGCGCCGATATGGTGAATCGCATTGATATCGCGCGGCGGACCGAGAACGTAAAAGCGGGAACCAGGCAGCCAGTCCGGCTCGATGACGGGTTCGCCGGGAGTGCGATATTCGGCCTGCTTCACGAGTCCACGAACACAATCGATGGAATTTTTTGCTGCCGCAGCGAAGGTGGCACCATCACGGGCGATGGCGGTTTCGCCGAAGAAGCCGAGCAAAGAGTCGATTGCACCGGCCGTATCATTGTCAACCCCTGTTGCCCGCAGGGCCTCGACGGCAGATTTGGCGGCAATCCCCATGCTGTCGCGCGCCTTGCCGAGGGTGCTGGCAAGCTCGTCGTGGGGATTTTCCGTCCAGGCCAGCCAGACGCGATCGATTTGCTTGCTCTTCGCTGCCCGGAACCGATCGCTCAATCCGGGGAATCCGGAGAGGTGGTCTTGATGCTGGTGGGTAGCGATCACGAGATGCAGGTGGCCGTTGGTGGTCTTATCAATGTCGGCGATAACGTCGGACAATTTGACGTCGGTGTACTTCGTGCCCAACGTGCCGCAGTCGATAAGCAGGTGCTTTTCGTCCCTGCCGGGGCAGAAGGTAAGGAGAAAACAGTCACCGAGTCCCTGGCGGTACATGCGCACGCGGAGCTGCGGTAAGCCGGCAACATCGTCGACAACGTGCCTTGTCTTCAGGGCCGGCGGCCTTTTCCTGCGGGGAGCGAGGCGGCGCACAACGCGGGCCCTCGCCTTGGATTTCTCTCCGCCCTTGCGTGAAACAGTCGGCATAGATGCCCTGGCTCACAGTCCGCGGTGTAAAAGCGCAAATGGCTCGCGCTCGGGATGATTGGGATCGGTGTTGACGTAAGTCGCCCGCGCGCTGTTGAGGCGTGCCATGGCAAATCTCTGCTGCAGAGCTAGTCGCGTCTTGCTCTTCAGGTTCTTGCGAATGCAGTACTTAATAACTTGCCGGCGCAGGTCGGCAACAATGCTGGAGCCGCCCTCGAAGATCATTGATGGGCCAAGGGGATCGGCGCCGTCGGCGGGGACTACATCAGCCTGCAACACGGTCACGAGCAGTTGCGGCACCACGCCACCGTCCGGCTTGCTGCGCAAGGCGAAGCGCGCAGCGTGTACTTCGAACTTCTTGCTGGGGTCGAGACCCATACATTCGGCATCCGATCCAGCACCCCTCCTGAAATATGCATCGAGCCAATGGTGGATTTTTCTGCGTGCCCGGCGTTGCAGGTTAAACAAGGTCTGGCGCTCGCTGATCTCGCCATGGGATTGCGCAAACACATACTGCAGCACCTCGCCGCTCAGCTGCTGAAAAAGCGGCACTAATTTCCCCGAGTACGCCTTGTCATCGTTTTCGGGAGTGCGCCAGAGCAAGCTGTCGACCCCCATCGTGCGAACGGCTGGGGGATGAATGCCGCGGCGGCGAAAGGCTTCGACGAAGGCGACACGGTACTTAAGACGATCATCTTCAACCAGATCGCAGTCGGCACTGATGATGGCCCGCAAGTACTCGCCAAATGTAATGTCGACCGGCGGGCAGTAGTCAAGGGCCCGAATGCACATGGTGAGGACGTGGCGGGCGGCTTTGGAGGCCTCATTGGCCAAACGCTCTACCAGGTCGGGATGAATGGCACCGGGACCGAGGATACCACTGCCCGAGGTAGCCAGGCGGAGAAGATCCCCGGTGCGCCGCTCGTAGATGGCGAGGAAGGCATCGAAGATAGCAGCCACCAGGATGGCGCCGCGCGCATGCGGTTCAGTTGTCGCGGTATAGGCGGACGGGTCAGGCACCTGGCGTACCCACTGGGCGCCTTGCCATTGGCCGATGGCCTCGCGCAAGGCCCCGCGCATGCCGGTGGCATGTCCAAATTGTCCAGCCAACTGGCCGAGCAGGGACTGGTGGCTTGGAAAATCGCCGCGCGTATTGGCAATCTGATCGATCAGAATCTCGGGAAAGGTGAAGTGTTGGAGCAAGGCAACCACATCGGCGAATCCCTCGTGGAATGCAAGCACGTCGGGATTTGTGGCGTTGACGAACTTGTGGTGCATACCGTCGAGCAAGGCGTGGGTAGTCTCGTGGGCGACGATGTCTTGCGAGAGGCAGGTGAAAACCATGCCCCCGGGTAGTTGCCCACCGGAGTTGTCGTCGTCGGCGTTGAAGTATCCCAAGAGGAGAGCAACTTTCTCGGGCGAATAGTATGCATTGGCTTCGCGTAGAGCGTGAGGATAAATGCGCAACTGGGGGACGTAAACGGAGTCGTCCTCCGGGCCTTTGTTTGGGTCGCGAACCGGGCGCCACAGAGTCTTGCGGCCGAGGCCATGTTCGAAGTTGTCAATTGTGAGCCGAGAGACGGCATACACCATTTGCTGGTGGAACTGCGGGGTTCCTTCGCTGGGTGCCAACCGGTTTTGCCCCAGCAAGGAGGGCTCGTTCAGGTCAACCGGCGCATAAAAGCATCCGCTGCCCGGATCAACATCGATGACCTCGAGGTATTCGCCTCGGGGACCGGGTTCCAACTTCTCCCAAGGGACCTTGATGGTGACTTCGCTGATGGGCGCGGTGGCGTAATCGGTGGCGAGGCTGGGATCAATGGAGAAGGCGCGCAGGCAACGGTATGGCGGATCGACCACGGCAGCGCCGGATCCCGGTTGTCCCGAGGCCGCGGGCTGGGGAGGAAGAACCGGTTTGGGCGCTGATGTCGCCGGTCGAGTGGGCTTGCGCGCGGGGGTCGCCATGGGCCTCTTCCGTTACGTACATCGGCAGATGAAAACGGCGAACAATGACGAAAGATACCAGAATTGGTTAGCCTTGCGAGAGAAACTTCTGTGCCTCCCGGTACGAGCTGAGCAGCACTATCCCGCCAGCCCATGGTTGGTCAGCAGGAAGTTGCCGCCGCTTTCCTTCACCACATAAATATTGCTGCGGCCGACCAGTTGCACGATATGTGGCATGGTGTCGCCGTAAACCAGCAAATAGCAGCGCTGCGCCGAGTTCCATAGCTGCTGGAATCCGGCATCGTCGATAAAGACCTGCGGCGCGCCCGGAGCATAGGAGCCGTATTCCAGATTCGCTGCCCGTCCGTTCAGCAATTGTGCTGAGCGATTGGTGTAGAAATACACCGACGAAAACGCGTAATACTCGTTGGCTCCTATCAGGGTGCCGGGAGGGTTGTGCGCGAGGGCGACCGCCAGGGCATAGGAGCCGAGATAAGGGTCGAAAGCGATCAGCGCGACACGGGCCGCTTGGAGAAAGACATTCATGCAGAGGGCGAGCGCAAGCACGGTAGCGCGAAGTTGCTTCTTCCAGACCAGTACCAGACAGGCAGAGCCGAAGGCGAGGGCTGCCAGGCCGAGGGGCAATTTCAGGTAGGCGAACGCACGCAGCCGAAGATCGAGCATGTGTCCCATCGACAGCGTGTAAATGTCGGGATTTTGCGCCAAGGCCCGAGAGATGTCACCGGGGGTGGGAGTATTCCAGACCATGATGAGAATCGCAGCCAGCACCACGAAGAGCACCCCGGCGATAACTGCAAGGGTTCGGGTAGCGAGACGAACGCCGCGGCCGCCGGCAGCCAGCGCGGAACCGATCAACAGTGCCAGGGCGGGATAGATGGGCATCGAGTAATACTCCTGGGTCGTCGAGAAGGTGAAGAACACCATGACGACGCCGATCCAACACAAGGCCATCCGTCTCGCCCGACCGTCACGGGTCAATGGGCTGTATGACAATGTGGGTACGGCCAGCAGATACGCCGACCAGGGGAAGAGCCAGACCAGGTTCAGCGCCCAGAACAGAACGCGCGGTACGGTATTGTAGTCGCGGGGATAGCGGAGGTTCAGGAAGCGAAGCAGATGCTCGTTGATGAAGTAGAACCACAAAAATCCGTGATATTCCCCCGGACCGCTGTGCAGAGAGAAAGCAAAGTAAGGCGGATTGCCGAGAGTCGCCAATATGTGCCAAGGAAGCGCAATCAGCAATGCGACGATCAGGGCGAGAAAAAGGTGAAGGCGCCTCCATGCGCCGACCGACAGCACCTGGCCGGTCATTGCCATGTACAACACTCCCGAGAGCACGGGAAAGACAACGGCAATCAGTCCCTTCAGAAGCAACCCGCTGCCTATCGAGGCGCCGAGCAAAAGTGACCATTTGATGCCTTGGCTCTCTCCCGGTTCGAGCAGACGCAGCCATGCGTAAATCGCACTGGTGATGGCAAGCGTGACCACGGCGTCGGGAATGAGGATGCGGGTGAAGAGAAACAGACCGATGCCGGTAGCCAGCGCGAGGCCAGCGTAGAGTCCGGCATCCTGGCCGAAGGCCCAGCGACCGAAGCGCCACGTCACCCAGCATAGGAGAATGCAGGAAAGCGCCAGGGGAAGTCGTGCTACCCAGTCGTGCACCCCTAGAACGCGGAAGGTGGCGGCCATCGTCCAATACATAAGTGGCGCCTTCTCCAGATATGCCACCCCATCGAGACGGGGGGTGACCCAGTCTCCGGAGGAGAGCATGGTTCGGGCGATTTGAGCCTGGACGGCATCGACATCATCGACCAGGCGGGGCGGGCTGATGACGCCTAGGAGGAAGACGAGGCTGGCGGCGCAGACGACGAGCCAACCATTCCACTGGCCCCGACCAGAGAGTTCACCGCTTCCGTATCCTCGATTGCCGTTATGATTTTCCACCGTTCCATCCAGATGAACAGGACCAACAAACCCCATAAGTGATACCCGAGATTGGCGCGTCTTTCCAGGTGCTCGTCGAGCAAGCGCCGGACATACGGCCAGCGGAAGAGTCCACTGGCGGTGACGGTCTCTTCCGACAGCGTTTCCCGCAGGAGAGGACGAAGCATGCCACGAAACCACTCATGAATCGGAATGTCGAATCCCATCTTGGGGCGGAGAAGCACGGATTGCGGTAGCTTGTTTTCCATCAGGCGACGAAGTACGTATTTCGACTCGGAGCCGCGGAGTTTGAAGTCATCCGGCAGGCGGTTAGCGAAATCGACGATACGGTCATCGAGGAATGGAGGTCGTACCTCCAAGGAATGCGCCATGCTGATGCGGTCTACTTTGTAAAGAATGTCGTCGGGGAGATAGTAGCGCTGGTCGAACTTCAAGAAGCGGCCCAGGTCGCGACCATCATGCAGCTCAGACAGCATATTTGCGAGCGGCACGGGATCGGCGAACCGGAAGAGTTGGTCTTTCTCATCATCGGAGAAGGTGCCATTCCAGAAAACATGCGCTTTGCCGGGTTCCATGAGTGAACCTTGCAGGAAGCGTTTCAGCTTGTATTCGAAGCTGATCTTGTCGTCGGAGACCGGCAAAAGATTGGACGAGAACAGCCCGGCCTTGAGCAAAAGCCTGGGAAACCTGCGGGCCATGGCACGATAGCGGTTAGCCCGGTAGGTGAGGTAGCCGGCGAACAACTCGTCGCCGCCCTCGCCCGTGAGGATCACGGTGACATCCTGCGCCGTCATCTTGGCGAGGAACCATAGAGGGACGGCACCGGCGTCGGCACTGGGCTCATCGGAGTAATACGCGATCTGCTGAATGGCGCCGGCGAGTTCGGCGTCGGTATTCAAGTCGAACTCCGTGTGATTGGTGCCGAAGTGACGGCTGACCTCCCGTATATACCGGCTCTCATCGAATGAACGCCCCTGAAAAGTGACCCCGAAAGTATGGATCCGGTTGGGGCTCGCTTGCGCCGCATAGTGCAGGATGGTGGAAGAGTCGAGCCCGCCGCTCAGCCAGACGCCGAGTGGGACGTCGGAAACGAGCTCTTCCTTTACGGATTTTTGCAACAGGTGGTCGAGTTCTTCGCAGGCTGCATCGAGCGTGGCAGGAGCGGCAAGCTGCGGTTTTGCCGGAACGTAGGAGGCGGTAGTGCAGACCCCATTCCTCCACTCGAGCATGTTGCCGGGCAGGAGCTTTACGATTCCGTCAACCAGAGTGTAGGGCGCGGGAACATAATTCAGGCTGAGATAGCAGCTGAGTCCCGCGAGGCTAATGTGACGGGGCACGTCGGGGTGAGCGAAGATGCATTTCAGCTCCGACCCGAAATACAGTTCGTCATCGCGCTGGAAGTAGTAGAGGGGCTTGATACCTGCGCGGTCGCGGGCCAGAACCAGACGTCGCTGTGATTGTTGCCAGATCGCGATGGCGAACATGCCACGCAAACGGGCAAAGGATGAATCACCCCAGCGCAGGTAGGCCTGCAGGATGACTTCGGTATCGCAGCGGGTGTGGAAGACCGCACCCTCGCGCTCCAGCTCCTGCCGGAGTTCGATGAAGTTGAAGACCTCTCCGTTATAAACGATCACTGCGTCGCGGTCTGCACTGAAGATAGGCTGATCGCCACCGGCGATGTCGAGAATTGAAAGCCGGGTCGCTCCCAGCGAAACCTCGTCACACTCGAATCTGGCTTTCTGATTCGGACCGCGGTGAGTTATCGATTCGATGGCCTTGGTGAGAACGCCGGCGGGCAGAGATTTACGAAGGTGTGAAAATCCAGCAATGCCGCACATCTCAAATGAGGTTTCCGTTCGTCTGCGACCAGCAGCGATTGCCAGCCTGAATTCCTTCCATGCGCACAGTCTTTAATTCCGGCTGTCGCCTGGAGTTCTTGCGCATCTCAGGCGTGGCATGCAGAATCCTTCAGCCTGGCCTTCGTGGCAGCGTAAGACTAGTGTAAACCGGGCAAGGTTGATTGCGAAATTATTGTCAGCCGGGCCATTTCCTTGGCACGTTATCATGCTGACGGAGGAGGCGAGGGATGCACACGATCTTGTTCTACGATGTAGTCGACGACTACGTTGCCAAGCGGGCACCGTTCCGCGCCGCGCACCTGGAATTGGGTCGGCAGGCACACGCCCGGGGCGAACTACAGCTAGCGGGAGCCTTCGCCGAACCGGCAGACGGCGCGGTACTCGTGTTTCGAGGCGAATCGCCCGACGCCGCGGTGGCATTCGCGAAAGCCGATCCTTACGTGAAGAACGGGCTGGTCAAGGCTTGGCGGGTAAGAAAATGGGCCACGGTAATCGGTGGCGACTGATTCGGCTTTCGCAGGATGAAGACCGGAGAGGGCGCCAGGCAAGCGGGCTGCCGTCTGCCCTTTCCAACGGCAATTCCCGTCGCAGTTGCGGGTACCATCCTTTCTTCATAGCCTCAGGGATGGCCGTTGTCAGATCTGCAAGCATCGCCCGCGGGGGCTGTTCCCAGCGTGGTTCCGACTGCCTGGCGATGGCCTGCCGTTTCCGGGATCGCCGGGACCCGAGCCTGTGCGTGGCGCCGACCAAGGCTATAAGGACGATCAGCTGGCAAGAGTGGCGATTGGAGAGCATTTCTCCAGGTCTCTCCTTGCGCTTAACCGGTAATCTGTTTCTGCCAGCGAGGTGTTGGCAGCTGTAACTAGTACATCGTCCAGATAGTCATTTATATTATCGGGATTTTGCGCTACAGTGGGAGTCATGCCCAGAGTTGCTCCCGCTATCTC
>Ga0306921_10009136_pt1 | contig 10503 bp, 9 predicted proteins | sample sta12Cox44000080_FD_203760 | JGI IMG/M metagenome (GOLD analysis project Ga0306921, IMG submission 203760) | Lab enrichment of tropical soil microbial communities from Luquillo Experimental Forest, Puerto Rico - statoxic.12C.oxic.44.000.080 (v2)... | ecosystem: Environmental > Terrestrial > Soil...
AATACCGCCGCAGCCAATGATCGGGATCTTCACGGCCTTGGCGCACTGGTAGACCATGCGCACGATGATCGGCTTGATGCCCGGCCCCGACAGGCCGCCGAACTTGTTGCCGATCGCCGGCCGCAACGTGTCGGTATTGATCTTTAGCCCCAGAATGGTGTTCGCCACGACAAGTGCGTCGGCGCCGGCGCGCTCGGCGGCTTTGGCAACCGCGACCACATCGCCGGCATTCGGCGAGAGCTTCACCCACATCGGCTTGTCGGTCGTGGCGCGAATGAGCTTGACGACATTATAGGTGTGTTCCTCGTGCAGGGCGAAGTTGCCGCCCTTGGGATCGCGCGTCGGGCAAGAAATATTGACTTCGAGCACGTCGATCGCCGACTTCGCCACGTCGCGCGCCATGGCCTCGAAATCCTCGATCGTCGTCGCCGAGATCGAGCCGACGAGCGGCGGCGAAAAGCGCTTATAATCGGGCACCTGATGCTGCAAAAAATAGTCGAGGCCCTTGGTCGGCAGGCCGATTGAGTTGATCATGCCGCCCTCGACTTCGGCGGCGCGCGGCGGCGGATTGCCGGCGCGGTATTCGCGCGACACGGTCTTGGCGACGAGCGCGCCGAGCCGGTTCAAATCCATGACCTGGGCGAGGTCGGTCGAGAAACATCCCGAGGCCGGCATGACCGGATTTTTCAGCGTCACCGCACCGATTTTGACGCTCATATCTACCATCCGACCGCCTCCTGCATGTCGAAGACCGGCCCGTCGATACAGACTCGGCGCAATTCCTGTTTGCCGCCGACGTCGAAGGTGCGAACGCAGACGTAACAGGGGCCGAGTCCGCAGGCCATGACCTGCTCCATGGCGACTTGCCCCGGAATATTGTGCGCTTTGCCGAGCCGCTTCATCAGTTGAAAGAGCCGATTCGATCCGCAGGTGAAGAACGCGTCGGCGCGTTGTTGCGCGATCAGATCGCGCAGAAGGCGTTCGACGTTCTCGACCGCGCTCGTTCCGTCGGTGTCGAGCACGCTCACCACATCGCCGGCTTCGCGGAAATAGCCGTCGGCCATGATGAAATCGGGATTGCGCGCGGAGAGGATCGCGGTGACGCCGATCTGCCGCTCGCGCGCGGCTTGGGAGATCGGCCCGAGCGTGGCAATGCCAACGCCGCGGCCGAGGACGACGATGTTGCGCCAGGCGGGATCGAGCTTGAAGCCGACGCCGAGCGGGCCGACCATGTTGAGCGTGTCGCCGGGGCGCAGCGTCGCTAGGCCGCGTGTGCCGCGGCCGACGCATTTGTACAAAAATTCGATCCGGCCGCGGGTGCGGATGATGCGATAGACGCTTTGCGGGCGGCGAAAAAACAATTCGCCGACATCCGGCGAAGGACACAACAGATTGAAAAATTGGCCGGGCGCGACAGTGAGCGCCTTGGGCGAAGTTTCAACGACGAGGTGCTTGTATTCCGGGTTGACCCAGTCGTGGGTGACAACCGGGCAAAGCGATTCTTCGGCCGGGATGTGCGGTGGCGCGCTGACGGTCTCGCCCTTGCCGACGACGTAAGGCGCGGACGCAAATGGCTCACCGTTCATCGGGCCGAGTCCTGTTTGAGCGTTCAAGTCCTGTTGAGCGTTAATGGGCGGATGTCATTCCGCGAAATTCATCGAGGCGATTTTGGCGCCAATGGAGAAATGAACGCACGCAGTACCAAAATCAAGATTTATTCCAATTTTTGGACATACGGCTGAAAAGCTAACTATCTTCAGTGACTTAGTGACTACGCCGCGACCACAGCCGCAGCAGCTTCGGCGTCCGGCTGACGATAGGCCCGAAGGCGCGGCAGCACGTCGCCAGCGAACAAGGTCAGATTGTCGATCGTCTGGGCATGGCTGAGCTCGCCGCCATGACCCATCATCAGAAGATTGCCCATGCCGCCGCAATGTTCGCAGAAATCGACGATCTGCGCGTAGACCTCGTCGGGCGTGCCGCAAAACAGGATGCCGGCATCGATCAATTCGTCGGTGCTGCCACCATGCATGTTGATGCTGCGGCCATCCTTGGTGAAGCTGCGCGGCGGCGTCTCGCCGCGCATCATCCGCGCATTGTCCTCAGCTGGGAGATAGCCCGGCGGATTGCGGAACGGCAGATGCACGATGGAACTGGTGCGCAGATAGCCGGCGATCAGGTGGCCGCGCCGGCGCGCTTCTTCGCGGTCCTTGGCGACCGCGACCAGGCCCAGATAGGCAAAGCGGTCGGCGCCCGGCGCTTTGCCGAACTTCGTTACATAGCTCTTGCGGTAGGCGTCATAGATCCTACGCGTGCCGTAGCCGGTGCCGAGCGTCGCCATGACGTAGCCGCGTTCGCCCAGCACGCGCGCCTGCGTCGTGCTGCCGGTGGTCGACCACACCGGCGGATGCGGCTCCTGCAATGGGCGCGGCCAGATGTTTACCTGGCGGTAGTGGAAATATTCGCCTTCCCAGTTGAAGGTCCCATCATGCGTGGTCATCGCCTTGAGAATGAAATCGTGCGCCTCCCAAAACCGCTCCATCAGTTCGACCGGATTACGGTTGGACGCGGCAATCTCATAGGGAATACCCTTGATGAAGCCCATATCGAGCCGGCCGCGCGAGAGAACATCGATCGTGGCCAGCTCCTCGGCAACGCGCAGCGGATCGGGCCGGTGGCCGATCGGATAACCGAGCACCAGGAGCCGCGCCTTCTTGGTGGCGCGCGCCAGCACCGCCAAACCGATCACCACCGCCGACGACATGCAGGTCGCGCTCTGATGATGCTCGTTGAGCATGATATCGAGGCCGATATCGTCGCAGGCCTGGTATTCGTCGTAGTAGCGGTGGAACAGATCCGACGCGACGCGCGGATCGCATTTGCGATTGGGCAGGATCACACGCAGCGATCCTGAATGATCGTTCCAGGTCGGGTAATAGGGTTGTTCACTGAATTGATAGACTCGCATGATGCGTTCCTGCGCTGCCGTCATTCCGGGCTCATCGTTTCACTGGGACCCGCAGTGACGATCGGCTTCATTGCTTCTCATCCATGAAAGCCAGCACCCGTTTGGCAAAGGCTATCGGCTGTTCCTGATGCGGAAAATGGCCGGCTCGTTCGACGAGCTCGAAGCGCGCGTCCGGCACCATCGCACAATAAGCGCGGCCGTAGGCTTCATCGACCATGCGGTCCTGCGCTCCCCACAAGAACAGCACCGGAAGACGGATACGATGTAGCCGGCTTTTAAGCCGAGGATTGTGAAAATAAGGACTCCAGGCAAAACGCGCGGTGGCTTCGCGGGCGCGGGCGGCGGCGAGCACCTCGGCTTGCGGTAGCGTCTTGTAGTCGCGCAGCCCGATATCCGGATCGCAGTAAGTCATTGCCAGGTATTCCGGCTCGGTTAGAGCGAATATATCGGCAATGTCGCGCGTCTCGCGGTCGCCGACCTTGATGCCGACGGCGTTCGCCATGACCAGGCGCGACAACCGCTCCGTCGATTTCACCGCAATCTCGGCAGCGATCCACGCGCCCAAGGCGACGCCGACGAGGGTAACGCCGTTCAGCCCGAGCTGATCGAGAAGGTCGAGATAAAAGTACGACAGGTCATCGACCGTACGGATGCCGTGAGGCAGTTCGGAACAGCCGAAACCCGGATGCGTCGGCGCAATGACGCGCGCGGACTTGGCGAGCTCTTCAATCGTGGCGCGGGCCGGCTCGATGCCGTTTTCGGCGTGCAGAAAAACCAACGGCTGTCCGGCGCCGCGTTCGATCACATCGATACGCGCACCCTCGACAGTAAGCGGGTCAGACTCCGCTGGCGCCGTTTGCAGCATTCCCTCTCCAAAGCTTTTCAATCTTTACGCGTTGTTCTACCACGGCGAATACGTTTTGCCATTGCGTGCGGCACAATACAGGAGGCGTAGAAATGACGGACGGAGTTACGGTCCACAAGGCTGTCGCCTATGCCAATCACGATGGCGTCGAGCTTCTCGGAGATCTTTATCTGCCGAAGGAGGCTCTCTATAAGGACGCCAAAACGGCGCCGGCTTTAGTCGCCGTGCATGGCGGCGGCTGGGTTGGCGGCGTGCGCGGTGCCTTTCAGTATTGGGGACCCTATCTCGCCGGACGCGGCATTGCGCTCTTCGCCATCTCCTACCGGCTCGCCACGAAATCCAAGACATTTCCCGAAGCGGTGCACGATGTGCTCGCCGGCGTGCAATTCGTCCGCGGCAAGGCCAGTGCTTTTGGCATCGACCCGGCGCGCATCGGTTTGCTCGGCGCCTCGGCGGGCGCGCACCTTGCGGCGGTCGCGGCGCTCAGCGGCAAGAAATTTACCGGCGCATATCCGCGCGATCCATTTGCAGGCGTCGACACCGGTGTCAAAGCGCTGGTTGGCGTCTATGGCGTCTACGATCTCACTGCGATGTGGACCTCCCTTCAGGTGCAGGACGGGCGCAACAGCGACAACAAGGTCGAGAAATTCGTCGGCGCGCCGCCGATGGCCAATCGGCAGCTTTATTTCGACGCGTCGCCGATCAGCTACGCAACCTACGCGAACAACGGTATCGGCGTGCTGCTCGCCACCGGCACGCAGGATGATCTCGTCGATCCCAAGACGCAGACCGAGCCGTTCCAGCTTGCGCTCAAACAGGCCGGCTTTTTCCTGCGGCCCTGCATCGTGCCCGGCGCGCCGCATTACTGGATGAACGATCCGATCGAGGAGACCGGCAGCCTGTCCGGATTCCTGGCGCCACGGCTGATGCGCTTTCTCACCGAAAAGCTGTGAAGGTCACAGTCGCTGATCCGCTCGTCCCCGCGAAAGCGGGGACCCAGATCAAGAAGCTGGATTCCCGCTTGCGCGGGAATGAGCGGAAACCGCATCGCCCAGATCGGCACTACAATTCACTTCTTCTCCAGCAACAGCGTGCCTTCCTTGCGCACCAGCGGCTGGATCGCCGCGGCGATCTTCGCCAACAGCCACGGCAGATAGACTTGCAGCGTGACATATTCTTCGGCGACGTCGATCGTGCCGCTCGCCTCCTGACCAAGCGCGCGAACGCGAAATTGCAAGTGGTTGCCGGTCCAAGTCTCCTCATCAATCGCGAACAGGTGCCCGTAATTCGTACGCGCGCCGCCGATACCGGACTTGAGGCGATGCACCGCTTCTTCCTTGCCAAGCCGGTGCGGGATCGAGACTGTTAATGGCGTCGACATGATCTCTCCCGTGACGCCCCCTCGCCGCCCTATATGGGGTCGCATTCCGCCGGGAAAAGGTTCTCCCTGACCTCGTCATGGCCGGACTTGTTCCCGCCATCCACGTCTTCTAGTCGCGCATTTAAGACGTGGATGCCCGCGACAAGGGCGGGCATGACGGGTGAAATCACCGAATTGCCTCACCCACCCTCCATCACGGGAAGCGTGAGCGCCGAGGGATGTTCCGCCGAATGATGGATGGTGTCGGTGCCGATCTTGCTCGGCACATAATAATGGGTCCACAGCACGTCGGTGACGACCGAGTCGCCGTTGACGATTTCCAGCCGCACCCGATTGCCCTTCTTGAAGCGATGCGCCATCGGCTCGATCGAAATGTCGAAGCGATACACCTTGCGTGGCTCGATCGGCTGGGCCTGCACATGGCTGTGATAGGGCTCCATCTCGGTCGATTTGTCCGGATCGAGCGCACGATGCGACGCGCGCAACCAGCCCTTGGTGATCCAGTACGAGGCCGGATTGAGCCCCTTGCCGCGATCTTCGGGCGATTGCGGCATCTGCTCCGAGAGCTTGACGAAAAAATCCATGTCGTCGCGGGTCGATGACGCAAACAGTGTCAACTTGATGGGTCCGGCGATTTCAAGATCGTCCGGCAACGGCGCGGTGGTGAAAGTGAGCACGCGCCGCGCCGGATCGGGCGCATTGTTCGGCCCGAACCCGACCACACCCATCATCCAGCCGGGATTCGGATAGGCGTAAGACGTCTGCGCTTCGCCGGCTGCCGGTTCGCGCCCAAGCGAGCCGTCGTTCAGCGAAGTTACGCTGCCGGATTTGGCGCCGCTCAAATGCCAGGTGAGATAGCGCGCGCCCTCGGGCGGCCAGTTCGGTGCGGTACGCACGGCGTCGGCGCCGCGCACGAAATATTCGACCGCCGGCCGATCGGCGTAATCGGTCGGCAGTCCTTTGAGGTAATGATCGTAGAACGGCAGCAAGAGCTTTTCGTGCAATTCGCGGCTGTTGAATTCACGGTTGGCCACGAACGCATTCACCGGCCCGATCATCTTGAGCTTTTTTTCTCCCTTGGCGCGGCGGAAGCCCTCGATATTGCCGCGGGTGTGCAGATCGATCTTGCCCCAGACGCCGATCGAATAGAGCGGCACTTCGATCTCGTGCAGGTGCTCGGCAGCGCAGCGCTCGCGCCAGAATGCGTCGTAAGTCGGATGCTGCTGGAATAGCAGGTTCAGGTCGCAGCTCTGCTCGCGCGGATGTTCGCCGTTGGCCGGATGACGATTGATGATGCGGTTCTGATTCCACCAATAACTGCCAAAAAAATCGCCGAGGATGCCGCCCTGATAGACCGAGGCGCGATAAGGATCGTTCAGCCCATCGAAAGCGGCGATGCAGGCCAGCGACGGCGGTTTTTGGATCGCCATCCACCATTGCAGCATGCAGAAATAGGATTGGCCCATGCCGCCGACCTTGCCGTTCGACCAGGATTGCCGGCCGAGCCATTCGACGACGTCGTAAAGATCTTTTTGCTCGTTGCGGTCGAGAAAGCGAAATTCGCCGCCGGATTTGCCGCAGCCGCGCAAGTCCATCTGCGCGTAGACATAGCCACGCTCAACATAGAGCCCGATCGGCCCGGTTTCGCGCCAGAGAAATTGCGGGCTCGCCGGCAAAGTGTTGTTGTCGTAGCGGTATGGCGAAGCCGCAAGCACCACCGGAAACGGCCCGCCGTCATGCGGCATATAGAGCGCGAGTGCGATCTCGACGCTGTCATGGACGCGGATCTTTGCTTCGTGCGACTTTAATTGCGGCTCCGCCATTTGCTCCTCCCGGACTTTGCCGCGAGCATAGGGGCAGATGACAATCATTACGAGGAGCGCTGGATTGCTTCGTGGACGCTCGTAATGACAAGGCATGTTCGCGACGGGCCTGCGAACTCCTTCTCCCCGCTTGCAGGGAGAAGGTTGGGATGAGGGGCTTTACCGCTCGGCTCAGGCAGAACGCCGATGACGCAATGGAGTATTCTGCCGGGACCATCGGGCCCCGGCCGCGCCCCCGATACGGGAGGCGCACATCTATCGGCGTTCCACCGCGGTTCTCGGCACCACGCCGGCAGTGCGCACGATCGAGTGGAAACTGCGCACTAGGTTGGCGTGATGGTCGATCGCGCCGCTCTTTGTCGGGAACACCAGGTCAAGTTCGCTCTTCGGACAGGCGAGCTTCCATTCCTTCAAGGCCGTAATCAGCTCGTCGGAATCGAGCGGGATGGTGCGCCGGCTGGTCTTCGACTTCGGACTGCCGATGGCGCCATAACAATCCGCCCGCTGCCGCACGTGCAATTCGCGGTTCTTGAGATCGACGTCGTACCAGCGGAATCCGCGTAATTCGCTGGCCCGTAATCCGGTAAACGCTGCGATCAGCAGCAGCGCCCGCATCTTCGGCTGGCCGGCGGTGGCGTCGAAAAGCCGCTTGATTTCGGCATTTCCCGGCACATCGCGGCCGATCTCGAGCCGACGTTTGGCCCGCCCATCAACAGCAATGCGAATGTCGCCGGCGAGATGTCCGCACTTGGCACTGCGCAGCATCGACTTTAGCGACACCAAGACCTTGCGCGCTAGCGCGCGGGAGATCAGGCCGCGGCCGCTGTCGTCTTTGCCGAGCAGATATTGATCGCGATAGGCCTCGATCCGTTCCGGCGTGAGCTTGGCGAGCCGAACGCGACCGAGATGCGAAACCCATAGTCTCCATGCTCGATTGCCGCACTGATCTGTCAAGGGGAACAGGCAGGCCGCCAAGTAGGCTTCGCACGGGGTTGCTCGACTTCGTTAACTATGTGCGGGTTGTTGGCTAGACGATGGTTTAGCGGCTCCGAACTAACGCCCCTTATCCTCGTTACATGTTTAGACGCGAAGCGTCCGCACAGCACGACGAGGGAGAATAGTTATGAGTAAGGCTCTTGTTCTCGGAGCAGCCGCTTTAGTGTTTTCAGCGGCTGGCGCATTGGCCGCTGATTTGGTGGCGCCTGGCTACGGCTACGCTGCCCCAGCTTATGAGGCGCCTGCACCCCTGTACGCCGCACCACCCATCTATGCCGCCCCGGTTTACACACCACCGACTGTCTACGCAGCGCCGATCTACGCAGCGCCGCCCGTCGATCCGGCACCCCAAGTTTACACAGCACCGCCCGTTACGGCCGGCTATTACGCTCCGCATCCGGTTCCGCCGCAGCCGATACGGGGGCCGATATATGATTACGCGCCTGGATATGGGTATAACTACACAGCACCAGGATATTGGAATCGAGGCTATTGGGGCCGCAGCTACGGGTTCGAGTGGCGCTAACGCACTCACTCGCGGGTGAACACGTCAGTGTTTGCCGGTCGGGTACGGATAGAAACCGATATGATTGCCGGCCCAGCCTGGCCGCTGGTCGCGCCTTTCCCGCCGCAGCTCGTGCAGCGTGCGCCGGCACGCAGTTTGTTGCTTGAGGCATTCGGCCCCACAAGATGACGGCGACGGCACAAGCGAGTGGCGCATGGTGCTGGCAGCGTTCGGACCACAGCCATCGTCGATCGCTGTAGCTCGCCGAGCGTAGGCGGTGTTCGTGAGCGCTGGTCGCACCCCGCTGGCCGGGGCCGAATTTTTCGGTTGCGATGTGATAAGACGCGAGGGCGGGGGGCGTCAGAAATTCAGTGAGATGACAAAACATGAGCAAAGTTGAAAAACTTCCTACGCGCGTGCTCGGCTCCTCCGGCATCACCGTGTCGGCAATCGGACTCGGCTGCATGTCGCTTTCCGGCATCTACGGCTCGAGCGGCGACGATGAAGGCATTGCGCTTATTCACGAGGCGCTCGATCGCGGCGTCACGCTCCTCGATACCTCCGACGCCTACGGCTCTGGCCACAATGAAGAGCTGGTCGGCAAGGCGATCAAAGGGCGGCGCAGCGGCGTGGTGCTGGCGACCAAATTCGGCAATGTCGGCGGCCGTGGCGGCAAGTTCGCCGACGGCCGGCCGGAATTCGTCATCGCCTCGTGCGAGGCGAGCCTCAAGCGCCTGGGCGTCGAGGTCATCGATCTTTATTACCAGCACCGCATCGATCCCGCGGTGCCGATCGAGGATACCGTCGGCGCCATGGCGCGCCTCGTTCAGCAGGGCAAAGTGCACGCGCTGGGTTTGAGCGAAGCCAGCCCGAAGACCGTTCGCCGCGCCCAGGCCGTGCATCCGATCGCCGCAGTGCAGAACGAGTTCTCGCTGTTATACCGGGCCGAAGCCGAGGAGAGCTTACGCACCACACGCGAGCTCAACATCAGCTTTGTCGCTTATTCGCCGCTCGGCCGCGGGCTGTTGACCGGCGTGATCGAGGACCCGAACAACATGGCGGAGAGCGATGCGCGGCGCCGCCATCCACGCTTTGCCGCCGAGAACATTTCCAACAACATCACGCTGGTGGATCGCTTCAAGGCGATCGCGGCCAAGAAGGACTGCACGCCGGGTCAGCTCGCGCTGGCATGGCTTCTCGCTCAAGGCGACGACATCGTGCCGATCCCCGGCACCAAGCATAAAGCACGGCTCATAGAAAATATCGGTGCGCTGTCGGTCAAATTGAGCGCCGCGGATCTTGCCGAAATCGAAAAGGCGGTCCCGGTCGGCGCGGTTGCCGGGCTGCGTTATCCTGAGGCGCAGATGAAAAGTGTATATGTATGAGGAGGTCGTGATCGACAGCGCCGGGCAAAAACTGGCCTATGTCTATTTCGAGGATGAGCCCGGCCGGCGCTCGGTGGCCAAGTTGCTGTCTAAAAGGATGAGGCGCGACGTATCGAGGCGAAAATGGTGAGCACCAAATCGGTTCAAAGAGGCACGCGATGTCTCACTGCAACTAAAGCCGTGACATTCGAGGATTGATGTCAGTGCCGGATTGGGGTCGGCATAGCGATCAAGCTAAGTGGTTTTCAGATGAGAGGGGTTTTCCGCGCAAGCGGATATCAACCAGGCGACACCTAGCAAACCGAGAAAACTGTCAAAGCGCACCGACACCCTCGTTTGAACCATAGATTAGCGCGCCGTTGCGCGGTGGAAGTATCGGAAACTGCTCCCTTCAGCTTCAATCAATCGATCAGAATTGTTTCGCCGGCGGGGTCGAGCCGCCTGCCTTCTGCACTACGTCAAGCTTCACCTTGACGATGCCGCGCTCGACCATTCCCAGACTTTCCGCCGCTGACTCCGACAGGTCGACGACGCGGCCGGGAACGTACGGCCCTCTGTCATTAATGCGGACCACGACCGA
>Ga0306921_10009144_pt1 | contig 10496 bp, 8 predicted proteins | sample sta12Cox44000080_FD_203760 | JGI IMG/M metagenome (GOLD analysis project Ga0306921, IMG submission 203760) | Lab enrichment of tropical soil microbial communities from Luquillo Experimental Forest, Puerto Rico - statoxic.12C.oxic.44.000.080 (v2)... | ecosystem: Environmental > Terrestrial > Soil...
CTCCATTTCGCGTGCTACATGAATCATCTCGTCGAGTGATGGCGTGATCAGGCCGCTGAGCCCGATCAGGTCCGCGTTTTCCGCCTTCGCGCGTTCGAGGATCTTCTCGCAGGGAACCATCACTCCGAGGTCTATCACTTCGTAGTTGTTGCAGGCGAGAACGACGCCCACGATGTTCTTGCCGATGTCGTGAACGTCTCCCTTGACGGTAGCCAGGACAATTTTTCCCTGCGCCTTGACCATTTGGCCGCTCGCGGCCAGCTCCGCTTTTTCCGCCTCCATGAATGGAGTCAGGTAAGCCACCGCCTTTTTCATCACCCGCGCAGACTTCACCACTTGCGGCAGGAACATCTTGCCCGCTCCGAACAAATCCCCAACCACACCCATGCCGTCCATCAGCGGGCCTTCGATCACCAGGAGTGGGCGCCCCAACTTTACACGCGCCTCTTCAGCATCAGCCTCGATGTAAGTATCAATCCCTTTCACCAGCGCGTGCGTAAGGCGCTGTTCGACAGTGCCACTACGCCATTCTTCTTCCTTCTTTCCACTGTTTCCTGAGCTGACACCCTTCAACGTTTCGCCGTACTCAACCAGGCGCTCTGTCGCGTCAGGACGGCGGTTCAGCAGTACGTCTTCGACCAGGACCTTCAGCTCAGGATCGATTTCCTCGTACACTTCGAGCATGCCGGCATTGACGATTCCCATGTCCATGCCGGCCCCGATTGCGTGATAGAGAAACGCCGAGTGTATGGCCTCGCGGACCTTGTTATTGCCTCGGAAGCTGAACGAGATGTTGGACACGCCGCCGCTCACCTTGGCGTGCGGCAGGTTGGCCTTAATCCAGCGTGTAGCCCGAATGTAGTCGACCGCGAAGTTGTTGTGCTCCTCCATGCCGGTAGCGATGGTGAGGATGTTCGGATCGAAGATGATGTCTTCGGGCTGGAACCCAATCTCGTCGGCTAATATCCGGTAGGCGCGCTCACAGATTCGGATCTTGTCGTCGTAATTGGCAGCCTGCCCCCGCTCGTCGAAGGCCATCACAACCGCAGCGGCGCCGTACTTGAGAATAGCTGCTGCGTGTTCTCGGAACCTCTCTTCACCCTCTTTCAGCGAGATGGAATTTACGATGCCCTTGCCCTGCATGCCTTTGAGACCTGCTTCAATCACCTCCCATTTTGAGGAGTCGATCATGAACGGTACCTTGGCAACTTCGGGCTCACCCGACAGGTATTGCAGAAAGCGCGTCATCGCCGCGACGCCGTCGATCATCCCCTCGTCCATGCAGATGTCGAGGATATTGGCGCCATTCTCGACTTGCTGGCGAGCGATGCTCACCGATTCTTCGTACTTACCTTCCTTGATCAGCTTGGCGAACTTGGGCGACCCGGCCACGTTAGTTCGCTCACCGATGACAATGAAGACACCAAACTGTTGCGTGAAGGGTTGTGCACCCGAAAGACGCAGCGGTCGCATCTTCGTAGCTGGAGCCACGTTTCCGCTATCGAGCAAGCTCGCTCTCCTCTCGCGCTCCAGCGGCGTAGGAATTTACAACGTGCGATGTCCCGAACTTTCTTGGAGGCAGACCTTCCAGCGCTTTGGCGATAGCTCCGATGTGCTCAGGCGTGTTGCCGCAGCAGCCGCCCGCGATGTTGATCAGCCCTCCACGGGCGAACTCCGCGAGGTATCGCGCCATGTCCTGCGGTCCAAAATCAAATCCGGTTTCCGCCAGCGGATTCGGCAGCCCCGCGTTGGGATAACAGGAGATCGCTACGTCGGCCTTCTCGGAAAGCTCCTCCAGAAACGGATACATCAGGTCAGGGCCGAGTGAGCAGTTCAAACCCACGGCAAGCGGCTTCACGTGCTGTACCGCATTCCAGAATGCCTCAACCGTCTGTCCAGAGATCATCGTCTCGCCGCCTCGACCCACGGCCGCCGAAATCATGATCGGCAACTTCTTGCCGTCTTGATCGAACACTTCCCGAACGGCAACCAGCGCGGCCTTGGCATTCAGCGAGTCGAAGATCGTCTCCACCAGGAGAAAGTCCACCCCGCCTGCGATGAGCGCACGCACTTGCTGCATGTAGGCTGCCTTGACCTGGTCAAAGGTAATCACCCGGAAACCGGGATCGTCGGCATCCGGGGAATTTGAAAGCGACACAGTTAGCGGCCCAATCGCACCTGCCACGAAGCGCTGACGCGCGGTTTCATCAGCGGTGCGGTCCGCCCATTCACGACACTGCTGCGCTGACTTCTCATTGATCTCCCACGCCAGGTTCCCCAGAAACGGATCGTCGATGATCTTTTGGTAGAACTCGGGATCCTTCCGGCCACCATGCTCGCGCGGGTCGGCCACGAAAAACTCGCTCTGGACGATGCTGGTCGCACCAAAGGTATTGGTCTCGATGATGTCCGCGCCAGCTTCGAGGAACCGGCGGTGAATGTCGCCAATCATCTTGGGCTGAGTGAGTGAGAACAGGTCTCCGTTGTTCAGCAGACTCTTGGTCGAATCCTTGAAGCGGTCTCCTCGGATATCCGATTCCGCCATGCCGTAGGTACGTATGGTCGTACCCATTGCGCCATCGATAATTGCAATTCGATTTTCGAGGATTTGCTCAATTGGATGTTGGTCGGGCTGCGTCATGTTCTGTTCACTCTCACACAGTTGACTCTGATGTTTACAAGATATGATTCCACGCCAACGGGATGGCTTTTCTCCAGTTGGCTCACCTTTGTGTCGCGTTAGATCTGGCCTGATTGGATGCTAAAGAGGGCCTTGTAGAATTATAGCGGTGCGAAGGCTCGATACCCGGCACACCAAGGTTGAGAACCCTATGACGGTGAGTGAAAAGCCGATTGCCTCGGCAACGAATCAGGCCCGCCCGATTCGAATGCCGTTCATTCCGGCAGGAGCAGTAACCGGAATTGGTAGCCTGCCTCTCATTTCCGTGGCCTCCGCAATTCAGGCAGTTGCCGAATTTTCAGCGGAAGTCCCTTTCTGGCCTCAACTGCCGCGACTCTCCGAACGGGAAAGCATCATCGGGCAGGGTCTGGGCATCGTCAAGGATCACCTTGAACCTCGCAGCGAGGGTTACGGATATCAGGTGAAAGAGGGGCGAATCGATTCCGTGCTTGAGGTTCTTCATCGGAGCCGCGGGGATTTGACCCCTGAGAACGCAATAGGTTTCTGGGCTTTTGAAAAAGCCCTGTCACTCGGCACCTTCGATTCCGCCGTCGCAGTTAAAGGTCAGATCGAAGGCCCAATCACCCTCTCCGCCTATCTGTTTCATCGTGGCCGGTCGTTCCTGTCCGATCCAGCCCTCTTCTCGGCTACCGCATTCCATGTCTCGCAAATTATTTGCTGGCAAATTGACCGGCTAAAGGCGGCGGGGCTGCCTGTCTTGCTGTTTGTAGATGAGCCAGCCCTGTGTCTAGAAACAGATAGCGCGACTTCGATTTCGGAAGACAGGATGCTTGGTGCGTTGGCAGTAATCTTGGAGGGGGCGAGGATTCGCGGAGCTTACGCCGGACTGCATTGCTGTGCGGCCCGGCCGCTCGAACGCATGCGCCGCGTCAAGCCGGACATCCTTTCGTTCGACGCCCATGAGGGGCTTGACTTATTCTTTTCCGATTCGCACGCGCTTGATTTCGTGCACAAGGGTGGACTCGTCGCGTATGGCATAGTTCCTACGCGAACCGGCGTGAACGCCGTCGATTCAGCCAGGATTTTCCTGCGATGGCTAGAAGCGGCATCTCAAGCTGGCGATCCTCAGGAATTTGCTCAACGCGCCATGATCACCGCGACCTGTGGACTAGGACTTCTCAACCCATCCTCCATAGCAGAGTCGTTCTCTGTCGCGCATGCCATCAGCCGGACAATCAGAGCCCTGGCCGGAAAGCCAGAATAGCGAAACTCTTTGTGGGGCAAGCACGTACGCCAGTTCATCTTCATTTTGAGTCAGGGCAACCAGTTTTCGTCTCACGTAGATGTGTCCGCCGATTGTGCTGAACGCATTCGCCGTGGGAAGTTCCCCGAGCGCCACCTGAAACTTTGGCAGGCAGGGTGGGAGAATCTCGGCCAAGTGGTCAACGATCGCCTGCCATCGTGCGGTCGCTACCGGATCAGTTTCGATAACTAGATGCTGTCGCCAGCTGCCGTCGATCGCGTCCGCAACATAGACCTGCTGCTGGGCCCAAAGATGTTCACACCCGGTACGGCCTGGTAGGTATCAGGGAACGGGCAGGGGCTCTGAGGCCAGATCGGCGTTTGCAGAGAGAGTGCGAGTCCGATTGTCTGAACTGCAAGGCGCAAACCTTTCATAACGCACTCCAACAGCAGTTGTTAGAACGCTGGGCCCGATTGATGGAATTTAGGCCGTCATTATGTCACACGTTGAAAGGTGGGTGGCAACAGTGGCTTGTTTATGGCAAATGAGGCTTCTGATGCGGGCTGCCCTAGTAAAGTCGCCAAACGACAAAGAGGCGGTTGAGCCTGCAGAGAGACCGGCGCAACAGCAACGGCGAGTGCCCCGCTTGAAGCCGAAAGAATATTCGTCGCGGGAAGCAGCGGAGGCATATGGCCATGGATGAGCGGCAGACGAGCAGCTGCGCCCTCTCCGAGGCGCCAGCGATGAGTCTGTCGCGCACGAAGTGGGAGCATCCGCTCGAAACCGAATGCTCATTCTTTGCGTCTGGCTATTCGGGAAGGAACCGGACGCTCCCCTCGGCGAGGTTTTGGCACGCAAGCTTAAGGAACGTGCTGCGAGCGACGACAGGCTCGGCACGGCGGCATCGACACGGACGGCGTCGCTGGTGGGAAGGGTGTTATCGCTGGGAACTAGCGAGGCCTTATTCCAATCGCGGGAGCTTCTCCGGGGGTACACAAAGTCGGATGGATCGAGCCCGCCCCGGGGTTCTTTCGATGAGGCCGTTACGCTCCAAAGTCTTAATCATATCGTGAACCGCGGGCGGCGAAACCCGGAAGTAACGTTCCAAATCCGATTCCGCTGGAGCCTGGCCGCGAATCCTCGTGTAGTTGTAGATAAAGGCCAGATATTGCCCCTGTTTGGCGGTAAATGACGGTGTATTCGACGGATCGAGCTTGGGCGCGAGATCTATGCTTACTGCGAACGCATCTTCGCCAAAACTATCGAAGATGCCGACTTTGAGAATGTATACCTGTCCCCCGATAACAGTGCGCACCGGCTTCTTGGCGGCCGCGGAGAGGTTCCCACGCAACTCCTTTGCATCGGTGCTGGAGCTCTTGTAATTCGCGATGGAGATGCCAACGGCTCCTTTATTGGCGATGACCCGCTCCCGGCCATCTTTGTACTCTACCTCGATCGACCGAGCTCCGAGTGACATGGCATGACCGCATAAGCCTTCGAGCAATGTTGTGGCTCTGCCCATGCTTGCTATCCAGTTAGTTTACAGGATTAAAATCCGGTGCCTGAACGGTTTCTCCATGCGGCATCCAAACCACCTCCAGATCTTCCCTCGAGATGCTGGCATCTCTTCCACCCTTCGATGATGTGCCAACCCGAGTTCCGCAGGAGTCGCTGGCGATCCCAGCGCAACCTGACCTTCCTTCGAGGAGGGAAGCTTAAAAAACTGGCGCTAGAAAGGGAAGCTGGCGAGACATTACAGAGATAAAATCGGAGCAAACAGTGCGGATTCCCCGCAAGGGGGGCGGCGACGCCAAATTGACAGGGTTTTGCAGCATCGCATGATGAAACGGAATGCGTGAGGAACGGTATGGACCTTAAGACATTGCAGGACACGCCTCCCTGGGACTGGCCAAGAGATGCCGGGAAGAAATTTCAGGAGATTCTGATTGATCATCAAGCTAGTGAAACCGATCGGCTCATTGCCGCCGAGTTAGCGGGCGATCTTACCGTTATCAACGACCAGTTGGCCGATGCCTTAATGGCAGTCATACGCCGTCCTGACGAGCCCGAGCAATTGCGCGCCGCAGCTGCAATAGCCCTTGGGCCAGTCCTCGAGCAGGCGGATACGGATGGGTTCGAAGACCCGGACGATGCAATGCCTATTACGCAGCGCACGTTTCGTAACCTCCAGGAATCTCTTCACAAGCTTCATTTCGACAACACCATTCCCAAGGAAGTCCGGCGGCGAATCCTAGAGGCATCGGTGCGCGCTCCCGAGGACTGGCACCAGAACGCGATCCGGGCCGCGTATTCCAAGGGAGACAAAGAGTGGATACTAACGGCTGTTTTTTCGATGCGTTGGATTCGCGGCTTCGACGATCAGATATTGGAGGCCTTGAAAAGCGGCGACGATGAAATTCAATACGAGGCCATCCAAGCCGCCGGCAACTGGGGACTGGCCGCGGCCTGGTCTGATATCCTCGCACTTGTCCGTGACGCCGCCACCCCAAAGTCCTTGCTGCTTGCCGCCATCGGTGCAGTCGCCAGCATCCGCCCGGCGGAGGCGCGAAGCGTGCTAGTAGACCTGGGCGACTCCGATGACGAAGAAATCGTGGAGGCCGTTGACGAGGCCATCGCGATGGCTGAGACGGTTCCAGACGAAGAAGACGACGAAGGGGTTGGAAGTGAGTGGATCAATTGAGTGGTGCCATGCGACTGTTCTGCCCACGCCCACTCGGCACCGTAAACATCTTCGTCTTCGCGTTCAGGACAAACTGGCCCGGATCGTTTATCACTGGGTGACTATTCGTCAGGAGTTTGAGGCTACGGTCTTCTGAAGCGGATTGACCTTTCTCATCCCATCTAACGACAAGGAGCCGTAGAATTTGACAGCTCCTACCCCGCGTCCTATACTCCCCAAAAACTATGGCCGGGGAGGATTGCTATGTTGAGACGTTCCCTAGTTTCCTTTCTGTTGGCCGTCGGTCTTATCCTGAGCGCCCAAGCTCAGAAAAAAATCAATCAACCTACCTTGACTCCGCAAAACAGCGGTACCACGAGTGGCCTGATTGCGGTGAGTCCAGTAAATCCGCAGGTCGTTTGGGCTTCCGGACGGAATGGCACATTCACGGTCACAACCGATGGTGGAAAGACATGGAAAGCCGGTGTGGTTCCGGGCGCCGAACTGCTTCAATTTCGCGATGTAGAAGGCGTGAGCGCCAAGGTCGCATATCTGATGTCGATCGGTGTCAGTGGCGCCCCTACGGATTTCCGAATCTACAAAACGACCGACGGCGGCGCTACGTGGAGCTTACAGTTTGTGAACCAGCTCCCTGGGGCGTTCTACGATTGTTTCGCGTTCTGGACTCCGAATCGCGGCATTGCGCATAGCGATTCTGTGAACGGTGTATTCCCTGACCTGCGTACCACCGACGGAACGACCTGGCATAGCATCAGCAGCAACATGCCTCCCGCGTTGCCGGGCGAAGCCTCGTTCGCCGCCAGCGGCACCTGCGTCGCAACGCAGGGAGGACAGAACGCCTGGATTGCAACCGGAGGCACGACGATCGCGCGAGTATTGGCCACGCGAGATGGCGGCGACACGTGGAACGCTTACGACACTCCCTTAATAAGCTCGCCCAGCGCCGGCGCATTCACGATCGCCTTCCGCAATCCGTGGAATGGCATTGTTGGTGGCGGCGATTTGGACCCGAGCGATCCGAACAACGCGAGGACGGCTACATCGAGCGATGGTGGAGCGACCTGGACGCTCACGAATCCGCCACCGGTGACCGGAGCGATTTTCGGCTTGGCCTACGCACATGGCGTGGGCAACGGCGATGGAAGCAGGACTGTTGTGGTCACCGCTGACACCGGTGGCGCCGCCTGGACTCCTGACGAAGGAACTACCTGGTTCTCGCTGCCAGGCGTTACGGGATTTTGGTCAGTAGCATTTGCCAGCCCGAAGGCTGGCTGGTTAGTGGGGACGAACGGTCGCATCCTTAAGGTCAGCTTCTAGTCTAGTCTAGCGCGGTTCCATAGTAGGCGTACCCTGCCACTTTACCTCTCGACGAGTCGGGTCTTGCCGTCCTTCAAGTACGAAGGCTGAGTCGGCTGTGACCTATCGTGATTTATCGGCGGGTTTCAGTGTGGCGAACTGATTCTGCGCACACCTCAACCTACCCGTACTCATAATGTACGGTTTTGGGTAGTGCCGATCATCGAATCGCCGTGCACGCTAAACTGGCGGGCGACAAAAACCACGAGAGCCGAGCTGTCACTTAAGAAAGGGCCTGCAGCATCCGCTACAAGACTGCGAGCCTGAGCCTGAAAGAACCGATGCAGGAATTCCGCCTGACAAAATATCACATCCAGCGAGGCAATTCGTGATCTTGATTACTTGTATCGTCAGCAGCAACGAATGGATCAAACTTCACGAGCAGGCCAGTCGTTCCTGGCCGGTGAGGAACTCAGCCGCGCCGAGTATGCGATGCAAGGTGACACTGCGAAAGCAGCGTGAGTAACACTGGGGCCATCGTCGATCTGTATGGTTGGTTTGTTGTCCGCTGACGCTCTTACTAACGACGACTCATGAGTGCTAAGATCGCTTCGGATTGAGGACAATCATGACGAACACTCTCGACTCCATGTTAGAACGTAACAAGGACTTTGCTGCTCGCCAGTCTGCTGCGGGGCACATTGATGCCCTCGCTCCCGCAGGCACTGCCGAATGTGAGGGCGATCATCATCGGTTGCGCCGATATGCGAGTGGACCCGGCTCACATACTCGGAATTAAACCTGGCGAGGCTGTCGTGATGCGTAACATCGGCGGTCGAATCACCCCCGGGTATTTGCAGTTGGGTCTACTCGGGCGAATCGGCGAGGTGGCCGGAGAAATTCCTGGAGGCGGAGTGGAGTTTCACATCATCGTACCGCAACACACTGATTGCGGCATCACTCGCCTCGCCGGCGATCCCGCCATGCTGACGCGTTATTTTCAGGTAGAGGAAGGGGAACTCAAGACAAAAGCGGTCGCCGATCCCCGCGCGGCGGTTGCCGTTGACGTTGGTCTACTCCGGCAGATTCCCGGGCTACCGGGAGAGTGGCTTGTTTCCGGCCTCATCTATAACGTGGCCACCGGGCTTGTTGAGATCGTCGTACCGCCAGCGCGGATTCGCACTGCCTAAACAAATTACGCGTGATCTTCATCATCTGGATTTCGGCGAACGACTTGAATTTAAAACATGAGAGGAGTAAAAGACCGGAAGCATTATAGTCACACCATTGCGATTAGCACTGGAATTGACAAGGCAGGATCGCGAGCGAGTAACGGGCAATCCTGAAACCAATCCCCTCCAATCGCTTTGACCATTGATCGATGGCGTGGAGGCCATCGATCATGAAGCACCGACCAACTTCTAGAAGGCGGCTCGAACATGCTCCGTCGCGTAGTGGGGGCGTTTGCTGTAAGGCTGACACTGGTTTCACTCTCTACTCAGAGCCTAGCGGGCGATCCCGCCGCAGCCTATCGATGCGGACGTGCTGAAGCAACGGCCTCCGTCCTGCGATGGGGGAGTCGGACCCGAATTACTTGCGTACTCTCCGGTGATTCCCGGACAAAGTAAGAGGTATTTTGAGTCCGGTTGGTCCGTCGGCGAGCACCGACCATCTCTGTGAGCGAGCATCAAACCAAAAAAGATTATTTTGCGGCCCGTGTGCCACTATGAACTCGGTGAGGGTTGGAATGCGCCGTCTTCGCCTCACTGACGTTAACAGGGTGGATGAAGAACTTAGAGCCTGTAACAAAACCTCCTAGTAGAGCGGCAGCAGGTCCGGCATTCTATTTGCTCTTAGGGGGACCTTCACATGGCTGGCGTGCTCGTTCCTGATGCGTTGTGGAAGTTGATCGAACCTCTCCTGCCAATTCCATCGTCCAAGCCACAAGGTGGGCGACCGCGCCTGACAGACCGGGCTTGCCTCGCAGGCATTATTTTCGTGCTCCGTAGTGGTATTCCCTGGCGGATGCTGCCAAAAGCGTTGGGTTGCGGCTCCGGCATGACCTGCTGGCGACGGTTGCGAGACTGGCAGCAGGACGGAATTTGGGACTAGATCCATTTCGCATTGCTGGACTGGCTTTCCCGTGATGGTCAGATCGACTGGTCGCGTGCTGTGGTTGACAGCTGTTCGGTACGCGCGGTTTTTGGGGGCGGCTGACTGGGCCAAATCCGACAGATAGGGCCAAGCGTGGCAGCAAACGCCACTTGATTTGCGATGGTCACGGTATTCCGTTGGCGATCAAATTGACCGGAGCCAACTGTCGCGATTCAACCCAGGCTTTACCTTTGCTCGATGGTATTCCGCCGCTCCAAGGGCCGCATGGTCGGCCGCGCTGTCGCCCAGACAGTTTACTAGGAGACCGAGCCTACGACGCCCAGTACATTCGCTATGCTTTGCGTGCCCGTCAAATCTTGCCTCGGCTGGCCATGCGCAATACGAAACATGGCAGCGGGCTGGGACGATGGCGCTGGGTTGTGGAACGCACTTTCGCATGGTTGAATCAGTTTCGCCGCTTGCGCCTGCGGTATGAAAAACGACCAGACATGCACGTGGCA